>Ga0136627_1000114_pt1 | contig 24066 bp, 16 predicted proteins | sample AntDrymUQ4892206_2_FD_104652 | JGI IMG/M metagenome (GOLD analysis project Ga0136627, IMG submission 104652) | Polar desert sand microbial communities from Dry Valleys, Antarctica - metaG UQ489 (22.06) | ecosystem: Environmental > Terrestrial > Soil > Desert | place: Antarctica: Dry Valley... | reverse complement strand
GTTCATTGGCGGACCGCACATGGTCATGGATTACGACAACGACGGGTGGGGACCGGCCAACATCGACCGGGTCTTCGCGCACGAGACCGGGCACATCTTCAACGCACCCGACGAGTACGCCTCGAGTGGCTGCAACTGCGGAGGGGCGTGGGGCTTCTACGGCAGGCCGAACGGCAACTGCGAGAACTGCGCCCCCGGCGGTGGCGTGGCCTGCATCATGCGTTCCAACGATTGGGCGATGTGCGAGTTCACGCCGTGGCACTTTGGTTTTCCCATCAACCCACCGAACCTTCTGGTCGGCAACTTTGGCTATGACGCCGGTGGCTGGCGGGTGGACCGGCATCCCCGGCTGCTGGGCGACACCAACGCCGACGGCCGGGCGGACATCGTGGGGTTCGGCAACGCCGGCGTGTATGTGTCGCGGGCGCAAGCCGACGGCTCCTACGGTGCGTTGCAGCTGGTGGTCGACAACTTCGGCTACGACGCCGGCGGTTGGCGTGTGGATCAGCACCCTCGATTCTTGGCCCGCATCAACCCTGACGCCCGGGCGGACATCGTGGGGTTCGGCAACGCGGGCGTGTATGTGTCGCGGGCGCAGGCCGACGGGTCCTACACCGCACCGCAGCTGGTGGTCGGCAACTTTGGCTATAACGCCGGCGGTTGGCGTGTGGGCCAGCACCCGCGGTTCCTGGCCCGCATCAACCTCGACCGCCGGGCGGACATCGTGGGGTTCGGCAACGCGGGCGTGTATGTGTCGCGGGCGCAGGCCGACGGGTCGTACGGCGCCGTGCAGCTGGTGGTCGACAACTTCGGCTATGACGCCGGCGGTTGGCGGGTGGATCAGCACCCGCGGTTCCTGGCCCGCACCAACCCCGATCGCCGGGCGGACATCGTGGGCTTCGGCAACGCCGGGGTGTACGTGTCGCGGGCGCAGGCCGACGGGTCGTACGGCGCCGTGCAGCTCGTGGTCGACAACTTCGGCTACACGGCTGGCGGTTGGCGGGTGGATCGGCATCCCCGGTTCTTGGCTGACACCACTGGCGACGGCCAGGCGGACATCGTGGGGTTCGGTGACGCCGGCGTGTATGTGTCGCGGGCGCAACCCGACGGGTCCTACGGTGCCCTGCAGCTGGTGGTCGACAACTTCGGCTACGTCGCCGGCGGCTGGCGGGTGGACCGCCACCCGCGCCTCATGGCTGACACCACCGGCGACGGCCGAGCGGACATCGTCGGCTTCGGCGACGCCGGCGTGTACGTGTCGCACGCCAACGCCGACGGCACCTTCACCGCACCCCAGCTGGTGGTCGACAACTTCGGCTATGTCGCCGGTGGCTGGCGGGTGGACCAGCATCCGCGACTGCTGGGCGACACCAACGGGGACGGGCGTGCCGACGTCGTGGGCTTCGGCAACGCCGGCGTCTGGGTGTCGCGACTCTGACGGACTGTTGCCTCCGGGCTTACCGGCGGCCGATGACACGCCGGATGGCTCGGGTCAGCACGTTGCCGCGTGGCTGCGGCCGGGCAGCGAGTGCCGGCCGGGCGCGGTCGCTCCTGGCCGCCGTGCCGGCGTTGCGCAGCCCGGCCAGCCCTTCAGAGTCGCGGTCGAAGACCGTCAGGCGCACGGCCGCCTCTCGACCAAGGAACGCCAGCGCAGACTCAGGTAGCGGAACATGGGTGAGCCAGACCCCAGGTGCCTTCTCCTCATCGGCCAGTGGTTCGCCGGATGGTCGGTAATCGCGTAGCGGGGTCGGCAGCGCGGAGTTCCAGATCGCCCAAGCGACGAGGCGGCCGTCGAGGGTGCCCACGTCAACGACGAGGACGTCGTCAAAGTCGGCGGTCTGCTCCAGATGGTCGTTGAAGTCAAAGATGCCGCGGCGCTCTTCTCGCAGCGACAGGACCCGCAGGTGCAAGGTGTAACGCGCCGGATCCCCCTCGTTGGGACGGAACTGCGGATCGGCCAGCAGGAACGTGGTGATGAGCGGCAAGGGGTTGTCGGCGGTGCCGGCAGGCAGCTCAACGTTGATGGGGCAGTGGTGCGCGGCGACCTGCTGGTGCATCAGAATCGGCAGGCCCCGAACAGCCAGTTCGGCTTCGGCCTGCCACACCACTCCCTCCTCCGACTGCGGCAGCTGTAGACCGACGATCTCGGCTTGCACCTCGAGACTGCCGAACAGGAAGCGACGCAGGTTCTGGTAACCCTCCTCCGAGTTGACGATGCCATAGCGGCCGCTGTGACTACGGTGCACGTACGCGAACTTCGCGCCTGGGACGTAGGCATTCTCGATCTGCACGAGCCCGTCACTCTTGGCACCGACTGCCTTGGACGACAGGCCGCGAGCGGCGCCGTAGTCCGCGGGATTCGTGCCGATCAACGAGAAGATCCGGTGCTTGGGAAAGGCGTCGTCGGGGATGTCCCGCGCCTGCCAGTCGGGAGGTGGCGACTGTGCCTTACCTGGTGTGAGGTACTCGTACATTCGTTGCGGGCCGAAGATCTCCCCACCGCCTATCCCGAAGGTGTCACGCAGCCGCTCGAGCATTCCAAGACCCAGGTCAAACTCGATGCCCCCGTGCGGAGTGGCATAGGTGAACAGTCGTTCGACGTAGTCGGTGGCGCTCTTGCCGGTTTTCTGTCGCTGATCAGGGATGACCTTTTGGAGCAGGCAGCGACAGATCAGCCCACCCATCGAGTGCGCGACCAGGTGCACCCGCGGCGCTCCGGTCTTGCGTTGCAGCAACTCGATGAGCTCGAGCAGGTTCTCGGCGGCCTTCTCCGGGGTGAAGCCCTGCGGCTTCTCTCCGAACGTCGACGCGGAGACGTCGTAGAAGCGGTGCACCCAGATGGTCGCTGGATTGACCTCACCGTCCGGTTGAGCCAACAGCCACGGTCGCTGCCCACCCTTGACAATGAGCTCGTAGTGATGGTCGATCATGAGCCGCAACAACGGGCTTTCGAACTGGTAGAAGAGTGGATCACCCGACCCTCCCACGCGCACATGCGTCGACCCATCGTTGAAGCCGTAGAAGGGATCGTCGACCGCCGCGTCGATGCCAGACGTCGTCCCGGCGAATCCACGCACATAGACGATGGGCAGTTGCTGAGCCATGCTGTCCTCCTCTTGGGGCACCCGCACGAGTCAGCGGATCCTTCACCCCCTCGCCGCACCTGACAAGTTGGGCCGCCTGCCCGCAGTGCCTCACCAAGGAGCGTCGAAATGCCTGAGCTGCGAACACCTGAGGTGGAGCGCTACTGGCGCGCCTTCTGTCACCACAGCGATGTCCCTGCTGACCAGCGGTATGACGTGTTCGACTTCGGGGACTCGCCCGAAATGGCAGACGAGCTGGTGGCTCTCGTTATCACGGCCCCAAGCGAGCTACCGCCGGACTGCTGCTGGAGTACGAGCAGGAGTCAGAGCCGCTTCCCGAGGCTGGGACCTACAGCGTGGTCGTCGACGGGCGTGGGGATCCCGCTTGCGTGCTGCGGACAACCCAGGTCGAGGTGAAGCCGTTCTCGCAGGTGGATGCGGCCTTCGCCTGGGACGAGGGTGAGGGCGATCGCAGCCTGGAGTCTTGGCTAGCTAGCCGGGCACCGGGACTACTTCAGCCGAGACCTCGCCCGCCGCGGCTTGGGCTTCTCCGACGACATGCTCGTCGTGCTCGAGGGCTTTGAGTTGGCTTGGCCAGCACCGGCGCAGGTGCGCTAACCCGAACCTTACGTGCACTCGCCGGCTCATGGCCGAACGTCCCGTCGCAAGCCGCGCTTAGCGGCGTCCGCAAAGCAACGTCCGAAATGGGCGAACACCTCCACAGCCGGTCCCTACCTCGTGGCGACCCCGGTCCGATCCGGCGAGCGGCATGTGACGCGCTGATCTCCAGCTCCGCAAGGCGCCGCGGGTGCGTACACCCGCGGCAAACCCTGTCGGTAGGTAGGGCGCCGGCGCGAAAAGGTTGGTCAGCGCCGGCATCCGTTGACTGGCCGCATGAAGTGACTGACCGCGGCGTTGCCGATCTTGCGTCCGTGCCGCACACCCGTCTCCACGGCGTCGCGGAAGTGGAACCCGATGTAGATGCGCGAGAGTGCGTTCTCATGCGCGGCCTGGGAGAAGCTGCGAAAGTGGCGCAGCACCGGTGACGGGTCATCGCACGAGTCGCCCGCGGGCAGCAGCCGGCTGCATGCCGAGAAGGCGATGCGGTCGGTGCCGAAGATCCTGCGGAAGACGGCGGCGGCCGCACCGCCTTCGACTGCGTGCGCGGAGTCGTAGTCCGGGATAGGCGGGGTCGTCACCAGAGGCGTCCACGTCGAGTCCGCCCTCGTCCACGGGTTGCCGTCGGTCGCGGCGCCACGGATGGCGGTGACGGGACGCCAGTACTTGTAGTGATACTTGGTTTCGAAGGAGCCGACGTAACCGTCGGCGAGGGCCATGTTGAGCAGCCCGAACAGCCGCGCGTTCTCCCACAGGTCGAGGTGCTGCGAGCGGGAAACCGTGCGAGCGATCCGGTTCCACAGCAGCGGCGAACTCTCGAGCCAGAAGTAGGCAATCTGCGTTTGGTCGGGTGTCCGTGCGCTGGGAGTGGTCTGGCCGTCGCCCCCCAGGGCCTTCACCTCGCGGACGTCGGCAGCGTACTTCTTGCCGGTGATGGCATAGGGCGGTCCCGGTCGAAATTGCGAGCTGCGCCTGAGCACGAACGGCGTCACGTCGCCCCAGCCGGGGGCGAAGGCAAAGGGCCGGTCCGGCGTGAAGCGGTACTCGCCCGGCGCTCTGCCCTGCGGGTAATCGAAGTCCAGCAGCGGCGTGTCCGCGCCGTCGCCGGCCCGCCGAGCCACGATCGCGGCTGCGGCGGCCTTGCCGACGGCAACGCCGCGCCACCTGCCTGGGCCGGCGGGAATCGCGGCGATCGCGGCAGCGTAGTCGGCCTCGACACTGGCGATTCCCCTGTCGATGCATTCCTGACCGAAGGGCGCGGTGAGCTGACCAAGAACGGGCACTAGCGTGCCTCGTGCAGCCGCGGCCACGGCGGCTTTAGCCGAGGCGCCCGCTTGAGCGCGGCCGAAGAAGGCGTAGGGCCGCGAGCGACGGTGAATGGCGTTCACCGCGTCGTGGATCGCCACGTGCATCATCGCGTAGAGGTGCGACTCGTGCAGCGGGTTGTCCACGGGGGCAATGCAGGCGGCGATGGCCGCCTTTCCGGCGTTGGCATTCCAGGCAGTGACGGCCTTTGCCGCCGACCTGTACGGGGCCGGCGCGGACGCCGGCCGGACGTTGGCTGAACCGGTGGCAGGGGCCAGCACCGCCACCCCGAGCAACAGGGCGAGCACGCCTCGGGTTAGGGAGCGCATGACGCTCCCGTCCCACTTTGAGAGATGCGACCGATCATGGCCATCCTCGCTTTCGTCACGTTGCCCGCGACGGGAGGGTCGCGGTCCTTTAGGACGCTAAGACGAGGTAGGGGCATGCACATGACCGAAAGTGCCCAACTTCTGCCGCCGCGGCATCTGATCGGAATTGACCATCGACCGCTGCTGTGCGGGCGACTAGCGTCGAGTGGTGGTCACTTGGACACCACCGCCGCTGCCGGCGCGCTGGGCCGGGACAGCGTTGCCCGCCTTCGTGGGACGACGCCGCGAATTGACCGCACTGGAAGAGGCTTGGGCGGCCGTGAGCCAGGGTGCCCGGCAGGTGGTGTTCGTCGGCGGAGAGCCCGGGGCGGGTAAGTCGCGCCTTGTCGCCGAAGCCTCGACCGTCCTGCACCGGCACGGCGCCACGGTCCTGCTGGGCATCTGTGTCGCGGAGTTCGGCGCGCCGTACCAGCCTTTTGTGGAGCCCATCGAGACCCTGCTCCCGGCCGTGTCAGGCCAGGACGGAATCTTGCAGGTCCCCGATGCCGACGCTTCGCAGGTGGTGGACCAGCTGATGACGCTGCTCGGCCGGCGAAGCGAACCCGAGGGCGCTGTGCCCGAGCGCCAGTACCAGCGCGTCCTCTACGACGCCGCTGCCAAGGCATTGCGAGCACTCGCCGGGCAGCGCCCCCTGGTCTTAGTGCTGGAGGATCTCCACCTCGCCGGTTCGGCGTCCCTGGAACTGCTCACCTATGTGGTCGAGCACACCGCCGAGTCAGAAATCCTTCTGCTGGTCACGCACCGCACGACCGCGGCAGACCGTTCGGACTCACTGGTGCACGCCATCTCCGCGCTGTATCGCCTGGATGGAGTGCGCCGGCTCGACCTGGACGGGCTGGACACCGAGGAGATCACCCAGTACTTGATGCGCGAAGGCGGCCTGACGGTCACGCGAGCCCGTCCGGGCGCGGCCTTGCTCAGGAACCAGACCGGTGGCAATCCGTTCTTCCTTCGTGAGCTGTGGCGCGATCTGTCTGCTCGCGGCGGCCTGTCGGCGCTCCGAACCGGCAGCTTCTCCGCGCCCGCGTCCGTTCGGGACACGATCCACAGCCGCTTGGACCGCCTGGCACCGCCGCAACGCCGTACGGTCGAGCTCGCGGCGGTCATCGGCGACGACTTCGACGTGGCGACGGTGTGCGCCGCCGCGGGGTGTGCGCCGGAGGAGACCTTCGCCGCGCTCGACGAGGCGGTCGGGCTCGGTCTGGTCTCTCCCCTGCCCGGTGCGGAGGGGACGTTCCGCTTCCTCCACTCCGTCGCCCGCCAGACCGTACTGGACCTCATGCGGTCGTCTCGACGGGCCGCCGAGCACGCCCGCGTCGCTGCGGTGCTCGAGCAGCGGATCCCGCAGACCGAGGACCTGGTGCAGCGGCTGGCCCACCACTACGCCAGTGCGCAGGCCCTGGGTCACGCGGACCGCGCCGTCCACTACCTCATCCGGTCCGCGCAGCTCGCCGATCGCTCCTTGGCGCATCGGGATGCGGCCGGGCTGTTCGAGCGAGCAGCCTCGCTGTCGACAGCTTCGGAGCAGCAGGACCACCTCCGCCTTGCGGCAGCTCGCAGCCACGTGCTGGGCAGTGGCTTCAACCGAGCGCGTGAGATCTACGAGCTCGTGGCAACCTGCGGCGTACCGCGGATGCGCATCCACGCCGCCATCGGCTACGAGGTTGCCTCTTGGCGCACCGGCCATGCTGGGCACCGCGCGGCTGAGCTGCTCAGCGCCGAGATGGAGGGGGCCGATCCGGACCCGACGGATCCGACGTACGTGCGTGCGCTCGCCGGCCTCGGCCGCGCGCTCGCTTACAGCGGAGCATCGGACGGCGGCGACCCGTTGTGCGACGCGGCGATTGAGTACGCCAGGGCGATTGGAGACGACGACCTGCTGGCCGACACCCTCGAGGCGTCCCTGGGCTGGGGCCTGACGCCTCGGGCCAGGGAAACCAAACGCCACCGGGCCATCGAGCTGTCGCAGCTCGCGCACCGCACGGGCGGGATGCATCACCTCGCCGTTGCGGCGTACAACCGGGCGATCCTGTCCTACCTGTGCGGCGACCCGCGCGGTATCGACGTCGCTCAGGTCGACCTCGCCCGCGCGGCGCGGCTGACCGGGCACGCGGCCTGGGACTACTCGGCCACCGCCATCACCTACGGCCGGCAGTTCGTGAACGGCGACCTCGTGGCCGCGGAACGGACCTGCACGGAACTGCTCGCGCTGGGCGAGTCCCTCGGCACGGACGACACCGAGGGACCGTACGGCGTCCAGATGTTCATGGTGCGCAGGGAAACTGGCGCACTCGAGCAGATCCGCGGGCTCGTCAGCGGTGACGAGCGGCCGACCGAGCACTGGGCTCCCGGCCTGCTGGGGCTTTACACCGAGCTGCGGATGGCGGGTCCCGCGGCGCGGCTGCTGCGCTGGTCGCTTGACAACGCCCTCGCCGGGCAGTCGGACACCGCGCAGTGGCCAGGCGTGCTCGCCCTGCTCGCGGAGGCAGCGCTGTGGCTTGATGATGCCGAGGCAGCGCGACGGCTCCGCCCGCTGCTCGGCGAGTACGCCGGGCTCAACCTTGTCCTGGGTGCCTTCGACGGGCTCTTCGGCAGCGCCGACCGCTACCTCGGCTCACTCGATTCGCTGCTAGGCCAGGGATCGCCGGAGGAGCACTTCGCGTCTGCGCTCGAGATGGACATCCGCATGAGCGCGCCGGTGCACCAGGCCCATACCCTGGCCCTGCATGTGAGCCACCTGCGCCACTGCGGCTCGACCGCCCCAGGCGTTGAGGAGCTGGCCGCACGCGCGCGAGAGATCGCCGAAGCGCTCGGTTTGGCGCGCGTCCTGCGGATGTTGGCCCCCTCGGACAGCGGCCGCTCCACCCGGTGGGATGGACTCACGGCTCGCGAGCTTGAGGTTCTGGGGCTGCTCGGCGAGGGGCTCAGTAACCGCGGCATCGCCGGGCGGCTCATGATCAGCGAGAACACCGCGGCCAACCACGTGCGCAGCATTCTGGCGAAGACCGGCTCCGAGAATCGCACACAGGCCGCGATGTACGGGCGTGACCAGAGGACGTAGGAGGTGACGACGCCGTGCGCGGCCCCGAAGTCTCCGGTCAGACGGGTTGCAAGGACCCGTTGGAGGCGACTTTGGCACCGACCTCGACGATCACGTCGGCCGGCAGACCAGCTCGCGTAGCCGCACTGCGGATGGCCTCAGGGGACGGGGCGTCGTACAGGCAGTAGGTCTTGCGCTTGTCGATCGACAGGAAGGAGTACAGCCAGCGCACGCCCTCTTTGTCGTTGATCCGGTTGATCCCGTCGGCCGCCTGGGCGTTGACCTCGAGATCCTCGGCGTACTGCCTTTCGATCATGAACACGGGCATCGGCGACCCTTTCGTTGTTGCGACACCTATCCCCGTCGACGGGAGGCGCAATCCTTTCGCTGACCGGCCCGCTCGGGTTCCTCGATTGTCCGACCGACCATACGAGGATCGCCCGCACTCGCTACCGACGAGGCCTTTCGGACCTTGAATGGTTGGTCGGATAGCTCGCCGCCTTCTACGCGCCCGACGAGGCCCGTCTGTGGCTGTTCGCTCTCCACCCCCTGTTGGAGGTGAGATTCCCGCGATCGCATCCAGCATGACCCGGGCTGGCGCTCTCGCCGTACTTTACCGAACGGCACGATCACCGGTAGGAACAGCAGCGACGATCCGCCCGTCGGACAGCACCCGGCCGAGCTCCTGACCGAACGCCATCACGTCCCGCGCCTGGCGCACGCGGCCAGCCCCGGAAAGCGCCTCGTCAGCCATCACGCCACACCCGCCGGGCAGCAGCGTGGGATACCCGGAACAGTTCCCGATCCCGCCCGGAGATCCGAGCAGTCCCGTCACGAGCCCGTCACGAGATGCGGTGAGCTGGTGTGAGTCAGCCTCAGAACAACACCCGGAATGGGCAAAAGCCATGGTCAGAGGGGGAGAGCCGGGGAGGGGAGTCGAACCCCTGACCTTCGCTTTACAAGAGCGCTGCTCTGCCTGCTGAGCTACCCCGGCGAGGGCGGGACGCCAGCGGTGTTCCACTGGCGCTGGCCGTCGGCCGCAGGGTAGCCCGTCGCCGAGTCAGGCAGGGTCGGGCATGCGGGGCTCGTCCGCGGTCTCGGGCTGGGTGGCTGGTGCAGCAAGCGGCGCCTGGCCAACTCGGGCGGTGACCGCCGACAGCAGCGTGCGGGTGTAGGGGTCCTGCGGCGACTCGAACACGTCGGCGGCGGGGCCGTACTCCACGATCTCGCCGTCGTGCATCACCAGGATCTCGTCGGCGAGGTAGCGCACCACGGCCAGGTCGTGAGAGATCAGCAGATAGGACGCCTGCTCACGGCGTTGCAGATCGATCAGCAGGTTGAGGATGGCCGCCTGCACCGACACGTCCAGTGACGACGTGGGCTCGTCGAGGATGACGAGCTGGGGGCCGGTGCAGAAGGCTCGGGCGATGGCCACCCGCTGCTGCTGCCCACCGGACAGCTCGCGCGGTCGGGCGTCGAGGTGCTCTGGGGCCAGCTGCACGGCACGCAGCAGCTCGGCCAGCGTCTCGTCGTGCCGCGCGACGTCGCCGGCGTCGAGCTTTCGCATCTGACGTCGCAGGATCTGGCGGATCCGGTGGCTGGGGTTCAACGTCCCGTCGGGGTGCTGGAAGACCATCTGCAGGGAACGCCGCGAGGCGACGCTGCGCTTGTTGGCGGGCTTGGTGACGTCGACGCCCGACAGGATGACCTCGCCGTCGTCGGGCACCTCCAGTCCCGCGATCATGCGCGCAAGGGTGGTCTTGCCCGAACCGGACTCGCCCACGATGCCAAGGATGCGCCCAGGCCCGAGGGTGAATGCGGCGTCCGCCACGGCGACCAAGTCACGTCCCTGCGCGCGGAAGACCTTGCGCAGCCCGCGCACCTCCAGGAGCGCGCCGTCGCCCGCCGCCGCGCCGTCGCCCGTCGCGGCGCCGTCGCCCGTCACCGCGGCTCGCCCGTCGCTTGCGGTTACGGTCGGCGGTCCGGCCCGTGCCACCTCCTCGTGGAAGAAGCAGCGGCTGTGCTGGCTGCTGCCCGCCGGGTACAACGCCGGATGCTGTTCGCGGCAGCGTGGCTTGCGGAACGCACAGCGGGGCTCGAAAAGGCAGGCACCCACCGGTGCGTCGGTGTCGCCACTGGGCAGCGGTTCCAGCCGGCGCGAGTCCTTCGAGACGCCGGGCGGCACCCGGCAGGCCAGCAGCCCCCGGGTGTACGGGTTTGTGGGGTGAGTAAAGACGCCCTCGGTGTCGCCAGTCTCGACCAGCTCGCCTCGGTAGAGCACGCCAACCCGCTCGCAGACGCTGGCCACCAAGCCGATGTCGTGGCTGATGAACAGGATCGCCGCGCTGGTCTTTGCCCGCAGGTCGGCGAACAGCTGCATGATGTCCGACTCGACCGTGACGTCCAGGCCGGTCGTGGGCTCGTCGAGGATCAGCAGGTTGGGGTCCATCGCCAGCGCCATGCTGATGACGATGCGCTGCTTCTGGCCGCCGCTGAACTGGTGGGGATAGCGGTCGTAGGCGCGGTGGGGCTCGGGGAGGCCGACCAGCTCGAGCATTCCTTCGGCGCGGCCCCTGGCCTCGTCCCGATTCAATCCCAGATGCGCTCGGTACACCTCCGCGATCTGCTCGCCAGCTCGCAGCGACGGGTTCAGGGCCCCCGACGGGTCCTGGTACACCATCGCGATGTGGTTGCCGCGGATGCGCGACAGCTCGCGCTGCGTCAACGGCACCAGGTCGGTGTCCTGGTAGCGGATGCAACCGCCGGTGATCTGCCCGTTGGCAGGCAGGTAGCGCATGATCGCCATGCCGAGCGTGGTCTTGCCCGAGCCGGACTCACCGACCAACCCCACCGCCTCACCGGAGGCGATGGCCAGTGACACCCCACGGATCGCGGCGACCAATCCGGCGCCGGTCCGGTAGTCGACCGACAGGTCCTCCACCTGCAGGACGGGCCCGGCTTCGGTCATGAGCGCAGCTTCTGCGCGACGACGTTGATGGCCACGATCAGCGAGGCGATCGCCGCCGCCGGGGCCACCACCACCCACGGGGCGATCTGGTAGAAGGGCCGGCCCTCCGACACCATCAACCCCCAGTCCGGCGTTGGCGGTTGGATGCCGAAGCCCAGGAATGACAGCGTGGCGACAGCGAAAATGGACAACGCAAGTCGCAAGGTGTACTCAACGTTGAGGGTACCGACGATGTTGGGCAGCAGCTCACGGAAGAGGATGAAGGCGCCGGACTCTCCCCGCATCCTCGCTGCCGCGACAAAGTCGCGGTCCCGCCACGACAGCACCGCGGAGCGCACCACACGGGCGTTGTACGGGGCGAGCATCACCGCGATGACCACCACCAGGTTGAGCCGCGAGGGGCCGAGCATGGCCAGCACCACCGACGCGATGACGATGATGGGAAACGCCATCAACAGGTCGAGCGAGCGCATCAGCAGCTCGTCGACCTTGCCTCGGTAGAACGCCGCACACAGGCCTATGGCCGTACCGATGGCCACGCCCAGGGTCGTCGACGCGACGCTGACGATCAGCACGCTGCGGCTGCCGGCGAGGATGCGGCTGAAGATGTCGCGGCCGAGGTTGTCGGTGCCCAGCCAGTGCTGGGCCGATGGCGGCTCGTAGCGGCTCGTCAGCTCCTGCTCGGTTGGCCCGTAGGGCACGAGCTGGGGCCAGAACACGGCGATGACGACCCACACCAGCAGGACCAGCAGCGCCATCGCCACCCCAGGCGAGTGGCGCAGCGCGCGAACGTGCCTCATGCGGCACCGCCCGCAACCTGTGCGCGCACCCGCGGGTTGAACGCCGTGTACAGCAGGTCGGCCGCCAGGTTGGACAGCATCAGCACGGCGGCCAGGATCAAGACGATGGCCTCCAGCAGAGGCACGTCTTGCACCAGGGCGGCCTGCAGCAGCAGCTGTCCGATGCCCGGGTAGTTGAAGACGTTCTCGATGACGACGAGCCCGCCGATCAACCAGGCGATCTGGTTGGCGATGACGGTGATCGCGGGCAGCAGGGCGTTGCGCAGCACGTGCCGGGTGATGACTGTGCGGAAGCCCAGGCCCTTGAGCACGGCGGTCCGGGTGTAGTCGGCCTCGAGCTCTGTCACCATGCTCGCGCGCACCGTCCGGGCGATGTAGCCGACCAGCACCGGGCTGATCGCCACGATCGGCAGCACCAGGAACCACAGGGTCTCCAGGGGGCCGGCGCCGTCGGGAATACGCGCCGACGACGGGAACCAGGGCAGCAGCAGGCTGAAGAACAGAATCAAGAACATGCTGCTGACGAACTCGGGGATCGTGATCGACACGACGCTGACGCCGTTGATCACCCGGTCGGTCAGCTTGCCCCTGCGCAGTGCCGACGCGATGCCCGCCGCTACCCCCACCGGGATGATGACCGTGAAGGCGACGGAGGCCAGGATCAGCGAGTTGTAGAGCCGCCCGGCGATCAGCGGCGCGATCGGCGTGCCCAGCCGCCAGGAGTCTCCCCAGTTGCCGGTCAGAAAGCCGCCCATCCAGTCGGCGTAGCGGACGTACAACGCGCGGTCAAGGCCGAGGTCACGGCGGACCTGTTCGACGTTCTCGGCAGTGGCGTACTGACCGAGGATCAGGTTGCCGATGTCGCCCGGCAGGATCTCCACCATCGCGAAGATCAGGACCGATACCAGCGTGAGCAGCAGCAGCATCACACCCAGCCGCTTGGCGAAGTAGCGGAGGAGCCCGGGCGCCGCGCTGCCCGCCAAGGCCTACCCGACGGTGGTGCTGCGAAAGTCGACGAAGTTGGCGGGGTGACTGTCGTAACCGCTGACGTTGTCCCGAGTGGCCGACAGCGTGTCCTGGAACCAGGGAATAACCGCTGGGACCTCCTCGTGCATGATCGCCGCCATCTCGCCGGCGATCTGCGCTCGCTCGCCGGTGTCGACGGTCGCGTTGAGCTCATTCAACAGCCGGTCGAAGTCCCGATTACACCAGTGCGGGACATTCCAGTCGACACCGCACTGGAAGCTGAGCGCCGGCATCTGAGCCACCGAGGAGCGGTGCAGCCACGTCTCCATCGCCAGCGGAAGCTCCGTCCAGTGCTGGTAGTACACGTCCGTCGGCTCGACTTTGATCTTGATGCGGAAGCCGGCCGGCTCGGCCATGTCCGCTACGGCTTGGGCGAAGATGCCGATGCCGCCGTAGGTCACCAGCTGCGTGTCGAGGCCGTCGCGGTAACCGGCCTCGGCCAGCAGCTGCTTTGCCCGCTCGATGTCCTGCGTCCGCTGCTCGGCGTCCACGGCGTCTTGGAAGCCGTAGACGGGCGACAGCCAGGAGTCGTTGGCGACCGTGGCGTGACCCGCCCACAGCTCGTCCACGATCTCCTGGCGGTCGATCGTCAGCGCCAGCGCCTGGCGGACCCGCTTGTCGTCCCAGGGCTCGGTGTCCACGCGCATCGTCAGCTGGGCGTGCGTGGCGCTGGGTGCGGCCAGCACCGTGACCCCGCTGCCCTTGGGAACGGTGTCGACCAGGTCGCCGGGCAGCAGCGTCATCAGGTCGACATCGCCGCTTTGGATGGCGGTGATCTGCGCGCCGAAGTCCTCGTAGTAGACGGCCTCCATCCGCTCGAGCTTCGGCATCCCCTCTTCCCAGTAGTCGGCGTTGCGCTCGAAGACCGCGCCCTGGCGAGGGGTGTACTCGGCGAGCTTGAACGGCCCTGTCCCGATCGGGTCCTTCTCGAAGTTGCCGGACCAGTCAGAGGGCAGGATCGCGGCCTGGTAGGCCGTCACCCAGGCGGGAAAGTCGCCCACCGGCTCGGTCAGCTCGAAGCGCACCGTGTAGTCGTCGACCGCCGTCGTGCCGCCCTTCTCCAGGAAGGTGAAGGAGCCGGCGGCCGCTGACTGCTCCTTGGGATCGACGATCCGGTCGAAGGTCGCCACGACGTCTTCGGCGTCAAAGTCCGACCCGTCGTGGAAGGTCACGCCCTCCCGCAGCTTGAAGGTCCAGGTCCGCGCGTCCTGGCTGTCCCATTCCGTGGCCAGATCTGGCTGCAGGGACAGGTCCTGGCCGAGACGCACCAGGTAGTTGACGACAGGTTGCACGGTGTGGATGTCGCCCAGCGAGCTCATCATGTGGGGGTTGATGGTGTTGGGCGGGGCGGCCGCGTAGGTCAGCTCACCACCGCCACCCGCTCCGGCCGCGGCCTCGTCGCCGTCGCTTGCGGCCTCGCTGGCGGACCCCGCCTGCAGGCGGTCGTCCGCGGTGTCGGAGATCGGAGCGCAAGCGGCCAGCAGCAGCAGCGCAACGGCCATCGCAGGGCCCCGGCCCACCAGGCACCGTAGGAGCACGATCATGGTCTCTCCAACCTGGGGACGGATGAGGGGCCGGCTGTGTGCCGCCGGCCCCTCGTTGCGGCGCTTCCCGCCGTCGGCCGCTGAGGCCGTGAGCACGCGCTGCATCGGATGTCACCATAGACCCACGCACGCCACGCCGGTACCCCCCAGATCGGGACACTCGTCGCGCCGCCTGCGAGGCCGTTTCTCCGCGTGAGGACGCGTGAGGAAACCTACGAGGCCGATTTGCGTCGGGGTGGGTCAGCCTGTCACGTTGTGGGCAACTGCACCACGTACGCCATCACGAGAGGTCGAGGGACCCGGCCCGCCGACGCCTCCGCAACCACTTGATTCCGTCAAGCAGGTGCGACATCCGGCCCCGCACCGTCGGGGGAAGATGGAGGAGACGCGTCGTGACCTATGTCCAAGCGTTGCAATGCCGAGAATGCGGCCGCCGCGTCGACGTGGCCGCCACCCATGCCTGCGAGTTCTGTTTCGGCCCTCTCGAGGTCGTGTACGACTACGACGCCATGCGCGGCGTGGTCACCCGGGAGCGCATCGAGGCCGGTCCACCGACTTTGTGGCGCTACGCCGATCTGCTGCCGGTCCTTGATGGGCCCGCCGACACCCGGGACGCCGGCAGGGTCGACCTCGGCGCCGGCTTCACGCCGCTGGTGCCTGCGCCACGGTTGGGTGCAGCCATCGGGTTGGACGACCTGTGGATCAAGAACGACACGCTGAACCCGACCGGCGCGTTCAAAGATCGTGTGGTGTCCGTGGCGCTGACCGCCGCCCGTCACCTGGGATTCGACACCGCCGCCTGCGCGTCGACGGGCAATCTGGCCCAGTCGGTGGCCGCCCATGCCGCCGCCAGCGGCATGCGGGCGATCGTGCTGGTCCCGGCCGACCTGGAGCAGGCCAAGATCCTGGCCACCGCCGTGTACGGGCCGACCCTGGTCGCGGTCAAGGGCACCTACGACGACGTCAACCGGCTCTGCGGCGAGCTCGCCGACGCCTACGGCTGGGCCTTCGTCAACGTCAACGTCCGCCCCTTCTACGCCGAGGGCTCAAAGACCATCGGCTTCGAGATCGCCGAGCAGCTCGGGTGGCGCCTGCCCGACCATGTGGTCGCCCCCATGGCCTCAGGTGCGATGCTGGTCAAGATCGAGAAGGCGTTTCGGGAGCTCATCGACCTGGAGTTGGTTGACGACCGAGCCTGTCGCGTCTCTGGAGCGCAGGCCAGCGGCTGCTCGCCGATCACCACCGCCTACGCCAACGGCGGCGACTCGATTCTGCCGGTGCGTCCTGACACCATCGCCAAGTCGCTGGCGATCGGTGACCCCGCTGACGGCTACTACGCCCTCGAGGCGGTCGACCGCAGCGGAGGGGTGATGGACGACGCGTCGGATCCCGAGATCATCCACGGCATCAAGCTGCTGGCCCGCACCGAGGGCATCTTCGGCGAAACCGCCGCGGGGGTGACCATCGCCGTGCTGCGCAAGCTCGCCGCGCAAGGTCATCTCGCGCCGGGCGACCGCACCGTGGCCGTGGTCTCCGGCACCGGCCTCAAGACCACCGACGCGGTCGCACCCACCGTCGGGCCGACCTTTGAGATCACCCCGAGTCTCGACGAGTTCCAGTCCGCCCTGTCCTTGCAGGGGTCGGCATGACCGCCACCGTGCGAATCCCCACACCGCTGCGCAGCGCCACCGATGGCGCGGCGACGGTCGGCGTCGATGGCACCACCGTCGGTGAGGTGCTGCGGTCGCTGGATGCTGCCCATCCCGGTGTGGCCGGGCGCATCTTGGATGACAGCGGCGGCAAGGTCCGGCGCTTCGTCAACGTGTTCGTCGACGACGAGGACATCCGTTTCGCCGGTGGTTTGGAGACCGCCGTGCCCGACGGCGCCACCGTCTCGATCATTCCGGCGGTCGCGGGCGGCTGACCGGGCGGTGGGCATCACCCACGCCAGACGCCGGGAGGGTCCGGCGGTGTGGGCGCCGCCTCCCTAAATGGCGGGGCCGAGCCGGGGTGACAGACCGCCCTGGGGCGGTCATCTTGTGGCGCTTGCGGGCTGGAAGCGCCGGCATCGGGTAGCAAGGGGGCTATGACCACCCTCGATGCAGGGGTTGAGCCGGCCGACGCGCTGGTGGCTGCGCTGACCGCGCTGCGGCAATGCGTCGCCGCGACCGCCTTTGATCTGGCGACCATCGAGCAGGCGGATCGACGGCACCTGCGGGACCGCGTCGCGGGTGACATCGCCGGCCATATCGCCCGGATCCGCGACATCGACGCGCCGCTGCTCGTCGTCCTCGGGGGAGTGACCGGGGCCGGCAAGTCGACGTTCCTCAACACCATGGTCGGACGCGACGTCGTCGCCACGGGGCCGGTCCGCCCCACCACCTACGCGCCAACCTTGGTGTGCCATCCGACCGAGGCGGACTGGTTCACCTCCGACCGGGTCTTGGCGGAGCTGGCGCGCGTGGAGACCGACAGCGACGTGCGCGACGTCGGGCCCACGGGGGCCTCGGTCCTGCGGCTGCTGCGCAGCGGCACCGTGCCGCCCGGCCTGGCGCTGGTGGACGCCCCGGATGTCGACTCCGTCGCCAGCGCCAACCGTGAGTTGGCCGACCAACTGCTCGACGCCGCCGACCTGTGGCTGTGGTTCACCACAGGCGGCAAGTACGCCGACGAAGAGTCGATGCGCTACCTGCGCCGCGCCCGCGCCCGGCGTACCGCGCTGGGCGTCGTGCTCACCCAAGTGCACCGCATTGACCTGCCAGAGGTGCGTGCGGATTTCATCGGCAAGCTGGCCGACGAGGGTCTGCCCAACGCCCGGCTGTTCACCATCCATGTGACCGCGGTCCGCGCCGGACGCCTCCCGGTCGGGGTGGGAGACGAGCTGCGCACCTGGCTGCGTCGCCTGGCGGACCCCGAGGTGCGCCGGGCGCATCGCAGGCAGACGCTGGAAGGTGGCCTTGACGCCGTGCCCGACGATGTCGGCCAGCTCATCGACGCGGTCGGTGACGAGTTGCACCAGGTTCGCCGGCTCCAGGTCGACGTCGACCACGCCTATGACGGCGCAGAGGAGGAGTTCGCCGCCTCATTGGACGAAGGAATGCCGCTGCGGGGAGAGGTGGTCGACCGCTGGGACCGCTTCGTGGGCGGTAGCCGCGTCCTCAAGCTGACCGAGGCCGCCACCGGTCAGGCGCGTGCCTGGATCCGTGGGTTGCTGGCCAACGCCGGGCTCATTGGCGAGGAGCGCCGGCTGGAACAACAGGTGCGGGTAGAGGTCGCCGGCACGGTCACCGCCACCGCTGGTCAGCTGGCCGACCTGGCCGCCACCACGGTGGTGGACGCCTGGTCGGCGACCCCGGCGGGCCGGACGCTGACCGAGCGCGAGCCGGAGCTGGTGCACCGCTCAGCCGAGTTCGACGAACGCATGGCCTCCGCGGTCCGTGACTGGCAGCAGCACGTCGCCAACCTCGTCGCCTCGGTGGGCGCCGAGCGCCGGGCGCAAGCGCGGGTGGTGTCGGGCATTGTCAGCCTCGCCGCAACCTCGGCGATCCTGCTGGCCATGGCGCACGCCGGCATCACGGGTGCCGAGGCCGGTATCGCCGCCGCCGCCGGAGCGGCCAACCAGGGCCTGCTCGTCAAGCTGCTCGGCGAGGCGAACCTGCGCAAGCTGGTGGCCGATGCCCGCGCCGACCTGCTGCAGCGCTTCAACGACCTGCTCGCCGACGAGCGCCGCAGGTTCGTGGCCGTGGTCGCCGAGGTGGCGCCCGATCCCGAGCATCTCGACGAGCTCGCCGACGCCGGCGAGGCATTGATGGCGGTGCGCGGTGGCTGATCTCAACCAGCGGCTGTCCGACCTGGAGGAGACGTTGGCGCTGGCCACCGACCGGCTGGACCCGGACACGGTCGCCGCCGGCCAGGAGGTCCTGGACAAGGTCGAAGGGCGGCTCGCCAACGGCCCTGGATCGGTGGTCGTGGCGCTGGCGGGCGGCACCGGCAGCGGCAAGTCGTCGCTGTTCAACGCGTTGGCTGGTGCGGAGCTGACCCGCACGGGTGTCATCCGGCCCGTCACCGACGAGGTCACCGCCTGGGCCGTGGGTGATCCACAGGGCGCCGCGAACGTGCTGGACTGGCTGCAGGTGCGTCGCCGCCACCAGGTCGCGCCGAGCCGGCTGTATCCCGAGGGGCTGGTGCTGCTCGATCTGCCCGATCACGACTCGGTCTCCGCCGAGCACCGCCTGCTGGTCGACCGGTTCGTCGCTCGCGTGGATGTGCTGGTGTGGGTGGTCGACCCCCTCAAGTATGCGCAGCGGTCGTTGCACGCCGACTACCTGCAGCGGCTGGCGGCGCACGCCAAGGTCCTGGTGGTGGTCCTCAACCGCATCGACGAGCTGGGCAACGAGGCGGCCGGAATCGTGGCGGACGACCTGCGCCAGCTGCTGGCCGCCGAAGGCTTGGGCAGGGCCAAGCTGCTGGTGACCTCCGCGCGCACCGGGGTGGGCCTGGATCGCCTCCGCGCGACCTTGACCGACTACGTCAACCAGCGGCGGGCCATGACGGAGCGGATCAGTGCCGATCTGCAGACGTTGGCCGGCAAGCTGCGAGCGCAGGTCGGCGACACCCAGAGCACCACGTTGCAACTCGACCGGCTGGTGTCCGCGCTGTCCGCGGCCTCGGGTGTCGAGTCACTGGCCGACGCGGGGGCCCGCACCTACACCGAGGACGCCGACGACGCGTCGCGGCCGCTGCTGACCGGCAAGGTCCTTGGCCGGCTGCGATCGCTGCGTACCCCGTTGCGTCGCCTGCGCCGCCCGCCGCCCCCCAGCCGTGAGCTGTCGCCGGTGGGCGTGCGCCACGCGGTGCTGGAGCTGGCCGACACCGCCGCCAGCGACCTGCCGCACCCGTGGCCGTTCCGCCTGCGCACGGCTGCGCATTCCATGGCCTCCGACCTGCCGGGAGTGATCGCGGGCAAGCTCGACCTCGTCGACGTCCACGGCGTCCGCAAGCGGCTGTGGTGGTCGCTGCTGCGGGTGCTCGGCACCGTGATCGAGCTCGCCGCCTTGGTCGGTGTGATCTGGTTGCTGCTGCTCGGCCTGATCGGCTGGCTGCAGCTGCCCGAGCCGCCCACCCCGGCTGTGGGACGGCTGCCGTGGCCGACGCTGCTGGCCGTGGGCGGCGGCATCGGCCTGCTGATCTTCGCCGCGGTGCGCCGCCGGCTGGTTGGGATGGGCGCCCGCCGGCATCGCTGGCGGGTGCTGCACGACCTTCGCGGTGCCGTGGCCGAGGTCGCGCGGGAACGCGCCTTGGTTCCGCTGCAGGCCGAGGTCGACGCCCACAACCGGCTGGTGGAGACCCTCAGCAGCGTGGAAGGTGCCGGCCAGCCGCGTGGCAGACTGCGCCGATGAGCACGCTGCAGGCACGGCGGCGTCAGTTGCAGCAAGGGTTGGCCGGCTACCCAACGCTGGTCGTGGCCTTTTCGGGTGGCGTGGACTCGAGCTACCTGCTGGCCGCCGCGGTCGATGTGCTGGGTGACCGGGTGACCGCGGCGACGGCGGTGAGCCCGTCGCTGCCGGCCGCGGAGCTGGCACAGGCGCGGTCACTCGCCGCCCAGCTTGGGGCCGGCCACCTGGAGGTGCCCACCGACGAGGTCGAGCGCGCCGCCTACCGCCGTAACGACGCTGACCGCTGCTGGCACTGCAAGTCGGCGCTGTTCGACGCGCTAGGACCGATCACCCAGCGGTTGGGCGCCGCGACCGTCGCGGTCGGCACCATCACCGACGATCTCGGCGATCATCGCCCTGGCCAGCGCGCCGCCGCCGAGCGAGGCGTGGTCACGCCCCTGGCCGACGCGGGGCTGAGCAAGGCTGACGTGCGGGCCTTGTCGCGCAGCCGTGGGCTGGCGACCTGGGACAAACCGGCTGCTGCCTGCCTGGCCAGCCGCGTGGTCTACGGCTTGCAGGTCACGCCGCGGCGGCTCGGGCGAATCGAGCGCGCGGAGGCCTGGCTGCGCGAGCGACTCGGGCCGCGGGTGGATCTGCGCGTGCGTGACCACGGTGACCTGGCCCGCGTCGAGGTGTCGATCGACCAGATCCCCGCAGTGCTGGGCATGGCCGGCGAGCTCGATATCGCGCTGCGCGGCCTCGGTTGGAAGCGGACGGAGATTGACCCGCGCGGCTACCGGTCGGGAAGCCTCAACGACGCGCTGCGCGCTGGTGCGTCGCCGGTGGAGTAGTCGGTTTTGACCCTGCTCCTTGAGGCTCCGCACCCGCCGAGAAGGCTCAAGCAATCCGAGCCGGTGTCCGAGACAACCGACATGCTTGCTCGCCGCTCTGCGCTAGCCGTGTCCGCGTTCGCTGTGGTGGCCCTGCTCGCCGCAGCGCCCGTCACCGGCATGCCGCCGGCCGAGGCAGCGGTGACCGAGGCGCAGGCAACTGCCCCCCGCCACGGCTACGAGCGGACGATCAACATCACCTTTCCCGTGGCCGGACTCACCAGCTGGACGGACACCTACCACGCCGATCGCGGCGGCGGAAGCCGCGTGCACCAAGCCACCGACATCATGGCCGGCAAGCTGCAGAAGGTCCACGCCGCCCGTGGGGGGTACGTCTGCTACGCGCCGACCACCGAGCCTTCCTGGGGCTGGATGCTGACGGTCTGCGGCAACGACGGGCTGCGGTACAACTACCTGCACCTCAACAACGACCGGCCGGGCACCGACGACGGCCGTGGCGGCATCAACCGGGCGTACGCGCCGGGGGTCCGCGAAGGGATGCCGGTGGTGCGCGGGCAGCGCATCGGCTACGTCGGCGACTCGGGAAACGCCGAAGGTACCGCCCCGCACCTGCACTTCGAGATCCATGACCCCGAGTTGAACGACTCGCGGATCGACAAGCCGCGCTACGACCCGTACCGGATCAACCCCTACTACTCGCTGCGCGCCGCCACGTCCCGGGGCGACTTCCCTGGCCGGACCTACCCCAAGCCCAAGCCCGTCCGCCGGCTGTCCGAGGGCGCGACCGGCACCGCGGTGGCGCTGTCGCGCAACCGCGTCACGCCGGCCCGAACGGTCGTGGTGGTGCCCGTCCGCGGGCCTCGCCCGGCCCTCCTCGGTGGTCCGCTGGCAGCAGTCAGCGACGGCATCGTCTTGCCCGTCCCCCGCGGTGGACCCAACGCCCCCACCCGCGAGGAGATACGCCGGATCGGGGCCGTCAACGCCTACCTCATCGGCAACCGGACCAACCTCGGGGCGGCGGTCACCGACGACCTGCGCTCGGCGGGGGTGCGCAACATCGCCCGCCTCAGCGCCGGCAGCTACGCCGCGCTGTCCGCCAGGATCGCCCGCGAGGTGGCGTCGTATCCTGGAGGCGTGCCGCGGGTGTACCTGGGCGCCAACTGGATCGAGATGCAGGCGGTCGCGGCGCTGGCTGCTCACCGCGCGGCACCGATCCTGTTCGTTCGGCCCCGCTCGGTCCAGCCGGCGGTGGACGCGGTCCTGCGCGAGCTGCGACCCGGTTCCGTGGTCGCCGTCGGGCCGTCGATCACCGAGGCAACCGCCCGCGACGCGGCCAGGGCAGCCGGCGCAACACCGGGGCGGCTGGGCGGGGACGGGCCGTACGTCACCTCGGTGGCCGCCGCGCGCCGCAGCCTGCGCGCCGGGTTGTCGGCGCGCAGGCTGTACGTGGCCAGTGCCCGCAGCTGGCCCGAGGCGATGGCGGCAGGGCCGGTCGCGGCCCGCAATGGCGCGCCGCTGCTGCTGGTCGACGGGCGCAAGCCGTCGGGTGGGCGCCCCGCCCGTGCCTGGATCAGGGCCAACGGGTACCGCTACGACCGCGCGGTCGTGGTGGGCTCGCAGGCCTCGATCACCGAGGACGTGCGCAACCGGGTCGCCCAGCTGCTGGCGGGACGCTAGCCCCGGCTCAGCGCAGCACGGGGAAGCGGGGGTCGTCGCTGGACAATCGTCCCGTCGCGACCTGGAGAAAGCGCGCCCTCCCGAGGTTGCGGGGCCGCGGCTCACCCAACAGTCGCTCAAGGATGTCCATGGTGATGCGTGCGGCCGCGATCGTGGACGCCGCCGGCAGGTCGAGCGCGGCCCGCAGATCGGTGTGATGGACGACGACCTCCAACACCCGCGTCGCCAGGTACTCGTCGATGCGCATCGGCCCCATGAGCGTGTGCAGCACATGGCTGTCGCCGACCTCGCCCGCCCGCTCCGCGGATGTCCGCCAGGCCTCGGTGAACAGGGCCGGCAGGGTCTCCGCATCGACCTTGGCCGCCTCCTCCTGGGCCCGACGGGCGATCTCGGGCCCCTCGGCGGCGTGGTCGTAACGCCAGTAGGAAACCCGGTCGACCACCGGGTCACCGCTGACGTCGAAATCGAGATAGGTCGCCACCCGCGTGGCGGCCCGCACGAGGTGCGCGACCAGCTGGGCGACGTCCCACTCGCCGAGGGCATGGCGCGTCCATGCCTCGGTGGGGACACCGGCCAAGGTTTCGTCGAGCGCCTGGCACTCCTCGACGAAGGCGTTGAGTTCCGCACCCATGGTCGCCAGCGTACGGGCTGGCGTTTTACGAACTGTTGTTCGGGTACGCGTTGGCGCATGAGCGATGAAGACAACGTCAAGCAGCAGGCAGACCCGCCGTCCAACGCCGCCAAGGATCCCGACAGCTGGGTAACCGGCGATGAGCCGATGACCGGAGCTCAGGCCTCGTACCTGCAAACGCTGTCCGAGGAGGCAGGCGAGCCGTTCGACGCCAACCTGAGCAAGGCGGATGCCTCCCGGCGCATCGAAGAACTCCAGCAGCGCACCGGCCGAGGCGCCTGACGGGGCTCCCGCCGGCCGCGCTGACAGGCGCGGATCGGTGGCCGAGTCCCGTGCTGGCTACCCGCAGTGGTAGGCGTACAGCGGCTTGCCCTTGGGGTGAGCGACGACACTGTGCCGCTTGCCGCGGAAGGTGATGGTGCCGGCGGCGTGGATGCAGCGGTTGCGCGCCTTGACCGAGACCGGACCCGCGTACTCCTTGAACTGACCGATGTCGCGCCTGGCCTTGGACCCGTGGTAGGTGCAGGTCCGGTTCGGCTTGCGCTCCAGGCATGGCGCCAGGAAGACGCGGGTCCGCACGCGCTTGCCCCAGGTCGGCCCGGCATGGTTCATGCGGGCGCAGTTGCGGCCCGCCGCCTGGTTCCAGGTCCATACCGAACGTGTGCCGGCGCCGGCATGGCGCACGCCGCGCCGTCCGGTGACGCAGGATGGTGGCGTGAACTCGCACTGGGAGGTCGGTGACCGCCAAGGCCCGCCGTG
>Ga0136627_1000113_pt1 | contig 24117 bp, 20 predicted proteins | sample AntDrymUQ4892206_2_FD_104652 | JGI IMG/M metagenome (GOLD analysis project Ga0136627, IMG submission 104652) | Polar desert sand microbial communities from Dry Valleys, Antarctica - metaG UQ489 (22.06) | ecosystem: Environmental > Terrestrial > Soil > Desert | place: Antarctica: Dry Valley... | reverse complement strand
GTGTCCGACGCGGACGCGAGCGCCTCGTCCGTGCGCTCCATGTTCATCTTCTTGCCCATACGCTCTTCCATCCACATCCGGCCCCCGCCCGCGCCGCAACAAAACGTTCCGTGGCCGTGCCGGTGCATCTCCTTGTAGGACGCCATGGGAATCGACTCGATCACCTCGCGCGCCCCCTTCCAAACATCGTTGTGACGCGCGTTGTAGCAGGGGTCGTGATAGGTGATCGTCTGCTTCATCTGACCCTTGGGCTCGAGGCGACCCTCGCGCACGAGTTCGTTGAGGTACTCGGTGTGATGCAGCACCTCGAAGTAGCCACCGAACTGCGGGTATTCGTTGAACAAGGTGTTGAAGCAATGAGGGCACGCGGTGAGGATCTTGCGCACGCCGTAGCCTTTGAGCACCTCGATGTTCTGTTCGGCGAGCATCTGGTAGATGTACTCGGCCCCCATTCGTCGCGCCGGATCCCCGGTGCACGACTCCTCTCCGCCGAGCACGGCGAAGTTCACTCCCGCCATGGTCAAGAGCTTGCCGAGGTCGTACATGACACGCTTGTTGCGATCGTCGAACGCACCCGCGCATCCGACCCACAGCAGCACGTCGGCGTCGGGGTTGTCGGAGATGAGTGGAATCTCAAGCGGTTCCTGCTTCGAAGTTCCGCTCATCCATTCCTCGCGCGCCTGAGGAGGCTGGCCCCACGGATTGCCGGTGGTCTCAAGGTTCTGCAGCGCGCCTTGCATCTCGCGCGGAAAGCGGCTCTCGCCCATGACGAGGTTCCGACGCATGTCGACGATGACGTCGATGTGCTCGATGTTGACGGGACACGCCTGCACGCACGCGCCGCAGGTCGTGCAGTCCCAGATGACCTCGTCCTCGACCACCTCTGGGTTGAGCGCGGGCAACGTACCGAGCGTGCTCTGGAGTTCTTCGTCGCTCTTGCGTTTGGCCCCGAGCAGATGGGGCCCGCGCTTGTTGAGCTCGTCGCGCAGATCCATGATCAGAAGCTTCGGGCTCAGGGGCTTACCCGTGTTCCACGCCGGGCACTGACTCTGGCACCGACCACACTCGGTGCACGTCATGCCATCGAGCATCTGCTTCCAGGTCAGGTCGGTGACGACGTTGGCTCCGAAGGTGTCGTCCTCGCTCATGGCCTCGAGGTCGATGTGCATTGGCTTGAGCGCGCCCTTCGGCCGCTCGGACGTGAACAAGACGTTGAAGCCGCTGGTGACGATGTGAAGGTGCTTGCTGTAGGTGATGTAGATGAGAAAGCCGAGAATGATCAACGAGTGCCACCACAGAAAGACGGTGTCGATGGCGTCGGTGACCTCGGTCGACAGGCCGGAGAACAACAGCGAGACCGCATAGGAAACGGGCGTCCACGTGGTGTCGTAGGGAAAGTGCCCGAGTGCGATCTGGGCTGCGCGCCCGAGCAGGATCGTGACCATGATCGCGGCGATGGCGAAGAGGACGTACTCCGCCTCCCTCATGTGACTACCCTTGAACCGGCCCGGTCGTTGCAGCCGGCGGATAACGAAGGCACAGACGACGCCCGCGAGCACGGCGATGATGAAGAAGTCCTGAAGCGCGCCGAGCGGACCCCACCGGCCGATCAACGGGAGGTGAAAGCCGTCCTGATAGATAGCGCCGAAGGCTTCGATGATGGTCGTGAAGAGAACGACGAAGCCCCAGAAGATGAAGAAATGCATGAGCCCGGGAATGGTCCACTGCATTAGCTTGCGCTGTCCGAACACCACCACGAGCTGGTCCTTGAGCTTGCGACCGAGATCCGTGGGCTTGCGGTCGTCGGGCCGGCCGAGTTGGAGGAAGCCGATGAGGTCGCGCGACCGCTTGGCGAAGAGGCCGAGGGTGATCAGGATGACGATCGTCATGGCGATCTTCTCGAGCACCGCTGTTGCCTCCTTGGTCGCGTCTGGAACAAGAAAGGTACTTGGTTCGCACTCGAGCGAGGGGCGGAGCCTGCCACCGAGAGAGGGTGGTGCGATAGCGTCGGGCCGGTGACGCACCACCTGCGCCTGCTCGAACGCGCCGAGGCCATGAGCCTGCTTCGGGCAGCCTTGTCCTCGGCCGCCGAAGGGCGGGGTGCGTTGCGGCTCGTCGAGGGCCAAGCGGGGGTGGGCAAGACGGCGCTGCTCGCCGCGCTGAGCCGGGAAGCCACCCGGCGAGGCTTCAGGATCTTGAGCGGACGGGGGAAGGAGCGCGAGCGAGAGGTCCCCATGATGGTCGTCGAGGATCTCTTTCGGTGCTTCATGGCTGACCTCGACCCCGACGAGCGAAGTTCACTTCTGAGGGGTTCGGCCGCTCTCGCCGAGCCGCTCTTTCAGACTCATCCCGCACCGCCACAGGAAGCAGCGGCGCTGTTCGAGGGCCTCTTCTGGCTCACCTCGAACCTTGCCGAGCGCTCACCGGTCGCCATCCTGATCGACGACGGTCGCTGGGCGGATGCCTTGTCGGTGCGGTTCCTGGCCTACCTGGCGGCGCGCCTCGAGGAATTGCCCGTCGCCGTCATGGTCGCGACGCGCACTTACGAGCCCGAGCTGATGGCATCGGTCAACGAGCTTCGCCAGCACCCCGCCTGCCGCCGGGTGCAGCTCGGCCCACTAAGCCGGCCGGGCTCCGGCGAGCTCGTCCGAACGGTTTTTCCCGAGTCGACCGAGCGATTTTGCGGAGCTTGTTTCGAGGCGACCGGGGGTAACCCGTTCTATCTCCGGGCGTTGCTCGCCGAGCTCGAGGGCGTCATCGGCCGGGGGACCGACGACGATGTCTCCCAGGTCCGCGCGCAGGGGCCGAACACCGTTGCCCAGTCGGTGCGCGTGCGCCTGGCGACGGTGGACGATGGAGCCGTGCGTTTGGCTCAAAGCGTCGCCGTGCTCGATGAGAACGCCGAGCTGGAGGTGGCGGCGCGCCTCGCCGGTGTCGACGTCGAGCAGGCAACGGAGTGGGCTGCATCGCTGGCCGCCGTCGGGATCTTGGTTCCCAGCGAGCCTCTGTCGTTCGTTCATCCGATCGTTCGCACCTCTACCTACAAGGACATCCCGCCCCCGGACCGGGTCGCCGCTCACGAGGCCGCGGTGTGGGTCATGCTCGCTCTGGACGCGCCTCCCGAGAAGATCGCACCGCACCTCTTGCTGGCCGGCGGAATCGAGGGCGTCGAAACAGACGGGATCCTCCGAGCGGCTGCGGCCAGGGCGAAGAGCCGCGGCGCCCCACAGATCGCGATCGACTACCTTCAGCGCGTGCTGGCCGGTTCCCTTGCGGTCGAGGAGCGCGTCGAGGTGCTCGTCGAGCTGGGCGAAGCCGAGGCGATGTCGGGGTCTTTGCGCGCGGTGACTCGATCGGCCGAGGCCGCGAACTTGTGCTCGGACCCCGAGCAGCGTGCCCGGGCTCGGCTCCGTATCGCGCGCGCCTTGATAAGCGCAAACCTTCGCAGGGAGGCGGCCGGTGTCGTTGCCCCTGGGTTCGAGGAGCTCGGCGAGGGCCACCACGAGTTGCGCCGTGAGCTCGAGGCGACCTATGTCTTCGCGGGCCTCCTCGATCCCGACCTCCACGAGGCTGCGCGCAGACGTATCGAGGGAGTGTTGGTGAGTGCAACCGACGCCACCCTCGGAGTCGAACGGGCGGTCATGGCTCACAAGGCCCTCTATCTCAGCGCCTCGGGCGAGGACAGGGAACAAGCCGTGGCCCTGGCCAACCTGGCCTACGGGGCCGGAGCGCTCATCAAGGAGGAGGGCGGCGAGGGCATGACCGCCTCCATCCTGTGTGGCGTGTTCCTCGTGGCGGATCAGCTTTACAGCGGGATCAGAGTATGCGACAGCCTGATAGCAGAGGCGAGGGCGCGCGGTTCGGTCAGCGGTTTCGCGACCGCGTCTTTCAATCGCACGCATCCGCTGCGGCTCGTCGGCCGCATCCCGGACGCCATCGCCGACGCTCAACAGGCGATCGACGCTCGGCGCTTTGGATGGAGGCTGTTCGTGGTGCCCGCTCAAGCGCAGCTCGCGCACGCGCTGATGGATTCCGGTGACATCTCGAGGGCGGGCGAGGTTCTGACGTCCCTCGACGACGCCGATCACCGTGCCTCGGTCGAGTTCGGCTTCTTTCTCGAGGCGCGCGGGCGATGGCACCTCCTGTTCGATCGCTACGAGGACGCGTATGCGGACCTGCACGAGGCTCGTCTCCGTTTTGAGGACAACTCCTTCCTCAACCTCCCCACGCTCAGTGTCTGGCGCCAGTACTTCGTTCCTGCGGCGCTGAGCACGGGCGACCTCGATGCGGCGGCCTTAGTCGCCGAGGAGCAACTGGCAAGGGCTAAGCGCTGGGGTGCGCCGCGCGGGTTGTCGGTTGCGTTTCGGACGAGCGCAACCGTTGCGGACGAGAGCGCCGCCGCGGTCGCGATGCTTCGCCAGGCGGAGAAACACGCTCGCGAATCGGAGGCCACCGTGGAGCACGCTCACGCTCTGGTTGCTCTGGGTCGGGCGCTGGGCGCGGCGGGCGCCGGCGCCGAGGCGCGCGAGTGGTTGCGCGGTGGAATAGACACAGCCCGCCGCCAGGGCGCGCTGCTGCTGGCCGCCCAGGGTCTGAAGCTGATCTCGGAGGCGGGGGGCCGGCCTCGGAGGTTGGCCCTGACCGGGATCGAGGCGCTCACCCCGTCCGAACGAAGAATCGCCGACATGGTGGCCTCTGGCTCGAGCAACCGGGAGGCCGCCGAAGCGCTGTTCGTCACCGTGAAGAACGTCGAGTCGCACCTCGTAAGGGTCTTCCGCAAGTTGAGCATCTCCCGACGCTCTCAACTCGCAGAGGCGCTGAGAGCGGAGCTCGAACCTCCTCCTGGAGAGGATCAGATGACCGGGAATATTGATGCTTGAGTGTTGTTGGGGTAACAGAGTTGACAGCAATGCACTCAGGTTAGATTATAGTGGCATCTCGGAGACAGCCTCAGAAGTAGTCATGTCCAAAGCAGAAGGAGTCAATCATGCCTAAAGCAGTAGGAATCGACCTCGGCACGACTAACTCGGTAGTGTCGGTGCTTGAGGGTGGCGAGCCCACCGTCATCCCCAACGCCGAGGGCGCTCGCACCACGCCGTCCGTCGTCGCCTTCTCGAAGAGCGGCGAGGTCCTCGTCGGCGAGGTCGCCAAGCGGCAGGCCATCACGAACCCAGATCGCACCATCCGCTCGATCAAGCGCGCCATGGGCACGGACCAGGGCACCGACATCGACGGTAAGAAGTGGACGCCACAGGAGATCTCGGCCAGGATCCTGGCCAAGCTCAGGACCGACGCCGAGTCGTATCTCGGCGACAAGGTCTCCGAGGCGGTCATCACGGTTCCCGCCTACTTCGACGACGCTCAGCGCCAGGCCACCAAGGAGGCCGGACAGGTCGCGGGACTCGAGGTCCTCCGCATCATCAACGAGCCGACCGCCGCAGCGCTGGCCTACGGCCTCGACAAAGAGGGCACCGAGCAAACCATTCTCGTTTTCGATCTCGGCGGCGGGACCTTCGACGTGTCTTTGCTCGACCTCGGCGATGGTGTCTTCGAGGTCAAGGCGACCCACGGTGATACCAACCTCGGGGGCGACGACTGGGACCAGCGCGTCATCGACTGGCTCGTCAAGAAGTTCAGGGACGCCAACGGCATCGATTTGTCCAAGGACAAGATGGCGATGCAGCGTCTCAAGGAGGCCGGCGAGAAGGCCAAGATGGAACTAAGCACGACGCAGTCAACGACCATCAACCTCCCGTTCATCACCGCGAGCGACCAGGGCCCCCTTCACCTCGAAGAGACCCTCTCGCGCAGCGAGTTCGAGCGCATGACGGAAGATCTGCTCGACCGCTGCCGCTCGCCGTTCGAGCAGGCCGTGAAGGACGCCGGCATCTCCGTCGATGCGATCGACCACATCATTCTCGTGGGTGGTTCAACCCGTATGCCGATGGTGCGCGAGATGGTGAAGGACCTTACAGGCGGCAAGGAGGCCCACCAAGGCGTCAACCCGGACGAGGTCGTGTCCGTTGGGGCCGCGGTTCAGGCCGGTGTGCTCAAGGGTGAGGTCAAGGACGTGCTCCTGCTCGACGTGACCCCGCTGAGCCTCGGAGTCGAGACCCAGGGCAGCATCTTCACTCGGCTGATCGAGCGCAACACGACCATTCCGACCAAACGCAGCGAGACGTTCACGACCGCAACCGACAACCAGCCGTCGGTCGAGATCCATGTGTTGCAGGGCGAGGGTGAAATGGCCTACCGCAACAAGTCCCTCGGCAAGTTTCAGCTCACCGACATCCCACCGGCGCCGCGCGGCATGCCGCAGATCGAGGTCACCTTCGACATCGACGCGAACGGCATCGTCAACGTCCATGCTCGGGACAAGGGCACGGGCAAGGAGCAGTCGATGACCATCACCGGCGGCACCAAGCTGGCTGACGACGAGATCGAGCGCATGGTGAAGGAGGCCGAGACACACGCCAACGAGGACAAAGCTCGGCGTGAGGAAGTCGAGGCCCGCAACCAGGCCGACAACGTCATCTACCAGACCGAGAAGTCGCTCACCGAGAACTCGGACAAGCTCGACGAGTCGACCAAGTCCAACGTGACCTCCGCCCTCGACGATGCCAAAGAGGCCTTGAAGGGCGAGGACGTCGGACGCATCAAGCAGACGACCGAGGTTCTAATGACCACCTCCCAGCAGATCGCGCAGGCTGTGTACCAAAACGCGCAGAACAAGGCCCCCGGTTCGCAGTCTGCCGGCGGAACGACCCAGTCCGAGGACGATGTCGTCGACGCCGAAGTCGTCGACGAGGACGATGAGGGCAAGGAGCAAAGCGCCTGAGCGAATCGTTTCGACGATCGCGAAAGGACGATCTTGTGGACAAAGAGGACTCAACCGCACCGAGAAGGATCAAGGTGACCGACCGCCGCATCAGCAGCGGTGAGCATGTCGCGCGGGGGGAGGCGAACCCGCCCCCCGCGCCGGCAGACGCGGCCGAGTTCTCGCCCGAGGACGTCGGTGCAGGAAACGACGCCGAGGCCGTAGAGCGTGACACACAGGACACCGTTCCACTCGAGGACTACAAGCGTCTGCAGGCGGACTTCGACAATCGCCGCAAGCGCCTGATGCGCGAGGCCGACGCCGGCTACGAGCGCGGCAAGATGTCCTTGTTCATGGCGCTGCTTCCGGTGCTGGACAACTACGATCGAGCGCTGGAGCACGAGGACGATTCTTCGGCTCTCGGACTGTTGCACAAAGAGATGGTCGCGGCACTGGCGAGTGAAGGTCTCGAGGAGATTCCGGCTGAGGGGCTGCTCTTCGATCCGAACGTGCACGAGGCGATCGAGGCGCGTCCCGACCCAGAGGTCACCGAGATCGTGATCAAGACTGTGTACCGGAAGGGTTATCACTTCAAAGACAAGGTGCTGCGCGCGGCAACGGTTGTGGTGTCCCGCCCGGTGGAGGACGATGACGCTGGGCCAGAGCGGGCACAAGGATAAGAGAGAGACTCATGGCGCAAAACGACTGGATGGACAAGGACTTCTACTCCGTCCTGGGAGTCTCTAAGGAGGCGCCCAAGGACGACATCAAGCGCGCCTATCGCAAGCTCGCGCAGAAGTACCATCCCGACGCAAACAAGGGTGACAAAGACGCGGAGCAACGTTTCAAAGGCATCTCCGAAGCCCATTCGGTGTTGTCGAACGACGACAAGCGCCGCGAGTACGACCAGATGCGGGCGTTCGTCGACGCCGGCGGCCAGCGCTTCTACGGCTTTCGACCCGGGGCGGGTCAAGGCAACGTGCGCATCAACGTCGAAGACATCGAGGACCTCTTCGGAGGCAGAGCGGGAGGCGCCGGGGGAGGCGGCCTCTTCGAGGATCTCTTCGGGTTCGGCGCCCGCGGTCGCCAACGACAGGGGCGCGACATCGAGACCGAGATCACGCTCGACTTTGAGGATGCCGTCGGCGGCGCGACCATCGCGCTGCAGGAGGGCGCAAAGGTCAGGATCCCGGCCGGCGTAGGTGACGGAGCGCGCATCCGGGTCGCCGGCAAGGGCGAGACCGCGCCCGGGGATGGTGTCGCCGGCGACCTCTACGTCCGGGTGCACGTGCGACCACACGAGCTCTTCGAGCTCGGCGGGGACGGCGACCTCGTCGTGCGTCTCCCCTTGACCATCGCAGAGGCTGCGCTGGGGGCCAAGATCAAAGTCCCGACCCTCGATGAGCCCGTGACCGTGAGGGTCCCTGCTGGCTCGAACAGCGGCAAGACGTTGCGGCTCCGAGGCCGGGGCGCGCCTCGCCAGGGAGGCGGCACGGGCGACCTTCTGGTCAGAATCGAGGTCGAGGTTCCGGCCAAGCTGTCGCGCGACGAGAAGCGCTTGCTCGAGGAGTTTCGAGCCAGCCACAAGGACAACCCGCGTAAGCACATGGAGTCCTGGCTTCGCAAGAACTCCGGCCGAAAGGTGTCGTGATGAAGCATCCCGCGGGCGGCATGTCGAGCCAGGACAGAGCAATCTACGTGATATCGGTCGCGGCCGAACTCGCGGGCGTACACCCACAAACGTTGCGCATCTACGAACGTAAGGGACTGCTGCAACCGCAACGGACGGCGGGCAATACGCGCCGTTACTCCGAGCGCGACATCGCACTTCTTCAGAAGATCCAACAGCTCACCGCCGAGGGCATCAACCTTGCCGGCGTCATGCGAGTCCTCGAGTTGGAGAGCGAGATCGGGATGCTTAGAACTCGTCACGTCCAGGCGATCGCCGAGCTCGAGCGCACGCTCGGGGATCTTCAGGAGCTCGCCGAACAGCGAGACTCGCTGGCTCTGGTTCCCCTGCGTGAGGTACGCAGGGTGCGGCGCGTGCTCAAAGCCGATCTCATCGAGCAAGCCGGCCACAGAACGTTCATCGCACCTCCGGTCAGACCCGAGTAGTGGCCCGCACGTAGCACCCCTCGAAGTTGACTCTCGAGCAACCCGTAGTCCTCTACGCTTGGTCTCGTGAACCTTCAATGGGATGGCAGCGCCGAGGGCACCAGCGTGCTCGTGCTCGCGCATGGGGCCGGCGCGGACATGAGCCACGACTACATGGTTCACTTCGCGCAGCACCTCAGCAGCGCGCATGTGGCCGTCTGCCGCTTCAACTTTCGCTATACGGAACAGGGCCGGCGCGCGCCGGATAAGCAGCCGGTTCTCGAAGACACCTACCGTGAGGTGGTCGAACAGGTGCGCGCCGAGCGATCGCCGAGGAGACTTTTTCTCGGAGGCAAGTCGATGGGGGGTCGCATCGCGTCGCACATCGTGGCCGGGGGGACCGAGGTCGACGGTCTCGTGTACCTGGGATATCCGCTTCACCCGCCGGGCAAGCCCGAGCGGCTGAGGGACGCCCACCTCGGTGACATCAAGATTCCGCAGCTCTTCGTCGAAGGCACGCGTGACCCCTTCTGTCCCCTGGACACTCTTACCGAGGTCATCGGGAAACGCAGACTCAAGGCCGATGTCGTCGTGATCGACGGCGGGGATCATTCGCTCAAGGTGCGAAAGTCCTCCGGTCGGACCACGACCGAGGCTTGGAACGAGGCGATCGCTGCGATCACGACATGGATGGACAGGGTCGAGTAGCCCGTACTCTCCATCCATGGCGTTGATCGAGGACTATGCGTTCTTGGGGGACACACACTCAGCGGCGCTTGTGTCCAAAGACGGTTCCATCGACTGGTTGTGCCTTCCCCGCTTCGACTCATCTGCCTGTTTTGCGGCGATCCTGGACGAAAACAGCGGCGGCCACTGGCGAATCGCACCGGGGTCTGAAGTCTTCGACAGCAAACGCGCGTACCGCTTTGAATCGATGGTGCTTGAGACCACGTTCACTTCGGGCGACGGTTCGGTGAAGCTCACCGACTGCTTGCCGATCGAGCAGGGCGCGGACTCGGCCGACCCGCGTCTGCTGCACACGCACGAGGTGGTCGTCCGCATCGTCGAGGGGCTGTCGGGAACGATCCCGATGGTGATGAACTTCGTTCCTCGGTTCGACTACGGAGGAATCGCGCCCTGGATTCGCAGGCACGGATCTGGATTCGAGGCCGTGGGAGGACCCGACGCGCTTGACCTCCACGCGACCACGCCACTCGAGAATGACCATGGCGCGGTGAGCGCAGCCTTCGATGTCTCGGCCGGAGAACGCGTGATGTTCATGGCGCGCGCCCACCCCTCCCACCTCGATCCCCCCGACCTGGACGTGAGCGCCGATTGTGACTGGCTCGTCGAGCGAACCGATGCCTTCTGGCGCGAGTGGGCCGCACGCTGCACCTATGACGGGAGGTGGCGTCCCCAGGTCATCCGCAGCCTGCTCGTTCTGAAGGCGCTGACGTACTCGCCGACCGGAGGCATCGTCGCAGCTCCAACCACGTCGCTGCCCGAGGACATCGGCGGGGTTCGCAACTGGGACTACCGCTACTGCTGGCTGCGCGATGCGACTTTCACTCTCGAGGTCTTGTTGGAGCATGGCTATACATCGGAGGCCGAGGAGTGGCGCGATTGGTTGCTTCGAGCAGTCGCCGGTGAACCCGAGGCCATGCAGATCATGTACGGGGTGCAAGGCGAGCGCCGGCTTACGGAGATCGAGCTGCCGTGGCTCGAGGGCTACGAGAAGTCAACCCCCGTTCGGATCGGCAACGCTGCCGTTGAGCAGTTTCAACTAGACGTCTACGGAGAGGTAATGGACGCCCTGTACTCGGCGGCGCGCGCGGGCATCTCGCCGAAGGCCGAGGCATGGGCTCTCCAGAGGCAGATCGTGGACTTCGTGTGCAGGCACTGGCGCGATCCCGACGAGGGCATTTGGGAGGTGCGGTCGGGTCGAGAGCATTTCGTCCATTCGAAAGTCATGGCCTGGGTGGCGGTCGACAGGGGGGTATCGATGATCGAGAACTTCGGACGCTCGGGCCCGCTCGGCTCCTGGCGAGAAGCGCGCTCGCAGATTCGCAGAGATGTGTTCGATCGAGGTTACGACGCCGCGCTCGGACACTTCAAGAGAAGCTACGACGACCCGGCACTGGATGCTTCGCTACTCATCATGCCGTTGGTCGGATTCATTCCAGCGGATGACCCGCGCATGATCGGAACCATCGAAGCTATTCAACGCGACCTGGTCATCGACGGGTTCGTCCACCGCTACAAGGTTTCGGAGGCGGCCGACGGGCTTCCCGGAGGCGAGGGTTCGTTCTTGATGTGCAGCTTCTGGCTGGTTGATTGTCTCGAGCTTGCGGGTCGAGAGACCGAAGCGGAGAAGCTCTTCGTCAAGCTCGCGGATCTGTCCAACGACGTGGGGCTGCTTGCGGAGCAGTACGACGCCAAGCGAAAGCGCCAGGTCGGCAACTTTCCTCAAGCCTTCTCACACGTGGCTCTGGCTACGAGCGCCCTGGGGTTGGAGCGCCGCGGAATGTCCCCAGCGCTCAGGAGGGGCCTCTTCGACTATCCGTGAGGTCCACGGGTGAGGTCTCCGTTGCGGAGCCAGCGCCGGCTTCGACGTCCTCCTTGCCAACGTCCTGACTCAAGGTGTCGAGAGTCGACTGCAATGCTCCGACGCGTTTCCGGAGAGCCGCTTCTGCTTCCCTCAACTTGACGACCTCGGCGCGCGCCTTGCGAACGTGCTCGGCGGCCTGGGCCTCGGCTTCGTCTTTGAGCAGTTCGGCCCGCTGTCGCGCCTCCTTCTCGACGCGGTTCGCGTCGCGATGAGCCTCGCGCGTCATCACGGTGTAATCCGCGTGCGCCTTCGCTTTCAGTCGCTTGACCTCGTCCACGACTTCGGCTTTGAGCGCGCGCACCTCCGCTTCCGTTTGAGCGCGGATGTGCTGATGCGCCTGACGGATGTCCGCCGCTTCGGTTTCGGCTTCGAGCACCTTGGCCGTGGCCTGTACCCGGGCTTCGGCCAGGAGTCGGTCTGCTTCCTTGCGCACCGCAGTGGCATCACGCTCTGCTAGTTCTTTCAGCGCAGACGCCTCGGTTTCGGCCCGACGCCTGAGTTCTTCGATGTCGCTCTCAGCAGCCACTCGCTCGGCCGCCACCTGCGCGAGTCCTTCGGATGTCATTTGATCGGCGTTGTCCCGAGCAAGCTGCAGGATGTTGCCCGCTACGTTACCCAGCTTGAGATAGGGCGCCTCGTTGTCATGCTCGAGTTGTGCCTGGACCTCCAGCAGATGGCGCGCCTCGATCGCCAGCTGTGCGAGAAGGGCGTCGACTTCGTCGCGGTCGTAACCGCGCATACGGATGGGGAAGGAGACGTTTTCGATCTCCGACAGACTGATGCGCTCATCATCGACGTGATCCACGTGCTGAGCGACGTCGTCCGAAAGTTCTTCCGGCATGGCGAACCTCTCCTCCCACCCGCCTCAACGGCTCGTTGTATCGCTACGAGTGCTCGCCCACTCAAGCGGCTAGTTTGGTTGCGCGCGGGAGGAGTGTCAATCGTCGGGTCAGGTTTGTGGGGGTGGCGGCGGTGGCGGCGCTGGGCGCGACCCGGCGGGGGACGAGTAGCCGAAGGTCATCGTCTGCAGCGCCGCTATGCGCTCGTCTAGCGGAGGATGCGTTGCAAACATGCGGTTGAGCCAGGCCCCCGATTTGTTGGTCCGCTTCCCGCGTTCGCCGCCTTGCGCTTCGAGGGCATTGGGCTCCTCGATCCACATGTGCGCGGTTGCACGAGTCGCATAGCGCACAATGGTTTGATCGCTCTTGAGCTTCTGGAGGGCGGAGATAAGACCGGCGGGATTGCGCGTGAAGTTGACTGCGTCTGCGTCCGCAAGGAACTCGCGCCGGCGGGAGACAGCGAACTGCATGAGTCTCCCGATCAGCGGGGCGAAGATCATCAGCGCGATGCCGATGACCGCCAAGATCGCGCCTGCGTTCCCGGAGCTGTTGCGTCGGCCCCCACCCCACCACAGCGCCCGTAGCATCCAATCGGCCATCAACACGATGACCCCGACCAGAGTGACCGCGATAGTCATTACGAGGATGTCGCGGTTCTGGATGTGGCTCATCTCGTGAGCAATGACTCCCTCGAGCTCGTCACGCTCCATCTTCTGCAGCAAGCCCGTCGTCACCGCTATCGCCGAATGTTCGGGGTCCCGTCCGGTGGCGAACGCGTTGGGGGCCTCGTCCTCGACGACGTAGACACCCGGCTTCGGCATGCCGGATGCAATCGCCATGCCCTCGACGAGATTGTGGAATTGGTTGTAGCGCTGCGGATCGGCGGGGACCGCATGGCTGGCGCGGAGAGCGAGTTTGTCGGAGTTGTAGTAGCTGCCCCAACTCATTCCCACCGCGAACAGCACGGCGACCGCCGGTCCGAGGGGGCCGGTGTTGGTCATGTAGCCGAAGACGAAGCCGATGGCCACCACGAGGAGGACGAAGACGAAGATCAGGAGCCACGTCTTGCGGACGTTGGACTGGATGCGCTGGTACACGAGCTAGAGGCGCGTTCGGGTTAGCGGGACGGCGGCGTCTGCCCGGGTGCTCCCTGCTGCTGCGGCGTCTGCCCGGGTGCTCCCTGCTGCTGCGGCGCCGCCGCCGTTCCCCCGCCTTGACCGAAGTCGACGCGCACGGGCTGGCGGCTCGCCGCGTCTTCGGTCTCGAAGTACTTGGCCTCTTCGAAATTGAACATGCCGGCGAAGATGCTGCTTGGGAACTGCTCGCGCGCGTTGTCGTAGTGAAGCACCTGGTCGTTGTAGAACTGGCGCGCGTAGGCGATGCGCCCCTCGGTTCCAGTCAGCTCCTCCTGCAACGAGAGGAAGTTCTGATTAGCCTTGAGGTCGGGATAAGCCTCCGACACGGCGAACAGTTGGCGCAATGCACCGGTCAGCATGTTCTCGGCCTGAGCCTGCTGTTCGACTCCCTGGGCGGATACCGCCTGCTGGCGGGCGGCGACGACCGCTTCGAGCGTCTGGCGCTCGTGCGAGGCGTAGCCCTTGACCGTTTCGACGAGGTTCGGAATGAGGTCATAGCGCCTCTTGAGTTGGACGTCGATCTGCGACCAGCCCGCCTCGACGCGGTTCCGGAGCTGTACGAGCCGGTTGTACATGACGACCCCGACGATCACGAGCAGGACGATCACACCGAGAATGATGAGTAGCTCCACCGTGCCTCCCTTAGGCTTGTTGTTGTCGTGACTAGCTTCGAGCAGCCCTTGCAGAAACGCAAGGCGTCCCCACCGATGCACCCCGTTAGGAGGCAGCACCATGCGCATAAGGATCGAGTTCTGCACCAGTTGAAACTACGCACCTAAAGCCGTCAGTTTGACGGACACTATCCTCACCGAGTACTCCGACGGTATCGACGCGGTCGAGCTCGTTCCTGGTTCCGGAGGCGTCTTCGAGGTCAGCTTCGATGCCGATCTCGTCTTCTCGAAGGCGCGCGAGCGCCGCTTTCCCGAAGACGACGAGATCCTGGGCCCCCTGAGAGAGCGGCTCTGACTTGTCGCAACGTTTTTTGTTGCGGTAACCTGGGGGCATGCCCGTCCCCGCACGAGACCGACTCGCCGCCATGACCAAGGATCTCGGGAGCCAGGCCGAAGTGGCCAGGACCCTGGGAGTCAGCCGTTCGCGCATCAGTCGTTGGCTCAAAGACGAGGAACCCGATCTCGTCAACTTGCGCAAGCTCGAGGGGGTCGAGTTCATCTTCGCCCGCCTCCTCCAGACGTTCGAGCCCTCGACCGCACGCAAGTGGCTCACGGGCGTCAACGCCCACCTCGGCGACCGCAGACCGGTCGATCTGCTGCGCCAGGGGCGTGTGCGCGATGTGCTCGTGGCCATCGAAGCAGAAGAGACCGGCGCCTACGCCTGACGTGCTCTACAGGGCCTTTGCCTTAGCGCCTGGGGCCGCGCTCAGCGCCCCCGGCGGCGCCCTGTTCGTGGCCCGCGTCGCCCAGGGGGCCGGACGCCATGACAACCCCGCCCACTACGGCGCGCTTTATGCCAGTCGCTCGGCCGTCTCCGCGGTCGCCGAGGTTCTCCAGCAGTTCCGTAATCAAACGCTGGCCGAGGAGGATCTGTTACGCGCCGGCGGTCGCAGGCTTGCCCTGGCGACGATCGACGAGAACCTCGCCTCACTCGTCGATCTCGACGATCCGGCGGTCCTGCTCGAGCGCGCTCTGCGCCCCTCGGCGGTCGCAACCCGGGAGCGGCGCGTGACTCAGCGCATCGCGCTCGACGCTTTCGAACGCGGAGCGACGGGGCTGTCGTGGTGGTCGACGCTCGAGGCCTCGTGGGTCAACGTGACGCTGTTCGCCGAGCGAGCGGGCTCACCTGCCCTCGCGCTCGAGCCCGAATCCCTGTCGTTGCGTCATGCGGCCGTGCGCGAAGCCGCGGACGAACTGGGCATCGAGCTGGCAAACAACTGAGCGGGATGACTACGGGTGGAGCATCTCGCTGATCTCAAAGGCGAGCTCGAGGCTCTGCTGGGCGTTGAGTCGTGGATCGCACAACGCCCGGTAGCGATTAGCGAGCTGAACGTCGTCGATCTCTTCGGCCCCCACTCCGCCGCCCCCCAGGCATTCGGTGACGGCCTCGTTGGTCAACTCGAGATGGACGCCTCCGGGCACCGAACCCTCCTGGCTGTGGACCGCGAAGAAGCCCTTGATCTCGGCGAGGATGTCATCGAAACGTCGGGTCTTGAGCCCCGCTTTCGTCGTGTAGGTGTTTCCGTGCATGGGGTCGCAGATCCACGTGACCTCACAGCCGCTGTCCCGTGCGGCTCGGATCAAAGGCGGCAACTTGGCCTCGACGTGGGACGAACCCATGCGGGAGATGAAGGTGAGGCGTCCCGGCTCGTTCTCGGGGTTGAGCCTTTTGCAGATGTCCATGACCTCTGCTGACGTCGCCGCGGGGCCGAGCTTGCAGGCGATTGGGTTGCGCACGCCAGAAAGGAACTCGAGGTGTGCTCCGTCGATCTGACGCGTGCGTTCGCCGATCCACAGCAGGTGAGCACTGCAGCAGTACCACTCTCCCGTGAGGCTGTCCTTGCGGGTCAGAGCTTCCTCGAAGGGAAGTAGCAGAGCTTCGTGGCTCGTGTAGAAGTCGACCTCGTGCAGGACCGGGTCGCGCGCCAGATCAACTCCGCACGCCGCCATGAACCGCATCGACCTGTCGATCTGGGTCGCGATCTGCTCGTAGCGACGACCCTGCGACGAGTTGGCGACGAACTCCTGGTTCCATTCGTGTATCTGGCGAAGATCCGCAAAGCCACCCTTCGTAAACGCGCGCAGGAGGTTGAGCGTGGCCGCGCTCTGGTTGTAGGCGCGCACCAGCCTCTTGGGATCGGCGCGGCGAGCGACCTCGTCGAAGACCGCGTCGTTGACGGCGTGCCCACGAAAGGACGGGAGACTTTGCCCGTTGGCGCTTTCCGTCGGCGACGATCGGGGCTTGGCGAACTGCCCCGCGATGCGGCCGATCTTGACGACCGGGAGACCCGAGCCGTAGGTGAGTACGACCGCCATCTGCAGGATGACCTTGAGCTTGTCGCGAATGTCGTCGGCGGAGTACTCGCCGAAGACCTCGGCGCACTCTCCGGCCTGAAGCACGAAGGCCTCGCCCCGCCCTGCTCGAGCCAGCGAGTCAGACAGACGCCGCGCCTCCCCCGCAAACACCAAGGGGGGCAGCTTACGGAGCTCGCCCAGCGCGAGCTCAAGCTCGGACGCGTCCGGCCACTCCGGCTGTTGTGCCGCCGGTCGGTTCTTCCAGGATGCGGGTGTCCAGGTAGCTGTCATAGGGGGATCGCGTCGAAGTTGTCGGTGCCGGAGTCGCCGCCGTGGCACGATGATGTCGTGAGAACTGCGGAGTTGGTCAGTCTAGCTGACATAGAAGATGCGAGGCAGCGATTGGCAGATGTCGCCGTGCGCACACCGCTGGATAGGTCGCGTGCGTTGTCCGATCGCATCGGTGGTGAGGTCTTCATCAAGTGCGAGAACCTCCAGCGTACGGGCTCGTTCAAGATACGTGGCGCCTTCAATCGCATCAGCCGGCTTTCCTCCGAGGAGTCCGAGGTGGGTGTCGTGGCCGCCTCGGCCGGCAACCACGCCCAGGGCACGGCGCTGGCCGCTTCTCTGACGGGCATTCGTTCCACGCTGTTCATGCCCACCGACGCTCCTCTCCCCAAGGTCGAAGCAACGAAGCGCTACGGCGCTGAGATCGTGCTGACCGGTAAGGACTTCGGCGAGGCCTTTGAGGCCGCCGTGGAGTTCTCGAATGAGCACGGAGCGACCTTCGTGCATCCCTTCGATCATCCCCACGTGATCGCTGGCCAGGGAACCTGCGGGCTCGAGATCCTCGAGCAACTTCCCGAGGTCAACACGATCGTGGTCCCTGCAGGGGGCGGCGGGCTTGTGTCGGGCATCGCGAGCGCGGCAAAGGCAATGAAGCCCGGGTTGCGGGTGGTGGCCGTCCAAGCTGCAGGGGCGGCCGCGTTTCCACCGTCGTTGGACGCGGGAAAGCCCGTGACGCTCGAGACCATGTCGACCATCGCCGACGGGATCGCCTGCAACACGCCGGGCGACCACACCCTGGCCCACGTGCGTGCGCTCGTCGACGAGGTCGTGACGGTCACGGATGATCAGATCGCCGAGGCACTCGTGTTCACAGCCGAGCGCATGAAGCTCGTTCTCGAACCAGCGGGCGCGGCGGGCGTCGCCGCGCTGATGCAGAACCTCGGAGACCTCAAGCCTCCGGTCGTGGTCGTGCTCTCCGGAGGCAACATCGACCCGCTCCTCTTGCTGCGGGTGATTCGCTTCGGACTGTCTGCTTCGGGCCGTTACTTCGCCTTCCGGACGCGCATCTCGGACCGCCCCGGCGAGCTCGTGCGCCTGCTGGGCTTGCTTGCGGAGTTGGGCGCCAACGTAGTCGGGGTCGAGCATCACCGCGAGGGCGTGCGCGCGCAGCTGGGTGATGTGGAGGTCGCGCTGCAGATCGAGACCAGGGGACTCGACCACATTAAGGAGATGCTCAACCAGCTCGATTCGGCCGGCTACATCGTCGAACGCCTTTAAAGAACCTGAATAGCGTTATGGCAAGAGGCTTCTCGTCATCGTCCCCTTACGTTGTTTCATCGTGCGCCGGTAGCAGAACGGCCTCGGCGAGGGCGACAGAGTCGGAGCTCGATGCGTAGCGTGCGAGGCGGACGTGTCCCTCTGACGAGAGTAGGGCGATGGCGTCGTGGAAGATGTCGTTCTGCGCAGCGCGCAAAGCCTTGCCCCCTGGGCTGTTATTCGCCGGAAGTTCCGTGGTCAGCAGTATGAGCCGGTGGTCGGCGGGTTGAAAGGACTTTAGAACCGACGCCTTTCCGAGCGCTTTCCAAACGGTGTCAAGACGGCGTAGTCCGGCCCGCGTGGTGGTGAATGCACCGGAGACGTCGAAGAGCCAGGGTCTGCCTGCGATGTCCGTGGCCGTGAAGCCGACCTCCACACCTCCGTGAAAGCGGACGTCGGCCTTGATGTCATTGAAACCACAGTCCTCGAGAACAGCCCGGGCTATCTCCTTGGCGAGTCCCCCCTCTCGGACGGCGCGCGCGTGGGCGGGCTCGCCCTTTCTCTCCGGAGCGGGCCGCGCGGGGAGCGCGGCTCTTGGTTGACCCTCGGCTGGAGTGGCGCGTTCGGCTTGTACCCGAGTCAGCGCGAGCTCGACGTACGACGCATCCATGTCGTAGCCGACGAAATGCCGTTCGGAACGGATGGCGGCGACGGCCGTGGTCCCCGAACCCATGAACGGATCCAGCACGACGTCGTCACGATAGGTGTAGAGCTCGATGAGGCGTTGAGGCAGCTCGACGGGGAAGGGGGCCGGATGATTGACGCGCGTGGCGCTGGCGGCGGGAATGTCCCAGACGTCGGTGGTCGCTTCCATGAAGTCGTCCTTGAAGATGGAGGCCTCGGAAGGCAACCTCTTGAGAGCTCGTTCCCGCCGGTTCAACGCTCGGTCGAAGCGACCCTTGGAGGCGATCACGATCCTCTCCGAGAGGTCTCGCAGTACAGGGTTGGCGGGGCTCTGCCAAGATCCCCAGGCGCAGGAGCCGCTGGCGCCACGACCTTTGATCCAGACGATCTCACCGCGCAGCAGCATGCCGAGTTCGTCCTGAAGGATCGAGATCACGTCCGCCGCAAGCGACCGGTACGGTTTGCGACCGAGGTTGGCGACGTTGACTGCGATGCGTCCACCGGGTTCGAGCTTGCGAACGCATTCGGCGAAAACCTCGGTGAGCATGGCGAGATACTCGATGTAGGTGCCGGGAACGTGACCCTGACCCAGCGCCTCCTCGTATTCCTTGCCGGCGAAATAGGGCGGCGAGGTCACAACTAGAGCGACCGAGGACTCTTCGACAGCAGGCATGGTTCTGGAATCCCCGATGTGGATTCGATCGAGCGCTTCGGGAGGGTTTCGTCCCACTTCGTGGTCGGCGGAGATGGCCGGCAGCGAGAACCGGGAGTAGAACGGGGACGCGTCGTGGCTCTCCCGCTTGCTCACGCCGAAAGACGACGTGGACGTCGCCTTCCTGCGTCGCTCCACCGCGCCTCCTTGGACTTGGGTCGCCTTATCGATCAGACCGAGATTCATACTATGGGCGCGGGCGCCGGCCCGGGCGGGACACACCGAGGTCACCTGCGGCGGACGTCCGTTGGGCCGCACCCATTAGGCTGACCGGGACACATGAACACTCCTCGATCCATCAACCCAAACGCCCTCCGCCACCTCGTCGTCGCGTGGCTCGCCGAGGACATCGGCCGTGGTGACGTCACGACCACATCGGTCGTGGCTGCGCAACAGTCCGGACGAGCTCGGATCGAGGCCCGCGCAAGCTGCATCGTCGCCGGCATCGAGGCCGCTGCGGCGTGCTTCGAAGTCGTGTCCGAGGGGACGCTCGAGTTCAAGGCCGTCGTCGCAGACGGGGGCCGGGTCGAAGCCGGTGACGTCATCGCTCGCATCGAGGGGCCGTTGGCCCCCATCCTCACGGCCGAGCGGACCGCCCTGAACCTTCTTGCCCGGCTCTGCGGAGTTGCAACGGAGACGGCTCGCTACGTCGGTGCCATCGAGGGCACGGACGCGCGCATCGTCGATACCCGCAAGACGACGCCGGGCCTTCGAGCGTTGCAGAAATATGCCGTCGTCGTCGGCGGCGGCTCGAATCACCGCTTCGGGTTGGACGACGGGGTCCTCATCAAGGACAACCACGTCATGGCCGCCGGCGGAGTGGCCGAGGCCGTGAACCGCGCTCGGACGAGCGCACCCCACGGACTTCGTATCGAGGTCGAGGTGACGACCCTCGAGGAGCTGGATCAAGCAGTCGATGCGGGCGCCGATGCGGTCTTGCTCGACAATATGACGCCGGAAACCGTCGCCGAGGCAGCGTCTCGAAGCGGGGGGCGAGCGCTCCTGGAGGTCTCGGGGGGAATCAATCTCGACACGGTTCGTTCTTATGCAGTGAGGGGAGTCGACCTGATCTCCGTGGGTGCCCTGACACACTCGGCCCCCGCGATCGATCTGGCGCTCGAGCTCGAGCACGTCGCACGCGACGGAACAGGGGAGTAGGAAATGGCATTGTCGGCGGAGGCGCTCCGCTCGGGAGTCGACGAGACCTGGATGACCGAGGTCCGGCGGCGAGCGACCGAACAGGACGCCGTCATCGTGGCGCACAACTACCAAGTCCCGGCCATTCAGGACGTCGCCGACTTCGTCGGGGACTCGCTCGAGTTGTCTCGCATCGCGGCGCAGACCGATGCGTCGACGATCGTGTTCTGTGGAGTTCACTTCATGGCCGAAACGGCCAAGATCCTGGCGCCGCACAAGCGCATATTGATCCCGGATAAGGACGCCGGCTGCTCGCTGGCCTCGTCGATTACAGCCGACGAGCTGCGCACCTGGAAGGCCGAGCATCCCGGCGCAATCACCGTGATGTATGTGAATACGACGGCCGAGGTTAAAGCCGAGACGGACTACTGCGTGACTTCCGCCAACGCTGCGAAGGTGGTGCAGTCGCTCCCCGACGATGCCGAGATTCTGTTCGGGCCCGACATGTTCCTCGGCGCGCACGTCGAGCGCGTGACCGGCCGCAAGATGCACGTGTGGATGGGCGAGTGCCACGTGCATGCCGGGATCGATCCGACGGACATATCTAGCACCATGGCTCAGTATCCCGACGCAGAGCTGCACGTGCATCCCGAGTGCGGTTGCTCGTCCCAATGCATGTACCTGTTGTCGACCGGAGATCTGCCTGCGGACCGCACCTTTGTGCTGGGGACCGGCGGAATGGTCGACCGAGCTCGCACCTCGGATGCCAAGGAGTTCATCGTCGCCACCGAGACGGGCATGCTTCACAGGCTCCGTAAGGAGAACCCGGCGGCGCACTACATACCCGCTAACGAGCGCGCGACCTGCGGTTTCATGAAGATGATCACTCCCGGCAAGCTGCTCCGTTGCCTCGAGACGGGACACGATGAGGTCTCGGTCGATGAGCGCGTCGCCGACCGTGCTCGCCTCGCGATCGAGCGCATGATCGCCATCGGCTGACGCCTCTGAGCTCGCAGTCTCGATATCGTGGTCGTGGCGTGCGTTCCTACACCGACCTACCGAGAGCAGCGCGACTGACGGTCTTCATCGTCGTGGCGCTCTTTGCGCTGAGCGCCATCACTTTGCTGGTGTTTCGAGTCGCCCGGTTGGGGGCTCTCCCCGGTATGAGTGTGGCGGGAGTCGATGTCGGAGGGCTCAGCGGCGAGGAACTTCGCAGCGCGCTGCAGGAGGCGCAGGACGAGCGCGGAGGAGAGCCCCTGGAGGTGGCCGTTGATGACGACGACGGCGCGGTTACCACGACCGGCGCCGATATGGGTTATCGCATCGATGTCGCGGCCACGGTCGACCAGATCCTCGAACGAGGACGCCAAACCAACCCCGTCGCGGCCTTTGCCGACCACTTGCTCGCGTCCCTCGGCACGATCACGATCGAACCCCTCGATGGGCTCGACGATGAGCGCTTCGAGGCGTGGCAGAAAGACAACGACGACAAGCTGTCGACGCAACCATTCCCGGGTGATCTCGAGTTCAAGGGCACAGAGGTAACGCCGCAGTATCCGGAGCCGGGGGTGCTGCTGGTCGAGGACGAGCTGCGGGACAAAGCCGTGTGGGCGGCGCGCAGCCCGGGGGAAGACGCGATCACGATCTCAACGCGCGAGGCGGTCCCTCCGACCGATGACGCCGACGTGGACGAGCTTGCCGAGGAGGCGGAGGTCGTGGTCTCCGATGCCATCACCTTCAACCGGCCCAACGGCCAACTGGTTCTCACGCCGAAGAAGCTTGCGGGCCTTCTCGCCGTTGACGTGATCGAAGACCGTCGAGAAACCTCGCTTGTGCTGCGTGTCAAGCCCAAGGTGTTGAGGGACACGGTGGGCGACCGAGTAGCTCAACTCGAAACCGAGCCGCAGGATGCTTCCTTCCAGCTCTCAAGCGGTGGCGTCGGGGTCTTGCCCTCGGTCGAGGGCTTCGCCTTCGCACCCAAGCAAACAGCCAAGCAGATCCTCGAGGTTGCGACCAGGCCGAACCGCTCGGGCAAGCTGCGGGGCGTAATTGTCGAAGCCGACTTCACCACGAAAGACGCACGGGACCTCAACATCACCGAACAGGTCTCGACCTTCACGACCGAGCATGCTTGCTGCGAGCCGCGCGTCACGAACATCCACGTCATCGCCGACATGGTGGATGGTGTCGTGGTTGAACCGGGCGAGAGCTTCTCGCTCAACGACTTCGTCGGCCCGCGCACGACCGCTAACGGTTTCGTTGGGGCGCCGGCGATTCGAGACGGTGAGTTCGTCGAGGAGATCGGCGGGGGCATCAGTCAGTTCGCAACCACGTTCTTCAACGCGATTTACTTCGGCGGCTACGACTTTCTCGAGTATCAGGCGCACTCCTACTACATCAGCCGCTATCCCATGGGACGCGAGGCCACGATCTCGAATCCTGCACCAGATCTCGCCTTTCTCAATGACTCCGACGCCGGCATCTACATCGACACTTCATACTCGGACACGTCCATCACGGTGACGTTTTACGGCAACGTCGCGGGCGAGGTGACCTCGGTGAGCGGCGAGCCCTATAGCTACACCGAGCCCGAACGCGAGTGTCGCTCCAATCCCGATCTCGCGCCGGGCGAGGAGGTCGTGGTGGACTCCGGCTACACCGGTTTCGACATCGAGGTGACGCGCGTCTTCCCAGACGGCAGGGAGGAGGACTTCTTCACCCGCTACAACTCCGGGCCCCTGATCGTCGAACGCCGTCGCTGCTGAGAGGGACCGAGAACGAGACGATGCGCACACGGTGGGTTGAGGAACCGCCCCTCTATCCGCGCGGGCACGGCGCGTTGAGGAACCGCCTCTCTGTCTGCGCGTGGTGACCCGGCCGTCTCTCCCGGTCGGTCACTGAAAGAACAGCGCCCAGGTGACGTAGTCGAGGTCGATGCCCTCGCCCGCACCCTCGGGCTCGAGCGGAGCGCGTTCGACTCTTCGGCCCGCGGCCTCGTTGGCCTCGACCAGCGCCTCAAGTCGCGCCGGAGGCCGGGTCGGGAGCTTGACGACGTCGCCCGTGGGTCGGGTGAAGCGCCAGGCCCCGTCGGGTAGTCGCTCCATGGTGTAGCCGCCCTCGTGACCATGCGGTGATGGCGCTTGCACAGCAGCGCGAGGTTGTCCGGCTCGGTGTAGCCGTCTTTGATCCAGTGCAGGATGTGGTGCGCGTCGAGGCGGGCCTCGTTGGCGCAGCCGGGAAAGCAACAGGTCTGGTCGCGCGCTTCGAGCGCTCGTCTCAGCGCATGCGTGACCCTCTGGGAGCGTCGTCCGATCGAGAGCGCCTTGCCGTCGTATTCGATGAGGCCCACGAGACCCGAGTCACAGATCATCCTCCTGGCCGTCTCCGGTGCGATCGAGCCCGCCCCGGCGATCTCGCAGCGGGCCCCGGGAGCGTCGCATCTGAGCGCGTCGGCGTCGACGTGGACGATGACCTCATAGGGGTTGGCCCGCGACGAGGTCTTGTGCTCGGCGAGCCAGGCCTCGGCCACGGACACGAGCGCGTCGGCCCTGAGCTGTTCGGGGCTGTCCCACGCGAGTC
>Ga0136627_1000112_pt1 | contig 24313 bp, 26 predicted proteins | sample AntDrymUQ4892206_2_FD_104652 | JGI IMG/M metagenome (GOLD analysis project Ga0136627, IMG submission 104652) | Polar desert sand microbial communities from Dry Valleys, Antarctica - metaG UQ489 (22.06) | ecosystem: Environmental > Terrestrial > Soil > Desert | place: Antarctica: Dry Valley... | reverse complement strand
GTGCTTTGCTCTCTCATGGCGGTGTGCTCCTTTCTCTCGGGCCTGCCAGCCCGTTCTTTGTTGGTTACTACAGAAAGGGTACATCGCCTTCACCTTTTTACACACCCTTTGATGGTACCTCTCCGCAAGAACGGTCTCTTTCGATTTAACTGTCGTGTCCATGATCCATTACTCCATTAGTTAATGTTTACTCTTCTAGTATGATATCGACGTGCTTGTGTAACTTGAGAGCGCTAAGGGCGTCTCTATACCCATGGCAATAAGCTACCTCGAATGCTCTAGGGTCTATTGCTAAGTGCGTATAGCGCTGCAGTCTCGCTTTCAGACTTTGGTCACGCCAGTGCATTAATAAACTGTGCGCGACGCTGCTTGTGTCATTGTGAGTCATTACAGCTCTCCTATATGTGATGTCTTGAATGCATCATCGAGTAGCCTATTGCTAGGCTACTCTGTGATACGGTTTTACTCGGCCCTCAGCAACACATTCAGTTCTATCCAACTCATCCCCGGAACCTCATAGATCGGCATGTCCTCCAGAGCTGCGTTTTCTGGCGCGTCATTCGGTTTCGGCCCATGCTTCCGGCACGGTCCGCTGCTGGCGACGTTCCACAGACACGCCTTGTTCGAGCAGTACAATTCCGGGCGCTTTTCCTTGCGCTGTCGAATTCTCATTGCAGTATTCATCCTTGAGTCTCCTTTTCCGTATGTCCTATGTGTTGAGTAAGTGCCCGGCGTCTCACCGGGCGGGGAGTTTTATGCGGTCGTCCTAACCGCCTGTATATATTAAGGTGCATGAATTAGGCCAATTGTACGCCTAGCTGAAGGAAGTTGTCAAGGGGTTTATAGAAGTATTTGCATCTTTGCACTGAAGAAAGCTATACTGCGGATATGAAAGAATTTATCACAGCCGTCGAAGCCGCTAGCCGCTTGAAAGTATCAGCCCGCTGGCTAGCGAAACTCTGTCAAGAAGGGCGTATTCTAGGGGCACAAAAGCCGGGGCGTGATTGGCTAATTCCAGTCGGTGCCAAGATTGAGCCGCTTGGCTCAGGCCGTCCGCTCAAAACCCTAGAGATCCCGAAGGCGAAGCCAGGGAAGAAGTAATGGACACCTGCGGCGTTTACGCAATCTACAACACGGTCAATGACAAGTTGTACATTGGCGCAACCGTGTCGATGCAGAACAGGTTCGGCGTGCACAAGTCCCAATTAAAGCGCGGCAACCACGAGTCAACCCCACTACAGCGCGCGTGGAATGAGTACGGCAGTGAAGCGTTTGACTTTGTGTGTCTAGAACCTGTGGACCGTGAAGAAAAGCTGATTGAACGTGAGCAGGCTTGGCTAGACGCACTTCGTCCATGGGATCCAGCGAGGGGTTATAACTCGGTTTCGGTAGCTTGGAGACCGCCACCATGCGCCCGCGAGCTTGGCGATATATCGGACTTAATTGGCCGGGCGCAGGAGTACATCACCGCTGGGGAAGTGGCACGGCGCCTAGGAGTCAGTGTGGGACGGATACGGCGCCTATGTATTCAAGGCCGAATTATGGGCGCGCGTAAAATAGGATATGGTTGGATTCTCAGAGTCGGTGCCGATATCACTCCCACTAAGCCACGGGGCCTACGCGCTACAAAGGTTCCGGGGAAACCCAAGAAATGACGTAAACGTCGCTGAGTAGCGACGATCAAGGAGAAACATTATGGACAAGGAAAACGTAACGGTTCTGATCGTCGAACTGGATAAACTGACGGCGTTCCAACTACAAGCTCAGACGAAGTTTACGAACGAGTTTATTCGACTTTACGCCGAGCATTCAAATGAAATTCTTCAATCTGGATTTTCAACTGCGGCGTGCCTGCAGGTGACAGCTGAGATCACACAGAAATTGCTCGAACATCAAAGCGAGTTTGCAAAAGAGTGTTTACAAAAGCAGGCCGTGTTTGTGAAGGCGCAGCTTGATCCTCAATACCAGGCACGCTCCGCTGCTTTGTACCGGCTCACCACAGGACTACGTAACCTGGTGCAAGCACTATCCGGCCGATGCGCCAAAGCCATGCTGACTGCCGCGCGCTACAGAGATCCAAACCAAAGGAGTAAGACAGCATGAACTTTTCGAGATTAACGATGAGTATTTCCCAGCGGCGGGTATCACCTCTATTGTGGAGAATAACGGGAAGTGCTCTATAAGACTGCCGTCAAACGAAGTGCTAGTGCGTCAGTGTGATCAACCACACGTATTGGAAACGCTGCCGAATACGACCAAGCTTGAGGCGGTCTTGGTCTATGTTGGGCAAGACAAGGACGGCGCCTGGGATCATCGCATCGACCGTCAGCCGATCCTCGGATGGATCGTCAACTATATGCTGGATTACCCGCATTGTTGCCGTACAACGCCACTACTGCCCGATTGGAGTGGCGGCATTAATGTTGTGTTGGGCGTTCGCGATCCCGCCACAGGTGTAATTAAAGTGAGCGACGGCGATGGTTGCTGGTTCGTTTCGCTAGATGACTTTGCTGCGCATGCGGTTCAGATCGTACAGAAGCGGTTAGAGGAGGAAGCAAGCGAGAACGACGAGGAGGAAGAGGAATCGCGGGGAAGGGTTCACCATTAAAGAAGGTGCACTCGGGCAAGCGAGTGTCGAATGAGATCCAGGGATCCCGTTATTCTGGAAACGGCCACCACGGTGGCCACTTCCTCGATCCCACATTAACTGTCGTGATCCCGGGATCACTTCCTCGATTCCCCGCTTGCGCCAAATTCGCGCCATCCCCGAACTACCTTCGACTATCAATCACAGCAAATCCCCACTATCTACCACTAGCCTCTATTGTTGTCCTGATTAGCTGATTACTGTAGTTTATAACTGCTGTTTGTAGAGCAGGTGAATGGACATCCCCGTGCCGCCGATGGATTGCGGGCCGAGAATGCCGTATTCAGGATACTCGTCGGCAAGCATGAGCGTGATACTGCCGAGGGAAAGCTCCGCGTGGCCGATTCGCCCGCCCGGTTCGGTCAACCGGAATAGCTCTTTTGCCCCAAATGCTCGCGTATAGAACTCGATTGCCGCGGCGGCGTTTTTGACGCGAAGGTAGGGAAAGACCTCTTTGATTTCGCTCGATGATCCTTCGGTGACAGATTTGACTTCGTTTACCATTGTCTTGCTCCTTTTTCAGGGGGACGTGATTGAGATGTTCTCCGCGTTGCGTCAGATAGGCCGACGGATTGTGGCCGGATTGCGCGGCAGCACATCGGCATTGTAGTCGCCCCGGCAATGCAACGCACACGCGCCGAGCACGGCGGCGCCGGGGCCTTCGGTTCGCCGGTGACTTAAGAGGCGCCTGTGATTAAAGTAACGCGAGCACATTGCTTAGGTACCGGCTTATAATCCACTAAATTGTCGTCGCCGCAATGAGGGGAAGCGCATGAAAATATTCAAACTGCCCGATTTAGGGGAAGGCCTGACCGAGGCCGAGATCGTAAGCTGGCATGTTCAGGCCGGCGACGAAATCAAAGAAGACCAGCCCTTGGTTTCGGTCGAGACCGCGAAGGCCATCGTCGATATTCCTAGTCCTAGCAGCGGCCGAGTGCACCATCTCTACGGCAAAGCCGGCGACCTCATCCAAACCGGCGATCCCTTAGTCGAATTCGGGGCGGCGAGCGAGCCAGAGAAGGCCAGGGGCGCGGCCGACGCCGGTACGGTCGTCGGCCAGGTGGCGCGCAGTGATACGGTACTACGAGAGCAAACGAGCGCCGTCGGCCCCCACCCCGGCGGGCTCAAGGCGACCCCGGCGGTGCGGGCGCTGGCGCATCGCCTCGACGTGGACCTCGCCATCGTCACGCCGAGCGGCCCGGACGGAACCATCACTACGGCGGACGTGCAGCGCGTGGCTAAGATCCTGGCCGAAGTGGGGCCCTTAGAGCCCTTGCGCGGAGTGCGCCGCGCGATGGCCCGCACCATGGCCTCGGCGCACGCGGAGGTGGTGCCGGTGACGATTTGCGAGGACGCCGATATCCACGCCTGGCCGCCGGGCAGCGATGTGACGCTACGCTTGATCCGCGCGCTGGTCGCCGCCTGTCAATCCGAACCCGCCCTGAACGCCTGGTACGACAGCCACGCGCTCGGGCGCCGGTTATTGAGAAAGATCGAGCTCGGGATCGCCGTGGACACCGAGGAGGGTCTCTTCGTGCCAGTGTTGCGCGATGTCGGCAAGCGTCCGCCGGACGACCTGCGTCGCGGACTCAATGCGATGCGCGAGGCGGTGCGCAAGCGGACCATCCCTCCCGAAGAGCTTCGCGGTTACACGATCACGCTGTCGAACTTCGGGGCCTTCGGGGGCCGCTATGCCAACCCCATCATCGTGCCGCCGACGGTCGCGATCCTGGGCGCCGGCCGCATCCGCCCGGCCGTAGTCGCCTGGAACGGCCAACCGGCCGTCCATACCATTATTCCGCTGTCCCTGACCTTCGATCACCGCGCCGTGACCGGCGGCGAGGCCGCGCGGTTCTTGATGGCCGTTATCAAGGATCTGGAGATCGCCGCGTAGAAATACGATGGGAACGCTGACCACGGGAGGACTCGAGGGCGTCGTCGCCGGACGCACGGCGATCTGCACCGCCGAGGCCGCGGGCGATACTCTCTTTTATCGCGGCTTTGATGTAGCCGATCTCGCGGCGCAGGCGAGTTATGAAGAAGTCGCCTACCTGCTGCTCTACGGCGAACTGCCCAACGCCGCCCAGCTTAGTGATTTCCGCACGCGGCTGGCGGGTCAGCGGGAACTGCCGCCGGACCTCAAAACGCTTCTTGAACGGCTGCCGGCCGCGGCCCATCCGATGGATGTGCTGCGCACCGGCGTATCGGTCCTAGGCTGCCTCGAACCAGAGTCCGAGGATGTCACTGCGCTCGCGGAACGGCTATTGGCGCGCTTGCCCGCGATGCTGCTCTATTGGCATCAGTTCCATACCCGCGGTCAAAGAATAGATCTCGGTTCTCCCGCGGCCGATCTCACCGGACATTTCCTACACCTCTTGCACAGCCGCGCGGCTGAGGAAATCTATCGCCGCGCGCTGGAGGTGTCACTCATTCTCTATGCCGAACACGAGTTCAATGCCTCGACATTCGCAGCGCGCGTCATCACCTCGACCCGGGCCGACTTCTATTCGGCCATCGCGGGCGCCATCGGTGCCCTGCGCGGCCCGCTGCACGGAGGCGCCAACGAGGCGGCGATGGCCTTGATCGCGAGCTTCGGCGGCGCCGACGAGGACGAACACGGGATCCTCGAACGGCTGGCGCGCAAGGAGCTGATCATGGGCTTCGGGCACCGGGTGTACAAGCGCCGAGATCCGCGCTCGCCGATAATAAAACAGTGGGCGCGCCGGCTCGGGGAGGAGGCTCGCGATACCCAGCACTATGCGATCGCCGAGCGCATCGAAGCCGTCATGCGGCGCGAGAAACGCCTGTTCCCGAATCTCGATTTCTACAGCGCCCTGGTCTATCGCGCTTGCGGGATTCCGGCGTCGCTGTTCACGCCGATCTTTGTCATCGCCCGCAGCGCCGGGTGGGCGGCCCATATCATCGAGCAACGGCAAGACAACCGGCTCATCAGGCCGCTGGCCGAGTATGTCGGTCCCGCGGCGCGAGCCTACGTTCCGCTCGCCGAGCGGCCATGACGAAGGTAGCGAGCGCGGCCATGCAAGACCCGGATCCGTTGCTGGGTATCATCGGAGATTACGTTACCGGTCACGAGCCCCCCAGCGAGCCGGCACTCAGCGCCGCCCGTTATTGCCTCATGGATGCGCTCGGATGCGCTTGCGCCGCGCTACAGAACCCCGAGTGCCGCCGCCACATCGGGCCGGTCGTGCCGGGCGCGCTTGTCGCCGGCGGGGCGCGCGTCCCGGGGACCGGGCTCGAGCTCGATCCCGTGCAAGCGGCCTACTGCATCGGTTGTCTCATCCGCTGGTTGGACTACAACGATACCTGGCTCGCCGCCGAGTGGGGACATCCCTCGGATAACCTGGGGGCTCTGTTAGCGTGCGCGGATTACATCAGCCGCCGGCGCCTGGCCCAGGGCGGCGAGCCCGTGCTCATGCGTGAGCTACTGACGGCACTTGTCAAGGCTTATGAGATCCAGGGCGTGCTGGCACTGACCAATAGTTTCAACGAGATCGGCATCGATCACGTGATCCTGGTTAGGATCGCCTCGGCGACGCTCGCGACCGCGTTGCTCGGAGGAGGCAGGGAACAGGTGATGAACGCCGTGTCTCAGGCGCTATTGGATGGGGGAAACTTGCGCGCCTACCGTCATGCGCCGGATGCCGGCCCCCGCAAATCCTGGGCCGCGGGCGACGCCACGGCGCGCGGGGTGCGCCTGGCCTTGCTGACGCTCGCGGGCGAACCGGGCTATCCGCATGTCTTGAGCGCCCCCCGCTACGGCTTTCACGCGGCGTTGCTGCGGGGTAAGTCCTTGGATTTCTCGCGCGCGCTGAACTCCTATGTGGTCGAGCACATCCTCTTCAAGGTGGCCTATCCTTGTGAGTTTCACGCGCAGACCGCGGCTGAGGCCGCGATTGAGCTGCATCTCGATGTCAAAGACCGGCTCGCGGACATCGGCAAGATTGTGCTCGCCACCCAAAAACCCGCTCTGCGCATCATCGACAAGCAGGGGCGGCTCACGAATCCCGCCGATCGCGACCACTGCCTGCAATACGTGGCGGCGATCGGTCTCTTATTCGGGGAGTTGCACTACCATCACTTCGAGGACCAGATCGCCGTCGACCCGCGCATCGACGCGCTGCGCGCCAAGATGGAGGTCATCGAAGACCCGTGTTATACGCGTGATTATTACGATTCGGAGCGACGCACGGTGGCCAACCGCGTCACCGTTTACTTTCAAGATGGTGCCCAAGCGGAGAGCGCCGTGGAGTTTCCGCTCGGCCATCCGCGCCGCCGCCTTGAGGCGCGGCCGCTCCTAGAGGACAAATTCCAGCGTAACATACGCGAGGTATTTACCCCGGCTAAAAGCAACGAAATTGTCGCGATCTTCGAAGACGACGAAGGCTTGCAGCGCCTTGCGGTCAGTGACTTCATGCACCTGTGGGTACCCCGTCGAGCAAGTGGCAGCGGCTTCACACTCGGCTAGCCGCCGCGGGAGCTACGGCTTCTCCAGTCCTTGAGTCCGAGAAGATGAGTCTAAAACGAGCGTGGATACAAATAACCCTTCTCGCTATTTGGTGCTTTAATTGCTCGACATCTTCCGCCCAACTCTTAAGGCCACAAGATGTTAATAAACTGCCTTCCGCCCCCGCTGACCACAGGATTCGTTACGGCAGCGACCCTATCCAATTTGCTGATCTGCGCTTACCAAAAGGAAAAGGCCCCTTCCCGGTTGCAGTCATCATTCACGGCGGTTGTTGGATGAAGTTCGCTGATCTACAAAACACTGCTCCAATGTCGGATGCGCTCAGACATGCGGGTCTGGCAACATGGAATATTGAATACCGCCGAGTTGACAATATGGGCGGAGGATGGCCGGGCACATTTAATGATGTTGCTGCCGCGGTAGATCGCCTGAAAACAATAGCGAAGACGAATAAACTTGATTTGACCCAAGTTATAGTCATCGGCCATTCCGCGGGCGGACATCTGGCTTTATGGCTGGCAGCTCGACATCGCCTTCCTAAGAACAGTCCTCTCTTCGTTGAGAAACCATTACGCATCCGAGGTGCAGTCAATCTAGCAGGGCCGGCGAACCTACGCACATTTCCGCCAGCGCACCAGAAGCAGGTATGCGGCGATGTTCCGATTACTAAACTTGTAGGCGGGCTGCCAAGTGAAGTGCCGCAAAGGTATCACGATGCTTCGCCCACTAAATTGCTGCCGCTCGGGGTCCACAGATATTGATTACAGGTGCAAAGGATTTACTTGTGCCGCTAAAGTACGGCAAGGAATATGAGGCCGCAGCGCAAAAGAGCGGAGACAAGATTGAAATGATCGTGATAGATGACGCAGGGCATTTCGAAGTGATTGCGCCCAACTCAACTGCTTGGCCTACTGTGGAACGGGCAGTGCTTTCTCTGGTAAAGATAAGAAGGTAAAATCATGGTGAAGTGTTGAGGGGAATCGAGTGCTTACTTTGCCGGTCTGCCGTGATGCAGGCATAGTGCGACCAGATCCGAGACATTCGCTTCGCCAACGCACATGACCGTGTCTGCGCCCCCCCAATAGATTTTCACGGTTCCATCGGACTCCGGAACGGCACCACAGGTGAAGACCACGTTGTGGACATATCCAGTTATTTCCCAAGGATCTTCCGGTTGCAAAATCCACGAGTCGCCCACACCGATGACCTTCGCCGGGTTCTGCAGGTCATGAAGAGCAACCCCCAAACGATAGACCGATCCATCCATAGTTCGGAAAACTCCGTGATAGATGGAAAGCCATCCCTGGTCCGTTTTGATCGGCGGTGCGCCGGGACCGATCTTCATTTCATCCCAGTGATAGGGTTCAGGCTTCATGATGAGCTGAGATTTGCCCCAATAGCATAGATCCGGAGAATAGGAAATCCAGATCGACCAGGGGGCGATTTCCGAATGAGGACGGTCAAGCCGGGCATAAAGTCCATCAAACTTCTCGGGAAAGATCACCACATTCCGATAATCCGCCTGCGTGATTAGGGAAACTCTTTCCACCTGACTGAAGTCCTTCGTCTTGGCCAGGGCGATCCGCACTCCATTTCGCGAGTAGGCGCTGTAGGTGATGATGTACTCCCGTTCCAGCCGGGTCACGCGTGGGTCCTCCACGCCGAACTCTTCATAGGCGGCAAAGAGGCTGTCCCGGTCAGGAATCAGAAAGGGCTGTGGATCGGCGGTGAAGTGAAATCCGTCGGGACTGCGTGCCAGACCAATGATGGACCGTCCCGTGCGGAGATGGGAGCGGAAAAGCATGATGTATTCGTTCTCATGCTTCACCACCGCCGCGTTGTGAACGGTTTCCACGGGGTAGGGGATCTTGGCCTTGGTCAGGATGGGGTTGTGGCGGTATCGCCTGACAATGTCCGGCTTCATGGTCGTCTCTTCGCTTCCAGATCAAAAATCGTCGAGTAAACCCGTTCGTATCCCTCCACCATGGTATCGATCGAAAAGTATTGCCGGACACGGCTGCGGCAGGCACGACGATCGATTTCAGAAATTCGTCCAAGGGCCCGAACTGCTTCAGTGACGTTGTCAACCAGAAAACCGGTGTGCCCGTCCTTGATCACCTCACGGCAAGATCCGAGGTCCATCGCGATGACGGGCACGCCGGCGGCATTTGCTTCGACCAGGACCAGTCCGAATCGCTCCGGGATGGTGTTCAGGTGCAGTAGGCCTCGGGCCCGGGCAAACAATTCGTTTTTGCCCGGCACGCCCACCGGTCCGATATAAAGGATGTTTTGATCATCGAGATGGGGTTTGATCTGCTCCCGGAAGTAGGCCTCATCCTGGATAATACCGGCGATGATCAAACGCAACCCGCTCAGACGAGCGACCTCGATGGCCAGATGAACACCTTTATCCGGGTGGATCCGACCGAGGAAAATCAGGTCATCACCGCCGGGTTCCTGAAGCGGGTACAACGAGAGGTCGATGCCGTTGTAGACTGTCGCAAGGTAATTCAGCCCTGCGGCTCGATCGGAGTCGCTGATGGAAACAAAGTATCCGTCACGATACTTCTGATAGACGGGCATGATTTTGGCTGACGAGAATCCGTGGATGGTAGTGAGGACCGGTGTCTTGACCAGCCGGGTGTAGGTCAAAGCCATGAAGTCGTAGTGGCTGTGGATGAGGTCAAACTCAGCAGCGCGCTCGAAAGCTTCGGAGATGTGAAGGTATTCGGCTACTTTGGGATCGACGGCGGGATCCTCTTCATATCCCTGGTCCACCACGGCATGCAGATGAGCGCGGGTCACAGAATCCCCGCTGGCGAACAACGTTACATCCCAGCCACGGGCGACGAGTCCTTCGGTGATGTTGCTAGCCACCGTTTCCCAGGCGCCGTATTGCCGAGGGGGCGTTCGCCAGGCTATCGGCGACAGGAGAGCCACTTTTTTGTCGGGCTTTGTCATGCTGTTCGATGGTATTTCCTAGTGCATGACAGCCAGCACTTCGTCGAGGGGAACGGTAGCGAAACCGGTGGCGTGATCGGACATGCCAGCACGTAACCTTTACGCTCAACCTCGCAGTTCATTAATCCTCTCGGGCTACACTCTTAATAATGTATCCTCCCGACTTTTCATCGCGCTCCAGTTCAAGCAAGTGGCGTCCTTGTGCTTCTTCCAGCAACTTACTGAAGGAGCCAAACCCGTAGTATGCTTCGTTGAAGCCCGGATTGCGCCGCTTTAGCGCCTGCTTGATCATCGATCCCCAGATCTTCTCCTCCTCCCCACGTTCTGCAGACAATGCTTTGATTGTTTCTATGATGAGGTCCAAGGCCTGCTGTTTTTTATCTTCCTCTTTCGGTGCGGCCTTTTCCGTCAGGCCAGATGCGGACCGGCCACTCGCTCTCTTGTGCTGACGCCTCTTGCTTTCTTGTTCACGGACCAGGTCATCGTAATAAATGAATTCGTCACAATTTGCGATCAGCAGATCAGCGGTGGAATTCTTGACTCCCACGCCGATTACGACCTTATTGTTCTCACGCAGCTTGCTCACCAGCGGTGAAAAGTCCGAGTCACCACTGATGATGACAAAGGTATCCACATGTGATTTGGTATAACAAAGGTCAAGCGCGTCGACGACCATACGGATATCGGCGCTGTTCTTACCGGACTGGCGCACGTGGGGAATTTCTATGAGCTCGAAGGAGGCCTGGTGCATGGCGGCTTTGAAATCCTTATAACGCTCCCAGTCGCAATAGGCCTTCTTTACGACGATGCCGCCTTTCAGCAGTAAGCGCTCAAGGACTCTACTGACATCGAATTGTGCGTACTTGGCATCACGCACACCCAGGGCAATGTTTTCGAAGTCGCAGAACAATGCCATGTTCTTGGTCTCTGGTGTTCCGGCCATAATTAGATCTCACAGGCATATTGAGCGCTACGGGTTTATGACGATACGGGTTGATTCGGTAGCTTGGGAAGCTTAGGCCACGATAACGGGAAACGCCAATACATCCTGAATGTCCCGAACACCGGCGGCAAGCATCACCAGCCGGTCGAATCCCAACGCGCACCCCGCGCACGCCGGGAGCCCGCGCGCCAGCGCGTCCAAAAGCCGCTCGTCCATCGGTATCTCGGGCGCCCCTAGACGCCGGCGCCGTTCAAGATCCGCCTGGAAACGCCTGCGCTGTTCGATGGGATCCGCGAGCTCGTGATAACCACTGGCCAGCTCGATCCCGTCAACGAAGAGCTCGAAGCGTTCCGCGACCGGCGGATCATCGTCTCGAATACGCGCTAGTGCCGCCTGGCTTATGGGGTAGTCGTAAATGAAACATGGCTCCCCCTCCTTGATCCTGGGGGCCACGGCATGACTGAGGATCAAGTCGAGATAAATATTCGGGTCGTGCATTCCGTTGCCGCCTAGGTGTAAACCCAAGCGCTCCGCATGCAACGCTAATTTACAGGGTTCCTCGCGGTGAGGATCGAAGCCCGCGTGGGTTAGAAACGCTTCGGCATAGCTCATCCGTTGACACGGTCCGAGATCGATCAGATCCGCAACGAGCGATTCGGCCTCATCCATGAGAGCATGGTGATCGTGATCGGGTTGATACCATTCGATGAGCGTAAATTCCGGGTTGTGCAAGCGGCCGGACTCGCCGTCGCGGAATACCCGGGCGATCTGATAGATGGGCCCGCTCCCCGAGGCCAGCAGGCGTTTCATGGCGAATTCGGGCGAAGTTTGCAGGTATAGCACCTGGGACGCTGCGGCGCCCGGCAGTTGCAAGCGGGTGCTCAGGCTCAGGAGCTGCGGATCGGTGATCCCAGCGCGGCTTAGCACTGGGGTTTCGACCTCCAAGACGAAACGGGCAGCGAAGAAGGCGCGGATTCTAGCCAGCAACTCTGCCCGCAGCCTCAAGACCTCCCATGAGGCGCCCGGTTTCCAGGCTGTCTCGAGAGAGGGGCGGGCGCTCGAGATCACTCCTTCGCTCGCGCTACGTAGGCTCCTGTGCGCGTATCGATCTTGATGAGCTCGTGTACCTCGACGAAGAGCGGCACTTTCACCACCGCGCCGGTCTCCAGGGTCGCGGGTTTCGTTCCGCCCGTGGCCGTATCCCCGCGGATCCCGGGATCGGTCTCGGTGATTTCTAGGATCACGAAGTTCGGCGGCGCCACGGACAAGGGCTCGCCGTTCCACAGGGTCACCACACAGCTCTCCTGACCCTTGAGCCATTGGCGCGCATCGGCCATCGTGGTTTCGCTGGCGGATAATTGCTCGAAACTGGCAGCGTCCATGAAATGCCAGTATTCGCCGTCGGAGTAGAGATACTGCATTTCTCGATCGACAACGTCCGCGCCTTCGAGGGTATCTCCCGATTTAAACGTCCGTTCGATCACTCGTCCGGTCTTCAAGTTACGGATCTTCACGCGGTTGAAAGCTTGCCCCTTGCCGGGTTTCACGAATTCGTTTTCGACGATCGCACAGGGACTGCCGTCGAGCATCACTTTGAGCCCCGTTTTGAATTGGTTGGTATTATAGGTTGTCATCTCAATGTTTAAATCCCGGTGCTGATATCGATGCTCATGATAACCGAAACGCTTCATTCGCAGCAGCTTGCGGGGTGGCAGATCGAGCTGGCGCGCGCGATCTCGCGGCCGGAGGAACTGCTTCGATGCTTAGAACTACCGCCCGACGTCTTTGGTCAGCCAGAAATTTCACGAACAGGTTTCCCGCTGCGGGTAACGCGCGGCTTCGTCGCCCGCATGCGCAAGGGCGATCCCGAGGACCCGTTGTTACGCCAGGTATTTCCGCTCCCGTCCCAGGCAACCACTACCAAAGATTTTTCGCTCGATCCCGTCGGGGACCTCGGCGCGCAGGTCCGTCCGGGTGTCCTGCACAAGTACCAAGGCCGCGCCCTGTTCATCGTCACGGGGGGCTGCGCGGTCCATTGCCGCTACTGCTTCCGGCAACACTTCCCGTATAGCAGCGCCAACGCCGGCTTGGATCGTTGGCAAGGCGCCCTCGACTATCTCCGGCACGATTCATCGATAACCGAAATCATACTGAGCGGCGGCGATCCTTTGGCGATCACGGACCAGCGCTTAGCCGCGCTGGTCGCCGAGCTTGATCGTATCCGGCATCTCGAACGCTTGCGCATCCATACGCGCATGCCCATCGTGCTACCCGAGCGCATCGACGATCGGCTTCTGGCATGGCTGGGCGCAACGCGTCTCCACACCGTGATCGTGGTCCACGCCAATCACGGTGCGGAGATCGATGAGGAGGTCAGCGAAGCCATGCAGCGGCTGCGCGCGATTGGCGTCATCCTCCTCAACCAGTCCGTGCTGCTACGCGGCGTCAACGACACGCTCCCGGCTCTCGTGGATCTCAGCGGGCGGCTTGTAGCGGCCGGCATCCTGCCCTATTACCTGCACCTTCTCGACCGCGTGCAAGGGGCCGCGCACTACGACACACCGCGCGCCCATGCCGTTGCGCTCATGGCGGGGCTGCGTTCCCGCCTCCCCGGCTATATGGTCCCGCGCTGCGTGCGGGAACAGCCGGGCGTTCCTTATAAGGTTCCGATTGAGCTGCTTGAAGACTGACCCGTATTCTAGCGCGATTGCCGCCTTGCGCCTCTAGCGTCCGCCGGGCTGATGTGGTTAAGCTAGGGACATGATCGTCAGGCCCGGCACCGCGGAAGAAAGTGCACCCGTGAGCAACGTTATCGAACTGATAGGCCACACGCCCCTGGTGGAGATCACCCGGCTCGACACCGGGCCTTGCCGGCTCTTCGTCAAGCTCGAGAGCCAGAATCCAGGCGGATCCATCAAGGATCGCATTGCCCGCTCCATGATCGAGGCGGCCGAGCATGAGGGCAAGATCGGTCCCGGCCGTCTCCTCATCGAGGCGACGGCCGGGAACACCGGGCTTGCGCTGGCACTCATCGCCGCCCGCAAGGGCTACCGGCTCCTGCTCGTCATCCCCGACAAGATGAGCCAGGAGAAGATCTTCCACCTTAAGGCGATGGGAGCGGAAGTAGTGATGACGCGCTCCGACGTCGGGCGTGGCCACCCCGAGTATTACCAGGACATCGCCGAGCGTCTGGCAGGCGAGCGAGCGGGTGCCTTCTACGTCAATCAGTTCTCCAACCCCGCTAACCCGAAAGGGCACGAGGAGGGCACAGGGCCGGAGATCTGGTCGCAGATGGGGCAGAGCCTCGACGCAGTGGTCTGCGGAGTCGGTACGGGCGGCACGCTGACGGGCTTGAGCCGCTACTTCGCGCGGGTCGCCGCGGAGGTCAAGATGGTGCTTGCGGACCCCGAGGGCTCGGTGCTCGCACCCTACGTCAAGACCGGGAGGCTGGGTGAGGCGGGCTCCTGGCTGGTTGAGGGCATAGGTGAGGACTTCGTTCCCCCGATCTGCGATCTCTCCCGGGTACGCGAGGCCTACTCGATCACGGACGCGGAGAGCTTCGAGGCCGCAAGGCTGTTGCTACGCAAGGAGGGGATCTTCGCCGGCTCCTCGTCGGGGACCTTGCTCGCCGCGGCGCTGCAGTATTGCCGGACGCGCGACCGGCCCGAGCGGGTGGTGACCTTCGTTTGCGACAGCGGTAACAAATACCTGTCCAAGATGTACAACGACTACTGGATGGCAGACCAAGGGTTCCTTGAGCGCGGACGGGGAGGGGACCTGCGCGACCTCATCTCGCGGCCGCATTCGGCGCGGGCGGTCGTCACGGTCGGGCGCGGAGACACGCTACTCACGGCCTACGGGCGCTTCAAGCTCTACGATGTGTCCCAGCTCCCCGTGCTCGAAGGCGATAGGATCGTGGGCATCATCGACGAGTCCGACGTGCTCCTCGCGGTCTACGGCGACGACAAGCGGTTCCGGGAAAAGGTCGCGGCGGTTATGACCACGCGCTTGCAGACGGTCGCACCCCAGACACCCATCGAGGACCTGTTCGGCATCTATGAGCAGGGTATGGTCCCCATCGTCGTCGAGGATCAGAAATTCCTCGGCCTCATCACGCGCATCGACCTTTTGAACTATCTCCGCCGCAGGATGAAATAGTAGAAGATTGACCATGTCCCCGCCCAAAAAACTCCACGGATTCGCTACCCGCGCCATCCACGCGGGGCAGCCTCCGGACCCCGCGACCGGGGCTGTGATGACTCCGATCTATGCAACCTCGACTTATGTGCAATCGAGTCCGGGCGTGCACCAGGGTTACGACTACTCGCGCACCAAGAACCCTACCCGGCTTGCCTACGAGCGCTGCGTGGCCGATCTCGAAGGTGGTAGCGACAGCTTCGCCTTTGCCTCCGGCATGAGTGCCATTGCCACCGTGCTTGAACTGCTCGACAGCGGTGCGCACATCGTGGCTCTCGATGATCTTTACGGCGGCACGACCCGGCTCTTCGAGGGGGTACGACGGCGCTCGGCGGGACTCGCTTTCACCTTCACTCCATTACCCGATCGCGGGACGCTCGAGCGGGCCATCCGCCCCAATACCCGGATGATCTGGGTGGAGACGCCCAGCAACCCGCTGCTCAAGCTGGTCGATCTCGGAATGGTCGCGGAAGTGGCGCGCCGGCGCGGGGTCCTGAGCGTCGCGGACAACACCTTCGCCACGCCCTGGGCGCAGCGGCCGATCGAGCTCGGTTTCGACGTGGTGGTGCACTCGGCGACCAAGTACCTCAACGGCCATTCGGACATCGTGGGCGGAGTGGTGGTCACCGCGAGCGAGCCGTTGGCCGAAAGGCTCGCTTTTCTGCAGAATGCGATCGGAGCTATCGCGAGCCCCTTCGAAAGCTTCCTTGTAATGCGCGGTATGAAAACCCTGGCGCTGCGCATGGAGCGGCACACGGCCAACGCTACGGCGGTTGCGGAGTGGTTGGAGCGCCACCCCAAGGTCGAGCGGGTCCATTACCCAGGCCTCGCAAGCCATCCCCAGCATGCGCTCGCGCGGTGCCAGATGCGCGGTTCAGGCGGCATGGTGACGGTGGTGCTCAAGGGCGGGCTCGAGGATGCCCGGCGGTTTCTTGAGCGCTGCCGGATCTTCGCCTTGGCTGAGAGTCTCGGGGGTGTCGAGAGCCTCATCGAGCACCCCGCCATCATGACCCATGCCTCATTGCCCGCCGAGACGCGGGAAGCACTCGGCATCGGTGATACCTTGGTGCGCTTATCCGTGGGCATCGAGGATGTGGAGGACCTTATTGAGGACCTGAAGTTCGCACTCGCCTGAGCGCGGGCCCGATTTCTCTCTGGACAAGGTCGCGGAGCCGACTAGCTTTCGAGCGCGAGCGCTTGCAGGAGATCGCGCACGCTCGTGCCCTGCTCCGGCATGCGCGCTTCGTCGACCGAGATGCGCAATGCGGGGAAGCCTTCGAGCGCTTCGCGTACAGCGACCCGCGAACGGGCCGCCGCCACGATGCGGTCGCTCACCGGATCGCTCGCGGCGCACTCCGGCAGCACGGCGAGGAACACGCCGTCGCCGTGCACGCCTAGCACGTCCACCTGGCGCAGGGCGGCGCGGAGCGAATCGGCGAGCGCCGTGAGGAGCATCTCGGCCGCGATCGGGCCGCGGCTCGCGGCGTAGTCCGCGTATCCGTCGACGCGGATGGCCTTCAACGCCAGCGGTCGCGGCGTCCGCGCCGTGCGCGCAACCTCGCGGTCCAGCTCGCGGCGGAGGAGCCGGCGATTGGGAAGTCCGGTGACCTCGTCGAGCAGATCCCCGCCACCTGCCTCGTAGATACGGAGCGCGCGCCGCACCATCGAGAGCATGTGATCGATGTCCCACGGCTTGGTGACGAAGCGGAAGACGTTCGACGAGTTGATGGCGTCGATGAGATCGGCGGGGCTGGTGTAGCCGGTGACGATCATGCGCACTGCGTCGGCGCGCCGGAGCCGCGCCTTGCTGAGAAACTCGGTGCCGGTCATGCCGGGCATCCGCTGATCGGTGATGATTAGCGCCACGTCGGTGAGCTGGCCGAGGATCTCCAGCGCCTCGGCTCCGCTGTGGGCGACACGGACGTCGTAGTCGAGCCCCAGCGTGCGCTCGAGTAGATCGAGGTTCTCCGGCTCGTCGTCGACCGCGAGGATCACCGGTCGCTCGGTCGGGCTCACTTCGACTCCGCCGTGCTCTCGGGCGGGCCGCTCACCGGGAGCGTGAGCGTGAACGTCGTGCCGCGGCCTACCTCGGAATGGCACTGCAGATCGCCGCCATGCTCCTTGGCAATCTTCAGGCCCATGTAGAGGCCGAGGCCGGTGCCCTGGCCTGGCGGCTTCGTCGTGAAGAACGGCTCGAACAGGTGGCGCCGATTCTCCGGAGTAATGCCGGGACCGTTGTCCTGGATAGCGACGGTCACCCGGTCGCCGTCGCGGCCGAAGGTGATGTGGATGTCGCCCTGCTCCATCGCGTCGCCGGCGTTGACGAGGATGTTCAAGAACACTTGGCTCATCCGCCCGGCGTGACAGGGCACCGGCGGGACGTCGCCGTAGTCCCTGTGCACCGTGATCTTGCGCTTGAGGCGGTTCGCGGCGAGCGTGAGCGCGACCTCCATCGGCTGTTTCAGGTCGGTCGGCTCGGGGCCGTGGTCGTCGGCGCGGGAGAAGATGCCGAGATCGCGCACGATGGTGGTGGCGCGCTCCACCCCGGTCGACATCGCGCCAAGGAGCTTCGGGAGGTCGCGCTGGATGAACGGCAGGCGCTTCTGGTCCTCGAGCGCGGTGAGCCGGGTCAGCGCGTCTGGCGACGCCGCCAGCGCCGCGCGATACGCCGAGAGAAGCTCCTCGTACACCGTTACGTAGCGTGGGAGGTGCTGGACGTTGCCGCGCATGAAGTTCAGCGCGTTGTTGATCTCGTGGGCGACGCCGGCCGACATGCGCCCGAGCGCGGAGAGCTTCTCGCTGTGGACCAGCGCGGCCTGCTGCTCCTTAAGCCGCTCGGCGGCGAGGTACAGCTCGCGCGATTTGTCCTCGAGGAGGCGCTCGGTGTCCTCGCGGAGCTTGTGCTCGCGGACGAGGCCCCGCTCGAGGCGGGCGATGCGCTTGTCCTGCTCCTCGGGCGGCTTGGCCGGGGCTGGCGGAGCAGGCGAAGGTGCCGGATCGGCCGCGACATTGGCAAGCTCGACGCGATTCCGCCCGCCCGCCTTGGCGCGGTACAGCGCCTCGTCGGCGCGGCGAATCAGTTCCTGCGCGGAGCGGCTGTCGCGCGGGCACTCCGCCATCCCGAGGCTCACCGAGACGCACCCGAGCGGCTGCGTCGCCGCTCCTGGGAACACCTGCTCGGCGACGAGCTTGCGCAGCCGCTCCGCGAAGAGTGCCGCTCCTTCGCGCGGCGTGTGCGCCAACAGAAAGACGAACTCCTCGCCGCCGTAGCGCGCCACGACATCCATCTCGCGCGCGGGCGCACCGCCGCGGCTCGCGGTCTCGCAGAAGGCGCGGCTGAGGGAGATGAGCAACTGGTCGCCCGCGGGGTGTCCATTCTTGTCGTTGTAGGACTTGAAGTGATCGACGTCGCAGAACACGAGCGAGGTCGGATGCCCGTGGCGGAGCGAGCCGAGCACCTCGTGCTGGCAGCGGTCCTGAAAGTAGCGATGGTTGTACAGCCCGGTGAGCCCGTCGGTAACCGACAGCACCTCGAGCTGCTTGTTCGCCTTGAGGAGATCTTACGTGCGCGCGCCGAGGTCCGCCTCGAGCAGGCGCTTGGCTTCGGAGAGCTCCTCGTTGCGCTGGGCGAGATCGCGGCTGAGTGCGCGGTTGTGGGCGAGGAGCCGCGAGACGGTGAGGCAACGTTCCACCTCTCTCCCGAGATCGAGGCCGTCGATCGGCTTCTTTAGGATCGCGCTGACCCGTCCGCGGTTGACGGCGTCGAGCGCCGTATCGAGGTCGGCGTAGGCGGTGACGAGGATGCGCACCGTCTCCGGCGCGACCTCCGACGCGCGGGTGAGAAACTCCACCCCGGTCATACCAGGCATCCGATGGTCGGAGACGATCACCGAGTAGGGCTGCACCGCCAGCGCGTCGAGCGCATCCTGCGCGCTTTGGAAGGTGCGCACGTCGAAGTTGGAGGACAGCGTGCGCTCGATGAGGTCGAGGTTCTCCGGCTCGTCGTCCACTGCCATGAGGGCCAGCGACGCCGCTGGCGCCGTTTCCGCCGTCTCGGTCATGGCCCTCTATCCGGCGGCACCGAAGGTCAGCTCCAGCCGGCACACGGGATCGCCGCGCTTCGTGCACTGCGTCTGGACCAGCGCGATCGTCTCGTGGAAGTGATCGGCGACGCCCTCGACGAGGCCGATGGCGAGCTCGCACAGCTGGCGGGGCGAGTCGTACAGCATCACGAGCTGATTGGGCGCCGGGTCCTCGTAGCGAAAGCGCGGGAGTTCGACGTCGGGATGGAGCTTGCGAACCTCGACGTGGATCACGTCGTGGACGGTAGTCAGAAAACTCTTCGCGGTCATGCCCGGCTTGAGGAAGCCCGGATAGAGCCGCGCCAGATCAGGGAAGAGGAACTTCCCGAAGGAACGGACCAGCTCGTCGACCGGCTTGCCGGTGACGCGGCTGGCGGTGCCGACCAACGCGAACAGATCCTTGTCGGGATAGGTCTGCGGCCCGATGAAGCCGCCGCCTTCGGTCTCGAGCGGCGTCTGCTCGAGGAGCGCCTCCCAGGCGTCGGCGCCGAGACTCACCGTGACCATTTTCTGTAGCTCGTTGAAAATGATGCCTTTCACGTTCCCTCCCCGTCGTGCACCAACCCAGTCTAGAGGATAAAGGATAAGAAATTCAATGCCATTTCCCCATATTTCCGCTTTTTGTCCATTAGGTAGCACTATTGAGCTTGCGGTTGACGGGGAGGGGAGCGGCGGAGGATCCACATCACATTTTTTCTCCTCAGCGGGATGATGTCTCCCTAGAATCATGCTCCCCATTCGAGCGATAACTCAGTCGGCGTGGGCATTGACGTTTTGACGAGTATGATAAGGATATGGCTTTGATCGGACGATTCCAACCAGGCCGAGCGGTACGGGCATGCGGGTACGCGGTGACGATTGTGCTGCTCTCCGCCTGCTCTTCACCCTATTACAACGTGATGGAACGCTTGGGCTTTCCCAAGCGCGACATCCTCGTCGATCGGGTCGAGGCGGCGCGGGACAGTCAGGAACAGGCGGCAGAGCAGTTCAAGGACGCTTTGGAAAAGTTTATCGCGGTCACCGGGTTCAAAGGGGGCGCGCTGCAAGAGAAGTACGATCAACTCGAGGCCGAGTACGAGCAGAGTGAGGCGCGGGCCACCGAGGTACACCAGCGCGTCGAGAGCGTCGAAGATGTGGCCGAGGCCCTGTTCGATGAGTGGGAGGCCGAGATCGAACAGTATACGAGCGCGCCCTTACGGCGTAGTAGCGAGCGGCAGCTGCAGCAGACCCGAGCACAATACGGTCAGCTCCTCCGCGCGATGAAGCGCGCCGAGGCCAAGATGGACCCCGTCCTGGCCGCCTTTCACGACCAAGTGCTATTTCTCAAGCACAACCTCAACGCCCGTGCGATCGCCTCGCTCAAGGGCAACCTGGCCTCGATCGAAGCGGACATCGCGGTACTTATCCGGGAGATGGAGGCGTCGATTCGAGAGGCCAATCACTTTATCGATGCGATGAACGTGGCACAGGTTTCATGATCGTCCGCGTATGTCAGGCGACGCCTGCTGAGTCAGGTAACTATTCGAGACCTGCCAGAGGAGTGAATCTCATGAACCAACGGTGGAAATCAATTAAGTGGCGGTGTCCGAGGACGACCGCCCTGCACCATCTCGATAAATAGCATAGCTCGTCATCAGGAAGCCGTGTACGCGGCAAGCCCCAGCCGGACCACGATCTCGTTAAGATTTATGGATAATCGGACTTCTATGCACTAAGCTTGTTACATCCCCCTAGAACACTAAATCGTACCAAGTGAAAACGCGAGGAGGAATAGGATGGCTACCTATGTATTGCTAACCACCTTAACGCCAGAAGGCCGGCAGACCTTACACAAGAATCCCGATCGTTTAGTGGAAGTGAACAAAGAAGTCGAACAGTTCGGCTGCAAAGTCATCGCCCAGTATGCGGTCTTAGGTTCATACGATTTTGTGAGTGTTATAGAAGCGCCGGATAACGAAACAGCGGCCCATCTCTCGGTCGATCTCGGATCACGAGGTACAGTGAATATTATGACCATGCCCGCTATGCAGGTGAGTGACTTCTTAGTGAAGCTCAAAGGGGCGAAACAGATGGGGCATGGCTAAGGTGCAAAGTGAAGACGGCGGTACGGTGATCCGCGAACCACTGGCAGACAATCCCAGTTTTGGCTGACGTACAAAGCAACCCCAAGGCATTCGTAAATCGACGCGTTCGGTGGGGCCGGAGAATCGAGGACGGCAAATTCCGAATCAGGGCATCTTTACCCAGATCGCACACCACCCCTTGGGACTGATTTTCCCTTCTACGGTCTTACAGGCGCTGGGCGCCTCAAAATGCAGACAGTTATCGCATTGCTGGTCACCCTTTGGCTCATCCTGGTATTGGACCGACGCCTGGGACGCCTTTGCTGAATATGCCTTCCTGCTCACGGGAATTACCGCGATTGCGGCGAGCGCCGCCATGCTCTTGAGCGCCGACCGGCGAGTGATTTTGGATTTATCGTTCATGCTTTTCCTCGTTTGATTTTAAATTTCGTTGACTTTTTTTGCGCAACGGTTTTTTTCATCATATACCGGCGTTGTCATATTGGAAACCGCCGCAGGCATTTGGCGTTTAGTTGTCACGGCGATTTGGCGTGCCGCAATCCCGCCGGTATCAGCCAGCGATCGAGCAGTACAAATCCGCCCTCGATAAGAAGCGCCAGCGCCGCAGCCGGAATCGCTCCAGCGAGCAGTACTGCGTTGTCGTTGACTGCGAGCCCCGCGACGATGCGCTCACCGTAACCGCCGGCGCCGATGAAAGCGGCGATCGTGGCGGTGCCGACACTGATCACCGCGGAGGTCTTGATTCCGGCCACAATCGAGGGCGCGGCGAGCGGCAGCTCGATCAAACGCAAGCGCGCAAAGGAGGGAAGGCCAAGGGCACGTGCGGACTCCTGGAGAGAAGAGGGGATCGAAGTCAGCCCGCTGTGGGTATTGCGCACGATCGGAAGAAGCGAGTAGAGAAACAACGCTACAAGCGCCGGTAGCGTGCCGATGCGATTCAGGAGCGGGATCAAAAACGCCAGCAGCGCGAGCGATGGAATCGTTTGAATCACGCTGACGACTAACAGGATGGGTTGCGCGGCTTTAGGCACTCGCGCAGCCACGATACCGAGCGGCACCGCGGCAAGACATGCGAGGCCAAGCGAAATCAACACGAGCGCCAGGTGCTCTCGGGTCAGTCGCCAGAAATCTCCGCCGAATAGAAGATCGCTGAAACTTCGATCCCGGCTCGCGGCTCGCGAAAGTGATCCTCCGTGCAAAAACTCCTCGGCGATCTGTGCGAACCCGCGGCTTTCGAGCTCGGCCGCGGCATTCATCTCGATCATTTCCGCCGCAGTAATCTTGCCTTGGAGACTCTGCAACGCGGCCCAGGTTTTTGGCCAACGCTGTGGCAGATCGGCGCGATGTAGCAGCACGGCTTCGTACGCCGGAAACACCGTGCGGTCATCGCGTAGCACGCGCAGCTTATACTTGGCAATCTTCGCGTCGGTCGAGTAAATGTCCATAACGTCAATTTCGCGCGCGGCAAGCGCTTCGTATGCGAGGCCGTGATCAATTGCGCGCGGCGCGGCAAACGGCAGCTCGTATCGAGTTTTGACGAGCGGCCACCCGTCGTTGCGTTGCAGGAACTCCTGCGAGAGACCCAGTTCGAGCTTCGGATGATCCGCGAGGTCTGAAATCGTGACGATACCGAGTTCTTTTGCTTTTGCCTCCGGCATCGCGAGCGCGTAGTTGTTGGCAAAGCCGAACGGAATACTGGCAGCGAGCCCAAGCGGCGCGAGCTTGCGATTGATTTCCGCGATGCTCGCATCTTCTATCTTCAGCAACTCGCGAGCGATCGTGCCGGTATATTCCGGGTAGGCCGCGACGCTGCCGGTTTGCAGCGCTGCGAACAAAATTGCCGTGTTGCCCACACCTGGTTTGTAAAAAACCGGCGTCTCGTCCGCGCTCTGCGCGGTCTGGGTGACGATCTCACCCAGGATGTAAGATTCGGTGAATCGCTTGGACGCGAAGTTGAGTGCCTCCTGCGCAAACACAGGTGAGGCTACGAGCGCCGCGACAAAGCCAATTATTGAGAACTGCGTAGAATGACGAACCATGGTGCGCATCACATTTCAGCCATCCGTTCGGCGAGGATCGAGCGCTGGGCGCGAATGAATTCGAGCACGAAAGGATCGGCCGGACGCTTGAGCAAATCGTCGAGCGCTCCCTGCTGAACGACCTCGCCATCACGCATGAGCACAATCTCATCGGCGAAATACGCGGCCTCGTTCATATCGTGGGTGACAAAGACGACAGTCTTGCCAAGCTCGTTGAAGATCGTTTTCAACTCAGCTTGCAGCTCGGCCCGCACGATGGGATCGAGCGCGCCGAGCGGTTCGTCGAGCAACATGAGCGGCGGATCAAGCATCAGCGCCCGCATGAGTGAAATGCGCTGGCGCTGCCCCCCCGACAACTGCTGCGGATAGCGCGCGAGCGCATTCTTAGGAATGGCTACCAGCGCGGACAAAAATTCGACGCGCTCAGCGATCCAATTCGCCGGGCGTTTTAGAAAACGCGCAAGCAAACTGACGTTCTGCTGGGCGGTCAAGTGCGGAAAAAGCCCGCCGTCCTGGATGACGTAGCCGATTGCGTGACGCGCCTTGTCAGTGTTGCCGGCAGTCAGCCCAACTCCGTTGATTGCTATACGTCCGCTGTCGTAGGAGATCAAACCTGCAATCAGCCGCAGCAAGGTTGATTTTCCGCAGCCGCTCGGCCCGATCAACACCGTCGTCGCTCGCGTTTGGAAAGTGAGCGTCGTCGGCAGCAGCGCGGCTTGCCCGCCGAAGGTTTTCGAAATGTTCTCGACCGATATCATGCGAGCCCTCGATGAACAACCATGATAGTGTATGGGCACATCGACGAGGAAGCGACGCTGACGCGACCCATGAGTGATTTGAGCAGCTCTATCCAAACCCAAGTGCCGGCGCGGCT
>Ga0136627_1000111_pt1 | contig 24356 bp, 27 predicted proteins | sample AntDrymUQ4892206_2_FD_104652 | JGI IMG/M metagenome (GOLD analysis project Ga0136627, IMG submission 104652) | Polar desert sand microbial communities from Dry Valleys, Antarctica - metaG UQ489 (22.06) | ecosystem: Environmental > Terrestrial > Soil > Desert | place: Antarctica: Dry Valley... | reverse complement strand
GGGCGCGCGATTTGCCCGAACGCCGGCGAACGATGCGCGCGACGCTCGACTGGAGCCATGGCCTGCTGTCCGGGCCGCAACAGGTGTTGTTCCGGAGGCTCTCGGTCTTTACCGGCGGCTTCTCCCTGGAGGCCGCGGAGTCCGTGGGCTCGACCGGCGAGGCCGGCGATGAGGACGTGCTCGAGCTCCTCGGGGGGCTGGCGGAACAGTCGCTGGTGGGCGTGGACCAGGACCCGAACCGCGAGGCGCGCTACGGGATGCTGGAGCCGATCCGCCAGTATGCACGGGAGAAGCTGGAGGAGGACGGAGAGGCCGGAGAAACCCACGAGCGACACGCCGCTTTCTTCCTTACCATGGCCGAGCAGGCGCGTCCGCACCTGAGGGCGACGCGCCAGGTGGAGTGGCTGGCCAGGCTGGAGCGGGAGAACGGCAACCTGCGCGCCGCCATGACGTGGGCGCTCTCCGCGGGCCGCATCGAGGAGGCCGCGCGTATGGGCTGGTCGTTGTGGGCGTTCTGGTGGATCCACAACTACCAGCGGGAGGGACGCCGGTGGATGGAGCGGGTGCTCGCCAGGAGCGAGGAACTGCCGCCGCCGGTTCGGGCGCGGGCGATCATGGCCGCTGAGGCGATGGCGTACGGCCAGGGCGACGGCGAGGCCGTCGAGCGGCACGCGCGGGAGCTCATGGACCTGTCGCGCCAGGTCGGCGGGGACGGGCACGCGGAGGCGTACGCCAGGGCCGGCTTCGGCCTGGTGGCAACCGTCCGGGGAGACTACGAGGCGGCCGTAGAGCACCTGGAGAAGGGCCTGCCGCTCTTTCTGGATTCGGGCGAAGAAGACGGCATGGCGGCGCAGACGCACACCTGGGTGGGGACGGTGCTGTTGTTGCAGGGCGCAAACGACCGGGCGAAACAGAAGTTCGAGGAGGGGCTGGCGCTGGGCCGGCGCATAGGCGACAGGCTGGCGGTGTGTAACGCGCTCTTCAACCTCGCGCAACTGGCGCTCTCAGAGGGGGATTGCGATCTGGCAGCCCGCAGGTTCGCGGAGGGAATACCGCCGTCGGAGGAGATGGGGGATCTGGGCAACGTCGCCCACATCATGGAAGGCCTGGCCATCGTGGCCGGGAGACGGGGAGAGCCCGAGCGCTCGGCGTGCCTGTTCGGGGCGGCGGAGGGCCTTATCGAGGAGATTGGGCTCCGCGGCCACACCTACTACCAGTCGGACGCCTCCTTGTACGAGAACACGATGGCCGAGGTGCGCTCCAGCCTGGGCGAGCCGGCCTTCGAGGAGCGTCGGGAGGAAGGCCGGGCCATGACCTTCGAGCAGGCGGCGGTTTGCGCCACTCAGGAGCACACGAAACCTGAATCGGCGTAGCCCTAGTCGCTCGGCGCGGCGCGATTCTCTGGCGCCGAACCGTTGTTAGGGCGCGGGAGGAGGCGGTATCTCCAGGCCATATTTCGGGGCAGCCGCCATGACCTTCTCGACATCCGGTGGTCCGGCGGGTGGGGAATTCGGGTCCGTCGCCGGTTCACCTATCTCATCGAAGAACTTCTCGAACCCCCCGGGAACGACGCTCACCAGCAATTTGGCGGGCTTCGATCCCGCGTTCCTGAACGTGTGCAGCGTGCCCTTGGGAACGTTGACGAATGCTCCGGTGGCCGCCTCGATCACACGGCCGTTGGCCGAGAGCTCGACTTCCCCTTCCAACACATAGAAGGTTTCGTCCTCCCGGTGGTGGATATGGGGCGGTGGTCCGGGAAGCTCAGGGGTGACCGTCGTCTCCCAGGTCGCGAATGCGCCGTGGGTGTCCTCGCTTACGGCTTTGAACTCGTATAGATCCCCAAGTACCCAGAGTGTCCTGCCTTCGCCGCGCAACACGTGCTTGGCATCGCCCATTGCGTCGCTCATCTCTTCTTCTTTCCTCGATTCCTGACTCTAGAGCGTTTCTCGAAACAACTGATCCACCGTTTCTCGGAGCCTCAAACGTCTGGCGTTTGGTTGCCGACAAGGATACAGAAACGGCGCGGCTTCTTGAAGGATCAGTTCTTCTGGAATGGCTGTAAACAACCCTTTAGCCGCCAAACTGTCTTCAAGGTTCCGCCGGGTACTCGCGTATCCGGTAGATCCTGCCGTCTCTCACGGAGCACTCGTGCAAGAACGGCGCTTCGGCCTCTTCCGTCCCATGACCCCCCGCGAACCGTCCCACGACCAGAACACCGTCGCCGAGCTCCAGAAAGGTATCGGCGGAGACCCGAGGGCCGCTCCCATCCTCGTTTAGGCGGAAGGCGGCCCGGAGGACCGAAGGCAGGCCGCGGAGGATGCCGTCGAAGGGAAGACGTACGACGGCCGGGTGTACCCACTCGACCCGGGGATCCACGTAACGGGCCACCGCCTCCGAGTCTCCGTCTTCGAGCGCCCGGTACGCCGCGCGAACCGTCGCGGCGTCCTCCAGGAACTCGCCGGGAACTGGCGGCCCTCCGTGTGTCGGGCGGCCCAAGATCATGCGGCGGTCCTCCTTCCGGAGGCTGCGGACGAGAGTCCTTGGGCCCCGGACGATCTGGGCCGGGGTATCGGGTTCGACAAGACCCCCGAAAGAACCCGCCCGAGAGACGCGCGGCCGGGGCCGTGGGCCACCAGCGTCGCGACCGCTCCCGAGAGGGCGACCACCAGGACGGCGTTGGCCCCGTCGTTGGCGAACAGTTTGCCGATCATCTTTGCTCCTCCTCTACTACTCGGGTTGCTTCCCGACCGGGAGCCGCTGCGCGCGTGGCGTGCGACTCCCGGTCCCTGCTGCCTCGCTACCCGCCCACCGCAGAGGGCGCTATGTTGCGGTTGAAGCGGAATAGATTCTCGGGGTCGTTGCGGTCCTTGAGGGCCACGAGGCGCTCCCAGTCTTCCGGCGGGTAGGCGGCCCTGACCCTGTCCTCGCCGGCGGCGTCGAGCTCCATGAAGTTGACGTAGGTCTCGCCGGTCAGGTGCTCGCGGGTCGCCTCGGTCACGCGGGCGAGGTGGGCCTTTACGCCCTCGGCCATCTGGGGGGTGAAGGTCGCCCCGACGCCGTTCATGATGTATTTGGCTTTGCCGCCGCCCATGGGGGAGAGGTCGTCAGGGGTGCCGGCGAGCGCGCCTCCTAGCTGCCGAATCTCGAGCATGATGAGCGGGGAGCCCGAGGCGGGGCCCGCGACCTCTATGAGGGCGTCTATGGCCTCGGGCGAGAGGTCGCGCAGCATCTCGGAGTGCTGGACGGCGCCCATGGGGTCCACGGGGTCCATGCTGATCGCGTCCATAGCGGCGACGGGCATGACCCCGAACGTGTCCATGACGGGCTCGCCGAGCCCCTCCCGCGCGGGACGGAACATCTCCTCGCCGTCCTCCGGGTTCTCACCAGAGTAGCAGCCCCGCACGACCACGAACGATCCACCACGCAGGGGCTCCGGTATGTCCGGCAGCGGGGGGACGTTCAGGAAGGTGACTGCCGTTGTCATCTCGTCCGGAAGGTCGGCGCTCCACCTAGCGTAGAGGTCCAGGACCTCCCCGGCCTTCTCCACCGGGTAGAAGACGTTGCCGCCGTAGACGGCCGTCAGCGGGTAGACCCGGAACTCCAGGGACGTGACGATGCCGAAGTTGCCGCCCCCGCCCCCGAGGCCCCAGAAGAGATCGGGGTGCTCGTCGGCGCCCACGCGCAGGAGCTCCCCGTCGGCGGTGACGACGTCGGCCTCCGTGACGCCCGCGCCGTTCAGGCCGTACCGGCGACCGAGCCAGCCGAACCCGCCGCCCATGGTATAGCCGACGACGCCGACGTGGGAGGTCGACCCGACCAGGCCGGCGAGGCCGTGGGCCTGGGTCTCGGGGATCACGTCGGTCCACAACGCGCCGGCCTCGACCCTGGCCGTCCGGGCTACCGGGTCCACGCGCACACCCCTCATGCGGGAGATGTTGACGAGGACGCCGCCGTCGCAAGGGATGCCCACGCCGTGCCCGGTCGCCATCACCCCTACGCCCACGCCAAGATCCCTGGCGAAGCGCACGGCGGCCATCACGTCAGCCGCGCCCTCGGCCATCACCACCAGCGCGGGCTCCTGGTGCGCGTTCAGGTTCCACGCCCTCGACGCCTCGTCGTAGCCATCCTCGCCCGCCGCGTACGCCGTGCCCCGCAAGCCTGCCCGCAAAGACTCAAGCGTCGAACCAATTCCTACAGTCTCCACAATATTCTCCTATCTCTTCTCGACGTCAGCAGCTTAGGTCCGCTCGGGAAAGCCGGCATCATGCAAACGACGTATCTTCTGCGAGTGCGGCATGCTGGTGGGGACCCCGATCTCGCGGGGGAGCCAGAACGACCACCGGCGCTCGCGCCTGGGCCGCCAACTCGTCCGCGGCCTCCGTTCGAGGCGTCCCGCGTCGATCTCCTGCACCAGCTCCCCGCGCCGCCCTTGGGACAGTAAAGAATCCATCCCCGTAAACATCCCTTGCTCTCCTTTCCCTGAACGATCTGCTCTGGTTCCCAGTTTGCTGGTCCGTCCGGACGCGAACCACCCACACCGCCCCCACACCGCTCCCACGCTCGGAGTGTGGGGGCGGGGGAGCAAGGGACTGGTTCATCGAACCGGACGCGGTGGGTACCGTGGATCCGGGGCATACGGTCGCCGCCTCGTACACGTGCCCCCGACAGCGGGTGAAGGGGGCTGGTCTGGTGCGAGAGGAGGCCGTGGGGTTCTGGGCGCGGAAGCCTCCGCATTGCTCGCCGGCGCGCCGGCGTCATCCTGGCGGCACGGACTCTCCGAGGGTAGAGCTTACACCCGTACGGGCGGGTGACGGGGCGGAGGCGCCGATGGTATACTTGCGCGCTGATGCTGAGGCGGGCACCAGAACGGACGGTCGACGAGCGGCGGAACGCGCTCGAGGAGGCCAACAGGGTACGCTTCGCCAGGGCCGCCACCAAGCGGGACCTCAAGAGCGGGGACCTGGACGTCTACGACCTGCTCATGGACCCTTCCGAAGAGTTGCGGGGCGCCAAGGTCGAAGAGATGCTCCTCGCGGTGAAAGGGATGGGCAGGATCAAGGTCACTCGTGTGCTGAGGGAGGCCGGCATCAGCCGCTCGAAGACGCTCGTCGGCCTGACGCACGGGCAGCGGGACCGTCTACTCGGGGCACTCGGGTGCGAGGACGCCTGATCGTCGTCTCCGGCCCGTCCGGGGCGGGGAAGTCCACCCTCATTCGGGAGGCGCTGGAGGCGGTGCCGGAGCTGGCCTACTCCGTCTCGGCCACGACCCGGACGGCGAGGCCCGGCGAGGTGGAAGGCGAGCACTACGTCTTCCTCTCCAGGGAGGAGTTCGAGTGCTGGATCGGGGAGGGAAAGTTCCTGGAGTGGGCCGAGTACTCGGGCAACCTCTACGGGACGTACGAACGGAAGGTCGAAGAGCTGCTCGACGCGGGACGCTCCGTGATCCTCGAGATAGAGCTCCAGGGCGCCCGGAAAGTGCGCCGGAAGAGGCCCGACGCGGCGATGGTATTCGTTCGGGCTCCGTCGCTGGAGGAGACGCGGCGCAGGCTCTCGGGCAGGGCCACCGAGACGGCCGAGGCCATGGAGACCCGGCTCGCGACGGCGGTGGGCGAGGTGGCGGCCCGCGACGAGTTCGACGTCGAGGTCGTCAACGGTGAATGGGAGCGGGCGCGCAGGGATATGATAGAGATCATGGAAAACATAGTAGCGGGAGGCAAAGATGCTGAATGACCTGAAGGTAGACGAGCTGTTGGGCAAAGTGGACTCGCGCTACGGGCTGGTCGTCTCCAGCGCCAAGCGGGCGCGCCAGATCAACGAGTACACCTCGACGCTGGGCCTGAACGACGCCCTGGGCATCCCCGGGCCGCAGGTGCACACGCGCTCCCAGCACCCCCTGACCATCGCCATCGAGGAGCTCCGCCAGGGCAAGCTGGAGGTCACCTTCAAGCAGCCCCCCGAGGAGATCGAGGAGCAGATCGGGGCCGCCGCCGGCGACGACTTCGTTAGCCCGCCCGGCGGTGCCGGCTCCCCGGAGGCGACCGCCGTCGATTCCGGCGCCCCCGAGGACGACGAGGAAGGCGCAGGCGCGGCCTAGGGCGAACCCGTGATCCTGGTCTCCGTCGGCCCCACGGCGGGGGCGCTGGCCGCTCCCCCCGTCGCCTGGGAACTGGCGGTGGCGGGACACGAAGTCCAGGTCCTACTGGAGCCCGGTACCGAGCACTTTGTCGGACCGGGCTCTTTCTTGCCCGCGTCCACGGTGGTCGAGCGTCCCTCCGGCGTACCCGACGCGGTCCTCTATCTGCCGGCGACGGCCGGCACGCTGGCCCGGATCTCCCACGGCCTCGATCACCCGGCGGCGGAGACCCGCGAAAGCGGCGCGCCCGTCTTCGTGGCGCCGGACCTCGACGCCGCGACCGCCGAGAATCCCGCGGTGCGGGCGAACCTGGACAGGCTGCGGGAGGACGGTACAAGAATCCTTCTCGGTGAGGGGGGCGGCAGGGCCGGCGTAGAAGAGGTAGTCGCGGGGGTACTCGGCGGTCTCGGGGGGCCGCTGGCGGGCCTGAAGGTGCTCGTGACCGCCGGTGGGACCCACGAGCCGCTCGACAGCGTCCGGTTCATCGGCAACCTCTCTACGGGGAAGATGGGTTTGGCGCTCGCCAGGGAAGCCCTGAGGAGAGGCGCCGAGGTCACCGTCGTCGCGGCGAACATCGGGCGGCGGGAGCCGGGGGTGGCGTGGCGCGACGTGCGCACCGTCGAGGAGCTGCGGGACGAGGTGTTGCGGGAGGCGGGGGGGACGGACGTGCTCGTCATGGCGGCGGCCGTCTCGGACTTCACGCCGGCGGCGCCGGAGCGGGAGAAGATCCGGCGCAGCTCCGGGGTGCGGAGCATCGAGCTCGCGCCCACCCCTGACGTGTTGCAGGCGGTGCGGGAGCAGAACCCTGAGCTCTTTATGGTAGGATTCGCGGCGACCCATGGGGACCCCGCGTCCGACGCCCGTGAGAAGCTCGAAAAGAAGGGCGCCGACATCGTGGTCGGCAACGACATCTCGCGCGAGGGCGTCGGTTTTGGTGCGGAGGAGAACGAAGTCTACGTGGTAACGAACCGCGGGGAGCGCTTCGTTCCGCGGGCGACCAAAGCCGAAGTCGCCGGCGAGGTCCTAGACGATATCCAGGCGCTTATAGACGAGGAGAGGTAGAGCATGGCGGAGCGGACAGCCGGAACGACCACCCTGAACGTGGCGGACGACCAGCGGCTCAAGGCCTCCCACCTGTTCACCTCCGAGTCCGTAACCGAGGGACACCCGGACAAGATAGCCGACCAGGTCTCAGACGCCATCCTCGACGCCGCCCTCGCCGACGACCCCGCAAGCCGGGTAGCCTGCGAGACGCTCGTCACCACGGGCCTCGTCGTCGTGGCCGGCGAGATCACGACGAGCACCTACGTGGACATCCCGACGCTGGTTCGGCAGAAGATCGCCGGGATCGGCTACACCCGCGCCAAGTTCGGCTTCGACGCCGAGACCTGCGGGGTCATAACGACCATAGACCCCCAGTCCGCTGACATCGCGCAAGGGGTGGACCGGGCGCTCGAGATCCGGGACGACGACAAGGCCCTCGACGAGATCGGGGCCGGCGACCAGGGCATGATGTTCGGCTACGCCTGCGAGGAGACGCCAGAGCTGATGCCGCTGCCCATAACCCTCGCCCACGCCCTCACCCGGCGCCTCTCTGAGGTCCGCAAGACGGGCAAGCTGGACTACCTCAGGCCTGACGGCAAGAGCCAGGTAACGGTGCGCTACGAGGGGGACACACCCGTCGGCGTGGAGAAGGTCCTCGTCTCCGCCCAGCACCGGGAGGGCGCGGAGAAACGCATCAAGGACGACCTGATCGAGACGGTCATCCGCCCCGTGATGCCGGAGGAGTTCTTCGACGAGGGCTCGGCCGATATCCTGGTGAACCCGACCGGGCGCTTCGTCACCGGGGGACCGCAGGGCGACACGGGCCTCACGGGGCGCAAGATCATAGTGGACACCTACGGCGGCAGCGCCCCACACGGCGGCGGCGCCTTCTCGGGCAAGGATGCGACGAAGGTGGACCGCTCGGCCTCCTACGCCGCCCGCTGGGTCGCCAAGAACCTCGTCGCCGCCGGCATCGCGGGGCGCTGCCTGGTGCAGGTCGCCTACGCCATCGGGGTGGCCAGACCGGTGAGCGTGATGGTCGAGACCTTCGGAACTGCCAGGGTCGACCCCGCCACGCTCGGCAACCTGGTGATGGAGCACTTCGACCTGAGACCCGGCGCCATCATAAGGGACCTGGAGCTCCGCAACCCGGTCTTCGCCCAGACGGCGGCCTACGGCCACTTCGGCCGCCGCGAGCCCGGCTTTACCTGGGAAGAGACCACCCGCGCCGACGACCTGCGCCGCTCCGCCGGCCTGTAGTTGGTCCGCACCACGGGGCAACGCGCGGCGTTGGCCGCCCGCGGGTACGCGAACGTCAGGGTCTGCCTCCTGATCCCCACGCACGCGTTACCGCCGCTGAGCTACCGGGTTCCCGACCACCTGAGACGGAGGATCTCCGCAGGGTCTCTGGTCGTCGCCCCGCTCTCGGGCCGCTCTCGCCTCGGGGTCGTGCTTGGCGGGGAAGCCGAGCCCGACCGCGAATTGGAGGACCTCGTTTCCGTGGCGGGCGGGCTCTCCGTCCCGCCGGATCTGATCGAGGTGTGCCGGTGGGTGGCGGAGTCCGCCGCAGTCCCCGTGTCCACCGTGCTGCGGGCCGCGATCCCGCCCGGCATCGACGCGGGCCGATTCGTGGTGTCCCGTCCGGACAGAGGCTGGCCCTGGGCAGAGGGCGACGCCGTCTCCCGCGCCGCGCTGAAGAGGACGCTCGGGCCTGACGGGCTCAAGGAGGCCGAGGAGGGGGGGAGGGTCCTGCTCTCGCCGGCCGTCCCGGCCCGCAAGGCCGTCGAGTGGGCGATAGTCAGGGAAGCGGCTGAACCGGACCTCGCTCGCGCGCCGCGGCAGCGGCAGCTCTTTGAACACTTGAAGGAGCGTGGCGGCGCGCTACAGGCGGCAACCCTCCTCGCCGAGGCCGGCTCGGGCCGCGCCGTGCTGCGCGAGCTCGCCCGCCGGGGGGCCGTGCGGCTCGTCCGCCGGCCCGAACCTCCCCCGCTCCTCCCGACCTCCGGCGAAGCTGGCTGGGGGTCCTTCGACCCCGACGCGTCCAGGGCGGTCGGCCGCGGCGGCGCCTTCGTGTGGCGGGTCCCGACGAGGGACCAGCCGGAGGCCGTCGCCGCCGTCGCGCGGGCCGTCGTCGGGGAGGGGGAGCAGGCCCTGATCCTGGCCCCCGAGATAGAGATGGTGGAGCACCTGGCCCACCACCTGGGCCGCATCCTACCGCGCGGCCACGCGGTCGCCGCATACCACAGCGGGCTCGGGAGGGACAGGGCCGCGGTCTTCGAGGCGGCCCGCCGGGGGGAGGCGGACGTGGTCGTCGGCACCCGCGCCGCGGCCCTGTTGCCGCTGGCCCGCCCGGGGGCGTTCTGCGTCGTGGACGAACACGACGAATCCCACCGGGCGGAACCCGGCTACGAGGGTATCCCTATCCATGCCAGGGACGTCGCCATCGCCAGGGGCCGCGCGGAGGGCGCGGCGGTCGTCTGCCTCTCCCCGACGCCCTCCCTGCGTCTCTTTGCCGCCCCGCGGCGCGGCGGGACCAGGGCCAGAGAGCTGCCCGCGCGGCCGGCCACGGAATGGCCGGCGGTGCGCATCGTGGATATGCGGGGCTCAGGCGCCGTCCTGAGCTCTACCCTGCTGGATACCTGCCGGCGTCTCGTGGACGGCGGTGGGCGCGCGGGCATCGTGGTGGACCGGCTGGGTTACGCCTCCGCCGTCTCCTGCAACCGCTGCGGGGCCGTCCGGCGCTGCCCGGAGTGCGACCTGCCGCTCGCGCTGCACGACGTGGCGCGGTCTCTGGTCTGTTCCGGGTGCGGTCACCGGGAGGCGCGCGACGCGCGCTGCCCGGAATGCGGCTCGGACCGCCTGAGCCCCACCGGTATCGCCGTGGAGAAGGTACGCGAGGAACTCTCGTCTGCGCTCGGGGAGCCGGTCGGCCTCCTTACCGCGGGCCGGGGCGAGCTCGAGGAGGCCGCCGTGGTGGTGGGCACCGCCCGGTGCGTACTGCGCGAGACTTGGGACGCTGTTCTGCTCCCGGACGTGGACGCGGCACTGCAGGGCAGCGGCATCGGGGCCGCCGAACGCTCCTTCCGTCTGATCTACCGGGCGGCCGAGTCGGCGCGCGGGATGCTCCTGATCCAAACCCGCATGCCAGAGCATTACGTGCTCCGGACGGCGGCCCGCGACGACTACGAGTCCTTCGTCGCGGCTGAGATGCCCAGGCTCCGGGCCGCCGGCTACCCGCCCTTCGGACACCTGGCCACGGTGGTGCTCTCCGGGCGCAGGGAGACGGTCTTCGTTACGGTAGAATCCCGGTTGCGCGCGGGCCTTGGAACGGGCGTCGAGGTGTCGGAGCCAGTGCTTGTCGCAGGTTCCGGCGGGCCGCCTTCGTGGAAGGTCTTGCTCCGGTCCCGCGACCGCCGGGCCGTCGCCCGGGCCGCGGGACAGACGGCACGCCTGGCCGCCGGGACGCGCGGGTTGGAGGCACGCATTTTGGTTGACCCCGAGGAGGTGTGAGCGCCGTGGCGCTGGAAGTCAAGACGTTCGGAGACCCGGTGCTGAAGACGCGCGCGGGCAGGGTGAAGGAGTTCGACGACGCCCTGCTCCGCCTCACCGAGGACATGCTCGTCACGATGCACGAGCGGGAGGGGGTTGGCCTCGCGGCGAACCAGGTCGGGCGTCTGAGGCGCGTGCTCGTCGCCGCGATCGAAGAAGACGAGTACGTCATAGTCAACCCCGTGATCGAAGCCTCCTCCGACGAGACCGAGGTTCTGGCCGAAGGCTGCCTCTCGATACCCGGCATCCACGTCGAGGTGGAGCGCCCCGTGGCGGTCACCGTCTCCGGCCAGGACGCCGCCGGGGGGGACCTGCGCCTCGAAGCCGAGGGCCTGCTGGCGAGGGTCTTCCAGCACGAGGTAGACCACCTCGACGGCGTGCTCATCCTGGACCGCACGGACCGGGAGTCGCGCAAGGCCGCCCTGCGCGAGTGGCGTGAGCGCCTGCTCGCCCAGAACGCCTGACGCCCCGGCCGTGAAGGTAGCGTTCGCCGGAACCCCGGAGTTCGCCGCGACCATCCTCCGCGGCCTGCTCGCATCCGACCACGAGGTGGGGCTCGTGATCTCCCAGCCGGACCGCCGCCGGGGACGGGGACGCAGGACCACCCCTACCGCCGTCTCGACCCTCGCCCGTTCCAAAAACCTGCCCCTGGCGCAGCCCGCACGCATAGGCGAGGTGGCGTCCGAGATCTCTTCACACGACGCCCTGGTCGTCGCCGCATTCGGCCAGATCCTGCGCCCCGACACCCTCTACGCAGCCCCCCACGGCGCCTGGAACGTACACGCCTCCCTCCTTCCCGGATACCGCGGCGCCGCACCCATAGAACGCGCCATCATGGGGGGCGATACGGAGACGGGCATTACCATCATGCGCATGGACGAAGGACTCGACACCGGCCCCATCGCCCTCCAGCACCCCGCGGCCATACCCCTCGACATGACCGGCGGCGAACTGACAGACCTCCTTGCCCACACGGGGGCTAACGCTATAGTAGAGACTCTGACCTTGTTGGAGGAAGAAAGATTAACCGTCTCTGCACAGGACAGTCTTAATGCAACATATGCGTCTAAACTTCTGGACGAGGATAAGACTGTTCGTTGGGGGGATGGGGTTCGGGGCGTGCACGATCTGGTCCGTGCCTTGGCGCCGGGCATAGGGGCTCGCGCCTTCCATGACGGTATCGAGGGCCCGGTCAAGATCTGGCGCTCCAGGGTGGGTGATGAGGCGGCCACGGGTGCGTCTCCAGGCGCCATTTCGACCTCAGATGGTCGTATATGCGTGCAATGCGGGGTCGGGACCCTCGAGGTGCTGGAACTGCAGGTTCCGGGGGGTAGGCGCATGGTAGCCCGGGATTTTCTGCTCGGACGCCGGCTGGAGGGGGCCTTCCTCAGCTGATAGGGTCGAGGTTCGATCGACCCGGCCTGCGCACCGCCGGGAATGTCGGGATCGGGGCAAGATGTTAGCGGCGGTGCTAAACTTCGGCCGTCACGCTGGGCCAAAACCGCGGGGAGGAGGCCGAGATCCGGGAGCCCGAGACCACCACCAGAACACCTGAACCGGAAGTCGAAGTTCAGCGCTTGGCACTCGATGACGAGATGAGGGTTGTCGTCGTTGGGGCGGGCGGCTTCGGGCGCGTGGCTTTGGATGTACTGTTGAGCGGCGGTTACGGGGATCGGACCCTCGGGTTCTACGACGACGCACACGCGGTGTTGCCGGCGAGGATCCGGGGTTACCCAGTACTTGGGGACGTCGAGATGTTGAAGAGCATGCTCTCCGTGGAGCCCGCGCACGTCGTCGTGGCGATCACGGACAACGAGGCGCGGTTGCGCATCGCCAACGCCTTGCGGCGGTTGGGGGGCGAGTTCTTCACGCCGGTTCATCCGCTCGCCCACGTCTCGGACGCCGCCACGGTGGGCGGCGGCTGCGTGCTGGCTGCGGGTGCCGTGGTGCATCCGGACGCGTCGGTGGGCAGCCACTGCTTTATCGGCCCCGGCGCCGTGGTGGACCGCGACGCCGAGCTCGGGGCCGGGGTGTGGGTGTCTGCCGGGGCCGTCGTCGGGCCGGGGGCGCGGGTCGGGGCGCGGGCCGTGCTCGGGTCCAACGTGAGCATCGGGCGCAAGGCCGTGGTCGGGGCGGAGGTCGAGGTAGAGGCGTCGCGGTACGTCGCCCGGGAGGGCGGTTGAGGCGACCGCGCCTCTCCGTCCTGACGGCGGGCGCCCCGTCCGGCCTTCGGCCGGGCCCTGATCTCTCTTCGGCGGGGCTCTGAGCGGCGTGGAGCGTTTGCGCAAGGCGGCGCGGCTCGGGACTACGTCCATAGGTATGGACATAGACAGGGGCGCCATAAAGGCCGTGGAGGTGTCCTTCAGGGGGGGCGAGTACGTCCTGAGGCACGTCGGCTACCACAGGCTCCCGCCTGGTACCGTCGTGGACGGGGAAGTCGCGGACGAGGGCCTGCTGGCGGAGGAGATCTCCGAGTTCTGGGACGCCCACGCGTTCGGGAACAAATCCGTCTTCCTCGGCATCGCGAACCGGAACGTCGTGGCCCGCGTGCTCGAGTTTCCGCCCATGTCCCCCGAGGACCTGATGGGCGCGGTCGGCTACGAGGCCGAGGAGCACATCCCCATGCCCCTGGACGAGAGCGTCCTCGACCACGTCGTCCTGGGGCCGCGCGGCGAACCTGGGGAGGGGGACCGCGTCCTGGTCGTGGCGGCGCAGCGGGAGATGGTGCAACGCTACACCTCCGCCGTGAGGGCCGGGGGGCTGCGGGCCGTGGGCGTGGATGTCAAGGCGCTGGCGCTCACCCGCTCGGCCTTGCCTGGCGCCTTTTTCGGTGACGAGGGCGCGGCCGTGCTGCTCGACGTCGGCCCCGAGATCTCCAACCTCGTGGTCGCCGAGGGGGACGTGCCCGCCATGACGCGCTTCGTTCCGGTGGGCTTCTCCAACCTCGTGGGCGCCGTGGCGCGGGCCGCGGACCTGCCCGACGACGAGGCCGAGAAGCGGGCCCTGGACCCCCGGACAGGCCTCGGCGACGAGGGCGAAGAAGCCGCGGGCGGCGAAGAAGAGGGGGGCTGGGACCCGGCGCTCGCGTACGACGCCCGCCGGGGGCTGGAGGAGGCGGCAGGGGAGCTGGCCGAGGAGGTGCGCAGTTCCATCGAATACCATCACGCCCAGCCACGCGCGCGAGAGGTTTCCCGGCTCCTGCTCTCCGGGGAGGGGGCGCTCATTGCGGGCCTCGCCTCCCACCTCGGGGAGTTGCTCGGCCTGCCCGCCGAGAACGCGAGGCCCGCGGAGAAGCTCGCCGCAAATCGCTCCAACATCTCTGATGAGCAACTGCGCGCGATGGAGCCGGTCCTCGCGGTCGCGCTGGGGCTCGCGATGGAGGAGGCGTGAGGCGCGTAAACCTCCTCCCGCCGGAGGACCGCAGGTCCCGCACCGAGGGGCTGCCCGGCGGCCTCGTGGGCCTGTTTCTCGTCGCCGGCGCGGCGCTGCTCGTCGCGCTCGCGGTGGTGTACCTCGTCTTTCTCCTCCGGCTCAACGGCCTGGAGGAAGAGGTCGCGGGGCTGGACGGGCAGATCACGCAGCAGAACGCGCGCCTCCAGGAGCTCGCCCCTTTCCGTGACCTCCAGGCGCGGCTCGAGGAGAAGAAGCCCGTGGCGGACGGCATCTTTCGTACTCGCTTCCCCTGGGACGACTTCCTGCAAGGCCTCGCGTTCGTGGTGCCCGAGACGACCGCCCTTCAGACCCTCACCGGCGAGGCGGCCCCGGTGGACGTCGAGGCGCCCGCAGAGCAGCCGCTCGACCCGCCGGGGGCCGTCACGTTCACGGGGGTGGCCCTGCCCGAATACCAGAACGTCGCGGACTTCGTGGTCAGGATGAACAACCTGGAGCACCTCTCCAACGCCCAGCTCAACTCCGCCGAGCTCGACCGGGAGACCTTCGTCGAACCCGCGATTGAGTTCGAGGTGGCCTCCGAGCTCCTGACCGTCTCAGGCGATAAGGGGACGGAGGTCCGCATCGAGGGCGGGGGCCCGGCCGAGCTCGCCTCCAACCCCGAGGACGCCGGCGAGGCCGTCGTGGGCGAGGCCGTCCGGGAGGTCGCGAGCTCGGGCTCCGTCGCCGCGGGCCAGTACGATGCCGCGGGGGCGCGTCCCTGATGGGCTCCCGGGACCGGAACGTGATTCTGCTCGGCGCCCTCGGGCTGGTGCTGCTCGTCGTTGCCTTCTACTTCTTGCTGTTGGGACCCCTGCTGGAGAGCCTCGACCAGCAGGCCGTCGCGCGCGACGAGCGTCAGGCCACCCTCGCCGAGCTCGAAGCCGAGGTGGCGCGGCTGGAGGAGGTGCGGCGGAGCTCCCCGGAGTTGCAGCGCCAGTTGCTTGAGCTGAACAAACGCATTCCAACCCAGCCCGAGGTCGAGACGCTCGTGGTGCAGATAGAAGACATCGCGCAGACGGCGGGGGTTACCCAGACCCAGATCGTCCGCGGAGATCCCGCGCCGCCCGGTGGCGGTGGCGACTTTACGGTCCAGCCTATTACAATGTCCTTTGAGGGCACCTACGAGGAGCTGCTCGAATTTCTGAGGCTGGCCGACGACCTGGTCCGGCTGATGACCGTAAACAACGTGACCTACGAGGTCGCGGAGGAGGGCACGACCGCGGCGCCAGACGTGGAACAGAACCTTATGGTTGAGATAGAGGCAGAGGTCTACTACCAGCCCACGGACGTCCCCGAAGGGACCGCGCCCGTGGCGCCGGCTTCCCCCGAGACCACCACCGCAACCCCGGCGGCCGAGTAGCGTGGGCAACCTGGCGGGCCGGATCTCCGACCTCTGGCGCGGCCTGTTCGACGCCCTCGTACGCGACAACAAGGTCCTGCCGCCGGTCCTGGCCCTGCTTGCCCTCCTCCTGTTCGCCTGGGTCGCGGCCGGGGCCTTTATGGGTTCGGACGAGGAAGGGGTCTCCGGCGAAGCTGAACTGGTCCAGTCCAGGGACCCGGACGCCGGGGCGGACGCGCCGGAGGTCGAAGCCCGCGACGCGGACTCCTACGCCGCCTACCGCAACAAGGACCCGTTCCGCCAGCTCCTCGCCCCGGCGTCCGAGTCTACCCCCGAGAGCACCTCCGGGGATACCTCTGGCGCCGCGCCGGAGGACGGCGCGTCCACGCCCGCGTCCACCCCCCCCGAAGACACGACGACCACGGGCGACGGCGGCGGTCAGGCGGATGATCCGGGCGGCGGTGGGGACGAACGCTCGCGAAAGGACTCCGACGGCGACGGGCTCACCAACAGTCAAGAGGAGAGCCTCGGCCAGGACCCGCGCAACCCCGACACCGACGGGGACGGCATCGACGACGGGGAAGACGACTCCGACGGGGACGGCGTCCCCGATGGCCAGCAGGACGGCGGTGGGGGATCTGGGACCGGCGGAGATGCCGGGGGAGACGACGCCGGCTCAGGTGGGGGTTCCGGCGGCGGTTCCGGAGGAGGTGGCGGTTCCGGGGACGGGGACGGCTCCGACGACCTCTTCGACAGCGGTGGCACGCTGTATCCCCGGTAGGCTGGCGGTCGGACCGGAAGAAGCCGGCCGCGTGGTTTATATTAGCGGGGACGCGTAGGGTACGGTTTCGAGTTCGGAGGCAGGATTGAGGTTCGGTTTTTCGACCGCGGGTGAGTCGCACGGTCCGGCGGAGGTGGCCCTGGTGCACGGGGTTCCCGCGGGGCTGGGGCTGCTCGCGGGGGACGTGAACCGGGACCTTTGGCGCAGGCAGCAGGGCTACGGCCGCGGCGGACGCCAGAAGATAGAGCGGGACGAGGTGGAGTTCCTAGGTGGCGTGCGCCATGGCTACACTCTAGGGTCGCCCGTGGCGATGCTCGTGCGCAACAGGGACTACGCCAACTGGGAGCACCGCATGTCGCCCGCCCCCGTCGAGGACCCGCCGGACCCCATCACCCTGCCGAGGCCAGGCCACGCCGACCTCGCCGGGATGCAGAAGTACGCCTTCGACGACCTGCGCAACGTGCTCGAGCGCTCCAGCGCCAGGGAGACCACCGCCAGGGTCGCCGCCGGCGGCGTGGCCAGAAAGCTACTCGCCGAGTTCGGGGTCGAGATCCACAGCGCCGTCTACCGCATAGGCGCCGTCGCCTACCCGAAGGAAAGGGCCGCCGAGGACGCGGTCAGGGCTGACGAGTCCGACGTGCGCTGCCCTGACCCCGAGGTCACCGAGAAGATGAAGGCCGAGATCGACGCGGCCCGCTACGCCCGCGACGCTCTGGGTGGCGAGTTCGTTGTCGTGGCCCGCGGCTGCCCGCCGGGGCTCGGCTCCTACGTTGACTGGCGAGACAAGATCGACGCCCGCCTCGCCGCCGCCGTGATGAGCATAAACGCCATCAAGGGCGTGGAAGTGGGGATGGGCTTCGGCGTCGCAGCCCACCGCTCCAGCGAGGTTCAGGACGAAATCCTGGCGGGCAACGGCCACCTGGAGCGCGCGAGCAACCGCCTGGGCGGCATCGAGGGCGGCATGACCAACGGGGAGCCCGTCGTCGTCTCGGCGGCCATGAAGCCGATCTCCACGATCTCCAAACAGCTCCGGACCGTCGACATCTCCACGGGCGAGGAGACGAAAGCCTTCAAGGAGCGGGCCGACTCGTGCGCGGTGCCCGCGGCGGCCGTCATCGGGGAGTCGATGGTGGCGGTCGTGCTCGCCGAGGCGTTCCTCGAGAAGTTCGGCGCGGACAACATGGCCGACATCCGTGCGGCCCACGAATCCTACGCCCGCCGCCTCGCCGAGGCCGGCGTCGCGGCCCGCTGAGGCTTGACTGACCACGTGGCGATCATCGGCTACATGGGCAGCGGCAAGACCACAGTAGGGCGCCTGCTCTCCCGGCGCACCAACCGCGACTTCGTTGACCTTGACGCCGAGGTCTCGCGCAACGCCGGCCGCGCCATCCCGGAGATCTTCGCCGAAGAGGGTGAGGACCGCTTCCGCGATCTCGAACAGGCCGCCCTCCGCGCCGCCCTCGACCGTCCCGACCCCGCCGTGATCTCCTGCGGTGGAGGGGCGATCACACGCCCCGAAAACCGCGCCGCCCTCCGCCACATCGCGACGGTCTTCCTCACCGAAGGCGTGGACGTGCTCTACGCCAGGACCCGAGGACCCAACAGGCCCCTCAAGGGCGGCTCCCGCGAAGACTTCGCCCGACGCTACGCCGAACGCCTGCCCCTCTACCGCGAGGTCGCCGACGTCGAGGTGCGCGCCGACGGCCGGACCGCAAGCGCGGTGGCGGAGGAGGTGGCGCGATGGCTGCTGAGACGATAGAGGTACAAGTGGCCTCGCCCTACCCGGTGACGGTGGGCGAGGACGCGCACCGGAACATCGCCGGCGCGCTGGACCCCCGCCCCTGCGCCATCCTGACCGACTCCAACGTGGGGCCCTTGTACGCCGCGGGCCTCCGGCGCTCCCTGGAAGACGCGGGCTGGCCGGTCGTCGGCACCGTGGAGATCCCGGCCGGCGAAGCCTCCAAGGGCGTCGCGACCTACGCCGACGCGGTGCGCCAACTGGCCCGCATGGGACTCACGCGCGACGGGGCGCTCCTCGCGCTGGGGGGCGGCGTGGTTGGGGACCTCGGCGGTTTCGTCGCCGCCACCTACATGCGCGGGGTGGACCTGGTGATGCTCCCGACCTCCCTGCTCGCGATGGTGGACAGCGCCGTCGGCGGCAAGACCGGCCTCGACCTTCCCGAGGGCAAGAACCTCCTCGGCGCCTTCGTCAGGCCCCGACTGGTGGCCGCCGACCCGGCCTGGCTCCGGACGCTGCCAGAGGCCGAGGTCTCAAACGGCCTCGCCGAGGTCGTGAAGATGGGCCTGCTCGCCGGCAGCCGGTTCTTCGAGGACCTGGATCTCATCCCGGCCGCCCGCGCCGGCAACGCGGACGCCCTGCGCGCCCTGATCCTGCACTCCATCCGCTTCAAGGCCGAAATCGTCGCCGCCGACGAACGGGAGGCCGGCCGCCGCGCCATCCTGAACTACGGCCACACCATCGGACACGCCCTCGAAGCCGCCGCCGACTACGCCCTCCCGCACGGCTCCGCCGTCGCCGCCGGCATGGTCGCCGAGGCCACGATCTCCTGCGCCCGCTTCGGTACCGACCTGACGGACCTTCACGAAAACCTCCTCGAATCCGCGGGCCTTCCCCGTCGCTCTCCCGGCATCGACGCGGAGGCCGCCTTCCGCGCCATGTCCCGCGACAAGAAACGCTCGGCCGTCGGCACCGCCACGGACGGCGGTGCCACCCACCGCTTCGTCCTGCTTGAAGACGTCGGCCTGCCCGTCTACGGCGTGCCCGTGGGCGACGACGAGGCCCGCCTGGCGATAGGGGCGGTCGTTGGCTAGCGTCCACGTCCTAAACGGCGTCAACCTCGGCGCCCTCGGCACCCGCCGCCCGGAGGTCTACGGTACCCTCACCCTCGACGACATAGAGAAGGTTTTGCGGGAAAGTTTCCCGGGGGTGGACTTCCGGTTCGGGCAGACGGACTTCGAGGGAGAGATGGTCGGGTTCGTGCGCGAGGCGGCGGGCTCTGATGGGATCGTGGTCAACCCCGGGGCCTGGACGCACTACTCTTACGCTCTGCACGATGCGCTGGAGGCGGTGGATGTACCGAAAGTAGAGGTACATCTATCCAACGTCCACGGCCGGGAGGAGTGGCGTCGGCGGTCTGTGGTCTCGCCGGCGGTGGACGCCGTGGTGGCGGGCATGGGGGCTTACGGGTACAGGGCGGCCGTCGGGTACGTACTCGGCGGTCGGGGAGGGGCCTAACCGCGGGTAGATCTGTGCGATAATATCGCCGCGCCGGAGCGGGGCCGCCGGCACGGTACGACACCACTCCAAGAAGCATCTCGAAGGGGGACTTCGGGCATGATATCCACCAACCAGTTCAAGAACGGCACCGCCATCCGTGTGGACGGCAAGCGGTTCACCATCCTGTTTTTCCAGCACGTCAAGCCCGGCAAGGGCGGGGCGTTCGTCAGGACGCGCCTGCGGAACATCGACTCCGGGGCTCTGGTCGAGAAGACCTTCCGGGCGGGGGAGAAGCTGGAGGGTGTTACGACCCAGTCGCGGCCGATGACGTACCTGTACCGGGACGGGGACCTCCTGCACTTTATGGACGCCGATACGTACGACCAAGTGGCCGTGCCGGCGGAGGTCGTCGGCGAGTCGGCCGGGTACGTCGTCGAGGGCGGGACCGTGAGCGTGCTCTCTGCGGACGGGGAGGTCGTTAGCGTGGAGCCTCCGGCGCACGTGGACCTCGAGGTAACCCAGACCGACCCGGGTCTCAAGGGGGACACCGCGCAGGGCGGGAGCAAGCCGGCCACGCTTGAGACGGGCGTCGTCGTTCAGGTGCCGCTCTTCGTGAACACCGGAGACCGGGTGCGGGTCGACACACGGTCCAACGAGTATCTGACGCGGGTCTGAGCCCGATGGAGAGAGGAACCCTTTGAGCCGGCGGACCGCGCGCAAACAGGCGTTCCTGACCCTCTACCAGAGCGACGTGACGGGCAAGCCCCCCGGCGAGACCGTGGCCCGCTGGCGCGCGTACAGGGGGGACCTGGACGCCTACGCCGTCCGGCTCGTGCGGGGCGTGGACGTAGAGAGGGAGGCGCTCGATGCTCTCCTCTCCGAGGTCTCCGAGGGTTGGCCCGTGCACCGCATGAGTGCTGTGGACCGCTCCATCCTCAGGCTGGCGCTCTTCGAGATGATCCACTCCGATGATGTCCCGCCCGAGGTGGCCGTCGGCGAGGCGGTCGAGCTCGCCAAGGGCTTCTCCGGCGACGAGTCCCCCGCGTTCGTCGGCGGCGTGTTGCGCGGCGCCGAGGGCCGGGTCTTCGGAGAGGTGCCGCATGGCTGAGGGGGCCCGCAGCGCGCTTCGGTGGGAGACGCACCGGCGCCATTTCGAGGGGTACCTGGAGGGCCTGAGGTTCACCGGGGAGCCGCGCTTGTCCGGATTGGAAGATGCTATGAGGTACTCCATGCTCGCCGGGGGCAAGCGGGTGCGGCCGACGCTGTGCATGGAGACCGCGTGGGTCTTCGGGGACGAGCCGGCGCACGTGCTCCCGTCCGCGGCGGCTATTGAGCTGATCCATACGTACTCCCTCATCCACGACGATTTGCCCGCCATGGACGACGACGACTACCGGCGGGGCAGGCCGACCGCGCACAAAAAGTACGGGGAGGCGATGGCGATCCTGGCCGGAGACGCCTTCTTTGGGGAGGCGCTGGCCCTCATCACCGTCCACCAGAAGGCCGGCTCCGAGCAGGTGCTCGAGGTCGTCCGGGAGCTTGCGGGATCTACGGGAGTAAACGGGATGGTGGGCGGGCAGGTCATGGACATGGAGCAGACCGGGGTGGGGGACGGCACGGATCCCGAGACCCTGCACCTCATCCACAAGTTCAAGACGGGGTCCCTCATAAAATCTTCGGCGCGCATCGGCGCGATCCTTGCGGGCGCCCCGGAGGCCGAGCAGGCCGCGGTGAGCGAGTACGCCTCGGAGCTCGGGCTCTGCTTCCAGATAGTGGACGATGTCCTGAACGCCACGGCCACCCGCGAGGAGCTCGGCAAGAGCGCCGGCAGCGACGCCGAACAGGGCAAGGCCACCTTCGTCGGGGTCTACGGACTCGAGGGCGCCAGGAGGCAGGCCGACGCCTCCGAGGAGCGGGCCCTGGCCGCGCTTTCACGGGTCGACGGCGACACCTCGGGGCTCGAAGAGATGGCCCGCTTCGTGCGCAACCGGGGGAGTTAGCCCGCGGACATGGAGGAGACCCCCCAGCGGCTGGACACCCTGATGGTGGAGCGGGGACTCGCCGAGACCCGCAGCCGGGCGCAGGGCATGATCCTGGCCGGCGCCGTCCGCGTCGGCGACCGAATCGTTACCAAGGCCGGCTCCCGCATCTCTCCAGACCAAGCTCTCTCTGTGGTACAGGGTAACCCCTTCGTCTCCCGCGCCGGCGGGAAGCTCGACGCCGCCCTCGACGACTTCGGTATCGAGGTGGCGGGCCGCTCGTGCCTGGACGCCGGCGCCTCCACCGGGGGGTTCACGGACGTCCTACTCAAGAGTGGCGTCGAGAGGGTGCTGGCTGTAGACGTCGGGTACGGGCAACTGGACTGGTCCCTCCGCCAGGACCCCAGGGTGGCCGTCCTCGAACGCACCAACGTCAGGCACCTTAAGGGATCAGACCTGCCGTTCGGGCCGGACCTGCTGGTCGCGGACCTCTCCTTTATCTCGCTCGGGGTCGCGCTCCGGACCCTGCTCTCGACGACGCCCTCGCTGGGGGAGGCGGTTGTGCTCGTAAAGCCACAGTTCGAGGCGGGGCCCGACCTCGTCGGACGCGGCGGGGTGGTGGGCGACCCGGGGGTGCGGGCCGAAGTGATCCTGGCGGTCGTAAGGTCTTTCGCCGACCTCGGATTCGGCGCCGTGGACCTCGCGCCCGCGGCGGTTACCGGGCGCAAGTCCGGCAACCAGGAGTACCCGCTGCGGCTGCTCAGAGGGGCGACGGCCACCCTGAACGAGGGACGCATACGCGAGGTCGTGGCGGGTGCCTGAGAACGGCGGCATCGGCGAGGTGCGGCGGGTCGCGGTCGTCGCGAACCCGAAGGTGGACGACGGTCACTCCGACCGGCTGATGGCCGCGCTGGAGAAGGGTGGTGTGGAGGTCGCGGACGTGAGGCCCCAGGGCGAGCCTGACGGGGCCGTCGAGCCCGACCTCGTCTTCGTGCTCGGGGGCGACGGGACGATGCTCAAGGCGGCCAGGATGTACCCTGGGCGCGTCCTGCTCGGCGTGAACCTCGGCAAGGTCGGCTTTATGTCGGGGATGCTCCCAGACGAGATGGAGGCCGGCGTCGAGAAGGTCCTGAACGGCGGCCTGAGCGTCCAGGAGTACCGGATGCTGGATGTGCGCCGGCCGGGCGAGGAACCGGAGCTCGCGGCCAACGACGCCGTGCTCATCAAGAAGAGGCCCCACCAGCTCGTCTCGGTGGACGTCTCGATCGGGGGGGAGGAGCTCTTCGCCTTCCGGTGCGACGGCTTCATAGCGGCCACGCCGCTCGGCTCGACCGCCTATGCGCTGTCGGCCGGAGGCCCGATCATCTCCGGGGATGCCGGGTGTTACGTGCTCGTTCCCATAGCGCCGCACGCGCTCGTCAGCCGGCCGCTGGTGCTCGGGGAGGAGCAGGTCGTCGAGCTTGCGGTGGTGGGGCGGGAGGCGCTGCTGTCGCTGGACGGGGACGACCCGCGCGAGGTGGCGGAGGGCGGGAAGATCGAGATCCGGCTCTCCCCCAAAAGCGTCAGGATCGGGCGCACCGAGGACTGGAGCTGGTGGCGGGCCGTCAGGAGGACGTTCCTGTAATGCTGACGGAGATCTCGGTCCAGAACGTCGCCCTGATCGAAGAGGCCACCCTGGAGCTCTCCCCCGGCCTGAACGCCATCACCGGCGAGACCGGCGCCGGCAAGACGCTCCTCGCGACGGCCCTCCAACTCCTCCTCGGAGGCCGCGCCCGCTCGGAAGCGGTCCGAGCCGGAGCGGAGAAGGCCACGATAGAGGGCACCTTCATCCTGCCGGAGGAGACCGGCCCGGAGCTCCTCGCCGAAGCCCTCGGCGACCTTGCCGGCGAGGTGGACGCGGCGGACGGCCTGGTCCTCCGCCGCACCCTGACGGGGGAGGGGAGGTCCCGCTGCTACATCGGCGGCGTCTCGGTGCCGGTGCGTGCCCTGAGCACTCTTGGCGAGCGCCTCGTCTCCTACCACAGCCAGCGAGAGCAGACCCGCCTCACCGAACCCGCCGAGCAACTCGCCATCCTGGACGACTTTCTCACTGGCAAGGCCCCGAAGGCCCGCAGGGACCACGAGGAGACCTGGCGCTACGTCGAGGCGGCCCGCCGGGAGCTCGCCGAGGTCCGCGCCACCGGAGAGGCCCGCCTGCGCGAGGCGGACTTCCTGCGCTTCCAGGTGGGCGAGCTCGAAGCAGCCGGGTACAGCTCGGAAGAGGCGGACGAGCTCGCCCGCGAGCGCGACCGCCTGCGCAACGTCACGGACCTCCAGCAGGCCGCAGCAGCAGCGGCCACTCTCCTCTCCTCCGAGGAGGGCGGCGGCGCGGTTGACTCCGTCGCCCGCGCCGCAGGGGAACTGGAGACCGCGCTGCGCTTCGACTCGGGCCTCTCCGGGCTGCTGGGGCGCCTCGGCGGCCTCTCGGCTGAGCTAGAGGACGTGCTCTACGAGCTCCGCTCCTACGTCGAGGAGCTCGAAGCGGACCCCAACCGCCTGGAGACGGTGGAGGACCGCATCGCCGCCCTGCGCGCCCTGGAGCGCAAGTACGGGGACGTGGAAGGCTACCTGGACGAGGCCCGCGCGCGCCTCTCGCGGCTCGAGAACCTGGACGAGGAGACAGCCGGGCTCGAAGCGCGCGTCGCGGACGGAGAGCGTCGGCTCGGCGATCTCGCGGCGGTACTCTCCGCCGGCCGGGAGAAGGCGGCGGGGCGTCTGGCGAAAAAGGTGCAGGAGAATTTGTCGGGGCTCAACCTCGGGCGGACGGAGTTCCGGGCGAGGCTTGTGCCGGCGGAGGCGGGGCCTACGGGCAGGGAGCGGGT
>Ga0136627_1000110_pt1 | contig 24426 bp, 24 predicted proteins | sample AntDrymUQ4892206_2_FD_104652 | JGI IMG/M metagenome (GOLD analysis project Ga0136627, IMG submission 104652) | Polar desert sand microbial communities from Dry Valleys, Antarctica - metaG UQ489 (22.06) | ecosystem: Environmental > Terrestrial > Soil > Desert | place: Antarctica: Dry Valley... | reverse complement strand
GGCCCAGCAGGGCGGCGGCGGCCTCGTTGGCGTAGGCCATCCGGCCCTGCGCGTCGTGCACGGTGACGGCCTCGGCGAGCGCGCCGAGGATGCCGTCCAGCCGCCGCTGCGTCGCCGTGAGGCGGTTGACGAGCTGGGCGTTCGCGAGCGCAAGGCCGGCCCGCCCGACCAGCAGGTCCGCGAACGCCAGGTCGGCAGGGCCGTAGCGCCGGCCCGATCGCCCGACGCCCAGGCCCAGCGCCCCCAGCGGCCCGCCGCTCGGGGCGAGCGGCAGCACCATCGTCCAGCGCAGCCCCGACTGCTCCATGTGCCGGCGGTCCTCGTCGCCATGGATCATCGCCTCGCGCAGCGGCGCGGTCAGCTCCGCGAGCTGGCTGCCCTCGCCGCGCAGCGCGCGCGAGGTCGGCGAGAGCTCCGCGCGCGTGGTCGCCCCGCGTGCCATCAGCCACGCCTCGAGCTCCTCGGCGTCGGGCCCGTCCACGCGCGCGGCGAGCCGCCGGATCCCGCCCTCGGGTGGCAGCACGTCGATCCACGCCGCGTCGGCGAGGTCCGGGACGAGCAGGTCGACCAGCCGGGACAGCGCCTGGTCGATGTCTCCCTTGCCGTCGGTGATCCTCGCCGTCTCGGCCAGCAGGTGCATCTGGCGGCGCTCGGCCTCCACCGCCTCGCGCGCGGCCGTGGCCGCTTGACGCCGGCGCGCAGCCAGCAGCGCGATCGCGGATCCCGCCACGGTGACGACGAGCGGCACCACGTAGTCGTCACTCGGGCTGCGGCTCCAAAGCGGGCTCAGCAGCGACACCACGACAGCGACGACGGCGACCAGCGCGACGTCGGACGAAGGCGAGAAGGTCGCCAGCGCCAGGACCGGCAGCAGGTAGAGCGCGTGCGTCTGGAGCTCGTCGGCGGTCGCGATGTCGAACGCCGTGAGCGCCACTTCGGCGAGCAGCGCGGCCGCCAGCGACCACTGGCGCCGCCGGGTCACGGATCAGCCCGCGGCGCGCGCGAGGTCGAGCTCGAACCAGACCCGCGTGCCGTCGGCGGTGTCGACGCCCCAGCGGCTGGCCATGCGCTCGACCAGGAAGAGGCCGTAGCCGCCGAACCCGCCGGCCGCGCCGCGCGGCACGGGCCGGGCGGGCGCGAAGCCCGCGCCCCGGTCGCGCACCTCGACGCGGATGGTCCCGCCGTCGATGTGCGCGTGGAGCGCGACGGGGCCCTCTGAGCCGGCTCCGTGGCGGATCGAGTTCGTCACGAGCTCGGACACGAGCAGCCGCAGCGCCCCGCGCTCGCTCTCCCGCAGCGACGCCGGCAGCCAGCGCTCGAGCTCGTGACGGGCGAGGGAAGGCGTGTCGAGCGCGGATGCGTAGCGCGCCGAGAAGGCGGCGGTCATCGCCGGCCCTCCGGATCGGCGCCAAGCGGCAGCAGGGCCGCGATGCCGGTCTCCTCGATCGTGACCCGCGCGTCCCCGCCGACGGGCGGGACGATGCGCAGCTCCCCGTTGTCGCCTTCCGCGGCCTCCAGCAGCATCCGCACCCCGGTCGAGTCCATGAAGGTAAGGCCGGTCAGGTCGAGCACGACCGGCCCGCCGGCTTCGGCGAGCGCGGCCTCGAGCCGCCCGGCGGTCGCGAGGTCGAGCTCGCCGCGCAGCGTCAGGCGCCGCCCCCCTTGCGGATCCGGTTTCACGGTGAGGTCGAAATCGAGGTCAGCCACGGATTTCCCTGCGATGGGCGATTGTACGGGCGACGCGCTAGGGTCGGAGCCGCGTGACCGTGAGCAGCACTCCTGTTCTTCCCGGCGGCTTCGAGCTGCCGCTCGAGCCGCGACTGCCGCGCATCGGGGCGGTCGATCAGGTCGCCCTGGAGGAGCGTGCCGCGTCGCTCGCCAAGCGCTCCATCAAGCAGGAGTCCAAGCGCTTCGCGCTCGAGCTGGCCGTGCGCATGATGGACCTGACGACGCTGGAGGGCTCCGACACGCCGGGAAAGGTCGCGGCGCTGGCGGCCAAGGCGATCCAGCCCGATCCCGCCGACCCCTCCGTGCCGAGCTGCGCCGCGATCTGCGTGTACCCCAACCTGGTGCCGGCCGCGGTGGCGCGCGTGCGGGGCACGGGGGTGAAGGTGGCCTCGGTGGCGACCGCGTTCCCCTCGGGCCAGTCGTCGCTTGCGGTCAAGCTCCTCGACGTCGAGGAGGCGGTGGCCTTCGGCGCCGACGAGATAGACATGGTCATCGACCGCGGGGCGTTCCTCTCCGGTCGCTACGCCAAGGTCTACGACGAGATCGTCCGCGTCAAGGAGGCGTGCGCCGCGGCGCACCTCAAGGTGATCCTGGAGACCGGCGAGCTCGGCACCTACGACAACGTCCGCCGGGCCTCGCTGCTGGCGATGGCCGCCGGCGCGGACTTCATCAAGACGTCGACCGGCAAGCTCCCGAAGGCGGCGACGCTGCCGATGCTGCTGTGCATGCTGGAGGCGATCCGCGACGTCCACGACGAGACGGGGCGCGTCGTCGGGATGAAGCCCGCGGGCGGCATCCGCACCGCCAAGCAGGCGATCCAGAACCTCGTGATCGTCTCGGAGACGCTCGGCCCGGACTGGCTCACGCCCGACCGCTTCCGGCTCGGCGCCTCTTCGCTGCTCAACGACGTGCTGATGCAGATCCGGACGCAGAAGACGGGGCGCTACCAGAACCCGGAGTACTTCACGCGTGACTGAAGAGCTCGCCTTCCGCGGCTTCGAGTACGCGCCGGCGCCGGAGTCGCGCTCGATCGTGCGGCTCGAAGACGCCTACGGCCTGTTCGTCGGTGGCCGCTGGCGGGAGCCGGCCGAGACCTACACGACGATCTCGCCCGCCAGCGAGGAGCCGCTCGCGCAGGTCGGCCAGGCCGGTCCCGAGGACGTCGGCGCCGCAGTCGCCGCGGCTCGCGAGGCCTTTGCGGGCCAGTGGTCGGCGCTGCGCCCGGCGGAGCGCGCCAAGTACCTCTACCGGATCGCCCGGCTGCTGCAGGAGCGCGCGCGCGAGTTCGCGGTGCTGGAGTCGCTCAACGGCGGCAAGCCGATCAAGGAGTCGCGCGACGTCGACCTGCCGCTGGCCGCCGCGCACTTCTTCTACTACGCGGGCTGGGCCGACAAGCTCGAGTACGCGTTCCCGAACCGCCGGCCGCGGCCCATCGGGGTCGCCGGGCAGATCATCCCGTGGAACTTCCCGCTGCTGATGCTGGCGTGGAAGATCGCGCCGGCGCTCGCGGCCGGCAACACGGTGGTGCTCAAGCCGGCCGAGACCACACCGCTCACCGCGCTGCTGTTCTGCGACGTGCTGCGGCAGGCCGAGCTGCCGCGCGGCGTCGTGAACATCGTCACGGGCGACGGCCGCACGGGCGCCGCCCTGGTGTCGCACCCGGACGTCGACAAGATCGCGTTCACCGGCTCGACCGAGGTCGGGAAGGCGATCCAGCGCGAGCTGGCCGGCACCGGCAAGGGGCTGACGCTCGAGCTCGGTGGGAAGGCCGCGAACATCGTCTTCGACGACGCCCCGCTCGACCAGGCGGTCGAGGGGATCGTCAACGGCATCTTCTTCAACCAGGGCCACGTGTGTTGCGCGGGCTCCCGCCTGCTCGTGCAGGAGTCGATCCAGCAGCCGCTGATCGACAAGCTCAAGCGCCGCCTCGGCACGCTGCGCGTCGGCGACCCGCTCGACAAGAACACCGACGTCGGCGCGATCAACTCGGCGGCCCAGCTGCAGCGGATCGAGGAGCTCGTGGCCGCCGGCGAGCAGGAGGGAGCGGAGATCTACCAGCCGCCGTGCCGGCTGCCCGAGCAGGGCTACTGGTTCGCGCCGACCGTCTTCACCAACGTCGCGCAGAGCCACCGGATCGCGCAGGAGGAGATCTTCGGCCCCGTGCTCTCCGCGCTCACGTTCCGCACGCCGGAGGAGGCGGTCGAGAAGGCCAACAACACCGCGTACGGCCTGTCGGCGGGCGTGTGGACGGAGAAGGGCTCGCGCATCCTGTGGACCGCCCAGCGGCTGCGCGCCGGCGTCGTGTGGGCCAACACGTTCAATCGCTTCGACCCCACGTCGCCGTTCGGCGGCTACAAGGAGTCGGGCTTCGGGCGCGAGGGCGGGCTCCACGGGTTGGAGCCGTACTTGCGCTTCGACGGCGACGCGACGGAGTGGGGCGGATGACGAGGGTGCCCGTGAACAAGACCTACAAGCTCTACGTGGGTGGCGCGTTCCCCCGCTCGGAGTCCGGCCGCACCTACGAGGCCGAGGCGCACAACATCGCGCAGGCGTCGCGCAAGGACCTGCGCGACGCGGTGCGGATCGCCCGCGGGGCGACGGCCAAGTGGGCCGGGATGACCGCGTACAACCGCGGACAGGTGCTCTACCGCGTCGCGGAGATGATGGAGGCCAGGGCGTCCGAGCTCGCCGAGCTGTGCGGCGGGCGCGAAGAGGTCGAGCGGTCGGTCGATCGCGTGGTCTGGTACGCCGGCTGGACCGACAAGATCGCCCAGGTGCTGGGCGGCGCGAACCCCGTCGCGGGCCCCTACTTCAACTTCACCATGCCCGAGCCCACCGGCGTCGTCGGCATCGTCGCCCCGGGCGAACCGGCGCTGCTCGGGCTCGTCACCCGCCTGGCGCCGGTGCTGGCGGGCGGCAACACCGCCGTGGTCGTAGCCTCCGAGGTCCACCCCCGCGCCGCGATCGAGCTCGCCGAGGTGCTCGCCACGTCCGACGTGCCCGGCGGTGTGGTCAACGTCCTCACCGGCCTGCGGGATGAGCTCGCGCCGCACCTCGCCTCCCACCTCGACGTCGACGCGCTCGACCTCGACCGCGGCGACGCCGAGCTCGAGCGCGCCGCGGCCGACAACGTCAAGCGCGTCGTGTTCGCGCGCGGGGACACGCAGAGCCCGTATGAGATCTCGAGCTTCCTCGAGCTCAAGACCGTGTGGCACCCGATGGGGCAGTGATGTGCGACGACTGGTCGATCCATCACAAGAGCGCGAGTGAGCGGGCGGCTCTCTGGCGGCGTTGCAAGCTGGACCCGGCAGACGGCTTCGCTCGTGAGCAGCTGATGCTCGCCTATGGCCCGCTCGTTCACTACGTGGCCGGCCGCCTGCGCTCGGGCCTGCCCACCGACGTCGAGGAGGCGGACCTCGTCGACTACGGTCAGATCGGGCTGATCAACGCGTTCGAGCGGTTCGACCCCGATGGGGAGATCCTGTTCGAAGCCGACGCGGTCGCGCGCGTCAAGGGCGCGATCAGCGAGGAGCTGCGCGCCCTCGACTGGATGCCGCGCTCCGTGCGTGCCCGCGCCAGAGAGGCTACGACGGTTCCCGAGCTCGATGCGCTGTGGGCGTCGACTGATTCCGCCGACGACCATGCGTCGCTGCTCGACGCGGTCCTCGGTCCCGAGGCGGGCGATTCCGAGGCGCAATCGGCGGCTCAGGCGCTCGAGGACCGCCTGGCGCACGCGATGTCGGCTCTGTCGAAGCGCGAGAAGCTGGTGATCGCCCTCCACTGCGACGAGAACATGACTTTGCGCGATATCGGCCCGGTCGTCGGGATGGCCGAGTCACAGATCGCGCAACTGCACGCCAAGGCGCTGCGACAGCTCGAGCGTGCGCTGCGCCGGGACGCGTGAGCACAGCGCACGCCAACGACTTCCCGCGGTGTATTCACTCCACGCGGAAGGCTCAGCCGCGGGCGGTTGCCGAGGGCCGGCCGAGCCAGGTTCCGGCGCCGACCAGCGCCGCGCACACGAGCAGCCGCACGCCGAGCTGCTCGCCGAGCAGCAGCGCAGCGCCGGCGGCCGTGAGCACAGGGATGATCAGCTGCACGGCGCCGGCCGACGTGCCCGACAGCGACCGCTGACACGCGTACCACGCGACGTAGGCGAACGCCGTCGTCCCGGCGCCCATCGCGATCGCCCAGGCCAGCCCGGCAACGGTGACGTGCAATCCGGCGACGGCCCCGGCGGCGGCCGGCAGCGCCAGAACCGCGGCAAGGATGACGAAGTGGCCGGTGGTGGCGACCCGCGGGTCATCGCCGGAGCGCCCCGCAGCGGTGTACAGGCCCCACGCCGCCCCGGTCAGCGCGAGCAGCAGAACGCCGGTGACCGTCACCGTGCGGATCGAGCCGCCGGCCAGCACCGCGATGCCCGCGAGCGCCGTGGCCGCCCCGACGGCGCGGCGCGCCGGAAGCGGCTGCCGGTGCAGCACGTCCCAGGCGATCAACGTGAGCAGGACGGTCGCGTAGAAGACGAACGTCCCGGCGGCGGCCCCGATGTAGCGGTAGCCGTAGGAGATGCAGACCGCGTAGACCCCCAACCACAACGCGGGCCGCAGGTTCGTCCGGCCGACGACGATCTGCTCGCGCCGCGCGAGCGCCAGACACACCAGGGCGATCGCGCCGGCGACGAAGCGCACCGCGGAGAGCAGGCCGGCGTCGAGCAGGTCGGCGTCGACGACGTGGCGCGTGATCAGCGAGTTGGCCGCGAACGACACGAGCACGAAGACCAGCAGCAACGTCGTCGTCGCCGGGACGCCTCGCCGCGCCCCGTCGCCGTCCCCGTGGCGCCCGGTCGCGCTGCGCAGCACACGATCTTCGCGGCGACCGCGACGGCGTGCGAAGTGATGACGCAGAACCGCGGCCCGCTGTTTCAGTGTTGCGGCGGCGTGGGCGACCAGGGCCGGAGGCGCGGCCACCAGGCTGGGACGGCGCGTCGGTACGCGGCGTACTGCGCGCCGTAGCGGGCGCTCAGGGTCGGCTCCTCATAGCTCCGCACGAACGCGGCGACGACGAGCCAGAACGCCGCCGCGTACGCGAGCAGCAGCGGGCGCCCGAGGAGCAGCGCCTGTCCCACGATCGCCGCGCCGACGGCGACGTACATCGGGTTGCGCACATGCCGGTACAGCCCGCCGACCACGAGCCGCTCGGTGGGCGCGATCGGCGCGGGCGTCCCGCGCCCTTCGACGACGAAGCGGCCGAACGCATGCAGCAGGACACCAGCACCGAGGGCGATCAGGGCAGCGCCGAGAACGGCGATGGAGGCCGGCCGGTACGACGACCGCCAGCCGGTCAGCAGCCAGGGCACGAGTCCGGCGACCACGCCGGGCGCCGCTACGAGGAATACGGCGCTTCCCGATGCCGCCTGGAGTCTGCGCACGCCGCCAGCGTACGCCCAGGCGCTGGTCGGCGCTCACTCGGAAACCGAGGAGGTCAAGGCTCCCGCCGCGTGATGCTCGCCACCCGGTCGATGGAGCGATCGAAGGACAGGATCTCGTTGATGCCGGTCGCCTCGGCTTGCGCGACGAGGTAGGCCTCCGCGAAGTCGATGCGGTCGAGCTCGTAGATCTCGACCGCTCGCAGTAGCGACGCCTCATGCGTCACCTGGACCGTCGGCAGTGCGATCGCTGCTCGCATGAGCTGTGCCACGCGCGCTCGCGAGACCTCGTAGAAGGACTCGAGGACGTAGACGCTTTCGGCGAGGATCAGGTCGGGGAGGAGGAGACGATCATCTGAAGCCAGTGCGGCGGTTGCGCGCGACGCCAGCTCGGGCGGGTCGCCCGTGAGGTGGCGAATGATGACGTTGGTGTCGACGAACGCCGTCAGCGCCCACGCTCCGTTCGAGCGCGGCGCGTCTGGCGGAGGACGTCGTCCCAGGCCGTGCCCTGCTTGCCGGCCGGCACCCGCACGCTGCCCGCCAGGGAGAGGAAGTCGGGCGTCTTGGCCAGCAGCGCCCGCGACTGCTCGACGCGGAACAGCAGCTCGTCGCCCTCGTGCAGGTCGAGCGCGTCTCGCACCGCCTTGGGAATCGTCACCTGACCCTTCGATGTGATCTTCGCCCGGACGTCCACCCTGCTCCTTACTTGTCAGCTAAGGTAAGGTTAGCGGGCTTGCGACGGGTACGCCCTCAGGAGCAGGTCACGTGCCAGCCGGCGCCCAACGGGCGCGCATCAGCGGCAGGACGTCCGCTCCGAACTGTTCGAGGAAGCGGAGCTGGTCGGCGCCGGGACCGTGGACGACCAGCTCGTCGAAGCCGAGCGCGACGTAGCGGTCGATCGCCTCCACGACCGCCTGGGGGTCGTCCGAGCAGATGAAGCGCGTGTGCGCCTGGTCGAGGTTGGCGTCGGCGAGGCGCTCCATCTCGATCGGGTCCTCGACGCCCTCCTTCTGCTCGGGCTCGAGCGCAAGGGCGGCCCACCAGTGGGTGTTGGTCAAGGCGCGGTCGCGGTCGCGGTCGTAGGAGACCTTCACCTCGATCATGCGGCGCAGTCCGGCGGGATCGCGATCCGCCTGCTCGGCGCCCGCCGCGACGTTCTCGAGCAGCTCCTCGTACAGCGCGGGGTCCTTCCCGCTCGTGCAGATGAAGCCGTCGCCGACACGGCCCGCGAGCTTGGCGGCCATGGGTCCCGAGGCCGCGACGTAGATCGGGACGGGTGGCGCCGGGCGGTCGTAGACCGTCGCCCGGTCGGTCGTGTAGTAGTCGCCCGCGAAGTCGACGCGCTCCTCGCTCCACAGCCGGCGGATCAGAGCGATCGCCTCGGCCATCCGCAGCCGGCGCTCCTTGCGGCCGGGGAACGCGCCGCCGGTCGCGGGCGTCTCGTTCATCGCCTCGCCCGTCCCGACGCCGAGGAAGATCCGGCCCGGCGTCAGGCAGCCGAGCGTCGCGAACGTCTGGGCGACGACGGCCGGGTGGTAGCGCAGCGTCGGCGTGAGCACGCTGGTGCCCAGCGTCACCCGGCTCGTGCGCTGGCCGGCCGCCGCGAGCCACGCCATCGCCGCGGGCGAGTGCCCGCCCCGGTGGCGCCAGGGCTGGAAGTGGTCCGAGACGGTGACGAGGTCCAGCCCGGTAACCTCGGCGCGGATCGCGAACTCGAGCAGCTCGCCGGGCGCGAACTGCTCGGCCGACGCCTTGTAGCCGATGCGGACGGCCATCGGTCAGCCCCGCAGCAGCGGCTGCGTCAGGCAGGTCGGGCCGCCGTCGCCCTTGAGGGAGAGATCCGAGCCGTCGTACACGTGGACCTCGACTCCGCGCTGCTCGAGCGCGCGCCGCACACCCGGCGCCGCGTCGACCATCACGACGACTCCCGGCCTGACGGCGAGGATGTTGCAGCCCATGCTCGTGTAGTCCTGGTGGTCGACCGCGATCCACTCGATCTCGCGCGCCTGGAGGTCCTGCAGGAGCCGCACCGGGGCGAGCGGCTCGTAGACCACGCACAGCCCCTCGGCCACGCCAGACAGGAACGACTGCAGGTGCAGCACCGAGGCCGGACCCTGGTCGTGCGGCATGTCGTAGGCCTCGACGGTGACGCCCTCCGGCTCGACGAGGCGGGCGAGCGCGTCGGCGCCCGCGCGGTTGGTGCGGTAGCCGAGCCCGATCGCCATCGTCCGCTCGTCGATCCAGTAGCGGTCGCCGCCGTCGGCGTACGCAGGCTCCTCGAGCGTGCCGAGCACCGGGATGCCGAGCCGCTCGAGCTCGTGCGCGGCGTGGGCGGGCTCTGCTCGACGCGCGGGCTTGGCCATACGCAGCGGGATGCCGCCGCGCGCCGTCATCACCAGCGGATCGTGCGTGTAGACGGCGTCGACCTGGTGCTCGAGCGCGCGCGCGACCTCGACCTGCGGCCCGAGGCCCGCCAGCAGCTCGCAGAACGCCTCGTGCTGGGCGACCAGCCGGTCGGGATCGGGAGTGCGCCACGCGGCGCCGGTCCAGTCCCCGGCCGTGGCGGGCCGCCGCACGAGGACGCGCCTCAGCGGAGCGATCATCGACGTGACGCCGTAGGCGGCCGCCGCGGCGGCGTCGGCTGAGCTCATCCGCGGATTGTGGCGGAAGCTAGCTCGGCTTGGCCGTCATGGCCCAGATCGTGACCGCGTAGGCGACGAGCAGCACGACGGACAGCACGACGACCGCGCGGCCGAGGCCACCGGGGCCGTCGGCGCCGCGGCGCGCCGCGCGCCAGGCGAGCACCGTGGCGATGATCGACAGCAGCAGGCCGCCGTCGGCGGTCGCGTAGCCGATCCCGATCCAGGCCGGCTCGCCCCACGCGCCCTCCGAGGCGATCCACTCGGCACCGCCGCGCATGACGACGTAGGCGGGCAGGACGCCGACGAGCAGCCCGCGGAACGCCAGTCCCGTCAGCACGGTCGCGCCGTCGCCCCGGCGCAGCGCGCCGGTCATCAGCGCGACCACGACGACGAGCGCCGCGACGAGGAGCATCGCACCGGACACGTGGACGAGCAGCGGCAGGTTCCAGGCGTCGGGGCGGATCGCGGCGACCATCACGCTCCCGGCTTGAAGATCATGTCGATCAGCAACGCGGCGGTGGCCAGCGCCATGACCGCGAGCAGCAGCCGCGCGCGGCCGGCGTCCACCGCCGTGGCGCCGGCACGCAGACCGCGCCCGAGCGGGCCCGCCGCTGCCGCGGCGACGAGCCACAGGACGATCGCGGCGAGGATCCAGCCGTCCCACAGCGCGTACGCGTCGACCTCGAGGGCGAGCCCGATGCCGAGGACCAGCACGCCGAGCCCGCCCGCGTTCCAGAGCCCGAGCGCCGCGGGGCCCACCGCCCGGCGCACCGCGTCGCCACGGCGGCCGAGCACCAGCACGCCGTACGCCGCCAGCCCGGCCACCATCGCGAAGGCGGCGAGGACGTGCAGGAACAGGAGCCACTCGTACAGACTCATCGCAGCGGACCCTAGACGAGACGCGGCCCCGAGGGAGCCCCGCCGCGGCCGCGGGGCTCCCTCTCGCGAAGGGCCTAGTTGAGCCAGGCCTCGACCTTGTCGGCGTTCTCGGCGACCCAGTCCTCGCCGGCCTTCTCGGGATCCTCCTTGTCACCCGCGATCGCCTTGGCGACGGCTTCCTGGTCCTCGTTGGTCAGCTCCATCTTCTTGAGCACGTCGAAGGCGGGCGAGCCGCCTTCCGCGAAATCCTTGGAGAAGAGCTTCTGGATGATCGTGGTGTCGTAGGCGCACTTGTACTGCTCGGCGTCTCCGCCGGACTTGGCGTCGTCCTTGCAGTCGGGCGTGCGCTCGGGCAGCTCGACCTCGGCCAGCTCGTACTGCTGGTTGTAGAACTGCGGCGTGTACCAGTAGAAGAGCACCGGCTTCTTCTGCTTGTAGAGCTGGGTCCAGCGCGCGACCTGTGCCGGCTCGGCGCCGGCCGTCACGTGCTTGAGGTCGAGGCCGAGGGCCTTGATCAGCTCCTTGTCCTTCTGCACGTAGCCCGGGTCGCCGCCGAGGAACATGCCCTGGTCGCCGGACTCGGCCGTCTTGAACAGCTCCTCCTGGCCCTTCAGGCCCTCCCAGGTGGCAAACTCCGGGTACTCGTCCATGAGGTATTTGGGAATGAACCAGCCGATGTGGCCCTCCACCCCGAGCGGCCCGCCGTCGACGACGGTACCCGCCTCCTCGATGTACTGCTCGTACTCGTCCACGTGCTGCCAGTCCTCGAGCACCGCGTCGACCTTCCCGTCCGCCATCGCCTGGAAGACCGGGATCTCGGCGACCTTGGTGATCTCGACCTCGCAGCCGAGCTCCCCCTCGAGCACCGCCTTGGCGATGTAGGTGTTGGCGGTCGAGCCGGCCCACGCCTGCTCGTTCAGCACGACCTCGCCGCACTCCTCCTTCGGCGCCGCGGCGCCGCCGCTGTCACTGCTCGCCGGCGTCTCCTCCTTCTCCTCGCCGCACGCCGCGACGCCCATCGCGAGCGCCAGGACGAGCGCGACCATGCCGCGTGCCCTCCGTGGATTTCCCATCAGACATCCCCTCATCGTGGTTGACCTCTTCTCCTCCGTCCCCGGCTCTGCGTCACGCGATCCAGCGCGATGCCGAGCGCGAGGATGGCGAGCGACGCGACGACGCCCTCGCCGAACTCGTTGCGCTGCAGCCCGCGCGCTACCGCGTCGCCGAGCGCCCCGGAACCGACCAGCCCGCCGATCACGACGACGGCGAGGACCATGATGATCCCCTGGTTGACGCCGAGCATGATCGCGTCGCGCGCGAGCGGGACCTTCACCTTCGCGAGCACCTGCCCGCGCGTGGCGCCGAACGCCGAGGCCGCCTCCACGGCCGCCGGCGCGACGTTGCGCACGCCCGACGTCACGAGCCTGATCACGACCGGCACGGCGTAGAGCACGGACGCGACGACGCCGGGCACGCGCGAGACCGGCATCAGGTAGATGAAGGGAATGATGTAGACGAGCTGTGGCAGCGTCTGCAGGGTGTCGAGCACCGGCCGCAGGAGCCTCTCCACGCGCGGGCTCTCCGCCGCCCACACGCCGATCGCGATGCCGATGGCGACCGCGAGAGCCGTCGCCACGAGCACCTGGGAGGCCGTGTCCATCGCCGGCTCCCACACGCCCATGATCCCGATCGCCAGCAGCATCAGGGCCACCGTGACCGCCGGGCGCAGGCCGCTCACGAGGAAGGCGATCGCCGTGAGTCCGAGCACCGTGAAGAACCACGGCATCTCGACCAGCCAGATCCGCAGTGGCTCCAGCGCGTACTGGACGAGGAAGTTGCCGATCGGCTCGGTGATGCCGAACACGAGCGAAGCCGGGTCTTGGACGTAGTCGAGCACCGACTGGATCACGCTCAGCAGCTGGTCCTGGATCGTGGCGGTGTAGACGTAGCTCGCGGTCTCGAGCTCGTCGGGATAGGAGGACTCCGCGCCGAACGCGCGCGCGGCCAGCGCGATCACCGCGATGGCGGCAATCGCGCTCCCGGTGGCGATCCGCGCCTTGCGCCGCCCTTCGTCGGTCAGGTGGCGGCGCGCCGGGTCGGTGCGCTCGGCGATCGCCGCCGTCGCCCGATCGAGGGCGATCGCCATGATCACGATCGCGCCGCCGGCCAGCAGCGCCAGCGCCGCGTTGGAGTACAGGCCGCTCGTCACGACGTCGCCCAGTCCGCGCCCGCCGATCAGCCCGGCGATGACGGTGAGCGACAGGCCGAACATGATCGTCTGGTTGACCGACAGCAGGAGCTGGCGGCGTGCGAGTGGGAGCTGCACCTTCAACAGGGTCTGCAGCGGCGTCGCGCCCATGGCCTGGGAGGCCTCCACCGTGTCGGGCTCGACACCGCGGATGCCGAGCGCGGTGATGCGCACGGCAGGCGGGATCGCGTAGATCATCGTGCAGATGACCGCCGCCGCCGGCCCGACCGAGAACAGGATCACGACCGGCATCAGATACGCGAACGCGGGCACGATCTGCATCGCGTCCAGCACCGGCGTGAGCGCGCGATGCACGCGCGGGGAGCGCCCGGCGGCGACGCCGAGCGGCATGCCGATGGCCAGCGAGAGCAACACGGCGGCGAGCATCAGCGCGAGCGTCTGCACGCTCTCCTCCCACAGCCCCATCATGGCGAACGACACGAAGGCCGCCAGCACGACGAGCGCCGCGCGCCAGCCGCCGTAGCGCAGCACGATCAGCACGCCCGCCGCCAGCGTGCCGACCCACGTCATCCACTCGAGCAGGTCCAGCAGTGACGTGACGAGCCAGTCCGCGATGGCGCGGAAGCCGTCGAGCAGCGCGAACACGATGTTCCGATCCTCGGCCGTGCGCTGCTCGAGCAGCCAGTTCTGCAGCGAGTCCAGGCGCTCGGGCAACCCGCTCCACGTCAGGCCGCCGGGCCACGGGAACTCGCCGCGCAGCAGGGCGAACGCGACGATCATGACGAGCGCGACGGCGCCGACAAGCAAGGGCCCCGCGCGTCTAGCGGACGAGGGCGCCAGAATCGCCGGCGCGAGCGGCTCGCTAGCGACCGCCACCGGCGTCCCCCGGAGCGTCGGCCATGGCCTGCAGCACCGAGACCCGGTCGACCACTCCGACCACGCGACCGCCGTCGACCGCCCGGACCGGACCGTCGTGTGCCGCGACGACCGCGACCGCGTCCTTGACGGTGGTGCTCACGTCGAGCTCCGGGCCGGCGGTCGACTCGCCGGGCCGCGGCTCGCGCATGATCCAGCGCAGCGTGAGCACGTGCGTGCGCGGGATGTCGCGGACGAAGTTGGCGACGTAGTCGTTCGCGGGCGAGCCGACGAGCTCCTCCGGCGTGCCGAGCTGGACGATTGCCCCGTCGCGCATGATCGCGATGCGGTCGCCCAGCCGCAGGGCCTCGGGCAGGTCGTGCGTGATGAACAGCATCGTCTTCCCGGTCTCGACCTGCAGGCGGCACACCTCGTCCTGCATGTCGCGCCGGATCAGCGGATCGAGCGCGCTGAACGGCTCGTCGTAGAGCATCAGCTTGGGATCGACGGCGAACGCGCGCGCGAGCCCGACGCGCTGCTGCATCCCGCCCGAGAGCTGGTCGGGAAACTGCGTGGCGACGTCCTCCAACCCGACCAGGCGCAGGACGTCGGTGGCGCGGCCGAGGCGCTCGGCCTTCGCGACGCCTTGGATCTCCAAGCCGAAGGCGACGTTCTCGATCACGGTCCGGTGAGCGAGCAGCCCGAAGTGCTGGAAGACCATCGAGACCTCGTGGCGACGCAGCTCGCGCAGTTGGACGGCGTCCGCCGCCATCACGTCGGAGCCGACGATGCGGATGTCGCCCGCAGTCGGCTCGATCAGGCGGATCAGCGTTCGCACCAGCGTCGACTTGCCCGAGCCGGAGAGTCCCATGACGACGAACACCTCACCAGGCCAGATCTCGAGCGAGACGTCGCGAACGGCGATGGTGCAGCCGGTCTGCTCGCGCAGCTCGGCGCGCGGCAGGTCGGCGTCGGGCGACCCGACGAGCCGCTCGGCGTGGGGCCCGAATATCTTCCACACACCCTGGGCCCCGACCAGCGGCTCGCCCGTGCGGTCGATCTCGTGGTGCCCGTCCGCGAGCGCGGCGCCGACGGCGTCGGTAGCGTCGCTCATGCCGGTCGGCCCACCAGATATATCAGCGGCATCCCTGTCGATCGTACCCGAGCCGCGGCACGCGCGCCACCCTCTGTCACGCGGGGCCGATGACGACCGTCTGCAGCTCGGTGAGCACGTCGAACGGGTAGCGGCCGCCCACGCGCCCGGTTCCGCTGTCGGTGCCCGCACGTCCGCCGAACGGCAGGTGGTTCTCCCAGTAGTTCGTGGTCTCGTTGATGTTCACGAGCCCGCTCCGGACCTCCTCGGCGTAGCGCAGGCCCTTGCGCAGGTCGCCGGTGAAGATGGCCGCCAGCAGCCCGTAAGGTGACGCGTTGGTCAGCTCGATGGCCTGCTCCAGCGAGCCGATCGACACGATCGGGGCGATCGGCCCGAAGGTCTCCTCGGCGGCCGCCTGCGCATCGGCGGGAACCCCGTCGAGGATCGTGGCGGGCCAGTAGAGGTCCGTCGGAAACCCGCCGGCGCGCTCGCCGCCGGCGAGGACCCGCGCCCCGCGGCGCACGGCGTCCCGCACGTGCTCGTCCATCTTCGCCGCCACGCCCTCGTTGTTGAGCGGGCCCATCTGCGTCCCCTCGGCCAGGGGATCACCGAGCTGAGCGCTCGCCGCTACCCGCTCGGCGAGCCGTCCGACGAAGTCGTCGCGCACGCTCTCGTGCACGAGCAGCCGCTCGCCCGCCGTGCAGCTCTGGCCGGCGCACAGGAAGCACGCGGAGACGGCCGCCTCCGCCGCCGCATCCAGGTTGGCGTCCTCGAGCACGACCAGCGGGCCGTTGCCGCCCATCTCGAGCAGCAGCGACTTGCCGGCGGCGCGTTGCGCGATCCGGTTCCCGGTAGCGGTCGAGCCGATGAAGCCGACGGCCGCGACGTCCGGGTGCGAGATGATCTCGTCGCCGACGACCGGACCCTCCCCGGGCACGAAGTTGAACACGCCGGGCGGCAGCTCGGCCTCGGCGATGCATTCCGAAAGCAGGCCGGAGCAGACGGCGGTGCTCGGCGCGGGGTTCCACACGACGGTGTTGCCCGACGCCAGCGCGGGGGCGACCAGCTCGGCGGGCATCGTGTAGGGCCAGTTCCACGGCGTGACGATCGCGACCGGGCCCTTCGGGCGTCGCAGCAGCAGGACGCGCGCCCCCGGCGTGAAGCTCGGCGGGATGATGCCCTCGACGCGGATCCCGTCCTCCGCGGCGCCCCGCCACATGGCGACGAGCTCGTCCACCTCGTCGTAGGACTCGGAGTACAGGGGCTTGCCCTGGTCGAGCGTCAGCGCGCGCGCGAGCTCGTCGCGGCGGCGCTCGCACGCGTCGGCGACCCGGCGCAGGGCATCCGCGCGCTCGAAGGCGGTCGCCGCGGCCCACGCTGGAAACGCGGCGCGCGCGGCATCGACGGCGCGGCGCGCGTCCTCACGGTCGGCCTGGGCGACCTCGCCGATCCGCTCGCCGGTGGCCGGGCTGGTCGCGTCGAGGGTCGCACCGGAGCGTGCTGGGATCCACGCGCCGGCGATGAACAAGCTTGTCTTCGTGACCGTCGCCATGGGTACTTCCCCCCGGTTGAATCGTGGAGCGATCGGATATATCAGTCGCTTCCAGGGCCGGCAAACCCGCTCAGGCGCGGGTGAACGCGGCGATGATCTCGCGCTGGAAGGCCAGCACGTGCTCGCGCATGATCGTGCGCGCCTGGGGGCCGTCGCCGTCGAGCAGCGCCTCGAGCAGGTGAGCCTGGTCGTGGACGGCGTGCCCAAGCCCGGGCAGGCGGTCCAGCACGAGGTACCAGACGCGCAGCGACAGGGTGAAGTAGCGCTCGAGCGTGTCGATCAGGTACGGGTTTCCGGAGGCCTCCCAGGTGAAGCGGTGGATGCGCTCGTCGAAGCGCATGAGCCCGTCCTGGTCGGCGGCCTGGGCCAGATCCTCGAGCTCGGCCAGCAGCGCTTCGGCGCGCGCGCGCGGCTCCCCCTCCATGCGTAACGCGGCGCGCTCGGCCGCGTAGCCCTCGAGCTCGGCGCGCACCTCGGTGATGTGCACCATGTCGGCGGCCTCGACGGCCGAGACGAAGGTGCCGCGCCGTGGCTGCACGGCGACGAGGTTCTCGAGCGCGAGGCGCTTGACGGCCTCGCGCAGGGGGGTGCGGCCGATCTGCAGCTCGCGCATGAGCGCGTCCTCGCGCAGCACCGTGCCGGGCGGCAGCCGCAACGTGACGATGCGGTCACGCAGCGCGTGGTAGGCGCGCTCGGCGAAGAGCCGGTTGGACGGCACCTCGGCGGCGAGAGGGCTGGCGGGTTCGGCGACCATGGGCGGTTGCGGCGTCGACTTGCGGCGAGGAGACGGCAGTTTGCTTGCCCGAAGCGGGCGGCATTGATATATCAGATCGGATGCGTGCGCAGACGCCCCTGGATGGCTGGCTCGGCGTCGACGCGGTTCGCGACGCGCAGGCGCGCGCCCGCGACCTCGTGCGCCACACGCCGGTCCTCACCTCGCGCAGCCTGTCCGACGAGTGCGGCGGGACCGTGCTGCTCAAGGCGGAGAACCTCCAGCGCACCGGCTCGTTCAAGCTGCGCGGCGCACTCGCCAAGGTCGACCGCATCCGCGCGGGCGCGGGCGTGGTGGCGGGCAGCGCGGGCAACCACGCGCAGTCCCTCGCCTATGCGGCGCGCGCGCGCGGGCTTGCGTGCGAGGTGTTCATGCCTTTGGAGGCGCCGGTGTCCAAGGCGGCGGCCGTGCGCGGCTTCGGCGGCACGGTGCACCTGGGCGGCGCGTCGGTCGACGAGTGCATCGCGCGCGCTCGTGAGCGCGCCGAGGAGACCGGCGCCGTGTTCGTGCACCCGTTCGACGATGCGGAGATCGTCGCGGGGCAGGGCACTCTCGGCCTCGAGTTGCTCGACGACGTGCCTGACCTGGCGATGGTCGTCGTGCCCGTCGGCGGCGGTGGTCTGATCGGCGGGGTGGCCGGCGTGATCAAGGCGGCCCGGCCGGACGTCCGCATCGTCGGCGTGCAGGTGCAGGCGTGCTCGGCCTATCCCGCTTCGCTGGCCGGCGGTGCGCCCGTCGAGGTAGCGGGCAAGCCGACGATCGCCGACGGCATCGCGATCAAGCGCCCGGGCGCGCTGACCCTCCCGCTCGTCGCGCGGTGGGTCGACGCGTTCGTCGCCGTGGAGGAGGACGACGTCGCGGACGCGATGGTGGTCCTCCTCGAGCGAGCGAAGCTGGTGGTGGAGGGCGGGGGAGCGGTCGGCATCGCGGCGCTCCGCACGGGTGCGGTCATGCCGTCGGCCGAGGGCGCCACGGTGGTCGTGCTCTCGGGCGGGAACGTCGACGCGGGCGTGCTCGCCGGGATCGCGCGGCGCAACGAGACGGCGCAGGGGAGGCGGATGCGGCTCTTCACGCGCGTCGACGACCGGCCCGGGGGGCTCGCGCAGCTGCTCGCCCGGGTCGCCGACGCCGGTGGCAACCTCGTCACCGTCAACCACCTGCGCGAGGCGGTGCCGCTGCACGTGCGCGAGACCGGCGTCGACCTCGTGCTCGAGACGCGCGGCGAGGAGCACGCCATGCAGATCGTCGCCGCCCTCGCCGGCGCCGGCTACGAGGTCGAGCGCTTCGATGGCAGCGGCCATGTCCAGCGGGCGGCGCCGTGACCGAGGCGACCGCGACGGACGCATCGACCGCACTCGCCGAGCGGCTGCGCCGCCCGCGCTACGAGATCCTGCCGCTCGACGGCATCGAGGAGCAGGTCCTGGCACACCTCGGGACGGAGGTCAGGGTCACGGTGACCGCGTCGCCGCGCAAGGGGCTCGAGGCGACGCTCGCGCTCTCCGAGCGCCTGGCGGCGGCCGGCTACCCGGTCGTCCCGCACCTCTCCGCCCGCCTCGTCCGCGACCACGCGCACCTCGAGGAGGTGCTGTCCCGCCTGCTGGAGGCCGGAGTGCGCGAGCTGTTCGTCCCTGCGGGCGACGCCGCCGAGCCGGGCGAGTTCGCCGGCGCCGCCGAGCTGCTGACGGCGATGGGCCCGATGCGCGAGCGGTTCGACGAGATCGGGATCACCGGCTACCCGGAGAGCCACCACCTGATTCCCGACGAGGAGACGATCCAGGCGATGTTCGCGAAGGCCCCGATGGCCACGTGCATCATCAGCCAGCTCTGCTTCGACGCGGACGTCATCGTCCGCTGGATCGGCGAGGTGCGGCGGCGCGGCACCGCGCTGCCCGTGTGGATCGGGATGCCCGGCAACGTCGACTACGCGAAGCTCGTGCGGATCTCGATGAAGATCGGCCTCGGCGAGTCGGCGCGCTTTTTGCGCCACCACAGCAACTGGATGTCGCGCCTGATGACGCGTCAGTTCAAGCCCGATCCGCTGCTCAAGGGACTCGCGCCGACGCTGGCGGATCCGGCTGCCAACGTGGCCGGCTTCCACCTCTACACGTTCAACGAGGTCGCGCGGACCGAGCGCTGGCGGCGCGAGGCGCTCGCTCGGCTCGGGGCTTAACGCTAGCCGTCGCCGTCGCCCTCCAGCGACTCGGCGATCAGCGTCGAGACGTCCACCACGCGCAGCGCGTCGCCCCGCGCGCGCACGCCGTCGTCGAGCATCACGGTGCAGAACGGGCACGCGACGGCGAGCGTCTCCGCCCCCGTCTCGGCCGCCTCGCGCGCGCGCTCCTCGTTGATCGCCCCGCCCCGCTCCTCCATCCACATGTGGGCCCCGCCGGCGCCGCAGCAGAACGTGCGCTTCCCGCTGCGCTCCATCTCGACCGGCTCGCCGACCGCCGCCACCAGCTCACGCGGATCGCTGCGCACGTCGTTGTGGCGGGCCAGGTAGCAGGAGTCGTGGTAGGTGATGCTGCGCTCGTCGTTGCGCGGCTTGACCCGTCCCTCGCGCACCAGCTCGGCGATCATCTCGGTGTGGTGGACCACCTCGTAGGCGCCGCCGAAGTCCGGATACTCGTTTCCGAGCGTGTTGAAGCAGTGCGGGCAGCTCGCGACGATCTTGGTGACGCCCGCCTCGTTGAGCGTGCTCACGTTCTGCTCCGCGTGGCCCTGGAAGAGGTACTCGTTGCCCATGCGCCGCGCGGGGTCGCCCGTGCAGGACTCGCGCGGGCCGAGGATCGCGAAGTCGACCCCGGCCGCCTGCAGCACCCTGGCGGTCGACTCGGCCGCGGTTCGCGCCCGCTCGTCGAACGACGCGGCGCAGCCGACCCAGTAGAGGACCTCGGGCGCCGGCTCGCCCGGCTCGAGGATGCGCACGCCTAGCTTCTCGGCCCAGTCGGCGCGCTCGGTCTGCGCCTTGCCCCACGGGTTCGAGGCGCGCTCGATGTCGCGCAGCATCGGCTCGGCCTCGGTGGGAAAGCGCGATTCCACCATCACCAGATGGCGCCGCAGGTCGACGATGTGGTCGACGTGCTCGATCGAGACGGGGCACTCCTGGACGCAGGCCCCGCACGTCACGCAGTCCCAGACCGAGGTGTCGGGGACCGCGTTCGGGACCAGCGGCGACGGCTCGAAGCCCGCCACGTCGCGCAGCAGCTTCGGCCCCTCGGCGAAGACCTGGTCGCGGATTCCCATGATCAGCAGCTTCGGGGAGAGGTCCTTGCCGGTGTTCCAGGCGGGGCAGACGTCCTGGCAGCGCCCGCACTCGGTGCACGAGAACGCGTCCATCGTCTGCTTCCACGTCAGGTCGGGCACGGTGCCGGCGCCGAAGCGCAGATCGTCCTCGTCCTCGCTCTCGAAGTTCAGCGGCTCGAGCCGGCCCGCGGGACCCGTGCGGCCGAAGTAGACGTTGAACGCCGCCGTGACGATGTGCAGGTGCTTGGAGTGGGGGAGGTAGGCGAGGAAGCCGAGGATGATCAGCACGTGCGCCCAGACGAACACGCGCTCGAGCACCTCGGTGGCCGTGCCGTCGCCGAAGAAGCCGGAGAGCGCGTTGGCGACGGGCGACCAGCCGGCCGGCCACTCGCTCAAGCCGAGCGCGATCCGGGCGGCGTGCCAGAGCACGAGCGTCGTGACGATCCCGGCGATCATGGCCAGGATGACGTCCGCCTCGCCCAGGTGGCTGCCCTCGAAGCGCGCCGGCCGCTGCACCTTGCGGATCCACACGGCGGCCAGGACCCCGAGGAGCACGAGCACCGCGAACACGTCGACGAGCAGTGCGAACCACCCCTGGTGGCCGAGCCACGGGAGCGTCGCGTCGCGCGAGACCGCCCCGATCATCGCGATCACGATGGTGGGGAAGAGGACGACGAAGCCCCAGAAGATCGCGGCGTGCATGAGGCCGGGCCCGAGTCGCTGGAACAGCTTGCGCTGGCCCAGCACGATCGTCGCCTCGTTGCGCGCGCGCCGCGGCACGTCGCCGGTCCGGTCGGACGGCTTGCCGAGCCGGACGAGGTCCACCAGCAGCTTCGCGCGGCGCGCGAACAGGCCCCCGCAGACGGCGAGCGCCGCCGCCAGCGCCAGCGCTCCGGCCAGGACCGCTATTGCGAGCGGGCCCTTCTCAGCTCGGCGGTGATCGCCGGCACGATCTCGGTCAGATCCCCGATCACCGCGAAGTCCGCGCTGGCGAAGATCGGCGCCTCGGCGTCGGCGTTGATGGCGAGGATCTTCTTCGCGCCCTTGCAGCCCGCGATGTGCTGCGTGGCGCCGCTGATCCCGCAGGCGATGTACAGGTCGGGTGACACCTTCGTGCCGGTCTGGCCGACCTGGTCGGTGTGCGGTCGCCAGCCGGCGCTCGTGACCACGCGCGAGCAGCCGACCGCGGCGTCCAGGAGCAGAGCGAGCTCCTCGAGCATCCCGAATCCCTCGGCCGACCCCACGCCGCGGCCGCCGCTCACCACGACCTTCGCCTCGGCGAGCGACACGCCGGTCGCGACCGTGTCGACGTGCTCGGCGACCTGCACGATCAGGTCGGCCTCGTCGACCGCGGGCGCGAACGACTCGACCGCCGGCGCCGCGGCGCCGTTCAACCCTCCTGCGGCGACCATGTGCGGGGCGGACGAGAGCAGCGCCAGCGGCCCGTGGACGCGCGACTCCTCGAGCAGGCTCCCGCCCCAGCGCACCCGGGTGAGCGTGAGCGGGGCCTCCGAGGAGACCGAGACGCAGTTCGCCGCGAAGGGCAGGTCACGCCGTGCGGCGACGTGGCCGAGAACCTCGTTGCCGCGGTTGGTGCCCGCGGCCACGACGGCCGCGGGATCGAGCCGGTCGATCAGGTCGCTCACGCAACGCGCCCACGCGCCCGGCGCGTACGCGGCGAGCCGCTCGTCCTCGGCGACGAGCGCGCTCGCCACGCCGTGCGGGCCGAGTTGCGCGGCGGCCTTGCTCCCGCCGTCCCCGACGAGCAGCGCGGCGAGCGGCGCGCCGGCGGCGACCTGGCGTGCGAGGGCGACCGCCTGCAGCGACAGCTCGTCGACCGCGCCGGACGTGTGCTCCACGAGCACCAGGACACCGGCCATCACGCCACTCCCAACGCGCGCATGACGTCCACCACGGCCGGCGCGGCGTCCGGGCCGCGGCCGAGGATCTCGGCCCGCTTCCCCTGGCCGGGCGGGAGCACGAGGCGCAGCTTCTCGAGCCGCGCCTCGGGCCGCTCGGGCGTGATCCGCTCGATCGGCTTCTTGCGGGCCCGCAGCTTCGCCGGGACCGACGGGTAGCGCGGCAGGTTGATGCCCTCGAGCACGGAGACGACGGCGGGCAACGGGACGCGGTAGACGTCGCGTCCGCCGTTCACCTCCTGCTCGCAGCGGGCGCGTCCGTCCTCGATCGAGAGGCCCTTGAGCCCGGTGGCGATCGGCCGGCCGAGCGCGTGCGCGACCCGGATGCCGACCTGGTAGTTCCCGGAGTCCGCGGACTCGTTGCCGAAGACGATCAGGTCGTAGTCGCCGCCCGCGGCGCGCTCGGCCTCGATCGCCGCCACGATCGCGGCGGCGGTCGCCTGCGGATCCCATTCCTCGCCGCCCGTGAGCAGCAGCACGCCGCGGTCCGCGCCCGTCGCGAGCGCGTCGCGGAGCTGCTCCTCGGCCTCGGCCGGGCCGAGCGTGAGCACCGTGACGTCGCCGCCGTGCTGCTCGACGAGCCGCACCGCCTCCTCGACGCCGCACTCCTCGTGCGGGCTGATCGTGAAGCCCAGGTGGCGCGTCTCGATCGCCTGCTCGTCCTCGGTCAGGACCATCCGGCCGCCGGTCAGCGGCACGCGCTTGACGCAGACGAGGATCCTCACGTCAGTACCGGGTCGGCCGCTCGGACCCGCTCGTTGTCGGGGTCGAACAGCGGCGTCGAGCCGGCGACCTCCACGGTCACCGGGTAGCGCTCGCACATGTACTCCACGGCGAGCTGCTCGCCGACATTCGCGATCTCGGGCGGCAGGTAGGCCATCAGGATGTGCTTGCCCACCGAGGGCCCCGCCCCGGCGCTGGTCACGAACGAGCGCCGGCCCTTGCCGTCGATGAGGGGCGCGCCGTCGCGGGTCAGGATCGGCTCGCCCCCGAGCATGTAGCGCTTGCGCCCGTCGCGCGCGGTGTGGTCGTCCACGGTGAGCGTGCACATGACCGCGGCGGGCTCGGACTCGCGCTGGCGGACGTGGGCGTCCTTGCCGACGAAGTCCTGCGCCTTGACCTTGCCCCCCGCCATGCCGGCCTCGACGACGTCGTACTCGGCGTCGAGCTCGAAGCCGAAGGCGCGATAGCACTTCTCCAGCCGGCCCGTCGTGCCGTACACGCCGATCCCGGCGGGGACGACGCCGTGCGGCGCCCCGGCCTCGGCGACGATGTCCCACAGCCTCGCGCCCTGCTCGATCGGGACGTAGAGCTCCCAGCCCAGGTCGCCGACGTAGGAGATCCGCGACGCGAGCACGCGCAGCGAGCCCAGCTCGATCGTGCGGCAGGTGGCGAACGGGAAGCCCTCGTGCGAGACGTCGGCGCTCGTCGTGGCGGCCAGGATGTCGCGCGCCCGTGGTCCCCAGAGGCCGAGCGTGCACCAGCTCGACGTGAGGTCGAAGATCTGCGCGGTGCCGTCCGCGGGCAGGTGGTCGGCGTACCACTTCATGTCGGCCATCCCGTGCGCGCCGCCGGTGACGACCCGGAAGTGCTCCTCCCCGAGCCGCATCACGGTCAGGTCGGAGCGGAAGCCGCCGCTGGGCGTGAGCACCGGGGTGTAGACGACGCGGCCCAGCTTGGCGTCGCACTGGCGCATCGAGACCTGCTGCACGCACTCGAGCGCCCCCGGGCCGACGACGTCGAAGATGCAGAACGCGGTCAGGTCGAACATCGCGGCGCGGTCGCGCATCGCGAGGTGCTCGGCGTTGATGATCGGCGACCACCAGCGCGACTCCCACTCGGCTTCGCGCTCGCTCACGCGGTCGCCGTACTCGTCGAGCAGCGCCCGGTTCGAGTCGTACCAGTGCGGGCGCTCCCAGCCGGCGGCCTCGTAGAAGACCGCGCCGAGCTGGCGCTCGCGCTCGTGGAACGGCGACAGGCGGACGTCGCGGTTCGACGTCCACTGCTCCGCCGGGTGCACGATGCCGTAGGTCTTGTTGAAGCCCTCCGCGGCGCGCGCCCTCACGTGCTCGACGGTCTTCTGGTGCTCGTAGAAGCGGGCGATGTCGG
>Ga0136627_1000109_pt1 | contig 24456 bp, 28 predicted proteins | sample AntDrymUQ4892206_2_FD_104652 | JGI IMG/M metagenome (GOLD analysis project Ga0136627, IMG submission 104652) | Polar desert sand microbial communities from Dry Valleys, Antarctica - metaG UQ489 (22.06) | ecosystem: Environmental > Terrestrial > Soil > Desert | place: Antarctica: Dry Valley... | reverse complement strand
GGGCTGCAGGGATCCTTGCGGTGTTGCTGGGATGGGGTTGGCTCAGCGTGGAGGTGCTCGTCTACAGCGGCGATCTGGGAGCGGTCGTGCAAGGGCTGCAGTTCGGTTGGTCGATCGTTGTGGGCGCTCTACGCGGCGGCGCTGCTGGGTGTCGGGGTCGCCACGCGCACGAGGTGGCCGCGTATGTGCGCCACCGGCCTGCTCGCGGTCGTCATGGTGAAGCTCGTCGTGCTCGACCTCTGGCTGCTGCCGACCCTGTACCGGACGCTCGCGTTCGTCGGGCTCGGCCTTGTGTTGATGCTGTGCTCGCTCATGTACCACCGTCTGCTGCCCAAGCTGCTGGGTGGGGAGGAGTCCGCCGAAGGCTCGCCGCATGCGAGTCGGTAGACGAAGAGAAACCGGCCCCCGTGAGGGGGCCGGTCGGATGGCTTACCTATTACGCCCGAACGCACTTCATGCCGCTAGGGACATGCCCGGTGGACCAAACCGAGACCTCGGACGCCGGTGAACCGGGTGGGATTCCGCCAGTGGCCCAAACAACTAGCCAATCCCGTTACTGCTGGAGCCGAACCACTAACCGCCGGCCACCTCACGAGGTCCGTAGAAACTATCAATCACAGTGTGTGGACCACCTCCTCTCTCGTGTAAGGCCATAAAAGCACATGCCGCGCACAATATGGTGCACTTTCTCCGACGAATTTCGTGACCTGCGATGGAACGACGACAACAGAACAAGCGAGCGACGCCGGAGTGGATCGGGTGGCCGGCGCAGCGATGGATATACTGCTCGATAACTTGACTGGACGGTCAAGAACGAGCGAGCGGACCGCTCGCTCCTCGAAACCCGGCGACAGAACGGCGGGAGGTCGCACCCAACTGGTCCGACCCCTAAGTAAAGTGACGAGCGCGCGCGTCACGGGGCGGGCCGGGATGGCGACATCGATCAACAGGAGGTAGCGATGGGCTTGCTCGACGGGAAGGTTGCGATCGTCACGGGGGCCGGGCGCGGGATCGGGCGAGAGCACTCGCTGGCGCTCGCAGCCGAGGGGGCCGGGGTCCTGGTCAACGACCTCGGCGGCTCCGCTGCGGGCGAGGGGAGCGACCAGACGCCCGCCCAGCAAGTCGCCGACGAGATCAGCTCGGCCGGCGGCGAGGCCGCCGCCAACTACGACAACGTCGCCGACTTCCAGGGCGCCGCCAATCTGATCAAGCAGGCCGTGGACTCCTTCGGGCGGCTCGACATCCTCGTCAACAACGCTGGCATCCTGCGCGATCGCATGCTCGTCAACCTGGCCGAGGACGAGTGGGACGCGGTCATCAACGTCCACCTCAAGGGCCATTACGCTCCGACCCGGCACGCCGCGGCCTACTGGCGGGCGCAGTCGAAGGAGGGCAACCCCGTCGCGGGGCGCGTCATCAACACCGCCAGTCCTTCGGGCGTGTTCGGCAACGTCGGCCAGGCCAACTACGGCGCCGCCAAGGCCGGCATCGCCGCCTTCACCGTCATCGCCGCGCAGGAACTGTCGCGCTACGGCGTGACCGTCAACTGCCTGGCCCCCAACGCGCGCACGCGCATGACCGAGGACATCTTCGCCGGCATTCCCGCCCCCAGCGACGGCGGCTACGACCCGCTGAGCCCCGACAACATTTCGCCCATCGTGGTTGCGCTCGCCAGCGACACCGCCGCCTCCATCACCGGGCAGGTCTTCTTCGTCTACGGTCCGGCGATCAACGTGCTCAAGCCGTGGGACTCCGGCACGCTCATCAAGCAGAACTCGAAATGGGATCCGACCGAGCTCGCCGGCAAGCTGAAGGAGACCTTCCCCACCGGCCTTGCTCCGGAGGGCATGATGCCGATGGTGCTCAAGGCAGCGGGGGAGGCGTAGATCGTGGCAGGAAAAGAACTCACCTTCGACCTTCCGGTGCGTCTTGAGCACGTGCAGGACTTCGCACGGGCGGTCGGCGAGGACAACCCGGTGTTCTTCGACATCGAGGCGGCGGAGCAACAGGGTTTTCCGAGCGTGGTCGCGCCCCCGACCTTCACGACGACACAGATCTTCCAGGTCCCGCGCGCCGAGCGCGAGCAGCAACTCGGCGCCAACCTCGACTACGGACGAGTGCTCCACGGCGAGCAGGAGTTCGTCTACAAGCGCTTACCCATCGCCGGTGAGACGCTCAAGGGGCGCATGCGCATCGCCAAGGACTTCACCAAGGAAGGCAAGCGAGGCGGCGCGATGCGCTTCGTGACCTACGAGTCGATCTTCACCGACGAAGCGGGCGACGAGGTGCTCAGCGCCTACTACACGCTTATCGAGACCGCCAAGGACGTGGGCTGAATGGGAGAGGTCGAGACCATCACGCTCGAGGGGATCTCGTCCGGCATGGAGCTGGGCGAGGTCGTCTACGGTCCGGTGCAGCGCGACGACTTCAAAGCGTACGCGGATGCATCCGGTGACGACAACCCGATCCATCAGGACGAGGACTACGCGCGCAAGACCGGCGCGCCGACGGTGTTCGCCATGGGCATGCTTCCGGCCGGGTACCTCGCGCACGCAGTCTCGGACTGGTTCGGCGGACCGCAGCACCTGCGCCGCTTCAAGGTTCGCTTCACGACGCGGGTGTGGCCGGGCGACGAGATCGTCTGCACCGGCAAGGTTCAAACGATTGACGGCAACATCGTGACGGTGACCATCGAAGCGCGCCGGCGCGGCGACGGTCCGCCCGAGCTCGAACTCGATCACGAGCAGGTCGCCCTGATGGGCGAGGCCGACATCGAGCTGCCCCTTTAGCCATTCCGAGAGGAGACGCACCATGGGACTGAACCGGGATCTCGCCGGCAAGGCTTATCCCACGAGGACGTTCGAGGTTACGGCCGACCGCATCGAGGCCTTCGCGCGCGCGACCAACGACGACAACGAGCGCTATTTCAAGGGGGACGACGCGGTGTCCGGCCCCGTCTTCCCCATCGTGAGCGCGTTCGACTCCTTCATGGAGGCGGCTATGGACCCGGAGTTGGGGGCCGACTTGCTGCGGCTCGTGCACGGAGCCGAGGAGCACATCATTCGCAGGCCGCTCCGCCCAGGGGACGCGCTCACGGTCACTCCCGTGCTCGAGTCGGTCGAAACCAAGGAGACCGGCGAGACCTTCACAGTCGCCGCGCGCCAGACTAACTCCGACGGCGATCTCGTCGCCGAGGTGCGCGGCACGATGTTCATCCGAGGCACGGGCTCGCGCAAGAAGATCGTCGAGGCCGCGCGCGCGGAGCAGTCCAACGAGGACCAGGCCATCTTGTACGAGGAGTCCACCAAGGTCGACGAGGATCAGCCGCGCCGCTACGCCGAGGCCTCGGGTGATCACAACCCGATTCACCTCGACGACGACACCGCGCGCATGGCGGGGCTGCCGGGCGTGATCCTCCACGGCATGTGCACGATGGCGATCGCGACCAAGGCGGCGGTCAACGGACCGGCGGGGGGCGACCCGACCAAGATCACGCGCGTCGCCGTCCGCTTTTCGAAGCCGGTGCTCCCCGGACAGGAACTGACCACGCGCCTGTGGCAGACCGGCGAGTTCGGCTACGGCTTCGAGACCTATAATCCCGCAGGCGCGGCGGTCATCAAGAGCGGCATCGTGGAGGTCGAGTCTTAGAAGAAGGTCGAGGTGCGGTATGCAGCGAGCGCCACCCCGGCGGCCGCGACCCCCACCACCGCCAGAATCTGAAGCGCGAGCGAGGGTTTGCGCGCGCGAGTGACGTCGAGGCAGTAGCCGAGGATCAGACCCCCGAGCAGGCCGCCGATATGGGCGAAGTTGTCGATTTGCGGCACGAGAAAGCCGAACGCCAGGTTCAACCCCACGAAGCCGAGGATATTGCGCATGTATCCGAACGCCATCGCCGAGCCGCGCTTTCCGTAGAGGAACGCGATGAGCGCGCCGACCACGCCGAAGATCGCGCCCGAGGCGCCGACGCTCGTGCCCAGCGAAAACAGGTAAGAACCGACGGCGCCTGTGAAGCCGGCTATGAAGTAGATGAGCGCGAAGCGTTTGCTTCCGTAGGCCTGTTCGACCTCGGGTCCGAAGGTGAAGAGGACGTACGAGTTCAAGGCAAGGTGCAGGATTCCCGCGCGTAGGAACATCGGCGTGATCAACCGGTACCACTCGCCGAGAGCCACTAGGGCCTTGATCTCGGCAAAGCGATCGAAGATCAGGTCGCCGGTGAGGAGTGTCAGCACGAACATGCCGATGTTGATCGCCAGCAACGCGTAGGTGACCGGTGCGTTTGCTCGCAGGGCGGTGCGCACCTTGGGAGCCGACCTGCGGGCCTCGGCCACGCACTCAGGACAGTGCTGGCCGACGGACGCGGGGATCGCGCAGCGTCCGCAGATAGGACGCTCGCAGCGCGTGCAGCGCAGTCTGGTTGGGGTCTTGGGGTGGCCGTAGCAGTAAAGCTGCTCGGACTCGTCGACGAGTTGACCCTGGTTCGGGTCCGCGGGGGGCTGATTGTTCACCCGACCCATGGTGCCACAGCTGCCTTCTTTAGCCGCGATATCCCTCCTCAAGCGCCCTGCATGCCCGACCATGTAGGCATGCCCCAGAAGGTCACGGTCGCCACCTACAACGTCCACCACTGCGCGGGGCTCGACGATCGCGTCGACGTCGAACGCGTCGCCGGCGTCGTCGTCGCTACGGGAGCCGGCATCGTGGGCTTCCAGGAGCTCGACGAGCTCCTCGAGAGAAGCGGAAGGACCCATCAGGCGTGCCTGCTCGCAGAGCGCATGGGCCGGGCCGTGGACTTTTTTCCGACGCTCGAGCGTGCCGGGGGCCGCTATGGACTCGGTCTCGCAACGATCGAGGGGGCAGAGGCCCACCTTGAGCGCCTCCCGCGCCGGGGGGCCGAGGAGCCGCGCGGGGCCATCGTGGCGCAGGTCGGCGACCTCTGGGTGATCGTCACCCACCTCTCGCGCGACCGCTTCAGCCGGGCGAGCCAGACGCGAGCTCTCGCCTCGATCGCGACGTCCCTCGAGGGTCCCGTGGTGCTGATGGGCGATCTCAACCAGGGTCCCCGCTCGCTTGAGCCCCTCAGGGAGGCGGGCCTGGACGGCGACGGGACGACCCATCGCACCATGAACGGGTGGCGGGCGCGCCACATCGACCACGTCCTGGCGGGGGGCGGCGCCCGGGTGACTCGCTCGTGGACGATCCCCTCGGATGCGTCCGACCACGTCCCCCTCGTGGCGGAGGTGAGCCTCCCGTGATACCGGTATTCTTGGTGCTGTTGTTTCTGGTGTTGTTATTGTTAAGCTCTGAGCACAGAGAGAGTGGAGATCTTCGATCAGGGCCGGAGGAAAGCGCGTGAGGATCCCGGGGAACCGCCTCGCTGCTGCGGTCGCTTTCGCCGCCGTCGGGCTCGCCGCCTGTGGCGGGGGCGAGGGCGATGGCGAGCTCGAGGCCGCCCAGCAGCGCTCGACCGAGGCGCTCGAGGACATCGAACGGCTTCAAGGAGCGCTGGACGAGCTCGATGGCGAGCTGGAGGCGCTGGGAGTCGATAACGACGAGCTCACCGCCGACCACGACGAGCTGGCCGCCAGACTCGGTGACGTCAACGGCAGGTTCAAGAAGTCCGTGGGCGAGCTCACCGAGGCGCTGACCGAGCTCGAGGGCTCGACCGCTACGGCGCGCAGCAACGCCGACGACGCGCTTGGCGTCGCGGCCGAGGCGACGCGCGACATCTCGATACTGACCAACCGGCTCGACTACCACCTGCGCAACCACGGGGGCGGCTAAGTGGCGCAGGTCATGCGCGAGCTCGTCGGGGTCTGCTTGTCGGGTCGCTACCGGCTCGTGACCCGCATCGCCGGCGGCGGAATGGGCGACGTCTACAGGGCGCACGACCTGCTGCTCGATCGCTCGGTCGCGGTCAAAGTCCTGCAACCGAGCCTCGCCGCCGATCCCGAACATCTCGAGCGCTTCAAGGCCGAGGCGCGCAGCGCGGCTCGCTTCAGCCACCCGAACGTCGTGGCCGTCTACGACTGGGGCTGTGAGGACGACGACACCTACTACATGGTCATGGAGTACGTCGCGGGCAGTGACCTGCGGGATCTGCTTGAGCGCCGCGGAGCAATCGAGTACGGCGTCGCTCTAGAGATCATGGCCGACGTCTGCGACGCGCTCGAGGCCGCGCACGCTGTTGGGCTCGTGCACAGGGACATCAAGCCCGAGAACATCCTGATCGCGCGCGACGGCAAGGTGAAGGTCGCGGACTTCGGCATCGCGGTGGTCGTGGACACGGATCGGGCCGGTGCCGGCACCATCCTCGGGACCGTGCGCTACCTCTCTCCCGAACAGGCCAGGGGGCGCGACGCAACCCCGCTATCGGATGTCTGGGCCGCGGGGGCCGTGCTCGCCGAGCTTCTGACCGGACGTCCACCGGCGAACGGTTCGGGGACGGACGCCGTGAAACTGCGCGCTCACCAGAGCCCGAGCGCGCCCTCGGACGGCGATCCGGCGCTGCCGGCGGAGGTCGACACCATCGTCCTGCGGGCATGCGCTCTCGACCCCGCCGACCGCTACGACGGCGCTGCCGCCATGGGCGACGCAATGCGGGTTGCGAGCGTCGGCACCATTTACCGGAAGGAGCCGGCGGTCAGAGAGCTGCTCGGCGACCTCACCGGCGAGGTTCGGCTGCCCGACATGGCGCCGACGGAGTTCGATCCGAGGTCGACCAAGGCGCGCGCCGGGCGTCGCGCCCGGGTCCGATCGAGACGGCGATCGGCGCTGCTCGGCCTCGTTGCGCTGATGCTGCTTGCGTTCGCGGGAGCGCGCGCTTATGCCGCGCTAACCGCGCCCGACCGGGTCGAGGTTCCGGGGCTCTCAGAGCTGTCGAAGGATGACGCGATGGCGGCGCTGCAGGAGGTCGGGCTCGACCTCGAGGTGCTGCGGCGCGAGCAGTCGCGCTCCGTCGAGGCCGGGTCGGTGCTCGAGCAGGAACCCGCCTCGGGCACTCTGCTCGAGGGTTCGCCGGTGACGGTCGTGCTGTCGGCCGGGCCCCCGAAGGTCAACGCACCGGATCTCACCGGCATGACCAGGTCGCAACTCGAGGTCCGTCTCCGGGCCAGCGGGCTTGAACTCGGGACCGTGTCAAACAAGTTCGACGTCGCCGCCGAGGGCACGGTCGTGGCCCAGAGCCCCGCCGACCGCAAGGTCAGGTGGGGAAGCAGCGTGGACGTGACGCTGTCCAAGGGGCCGCAGTCGATCGAGGTTCCCGACGCCGCCGGCTTCAAGGCGAAGCGGGCGGTCGCAATCCTCGAGCAGGCCGGGTTCGTGGCCGTGCTCGTGGACTCGTACTCGGACGCCGTCGAGGAGGGGCTGATCATCTCCTCCGACCCCGGCGCGAGCACGACCGCACCCGAGGGCGGCGAGGTCGAGCTCTACGTCTCCGTCGGTCCCGAGTTTGAGGAGCTGACGATGCCCGATGTGCGCAATCTTCCTGAGGACGAGGCCCGCTCGAGGCTCGAGGGCAAGGGTCTGCGCGTCGACGTGGTCCAGTCCTGCGGCGGCGGCACCACGGTCGTGGACACCGACCCCATCGCAGGAGTGACCGTCAGGGAGAACGAAACCGTAGCCCTCTTCGTCTGCTAGTGCCCCGGTTCTGAGTGTGAGGAGTCTCGATGTGCGGGTACTAACGGCGTTCAGAACGCCTAGAGGACGTTCCACGCGGTGAGGAGCTCGATAAAGCGCGGGGTGCACTCGAGCGTTTCGATCTCGTCCAGCGGGATCCAGCGGACCTCGTCGGCGTCGTCGCCCGCCATCGGTTCGTCGGTCCCCTCGTAGGTCGCAAGGAAGTCCATCACCACGTAGTGGAGGTCGTCTCCGATGACCTCGAAGAATCCGGCAAGCTCACCCGTGGTGATGGCGAGACCGGTCTCCTCGCGCACCTCTCGCTTGACCGCTGACACGAGATACTCGCCCGGCTCGACCCTCCCTCCCGGAACCGACCACAGCCCGCGCGCCGGCTCTTGCGCGCGCTTCACCATCAAGAGCTTGCCGTCTCTCACGACGATCGCTCCCACTCCCAGAGTCACGGCGGCGCGCTCGGTAGAGGTCATGTCCGCACTTAGGCTACGTCGTTCATGAGCCACACGGTCGATCGTCACACACAGTCGGATCCCACCTGGGCGACGTGGACCATCCTGATCATCGGTCTTCTCGGAGCTTCGGTGGCTGCGATTCTCATTCGTTATGCGAGCGCCGACGACGGCGGCGATGCCCAAGCCCTGGCGATCTCCTTCTGGCGCTGCACCCTCGGTGCCCTGCTGCTGGCGCCGTTCGCTCGTTGGAAGACGCGCGGTGCAACGCCGGCCACCGCCAAACTGTCGGCTGCGGCCGGGTTCTTTCTGGCCCTTCACTTCGCCACATGGATCACTTCAGTCGGACTCACGAGCGTGGCGTCCTCGGTGCTTCTCGTGTCGACCACTCCCGTGTTCACGGCGACGCTCGCATGGCTGCTCTTCAAGGAACGTCTCAAGCCGGCTGGATGGGCCGGGATCGCGCTGACCCTCGGTGGCATCGGACTCATCGGCGGCGGTGACTTCGGGGGCACGTCCGGTACGGGCAACCTGCTCGCGCTCATCGGTGGAGCGACCGCGGGGGGCTACCTCATGTTCGGGGCGACGGCGCGCCGCACGCTCGGCATCGTGGAGTACGCGGTCATGACTTATACGACCGCAGCGCTACTGCTCCTGCCCGTCTGTCTTGTCACCGGTATCGATCTATGGGGCTACGGCGCGCAGACCTGGTGGGCCATTGGCGGACTCGTGGTCGGGTCACAGTTGCTCGGGCACACGATGATCAACATGGCGCTCAAGCACATCGACGCGACCACGGTCGCGGTAACGGTGATGGCGGAGCCCATCATCGCCACCATTCTCGCCGCACTGTTGTTCGCCGAGACTCCCTCGCTGCTTATCTATCCGGGAGGTCTTCTTGTCCTTGCGGGCATCTACCTGGTCACGACGGTGCGCAAGGATCCCGTCGTGACAGTCGATCGATGAGCACCGCGATCCGGGGCGCGCGCGGCGTCATTCCGACCGACGCCTGCCTCGTCATGGGTGTTGTCAACCGAACCGCCGATTCGTTCTATGACGGGGGCCGGTTGGGGCTCGACGAGTCCGTCGCGCACGCTCTAGCGCTCGCCGATCAAGGTGCGGACATCATCGACATCGGCGGCGTCAAGGCCGGCCCGGGCCCCCCCATCGCAGAAGACGAGGAGCGCGCACGCGTGATTCCCTTAATCGCCGCGGTCGCTGCGGCAACGCCCGTTCCCATCTCGGTCGAAACGGCGCGGCCCCCGGTCGCCGAGGCCGCCATCGAGGCGGGGGCGACCATGGTCAACGACGTTGGTGGGTTGCACGACGAGGGACTTGCGCGCGTCTGCGCGACGACCGGAGCCGCACTTGTGGTCATGCATCACGGGGGCCAGCTTCGGGGACGTCCACGCCATCCTCGCTACAAGGACGTCGTCGTGTCCGTGATCGAGGAGTTCGAACGCTGCGCCGAGATCGCGTCGCGCGCCGGAGTCGCCGAGGAGCAGATCATCGTCGATCCGGGGCTCGACTTCGGTAAGACGACCTTTCACTCGCTCGCCATCGTGCGTCGCCTCAACGAACTGACCGCCCTGGACTGGCCGGTCCTCGTCGCCCCGTCCCGCAAGGACGTCGTGGGCGAGAGCCTGGGGCTGCCGCCGGAGCAACGGCTCGAGGGGACGCTCGCGCTCGTCGCCCTCTCGGTTGCGGCCGGCGCCGCGATCGTGCGCGTACACGACGTCGCCGAGACCGTGCGCGTCGTCAGGATGACCGAGATGGTGTCGGGCCGGCGACCTCCCGCCGAGCCCCTGCGCGGCCTGTGGGATTGATCCGGGACCGGGCTCGGGCCGGTCATTGCGGCGTTTGTGGCGCACAGCAGCCCGTTTCGCCTCACTCATCACCCGAACCGGCCTTCGTCGGGCCTTTGCTATCCATAGGTACTCTCGCCGAAAAAGCACTGGTCGGTGCGGCCGTGCTGGTAGTCACCGACCGCACCGACCGCCGCTTCCGAGTTGATAGGTTTTCGGCATCATGTCTAAGCGCGTGCTGATCGTGGAGGACGAGGAAACCGTCCGGGAGCTCGAGAAGTTCATTCTCGAGCAGCACGGCTACGAGGTCATGGAGGCGCGCGATGGACTCGAGGGCCTTACGAAGGCCGAGTTCCGCAGGCCCGATCTGATCCTGCTGGATCTCATGATGCCCGATGTCTCCGGTGGACGGATGTTCGACGAGGTGCGTCACCATCCGGCGACGAAGGACATTCCCATCGTGGTGGTTACGGGCAAGCCGGACGCGCACGAGATGTTCGACGACGCCATCGGCGAGGAGAACGTCATCATGAAGCCGTTCGAGGCCGACGCCCTGATCGACCGCATCCGCAGCCATATCGGCGATCCGGAGTGACGGCGGCGGTAATCCTCGCCGGCATCCTGGGTCTGATCTTCGGAAGTTTCGGGACCGTCGCGGCACACCGCATTCCTCGTCGCGAGACAATCGTCACCGGACGCTCCAAGTGCCCCAACTGCGGCCGGCAAATCAAGGCCGTCGAGAACATCCCCGTCGTGAGCTATCTCGCGCTGCGCGGCAGGTGTCCGGGATGCGGGCTATCGATCTCGGCACGCTACCCGCTCACCGAGCTTGTGACCGGCGTGCTGTTCGCGCTCGCGGTCATCGAGTTCGGCCTCACGCTCACGGCCGCGGTCTACGCCGCGTTCTTTTGGGTGCTGGTCGTGCTGACGGCCATAGACCTCGAGCACAAGCTGCTGCCAAACCGGGTCGTCTACCCGACCTTCGTGGTCGGCTGGATCGCCCTCGTCGGCGCGGCGCTCACTGAGGGCGACACCTCGCCACTGACAAATGCCGCCATCGGCGCCGCGCTCTTCGGCGGTTTCTTCTTGCTGGTCGCGTTCGTCTATCCCGCCGGAATGGGTGGGGGTGACGTCAAGCTCGCCTTCGTGCTCGGCACCTTCCTCGGCTACGCCGGCGGTGTCGGGGCGGTGGTCGCGGGCATGTTCCTCTCGTTTCTTATCGGAGGGGTCAGCGGCGTTGTCGCCATGAAGCTCTCGGGCCAGGGACGCAAGATGCAGATTCCGTTCGGACCCTTTCTCGCTCTCGGAAGCATCATCTCGGTTTTCGTCGGTGACGCGCTGGCGCAGGGTTACGTCGACTTCCTCTAGCTACGGTCGGCCTGAGCTCACGCGCCGGCGACGCGCTCCGAGAGGTCACGGAAATTGTCCCGCACGAAGTCGATGAGCCGCATTTCCGGGGACACGTGCAGCTTGCGGCGGATGCGTGCCTTGTGGCTTCGGACAGTGCCCGCGCTGATGCCGAGCTGCTCGGCGATCTCCTGCTCCGTCCGCCGCCCTGCGATGCGCGCGAGCACGTCCCACTCCCGAAGCGTCAGTCCTTCGGCCAGCGACAGGGTGTTCAGGCTGCGCTTGCGCGGGTCGTCCGAACGCCAGCTCATGTCGCCACCCGACTCCTTGGCTTTGAAGAGGGCGATTTCGGCCTTCTTCAAGAGATCCTCCAGCGAGTGCTTGGGCCCGAACTCGGCGACGCCAATCGACACGGTCGGCGCAGCGGTGTTGGAGTCGAGCTGCTTGACGGCCGCGCGGATGCGCTCGGCCGCGACCCACGCGGTCGCGGCATCGCTTTCGGGAAGCAACGCGGCGAACCCGTCGCCCTTGTAGCGGAACACGAGGTCGGAGACCCTCAGCTCGGACTTGATCACCCGGCCGAGGCGTGTCAGCAGCCGGTCGGCCTGCTCATGCCCGAGCCGCTCGTTGACGGCCGCCATGTCGTCGACGTCGAGCAGCAGTACGCAAAAGGGGGCCGCGCTTCTGTTCGAACGGGCGATCTCCTCGTTGAGACGCACGGTGAAGGCCCCGGTCGCCGGGAGGCCGGTTACCGGATCGGTCGAGTGCCGCTTCAGGGCTTCGGCTTCTCTCTTGCGCCTGCGCACGGCGGACCAGATACGCGCGACCAGCTCGCGCTGATCCGCGGGCTTCGTCACGTAGTCGATCGCGCCACTTTCGAGACCCTTCAGCTTGTCGTCAACGCGACTGAGGGCCGAGAGGCAGATGACGGGAATGTCGCCCGTTGTCGTCTGCTCGCTCAACAATTCCAGCACGGTGAGACCGTCCATCTCCGGCATCATCATGTCCAGCACGATGACGTCGGGGGTCCGGCTTCTGGCTAACTCGACGCAGTCTGCGCCGCTGCTTGCGAGGATCAGAGCGAAGTCGTCTCGTAACTGAACCTCGGCGAGGCGTAGGAGGTCCGGATCGTCGTCGACGACCAAGACAAGAGGCTGTTCCCCCATCGAATTTATTTCTGAACCCATTGGTTTCTTTGCTTCCCTGATAGTCGTGCTTTAGTCCCGAGATTACGATGGCACGGAATGGCCCAAGTTTGAATCAGCCTCAGTGACTAAATTCGTCTAGTCTCGCTCGGCGCGACGGCGGGCCTTACGATGGGTCGATGAGCGAATTCGACGAACCGGCCGGTGGCGATCCCCCCGACGACGAGCGGCCGCTGGACCCCGAGGAGCGCGCCGCCCTGCGCCAGGACCTCGTCGACGTGCAGGTGCTGAAGGAGGTCCTCGAGCCCAAAGGGTTAAAGGGAGCGGTCTTCTACTGCCCGGACTGCGGCGAGGACCATTTTCTGGGCTGGGATTTGCTGGCAGGGAACCTTCAAGAGCTGCTCGAGGCCGGCGAATCGCCGGTTCACGAGCCCGCCTTCGAGCCGAATCCCAGCGACTACGTCTCGTGGGACTACGCGCGCGGCTTTCTCGACGGGTACGAGTCCTTCGAGCAGGAGGAGATCGGCGAGATCGCCGCACGCCTCGTCGCCAAGCTGATCGAGTCCGGCATGTCTGTCGACGAGGTCAAAGGGGTGCTTGCGTCGGTGGGCCTGCAGGTGCCCGACGCCACAGAGCCTCCCGACCCCAAGCGCCTCAACCGGGACGACTAGCGGCGGAGTCATGGCCAGGATCATTGCGTTTGCGAACCAAAAGGGCGGGGTGGCCAAGACCACGTCGACCCTGTCGGTCGCGGCGGCCCTCGCCGAAAGGGGCAAGAGCGTGCTGGCGGTGGATCTCGACCCCCAGGGGGCGCTGACCTTCTCGGTGGGCGCGGACCCGGACTCTCTCGACGAGACCATCAACGATGTTCTGGTCCGCCGCCTCCCCATCGAGAAGGTCATCATCGCCCGCCCCGAGGGGGACGGGTCCGTCGACGTGGTGCCCGCCAACATCGACCTCGCGGGGGCCGAGGCGGTCCTGCTGGCCAAGACCGGAAGGGAGTACGCGCTCGAACGCGCCCTGCGCTCCATCACGGGGCGCTACGACTTCATGCTGCTCGACTGCCCACCGTCGCTCGGCATCCTCACGATCAACGGGCTCACCGCGGCTCAGGAGGTCGTCATCCCGTTGCAGTGCGAGGCGCTCTCGCACCGGGGCGTCGGCCAACTGCTCGAGACGCTGCGGGATGTCCGCCATTTCACCAATCCACACCTCGTCGTAACGGGAATCATCCCGACGATGTTCGACGGGCGCTCGCGTCATGCCCGCCAGGTGCTCGCCGACGTCGGCGCCCGCTACGAGGTGACCGTCCTGCAGCCCCCCGTTCGCAAGTCGATTCGCTTCGCCGAGGCGGCGCAGGCCGGGCGCTCGATCCTGGCCTACGCTTCATCGCATCCCGGGGCCCACGCTTACAGGGAGCTGGCCCGCCAGATCGACGAGGGCGTGGATTCGTGACCGGGGCGAAGGAGCCGGGCCGCCACGCCCTCTACAGCCGCAGCGAACGCAGGCCCTTCACGGCCACCGTCGAGTGCTCTACATGCAGAGAGGAGAGGCGCGTCTCCTACCTCGAGCTGGGGGCGCTAATGTTCCCCCTACACTTTCACCTTCCGCCCATGATCCGTCATTACAGTTCTTGGTTCCGTTGTCCGTCGTGCGGTAGGAGGACCTGGCTGCGGATTCATCTCGATCGCTAGTGGGGCACGACCGTAGTTCGAAAAGGAGGAGGCACCCGTGGCACGCAAGACGAAGGCCAAGAAGGACCTCGACAAGGCCACCAAGCAGCTCAATCGCTCGGCGAGGGCTCTCGGGGACGTAACTCGCAAGGCCGCCGACGTCGCCGGGAAGACGGCGAAGGACATCGCCAAGACGAGCGATGCCAAGCAGGCGAAGAAGGCGGCGAAGGTCGCCCAGACCGCAGTCGCGGCCGCCGCGGTCGCCGCTGTGGAGCTCGTCAAGACGGCGAGCAAGAAGAGCCAGAAGGGGGCCAAGAAGGTCTCGAGCTCGAGGGAGGCCTCCGGAGCGAAGAAGTCGGTCAAGCGCGCAACCGAAGCGACCAAGAAGGCCGCCAAGACCACGGCGAAGCAGGGCCGCCAGCAGAGCGCCGAGGCCATCAAACAAGCCCGCACGCGCTCTCAGGATGCGAAGAAGACCGCGCAGAAGCAGTCGTCCAGGACCCGAAGGAAGGTCAAGAAGAAGGTCGGCTAAACGCTGCCACCGCTGAGAACCACTGCTGCGCCGAACGGCGTTCGACATCTCCGTCCAGCGGCTCGTACACGCCGCCGAGCTGCGCGGCTACGTCTGAGCTGACCCGAATCCCAAACTTTCTCTTCGCAATTCGGGCATATCCGGACCAGTTACCCCGATACGTGCGTGTGGCTTGCCGCGCCGTGGGAAGGATGCCGAAAGGGACAAAGAGAAGAGTAGCGAGGTGGCGGCGGACCGCCAGATCCTCTTGATTGAAAGGGTTCTTCGATGGACAACCCCAGGTCGTGCGTATGGATGCGAGGCCCGCGCGATGAGCGCGTGCATGTGTCGGCGGCCAAGTGGTGGCTCGCGATCACCCGCGACGTCATGGCGAACGAGTACCGGCGCATGTCGTCGAAGCACCGGCCCCCGGTCGGCTGCGACATGACTCCCAAGTTCATCTCTCCGCTGGAGCACCAAAAGAACTCTTGAGCCGAGCCCAGCTCGGCCCCCATTTAGGATGACCCCCTTGTCAAACCCAAGGGGGTTTCTTCGTGTCCGTAGAAAAGTCCATCGACTTGACGGCGACGGGTCCGAGCATCGAGGAAGCGGTCACCGAGGCCGTTCACCGCGCGAGCCTCACCCTGCGCGGAGTGACCGGCTTCGAGGTCGAGCGCGTCGAGGGCATGGTCGACGACGGGGCGATCACCTACAAGGTCTTGTTGCGCCTCACCTTCGTCATCAAAGAGCAGGTGCACGAGTAGTCGCCGCGATGGAGCATCGCCGGCGCGAGCCCGCCCCTGGCGTCTTCCGCCTCGTCCTTCCGCTGCCCTTCCCGGGTCTCGATCGGGTCAACGCCTACCTGCTCGCGGGCGACGACGGCCTCGTGCTGGTCGACTGCGGGATGTGGGATCCGGCGCTCGACGATGGCGGCTACTCGGAGCTCGAGGCCGCGGTCGCCGCCACCGGTCACACGCTCGACGACGTGAGGACGCTGATCCTGACGCACCCGCACATCGACCATTACGGCATGGCCGGCCGGGTCGTCGAGGCCACCGGGTGCGAGCTGTGGATGCACGAGGCTGCCCGCGCCGAGCTTGCCGTCTACCGCGATCCGGAGGCGCTCGCCGCCGAGCTGAAGTCGATGCTGACCGACCACGGCGTCCGGCGCGATGAGATCGGAGAGTTGAGCGCGTTCGAGGACTGGCGGCCTTTCGTTTACGAGCTCATCGACGCGACCAGGTGGTTGACTGACGGCGACGGCTTCGAGGCGGGCGGGCGCACGTGGCGGGCGCTGCACACACCGGGTCATGACTCCGCTCACGTCTGCCTTTGGGACAAGGCCGAGAGGATCCTCATCTCGGGCGACACGCTGTTGGGTTCGATCACCCCCCACATCGACTTCCGGCGCGGGGACGGGAACCCGCTCGGCGACTACCTCGCGTCCCTGGCCAGGATCGAGGAACTCGCGCCCGCACTCGTGCTTCCTGGTCACGGTCGTCCCTTCGAGGACGGCGCGGATCGAGCGCGCGTCACGGCTCGCCATCACGACCGCAGGCTCGGAGCAATCGTGCAGGTCGTGCGACTCGAGCCGCACACGGCAAGCGAGATAACCGACGCCATCTTCGGCGACACGCTGCTCAACTTCGAGAGGAGACTCGCGTTCGGAGAGGCGCTGGCTCACCTCGCCTACCTGCGCGCCAACGGCGAGGTCGAGCGCATAGAGGCCGAGGACGGGACCTTCCTCTACCGCAAGAGAGCGCGCCGCCCCACACAGGCCACCGAATGAGCACGACTCCCGGAGCCTCGCTCGTCGTACGCAACGCGGCCGAGGTCGTGACCCTGGCCGGCCAAGGTCCACTGCGAGGCGATGCGCTGCGAGCGCTCGCGCCCGACGCGCGTCTCGATATCGACATGCAAGACGGACTCTTCGCTGAGGCCGGCGACGTAAGCGAGGGCGACGCCGAGCTCGACGCGACTGGCTGCACGGTCGTGCCCGGGTTCGTCGACTGTCACACCCACCTTCCCTTCTTCGGGTGGCGCGCCGATGAGGACGCGGCGCGCCTTTCGGGCATTCGCTACGAGACGCTGCATCGCGAGGAGGGGGGCATCTTTCGGTCGGCCAGACTCCTGGCCGAGGCGAGCGACGACGAGGTGCTCGAGTTCTCCCGCGGTCTCGCCGGCGAGATGCTGAGGCGCGGCACGACGACGTTCGAGACGAAGTCCGGCTACGGGCTGGGAGTCGAGGCCGAGCTGCGCCAACTGCGAGTGGCTCGCCGCCTCGCCGCCGAGGTCACCCAGACCGTCGTCACGACCTGTCTCGCCGCCCACGCGATCCCGAGGGACCGCTCGCCGGGGGAGTGGGTGGGCGAGGTCGCGACGGAGCTGCTCCCCGCGGTCGCCGGACAGGGCCTCGCCTCCGCGGTCGACATCTACGTCGAGTCGATCGCGTTCTCGCTTGAGCACGCCGCCCGCCTCAGCGAGGCGGCCGCCGGCCTCGGCCTGGCCATGCGGATGCACGCGGATCAGCTCGAAGACGGGCAGGCGGGGTCCTTCGCGGCGCGCTGGGGCTTCGTCTCGGCCGACCACCTTAACCACACCTCGTTGCCGGCGGTCGGAGACCTGGCCGCGAGCGACACGGCGGCGGTGCTGCTGCCGGGCGCGACCTTCACCTTGCGCCAGAGCAAGAGGCCCCAAGCGCGCGCCCTCATCGAAGAGGGGGCGATCGTGGCCCTGGCGAGCGACCTCAACCCGGGCACGTCGCCGGTTCTGGCGATGCCCTTCGTCATGGCGCTCGCCTGCCGCGTTTACGGGCTGCGCCCGCTCGAGGCCCTCGCGGCCGCGACCGTCAACGGCGCCCACGTCCTCGGCCTAGGCGAGAGCGTCGGCCGGATCGCACCGGGGTTCAGGGCCGACGCCGTGGTCCTCGACGCCCCGAGCTTCGACCACGTCTGCTACCGCCCCGATCACGATGCGGTGGTGGCGGTCATCTGCGGGGGCGAAGTAGCCCACCTCGCCCCCGGGGCCCAGACCCGCCTGACGTCCTTCTGAGGTCACAGGTGGACAAGTACAGATCAGAGAATATACAGTAGAGAGTATGTCACAGGTACAAGCAACGATTGCTCACCACCGCTTCGAGCTCGAAGCCTCCGAGGTCAGCAGGATCGCGGCTCGCACGCTGCCCGAACCCCTCGCGGATCACTACGTCGTTGTGAATGGGCGTCGCTATCCACCGAAGCAGGTCATCAGCCTCGTCACTGGGTTGGATCGAGCGGACTTCACCACCCATCAAGCCCGACGCGTCTTGAGCCGTCTGGGGTTCACCGTCGGCCGTCGCAGTGCCCACGCCCAACCCGCTGGACCCGGGCCTCGTCGCGAGGGCCCCCACCGCGGCCTGGAGGCCGACCTGCTTCGGCCCTTCGTCGCGAAGTGGGTGGCGCAGCGGGGGCTCGAGGTGCTCGTGGCGGCCGACGGCCCACAGGAGGTTCTCGCCTGGCTCGAACGTCACGATCAGCACGCAGACGCCATGTTTCTGGTGCCGCGCGACCAGGGTGAGGCCGAGGGGGTCGCGCCGGAGTGAGGCTCTCGTTCAAGGAGTTGCCCGGCGCCACCCACGACTACCTGCGGCCCGTGGTGCCCGTCCTCGTCGAGGGTTTGCCGCGCGCTCCTCAACTGTGCCTCGTCGACACCGGGGCGTTGCACAATCGTTTCGGATCCTGGGTCGCCGAGGCGGCCGGCATAGAGCTGGAAGCCGGCGCGACCGAAATCATTGCACTGGGCGGATTCATGACCGAGGCTCGGACGGTCCCCGTGCAACTTCGTATTGGCGACGCGGCTTGGGAGGCGCCGGTTTCATTCTGCGACCCCTGGCCGCCTGCCTTCCACGTCCTCGGCCAGGAGGGCTTTCTCCGCTGGTTCGAAGTCACGATTCGAGCCGCCCACTACACACTGGAGCTCACCCTCGAGACGGGCTGACCGGCGCTCGCCAGGCGCCAGCCCTTCACTGCGCCCATGGTGAAGCCGGAGATGAAACGCCCGAGGAAGAGGTTGAAGATGATGGCAATCGGCAACGCCACGAACACCACCGCCGACTGCCAGAAGAAGACGTCACCGCGGATCAGTTCGGTCGGAACCCCCGATGCTGATGGTCTTCTCCGGGTGTTCCACTCCTCCCCAAGCGGGCAACCGTAGTATATGTCGCATAACGCCCCCGGTTGATTGCCTCGCTGCGGCTACGCGAGCGGGCCGGCGGTTTCCTCCGCGGCGCGGGCGAGCGCCCCGCTGGCAACCAGCTTGCGCACCTCGCCGATGTCGTCGGACAGCGGTCTGTCCTCTTCGAGGAAGGGCGAGACCGCGCGCAGGTGCTCGGCCACATGCGCGGTCGCCGGTGACGGAGATAAGGGAGCGCGTAGGTCGAGGCCCTGCGCCGCTGCGAGCGCCTCGATGGCGACGACGTTCTCCGTGTTCGACATCACGGCCAGCGCCTTGCGGCCCGCGGTTGCGCCCATGCTGACGTGGTCCTCCTGACCCGCGGACGTCGGGATGGTGTCGGCCGACGCGGGGAACAGCAGTGAGCGGCTCTCGCTAACGACCGAGGCGGCGGTGTACTGCACGATCATGAAACCGGAACGGACGCCGGGCGCGTTGGTCAAGAAAGGCGGAAGGCCGTTGTTGAGGCTCGGATCCACGAGCCGCGCCACCCGGCGTTCGGCGATTGTCCCGAAGCCCGCTACGCACAGCGCGAGATGATCGAGGGCGAGGGCGAGGGATTCACCGTGGAAGTTACCGCCCGAACGTACCTCGCCCGTCGACACGATGACGTTGGGATTGTCGATGGCCGAGGCGAGCTCCCGCTCGAAGGTCGTGCGAGCGTAAGCGATGCCGTCCCGGTATGCGCCGTGCACCTGGGGGATGCAGCGCAGCGAGTAGGCGTCCTGGACGAGATGGTCGGAGTCGCGATGCGAGCTCACGATGTCGCTGCCGGCGAGTAGCCGGCGCAGGTTGCCGGCGACATCGAGCGCGCCGGGATGCGCTCGCAGCCCCACAACCTCGGCGTCGAAGACCCGGTCGGTTCCGAGGCAGGCCTCGACGCTCATCGCGCCGCAGAGATCCGCGGCGCGCGCAAGCGCCTCGGCTCGGGCACAAGTCAGGATGCCGAGCCCCAGCATGCCCTCGGTGCCGTTGACGAGGGAGAGGCCCTCTTTGTGGGACAGCTCGAGTGGCTCGAGCCCCACCGCTCGCAGCGCCTCGGCCGCGGGCTGGACCCTGCCCCCGGCGTCGACGAGGCCTTCTCCGATGAGGGGGAGCGCGAGGTGCGCGAGCAGCGCGAGGTCTCCGGACGCCCCAAGTGATCCCTGAGCGGGCACGACGGGATGAATCGAGTCGTTGAGCATGCGCGCGAGTCGCTCGACGACCTCGAAGCGGACACCCGAGACGCCCATGGCAAAGGTGCGCGCCTTGAGCACCATCATGGCCCGGACGACCTGGGCCGCAAGGGGAGGACCGACGGCCGTCGCGTGTGAGCGCAGGATGGCCTCTTGCAGAGCCTTGGCCTCGGCCGAGTCGATGCGCACGTTGGCGAGGTGACCGAGTCCCGTGGTGATGCCGTAGACCGCGGCGCCCGACGCGACTGCGTCTTCGACAACGCGGCGCGCGGGAGCCATGTCGGCGGCGAGCCCAGGAGCGAGACCGACCTCGGCCCCCCGGGCGACCTCGACTACGGCACCGATGCTCAGAGGTTCGCCGATCAGGATGGTCACAGGTTGCACTCTAACGAAGCCATTCTCGGGCCTGGCTATCCTGAGCAGATGCGAGCGATTCGCGCGGAGCTCATCTACATCGACGACGCCTTCAGGTCGAAGAAAGCGATCGTCGTCGACGGTGACCGCATCGCCGGCGTGATCGACGTCGCCGAGGCCGGTCCCGACGACTCGGTCGAGGATTGGGGCGAGGTTGCGCTCGTGCCGGGCATGGTCAACGCGCACGGGCACGCGTTCCAGAACCTGTTCAAGGGCTTTGCCGACGATCGCTCGTTCGAGTCGTGGCGCGACGATGTGCTCTATCCCTTCTCCGAACGGCTCGACGGCGACGCCATCTACGCGGGGGCTTTGTTCGCGTTCGCCGAAGCCCTGCTCGCGGGCGCGACGACGACCGTCGACTTCTTCTATCTGCACGACGATTCCAACGACAACGCCGAACACGTCTTGCGTGCGGCGCGCGACCTCGGCATCAGGCTGGTGCTGGCCCGCACCTTCTACGATCTTGACGCTCCGACCGGCGCTCCGAAGCGCTACCGCGAGGAGGCGCGCGACTCGGCCGAGCGGTGCGTCGCTCTCGCCCGTGCCCACGCGGGGGACCCGCTGGTGTCGGTGCAGCCAGCGCCGCACTCGCTGCACGCGGCGAGCCCCGCGACGATCGCCCTTGCGCTTGAGACCGCTGCCCAACTCGAGGTTCCCTGCCACCTGCACCTGGCCGAGGCGGCCTACGAGCGAGAGCAAGTGCAGGAGCGCTACGGGACGACGCCGGTTCGTCTCCTGGCGCGCGAGAAATTGCTGAGCGAGCGACTCGTCACGATTCACACGGTGTGGGTCGACGACGAAGAGATCGAGTTGCTCGCGCAGTCGGGGGCCGGGGTCGTGCACTGTCCCGGCGCCAACGCGTTTCTCGGAGATGGCATCGCGCCTCTTCCCGAGATGCTCAGGCGCGGCGTGAGGCTCGCGCTCGGGCCGGACGGAGGATGCGCCAACAACCGCCAGAGCGTCTTCGACGAGATGCGCATGGCGTCGCTCGTGGCGAAGGCGCGTGCGACCGACGGGGGCGCGCTCGATGCGGCGACGTCCTTTGCGCTCGGGACGCGCGGGGGAGCGGACCTGTTGGGCCTTCCCGCCGGAACCATCGCAGAGGGTCACTATGCCGACCTCGTGGCGCTCGACCTCAACGACCTCTCGCTGCAACCGCTTCAGACGCTCGAGCATCAGATCGTCAACTCGATGCAGCCCACCGCGATCGCGCGCGTGATGGTCGGAGGTGAGACCGTGGTCGAGCGCGGCCGCCTGGCGCGCTTCGACCCGGCCGAGATTCGCCGCCGCATCGCCGAGGTCACGAGCGATTGGAGGAGACCGTGATGTGGTTTTCGGGTGTACCTACGGGACGCGCGGAAGGGGCGGATCTGGCCTCGGTGGGTGAGTGAGGCTAAGTGGCTGCTGTGCGCCTAAACGCCGCAACGACCGGCTCACTTCTGGTCCCGGCGGGCAGGCTCCATCGGAACCGCCACGCCCCGCTCCGCAGCCACGTCGATCGCCCGGCCGTAGCCTGCGTCGACGTGGCGCATGACGCCGGTGCCGGGATCGGCCGTGAGCACCGTTTGCAGTCGCTCGGCGGCGTCGCTCGACCCGTCGGCGACCACGACCATGCCGGCGTGAATCGAGAGCCCGATGCCCACTCCACCACCATGGTGAACGCTGACCCAGTGGGCGCCGGCGGCGGTGTTAAGGAGCGCGTTGAGTATCGGCCAGTCCGCGATCGCATCGGAGCCGTCGATCATGCCCTCTGTCTCGCGGTAGGGCGACGCCACGGAGCCGGCGTCGAGATGGTCGCGCCCGATCACGATGGGGGCCGAGATGCGGCCCGACGCGACGAGGTCGTTGAAGAGAGCGCCGGCCCGGTCGCGCTCTCCGTAGCCGAGCCAGCAGATGCGGGCGGGCAGTCCCTGGAAGGCGACGCGCTCCGACGCCATCTTGATCCACCGGTGAAGCCGTTCGTCGTCGGGAAAGAGCTCGAGGATGGCGTCGTCCGTGACCGCGATGTCGGCAGGGTCGCCCGACAGCGCGGCCCAGCGAAAGGGCCCCTTGCCCTCGCAGAAGAGCGGGCGTATGTACTCCTCGACGAAACCGGGAATGGCGAAGGCATCCGACACGCCGGCCGTGCGCGCCTGCGCCCTGATGGCGTTGCCGTATTCGAAGCAGACGGCTCCGGCGCGCTGGAACCCGAGCCACGCCTCGAGGTGGTGCGCGACCGACTCGAAGGAACGTTTGGTGTAGCCGTCCGGGTCGTCGGCTCTCAGGGCGACCGCCTCGTCGAGTGTGAGCCCGGCCGGAACGTAGCCCCCGAGCATGTCGTGCGCCGACGTCTGGTCCGTAACCACGTCCGGGTCGAAACCCCGCTCGAGCAGCTCGGGGAGGACCTCGGCCGCATTACCGAGCAGCCCGATCGACTCGGCGCGGCGCGCCGCGCGCGCGTCGGTCACCCAGGCGACCGCCTCGTCCAGGTCCTCGGTGGCGCGATCGAGATAGCGAGTGTCGAGCCGCCTGCGAAGGCGTCCAGGGTCGACTTCGACGCATAGGGCCACGCCCTCGTTCATGGTGGTCGCCAGGGGCTGCGCGCCTCCCATGCCCCCGAGCCCCGCGGTTAGCACAACCCGCCCCGCGAGGCTTCCGCCGAAGCGGCGGACCCCCAGCTCGGCGAGCGTCTCGTAGGTGCCTTGCAGGATCCCCTGCGTGCCGATGTAGATCCACGAGCCCGCGGTCATCTGGCCGTACATCGTGAGGCCGGCCGCCTCGAGCCGGTTGAACTCGTCCCAGGTCGCCCACTCGGGAACCAGCATGGCGTTGCTTATCAGCACCCGGGGAGCGCGCGCGTGGGTCCTAAAGACCCCCACGGGCTTGCCCGACTGCACGAGCAGCGTCTCGTCGTCTTCGAGAGAGCGCAGCGAGGCGACGAGCGCGTCGAACGCCTCCCAGGAGCGCGCCGCGCGCCCCGTTCCCCCGTAGACGACGAGATCGTCGGGTCGCTCGGCGACCTCGGGATCGAGATTGTTCATGAGCATGCGGAGAGCGGCCTCCTGAGGCCAGCCCCTGCACGAGATCTCGCTGCCGTGCGTCGCTCTGACGGTTCTCATACCGTGCTCGTGCCCCCTGTGCTCGGCGTTTCGAGTGCTCCTGGCTACTCCATCGCATCTCGCCCCAGTCGGCAACCCGCCGGGCCCCACGGGGGGCCGAACGCGCAGAGTAGTCACGAGCGCCCGGTTCTCGGTAAATAGAGGCGAATGGCAACGCTTCGTAGTCGGAATTCCGAGTCGGGGGCGTCGAAGAGTGGCACGATGGGTAGGCCTAGGCGGACGAACGACGATGGTGGTTCAGAGAGGAGATAGCCATGGCCGACACCTACAACGGCTACTGCGTGAAGTGCCGCGAGAAAAGAGACTTCGAGGGCGAGGTCAAAGAGCTCGCCAACGGCTCGAAGGCGGCGCAGGGGCAGTGCCCCGTGTGCGGAACCAAGATGACCCGCATGCTTCCGAAGGACACGAAGGTCTGAGCCGGGTTTGAACCGGTAGCAGGAAATTAGAAGACCGGGCCGCCCCCTGCAGGGGGCGGCCCTTTGCGCGGTCTCAGCCGCCTCCGTTCCCGTCCGCCCACGCCGGGCAGAGCTCCTGGAACGAGCACGACATACACAGCGGCGAGGGGCTGGGGCGCCAGTCGTCTTTCTCGGCCGCCCGGCGGATGGCCTTGCCGAGCGCCAGCATCTGCTTCTCGAAGGCGACGAGCATGCGCTCGTGCGGTTCCAAGGTGATGATGGACGGGTGGGCGAGGTAGACGAGGCGGATCTCCTTCGGCATGACGCCGAACGCCCTCCAGCACACCAGCGCGTAAAAGCGGAGCCCGAAGAACGCGGTCGTCTCCCGCATCTCGCCGGGAACGCGCCCCGTCTTGTAGTCGGTCAGTGTCCAGGAACCGTCGGAGCGTTCCTCGACCCGGTCGATGACGCCCCTGAGGTGGAGGTCGGCAAGCTCGTACTCGACCCACCACTCGAGTTTGCTCGCGCTGAGGCGGCTCGGATCCTCGAGCTTGAAGAGGTTGCGGAGCAGCGTCTTGCCGGCGCTCAGCCACGCCTGCTCCT
>Ga0136627_1000107_pt1 | contig 24696 bp, 21 predicted proteins | sample AntDrymUQ4892206_2_FD_104652 | JGI IMG/M metagenome (GOLD analysis project Ga0136627, IMG submission 104652) | Polar desert sand microbial communities from Dry Valleys, Antarctica - metaG UQ489 (22.06) | ecosystem: Environmental > Terrestrial > Soil > Desert | place: Antarctica: Dry Valley... | reverse complement strand
GGTCCTGGCGCGCGGGTTGGCGAGCGAACACCGTTCAGGGGGCAATGACTACCTTCGGCGGGACGTAAGATCTTGGAACTTCTGAACTTCGAAGAGCTCCCGTGGGATGAGCGCGCAGGTGGTGACTTCTTTACCGCTAGACGGGGTGGGCGCCCCGCCTTTCGCACGCGTGGACGGAGCGCTACTTTCGATCTTAGGAGTTGCCCCTTTAGCGCTGCGCCGTTGGCTTACGAGGAAACCGCCCCCGAGGGAGGTCACCGTGGAGAGACGAGTTGCGCCCGAGGCGCAGATCGGTCACGTGCACCTGAAGGTGGCGGACTTAGAACGATCGGTCGAGTTCTACGAAAGAGTGCTGGGACTGGACGTGACCGCACGCTACGGTGACGAGGCCGCGTTCATGAGCTACGGCGGCTATCACCACCATCTCGGGCTCAACACGTGGCACAGCAAGGGGCTCGGTCCCGCACCCGTCGAGGCCGCGGGCCTCTACCACTTTGCGATTATCTATCCCTCTCGCGGTGACCTCGCCAACGCGGTTAAGCGAGTGCTCGACGCGGACTGGGGGATCGACGGCTCGAGCGATCATGGTGCAAACGTATCGATCTACATGCACGATCCCGATCACAACGGCATCGAGCTCTACTACGACAGGCCACCAGAGGAGTGGCCGCGCGACGAGGACGGCAACCTGCGTCTGCTGCTAGAGCCACTCGATGTCAACGCCTTGTTGGCCGAAGCCGAGTAGCGCGCGCTAGCCCTTTACGGTAACGGTGCCCGTCATGCCAGTTCCGTCGGGCAGACCGTGGATCCGGCAGAAGTAGTCGTAGGTTCCCGGCTCGTCGAAGTCGTGGCTGAACGAGTCTCCCTCGCCGAGACATCCCTCGGGCTCCAGAGCGCTGCAATCGGGGGAGGAGTCGAAGTCGCCGTCACTGGAGCTGACCGAGTGCGCTTGCCGGCCGGTTTGCTTCCACATAACGGTGCTGCCTGCGGTGATCGTTAGCTCCTTGGGCAAGAAGGCGGTGTCGATGACCTCAGCTTGTTTGGTCGCCTGCTTCTTGTCTGTGTCGTCGTCCTCGGCGTCTGTGTCGTCCTCTTCTTGTTCGTCGGGCGAAGGGCTCTCGGTCTCGGTGTCGTTCTGTTCAGGTGCACCACCCGATTGCGTGTCGTCATTCGCGCTGCACGCAGATGCGAGCAAGAGGAGTACCAGGGAGGTGGCAGTAATGCCCAGCTTCAATGTCATGCAATCGGTTCGAAACAAAATTGCAACGCGTATTGGGCGAGCGCCGTGCGGTACAGAGCGTAGGCGCGAAACAATCCGTATGAGGGGTCACATCCGTATTCAAGACAATGCATCTAAAACGTTCCACCTTGATCGCCAGCGTGGTGGCAGTGCTGCTTCTGGCAGTTATTGCCTTCGCATATGTGGGACCGTCCAACTCGGACGAAGCAACCAACGGTAGCTCCGATCAGTCGGGTGCCCCCGAGTCGCCGCAACCAAAGGTGGAGCGGCTCCTCGAGGAACTGAACAACGGCGAGCCCTCCGATGCACCGGTTATGAAAGCCGATGTCAAGAAGGCGAAGATGCCGTTCGCCGTGCGCGGTGACAGTAATTCGCCACTGGGCACCATCGCCATGCCCTCCATCGGAATGCAAGTCAAGTTCTACGAGGGCGTCGTGGACGAGGTCGTAGAGAAAGGACCGGGACACTGGCCCGGCACCCCTTTGCCCGGCAACACAGGAAACTCCGTGTTCGCAGGACACCGCACGACGTTCACGGCCCCCTTTGCCGATTTCGACCTGGTGAACAACGGCGACGTCGTCAGGACAGTTGTCGGCAAGAACAAGCCGGTCAACTACAAGGTCTACAAGACGACCATCGTGCCGGAGGCGGAGTACGTCGATTTCGTACTCAAGCAGCCGACCAGCAAGCGGGCGCGCACCATCACGATGCTGGCCTGTACTCCGAAGGGTCAGCGAACGCACCGCATCGTGGTGCAGGCGCGCGCCACCAAAGCCCCAGCAACAACGACTCAGGACGAGTCATGAAGCACACCGTTCAGAAACCGAGCGGGCGTCAAACAGGGCGGGTATCAATTGGGTGCCCCACAACAACGAAGGGAGGAGTTGCAATGGCTGATCGACAGATCTTCGACGGACAGCCCGTCATGGAGATCGAAGACGGAAATGCCAGGCGCAACTTCCTGAAGTACGCGGCGATTTTCGGCGTCGGATCGACGCTGGCCGTGGCAGGATTGGGCGATCGTCGCATCGCCTCGAGCCAGGGTGGCGGTGACCTCGACATCCTCAACTACGCGCTGACGCTCGAGTTCCTCGAGGCCGACTTCTACAAGCAGGGTGTCGACGCCGGCATTCTCTCCGGTCGCGAAGCGGCGCTTGTTGGGCCGATCGCCGAGCACGAGGCCGCGCACGTGTCGCAGCTCTCGTCGACGATTACCGACCTCGGCGGAGAGCCGGTCAAGGAGCCGAAGTTCAAGTACCCGGCCCCCACCTTCAAGGACAAGGCAGCGTTCCTCGAGACGGCTTCTGTGTTCGAGGAGCTCGGTGTCAACGCGTACCACGGGCAGGTCACATTGATCGAGAATGTCGACATCCTCGCGGCGGCCGCATCGATCGCCGGTGTGGAGTCACGTCACGCAGCGGTCCTCGCCGATCTCATCGGTGGCGAGCCGTTTCCTGCGCCGGTCGAGGCCAGCAAGAGCATGAAGCAGGTCCTCAAGGCCGCCATGCCGTTCATCAAGAGCTAGGGGTTGATCTCAATGGATAGAAGAACTTTCATCAGAGGGACTGCGGCCACGATACCGGCCACAGTCGCACTGCAAATGCTGGGCACGCGCTTCGCGTTCGCGCAGAGTTCCGACTTTGCCGACGACGTCGACGTGCTGAACTACGCGCTGACTCTCGAGTTCCTCGAGGCCGAGTTCTACCGTCAGGGCAACGGCAAGAATCTGCTCAGCGGCAAAGAGGCTCAGTACCTCGAGACCGTGGGCGCCGACGAAGACGCACACGTGGCGGCGATCACCGACACGATCAACAAGATCGGTGGGACTCCTGTCGAGGCCCCCGGCGTTGACTTTGCCGATTCGTTCGACAGCCGTGAGAAGTTCCTGACCACGAGCCACGTCTTCGAGAACCTCGGTGTCTCCGCCTACCTCGGCGCAGCCGGGTTCATCAAGGACAAGGCGATCCTGCAGGCCGCAGCCGGAATCTTCGGTGTCGAGGCTCGTCACGCAGCGGTCGTCGGAAACCTCCTGGGCCTCAAGCCCGAGGGTGGCGTCTACATGGGCGCCAACGAGACCCCGCTGACCAAGGACGAGGTCCTTGCAGCAGCGGAGCCGTTCCTCACGGGAGCCGGTTCGATGGCTGGAGACGCAGCAGTCACGAAGTAGGTAGCACTTAGCGGAGCGAACAACGGGAGGCGGGATTCCATGTCCGCCTCCCGTTTGTCGCGTCCAGCCTTTACTCCGGGTCCCTGCGGCGTAGAATCACAGGGAGGTAACTACGAGGGCGTAAGTTTGCGCCAAAGCCATGCGATTCGAACGTATGTTCGATAAAGTGCTGCGAGAAATGCCGTTCTTGTCACACCCCATCTTTAGCGTGGGCCACCATGACAATCGGCCTCGGCCGAACCTAGACAAGGAGGACTCGGTGGCGAGTATCAGAGATCGAGCGGCGGTGCAGGACAACCGACGGGACCTCAAGGGACGCGAGTCCGTGGTCGACATGACGCTGGCCCAGATCGAAAAACAGCACGGCAAGGGCGCAATCATGCGTATGGGCGATCTCGGCCCCCATCACGACGTCGAGGTCATCTCCACGGGGGCGCTGGCACTCGACCTGGCTCTGGGCGTGGGGGGCCTGCCGCGCGGCCGCATCGTGGAATGCTTCGGTCCCGAGGGGAGCGGAAAAACGTCGTTGGCTCTTCACGTCATCTCCGAGGCCCAGAAGTCCGGAGGCCTCGTTGCCTTCATCGACGCCGAACACGCCCTCGACCCGGCCTACGCCAAGGCGATCGGTGTCGACATCGACAATTTGCTCGTCAGCCAGCCCGACACCGGCGAGCAGGCGCTCGAGATCGTGGACACCCTGGTTCGCTCGGGGGCCATGGACGTGATCGTGGTCGACTCGGTCGCGGCACTGGTGCCGCGGGCCGAGATCGAGGGCGAGATGGGCGACAGCCACGTCGGCCTCCAGGCCCGCCTCATGAGCCAGGCGCTCAGGAAGCTGACCGGTAACGTCAGCCGCTCGAAGACGATCCTGGTGTTCATCAACCAAATTCGCGAAAAAATTGGTGTCATGTTCGGCTCGCCCGAGACCACTCCTGGAGGGCGGGCGCTCAAGTTCTACTCCTCGGTCCGGCTCGACATTCGTCGTATCGACTCGCTCAAGGACGGCGCCGAGATCGTCGGCTCGCGGGTGCGAGTCAAGGTGATCAAGAACAAGGTCGCGGCTCCCTTCCGCAAGGCCGAGTTCGACATCCAGTACGGGAGCGGCATCTCCAAGGAGGGCAGCCTCCTCGACGTCGCCATCGAAAACGGCATCGCGCGGAAATCGGGGGCCTGGTTCATCTACGGCGACGACCAGCTTGGACAGGGCCGTGAGAACTCGAAGACCTTCTTGGCGGACAACCCGGACATCGCCGCAGAGATCGAGCTCAAGATCAAAGAGAAGCTCGGGCTCATCGGGGGTGGGGAGGAGCCGGCCGAAGAGGATGGCGTGAACCTCGCCGCCGGCGACGAAGCCCTCGACAGGGAGTAGAGCGAGCAGGGAGGGTCCGGCTCGGCGCTCGAACGATCGAGAGTGCTCAACGCCGGGCCGTCCACCGCTCACCTCACGTCATGGATCTCGATCAGCTCGCTCTACTGACCCAACAAGCGTCCGAGCGCGCGGACATGGGCCCTTCGGAGGTCGACGAGGCGCTGCGCAAGGCCGTCGAGCGGGCCGGACACTACATCTCCCACCGCCCCCGAAGCGAACGCCAGGTGCGCGACAAGCTGCGCTCCCTGGACTACGAACCCTCGACGATCGACGCTGCGCTCGAGCGCTTGCGCGAGCTCGGTCTGGTCGACGACGCGGACTTCGCTCGGCGCTGGATCGAGGAGCGGGCCCGCACCAAAGGCAAGGCCCCGGATGTGCTGGTCTCCGAGTTGCGCGCACGCGGCGTCGGACGAGAGGTGGCGGAGGGGGCCCTGGTCGAGGTCGGCCTGGAGGAGGACACCCAGGCGTTAGAGGTCGCGTCGAGATTCGTCCGCCGGGTACTCAGGTTCCCTCTCGGCGAGCAAGGCCCTCGGCTCTACGAGCTGCTGCGTCGCCGGGGGTTCAGCCACGAGCACGCGGAAGCCGGCGCCAGGGCGGTTCTTCCTCCAGAGGGCTGGGACTGAAGTAAGAGTGCTGTTCAGGGGTCGCACTCTAGAGGGCATCGCCGACGGCACCATCACACACATCTTCAGGTGTTGGAAAGGGCCGTGACGGTCAGGCGTGCGCCCCGGACTCGAATTCGGCTCGGACTTGCTCGAAGGCTCCCTTGGTCGTGGCCAGGTCGATGACGGTGTAGGCGAGAACCGTGGCGGCGTCGGTCACGGCTCGGTCTCCCGCCGGCGAGATGCAGTGGGCCGCAAACTCGGCCTGATGATTGACGGCGGGGAGCGAATCGATGCTCATCAGAGGATGAATCGACGCGACCGCGGCACTGACGTTGCCCATGTCGGTCGACCCGGCCGACCGCTCGACCGCTCCGGTCGGGAGCGCGCTGCGGCCGATCACCTCGAGGTTGCGACCGTAGATCTCTCCCAGCGTCGGGTTCATCGCGACACGGTCGTAGGGATGACCGCAGTCCGCGATCTCGACCTCGCAACCGGTTGCATGCGCGCCGGCCTCGAAGCAGCGCACGACGCGCTGGCGCAGAAGGGCCAGCGAATCGAGGTCCTTGGAGCGCACGTAGTACCTGACCTTGGAGAGCTTGGGGACGACGTTGGGGGCGTCGCCTCCGTGGGTGATGATGCCGTGTATTCGCTCGGTGGAAGAGATGTGCTGGCGCAACGCTGCGATGGCAGCGTACGAGATGTGAGCGGCATCGAGTGCGTTACGACCGAGCTCGGGGTAGGCAGATGCGTGACTCTCCTTGCCGTGAAACGTGATCTCGAGGTGTGAGATCGCGAGCGTGGGGAGGTCCACGACTTCCATGGGCCCGGGATGAACCATCATGGCGACGTCGGCATCGTCGAAGGCTCCGGCCTCCAGGAGATCGACCTTTCCTCCGCCGCCCTCCTCGGCGGGCGTTCCCAACACGGTTACCTTGATGCCGAGATCCTGAGCGAGGTCCGAGAGAGCGAGGCCGGCCCCCACCGATGAGCTACCGATGATGTTGTGTCCGCAGGCGTGGCCGATGTCGGGCAGAGCGTCGAATTCGGCGCAGATGACGACGTGACGACCCTCGGTGCCGGCCGAGGCCCTGAAGGCGGTCTCGAGGCCGTGCGCACGGCGCTCGACCTTCATTCCTCCCGCCTCGAGCGCGTCGGCCAGCGCAGAGGACGATTCGTGCTCCTCGTAGGCGAGCTCGGGCGTGGCATGGACACGGTGCGATAGCGCGACGAGATCTTGGGTGTCGGCGTCGATGCGCTTCTTGGCGCGAGTTTTGAGATCCATCCCGCCACTCTACCCACCGGTTCGGAAGGCAGCCCGCCGTTTTTCGCGACTTTTCTGGCTGAAGTTGCCACTAGTGGAACTTGTTCGCTTGTGAGGGCGTACCATGGGTGAAGTCAAACCATGCATCGAAAACTGCCCTTCAACAGGCACGAACGAACGACAATCGAGCTGATATGTCCGAATTATCGACCGAGCCCAGAGAGAATAACCGTCGTCTGACACAGAGCGGCAACCGCTGGTGCGAGCCGTCTGAGTCCAGACGCCTCCTTCGGTAAGCCAGCAGACATCCCAGCTCCGTTTTTCGCTCGTCGCCGCCGGCCGGGAGGCCTAGGCGTGCCCTGAGGAGGCGGAAAGGAGCGAGGAATGGAGATCGTGATCGGTCTCGTTGTTGGTCTCCTCGCGGGCGTAGTCGCCGGGTACTTCGTTCGGAAATCACAGGCGGAGAAGGAAGTCGGATCCGCCGAGGCTCGCGCCAAGGGGATCCTGGAGGGAGCCGAACGAGATGCGGAGACGGCGAAGCGTGAAGCGCTCATCGAGGCCAAAGACGAGATCTTTCAGATGCGAAAGGACGCCGAGGTCGACCTCAAGAGGCGGGCCGCCGAGGTCGAGCGCAAGGAGGATCGCATCGCTGATCGCGAGGCGACGATGGACACCCGGGCAGCAAGCCTCGACCGCAAAGAGCAGGGCATCGAGGACAAGGAAAACCACCTCCAACGGGCCAGGACCGAGCTCGAGGAGCTGGCCGACAAGGCGAAGCTCGAGCTCGAGAGGGTCGCCGGCATGTCCTCCGCCGACGCCCGCCAGGCGCTCATCGAGAAGATCCAAGACGACGCCAAGCGCGAGGCCATGGTTATCGTGCGTGACGTCGAGGCGCAGGCTCGCGAAGAAGCCGACCGGCGCGCCCGCAAGATCATTGCCATCGCCATGCAGCGAGTGGCATCGGAGCTGACGACGGAGTCCACGGTGACGACGGTAACGCTCCCGAACGAGGACATGAAGGGCCGCATCATCGGTCGAGAGGGCCGCAACATAAGGGCGTTCGAGGCCGCAACGGGGACAAACCTGATCATCGACGACACCCCCGAGGCCGTGGTGCTGAGCTGCTTCGATCCCATCCGGCGTGAAATGGCGCGCCACACCCTCGAGCGGCTTATCGGTGACGGGCGCATCCAGCCGGCCCGCATCGAAGAGATGCACGAGAAGTCCAAGGACGAGGTTGAGCAGGAGATACGCGAGGCCGGCGAGTGGGCGGTGCTCGAGTCGGGAATCACGGACATGCACCCCGAGCTCGTGCGGGTGCTCGGACGGCTGAAGTTCCGCACCTCCTACGGGCAGAACGTGTTGCGGCACGTCGTCGAAGCGAGCCACATCGCAAGCATGGTCGCCTCGGAGCTCGGGACCAACGTGGCACTCGCCAAGCGGTGCACGCTGCTGCACGACATCGGCAAGGCCGTGACGCACGAGGTCGAGGGCTCCCATGCCCTCATCGGAGCCGAGATCGCCAAACGACTCGGCGAGAAGCCCGAGGTCTGCCATGCGATCGAGGCGCACCACGCCGAGGTCGAGCAACGGACCATCGAGGCAGTCATCACCCAGGTGTCCGACGCGATTTCCGGTGCACGTCCGGGGGCCAGACGCGAGACGCTCGAGACCTACATCAAGCGCCTCGAGCGCCTCGAGCAGATCGCCATGGAGTTCGAGGGTGTCGACAAGGTCTACGCGATGCAGGCGGGGCGCGAGGTTCGAGTGATGGTCAAGCCCGAGCAGGTCGACGACCTCCGAGCCGAGGTCATCGCACGCGATGTCGCCAAGAAGGTGCAGGAAGAGCTTCAGTACCCGGGTCAGATCCGGATCATGGTCATCAGGGAGCTACGGCAAAGCGCCTACGCGAAATAGGGTTGGACGGATGAACGAAGCCCGCGCCAAGACGTACTGTATCGAGACCTACGGCTGTCAGATGAACGCGCACGACAGTGAGCGCTTGGCCGGCATGCTCGAGGCCGAGGGCTACGTCAGGGTCGGCAGGCCGGCCGACGCGTCGCTCGTGCTCTTCAACACCTGCTGCGTGCGCGAGAACGCCGATAACAAACTGTACGGCAACCTCGGCCACATGAAGGCGATCAAGGACGTGCGTCCCGAGTTGAAGGTCGTCGTGGGCGGATGTCTCGCGCAGAAGGACAAGGCCGCCATCCAGCGCCGGGCCCCCTGGGTCGACGTTGTGCTCGGGACTCACAACCTGGCGAGCCTGCCGCGGCTTCTGGCGGAGTCCGAGGAGGGGCCCGCCTTCGAGATCCTCGAACAGACCGAGATTTTCCCGTCGGCGCTGCCCAGCCGGCGCAAGTCGCCCTGGCACGCGTGGGTGTCGATCTCCATCGGATGCAATAACTCGTGCACCTTCTGCATCGTGCCGGCAGTGCGCGGAGCGGAGGTCAGCCGCAGGCTCGGCGACATCGTCAGTGAAGTCGAGGGACTCGTCGCCGACGGCGTCATCGAGGTCACGCTGCTGGGCCAGAACGTCAACTCCTACGGCCGCGACCTCGACGGCACGCCGATGTTCGCGCAACTGCTGCGCGCGTTGAATGAGGTCGAAGGGCTCAAACGTGTTCGCTTCACAAGCCCGCATCCGAAAGACTTCAAGGAGGACACGGTCGCGGCCATGGCGGATTGCGGCGTCGTCTGCGAGCACATCCACCTCCCGGTGCAGGCGGGATCGGATCGCATGCTCAAACGGATGAAGCGTGCCTATACCCGGGGGCGTTATCTCGACAAGCTCGCGCTCGTGCGCACGGCGATACCGGATGTCGCCGTGACGACCGACATCATCGTGGGCTTTCCCGGCGAGACTGAAGAGGAGTTCACCGACACGCTGTCGCTCGTCGCCGAGGCGCGCTTCGATTCCGCGTTCACCTTCCAGTACTCGGCTCGTCCGATGACCGAGGCGGCCGACATGGACGGACACCTTCCCAAGGCCATCGTTCAGGAACGTTTCGAGAGGCTTATTGCGCTGCAAGATGAGATCGCCCTTGAGAGAAACCAGCGCCACGTCGGGACCGATCAGGAGGTCATCGTCGAGGGAGCTTCGAAGAAGAACCCGATGAGGCTAACCGGCCGAACGCGCCACAATAAGCTCGTTCACTTCCCATCGGACGGAGCGACGGCGGGCTCCTTTCGCACGGTTACGATCGCCGGAGCGCACGGTCACTACCTAGAAGGACAACTGTCCGAGGGACAGCTCGGCGAAGAGCGAACGCGGGGACGGGTCACCCTTCCTCTCGTGGACGCCGCGGCGGGATCTCTCAGCGACAGTCGCGGCTAGGACTGCGCCATGATCGGGCGGTCGGCGGTCGTGCCCCACGCACCGGCACTGCTCGCCGGGGTAAGGCCGGATATCCTCCAGACGCATTCACTGCGGCGGGCCGTCGGCGCGCTCGAGTTCGCAGATGCGGACTGCGTCGTGATCGTGTCCTCACACGGGACCTGGGCGGGCGTCTACGAGCGGCCGCAGGGATCGCTCGATGACTTCGGAATGGGCCCTATCGCCGTGACCGCTCGGGGCGACGACGAGATCGCCCGGGACCTCAAGCGGGCGTGGGGGCGACCGCTCCTTGATGGACCAGCCGACTTCGGCGTCTGTGTGCCCCTGCTTCTCGGACTCGCCCGCGACCGGCCCGTGGTCGGCGTGGCGCTCCCGGAGGCCACTGGTCCCGGTGCGCACCCACTCGACGAGGTGCTCGGCGCAAGCGAGGAGCTCGCCGGCGCGCTCGAGCTCGCCGGCCGCACAAAGGACATCGCCGTGGTCGCCAGCGCTCACTCGAGCGCCGGTTTGAGCCCGCGTGCGCCTCTCACCGAGGTGCCGGGCGCGGCCGAACTGCACTCAGAGATGGTGCGGGCGCTGGCCGGCGACCCTTTCCAGGCGCGCACCGCGTTGATGGAGTTGGGTCGCGCCGAAGCGGCCTGCGGGGTTGGACCGCTGTCTCTGCTGACGCAGCTGTGCCGTGACTGGTCCTGCCTGTCGTTGCGCTCCGAGAGCGTCTTCGGCGTCGGATACCTGGTCGGAGAGTGGGCGGCATGACGGTCCGAGTGGCTGCCATCGTGGGCCCGACCGCAGTTGGCAAGAGCGCTATAGCGGTCGAAGTCGCCGAGGCCCTCGGAGGAGAGATCGTGTCGATCGACTCGATGCAGGTCTACTCGGGCATGGACATCGGCACCGACAAGGCGACGACCGACATGCGCTGGCGAGTGCCGCACCACCTGCTCGACCACTGGCTCCCTTCGCACAACGTAACGGTGTCCGAGTTTCAGGCGGAGGCCCGTAGCGCGATCAACCACATCACGAAGCGAGAGAAGCTGCCCGTTCTCGTGGGTGGGTCGGGGTTGTATTTTCGGGCCGTCGTCGACGACCTCAGTTTTCCACCTCGTTCGGCGAACGTACGCGAGGCGCTCGAGCTCGAGCTCGAGGAGCTCGGCGCAGCAGCGTTGCATCGGCGACTCGAGCAACTGGATGCACCCGCTGCGTCCAAGATCGAACCGGCTAACGCCCGCCGAATCGTGCGGGCGCTCGAGGTTATCGAGCTGACCGGGCAGCCATTTTCCGACAACGACTCGTTCGACCGTTACGACAGCATCTACGATCTCGTGGTCGTCGGTCTGTCGCGACCTCGGGCTCAGCTCTACGAGCGCATCGAGCGGCGCGTCGGGCGCATGCTCGAACTCGGTCTTATCGAAGAGGCGCGGACGCTGGCCGACCTCGGGGTCGGCAGGACCGCCCGACAGGGCCTCGGCTACCGTCAGATTCACGATAGTCCCGACGCGGATCAGGGCGTGCTGCACGACGAGATCGTGCGGGCTACAAAACGCTTCGCACGCCGGCAGGAGTCCTGGTTCAGGGCAGACCCCCGAGTCGAGTGGTTCGATGCGGACGAGCCCGGGTGCGCTGCGAATCTGACGGAACTGTTCCGGAGGAAGCTACGGTTGGACGAGTCATGAACTTCGCCAAGTACCAGGGGACGGGAAACGACTTCGTCATGATCGCGGACCCGGATGACTCGCTGGCTCTGACGGCGGAGCTTGCGCGGTCGCTATGCGACCGGCGCTTCGGGATCGGAGCAGACGGCGTTATCCGCGTAGCGCCCTCGCACGAGGCGGACTTCCTCATGGACTATCTCAACGCCGATGGTTCGGCCTCCGAGATGTGCGGGAACGGTATTCGCTGCGTCGCTGTGTTCGCGCGCGCGGAGGGATTGACGCAGAGCCATGGCCTGTCGGTGGCGACGGGGGCCGGGACCAAGACGGTCGTCGTGGGCGAGGACGGACGAGTCCGCGTCGACATGGGCCCTCCGATCTTCGAGCCCTCGCGGATTCCGGTGCTGACCGACGGGGCTCACGCCCTGCACACCAAGCTCGACCTTGGGGGGGAGGTGTTCGAGGCCGCCGTGCTGTCGATGGGCAATCCACATGCGGTGCTGTTCGTGGACGACTCCGGCGCCGCTCCCGTCCGAGAGCTCGGCCCCCGGCTCGAACAGCATTCGCTGTTTCCAAATCACGCCAACATCGAGTTCGCTGTAGTCGAGTCCGACGATCGCATTCGTATGCGAGTGTGGGAACGAGGCTCCGGCGAAACCATGGCCTGTGGCACGGGCGCGTGCGCGGGCGTTGTTGCAGCCCGGCTCCTTCACGGCGGCGATTGGCGCGCGACCGTCGTCCTGCCGGGAGGCGAGGTCGAGGTCGAGTGGAGCGGATCTCTCGACAGCGCGGCCCCGGTGTTCATGACGGGAGACGCGCTCGAGGTCTTCCGCGGCGAGATCGCCGTCTGATCCAACGCCGGCACACCGCACGACCTCTGCGCTTCTGGCCACTAAGACGGGGCTGAAAACGCGGTGGTGTCGCGGCTAGACCGCTAGGTTGTGGTCCCGCAGAGCTTCGTTGAGGCTCACCTTGAGGTCCGTCGCCGGTTTGCGGCGGCCGATGATTAGAGCGACGGGAACCTCGAAGGTGCCCGCCGCGAAGTCCTTCGGCCGCGTTCCGGGGATGACGATCGAGCGGGGCGGAACGTAGCCTCGGTACTCGGCTGCCTCGTTGTCGGTCACGTCGATGATGTGCGTCGAACCGGTGATCGTGACGTTGGCGCCCAGCACCGCCTGTTCACCCACGATCGTGCCCTCGACGACGATGCAGCGCGATCCGATGAAAGCTCCGTCTTCGACGATGACCGGCTTCGCCTGCAGCGGTTCGAGGACCCCACCGATCCCGACTCCGCCCGAGAGGTGAACGTTCGCCCCGATCTGCGCGCAGGAGCCGACCGTTGCCCAGGTGTCGATCATGGTCCCCGGCCCGACCCACGCACCGATGTTGACGTAGCTCGGCATGAGCACCACGCCAGGGGAGAGATAGGAGCCATGACGGGCCGTTGCCGGAGGTACGACCCGCACCCTGAGACCGGCGTAGTCACTCTTGAGCGGAATCTTGTCGTGATACTCGAACGGCCCGGTCTCGATTGTGGACATGGTCGTGTGACGAAAGTAGAGAAGGATCGCCTTCTTCAACCACTCGTTGACCGTCCACTCACCGTTGCGTTCTTCGGCAACTCGCACTTCGCCGCGGTCGAGGAGGTCGATGACTTCGCTCACGGAGCGGGTCGCGTCGGGGTCGTTCGGCTCGGCGGGATCGTCGTAGAGCGTCTCGATTCGTTGCGCAAGGTCTTCGTAAGTCACTTGAGCTCCTTAGTGGCCCGCTTAGAGAATGTCGTCCAGTAACTCGATTGCTTTCCGACACTCGTCCACGGCAGGAACGAGCGCGAGACGAACGTAGCCTCTTCCGGCAGCGCCGAAGAACGTTCCCGGAGCAACGACGACTCCGCCCTTGAGCAGGCGAAAGGCGAAACCCTCGTCGGTCTCATCTTCCGGGACCTCGACCCAGAGGTAGAAGGTCGCCTCACTCGCCGCTATGCGCAACCCCTTGGCGTGGAGGAAGGGTTCAATGATGTCCCGCTTGGCGCGGTAGATGGAGCGCATGTCCTCGACGTGGGCCTCGTCGCGCCACGCGACGGCGGCCGCGCGCTGGATGAACTCCGGCGACGCGCTGCCGGCCATCGGCCGGTAACGCTTGAACATCGTCATCACGCTTTCGTCTGCGACGATGGCCCCGGAGCGGTAGCCCGTCATGGCAGAGCGCTTACTGAGCGTGTTGAATGCAACGACGTGGCTTCGGTCCGATACCTCGAGCGCCGAGTGGGGTGGTTCCCCGAAATAGATCTCGCTGTACGCCTCGTCGGAGGCGATGAGAAAGTCGTGCCGCTCAGCCCTCGCCGCCAGCTCCTCGTAGAAAGAAAGGGGAGCGACCGCTCCGGTTGGGTTGTTCGGGTAGTTGACCCAGAACAAGGCGACGCGCTCCCAGATGTCGTCGTCGATAGCTGCGAGATCGGGGAACCATGAGTTGTCCTCGAGCAGCGGAACCGTGCACACCGGAGCTCCGCTAAGCTCTGCGCTCCTGACCGGGATCGGGTAACCGGGGTCGGTCGTGACCACGAGGTTCTTGTCCGAGTCGCAGCCGACGGCGACCTGAACGAGGCTGAAGATCGCCTCCTTGCTCCCCGAAGTGGGAAGCACCTCCGTGGCCGGGTCGAGCGCCACCCCGAAACGCCTTTCGTGCCACTCGGCAATGGCGTCGCGCACCTCGGGCAACCCGGCCGCCTTGGGATAGCTCGATACGGCTGGAAGCGAGTCGGCGACCGCCCGGCGAATGAAGTCCGGAGTCCTCTCCCTCGGGTCTCCCACCCCAAAGTCGATGAGGCGGCCGAGGCGCGCGGCGGCGCGCGCCTTTGCCTCCTCGAGGGACACGAACGGGTAGGTGGACATGCGCTCCAGCGCGGGGTTGAAACGCACGTTATTGCGTTCCGAGAACGAAGCGCTGAAGCGCGCCGAAGGACTCGGCCAGGGCATCGATCGACACCTGCTCGTCGGCTCTATGAGCGTACTCCGGCGAGCCGGGGCCGAAGTTGACCGCGTCTATCCCGACCGCGGTGAACTCGGCGACGTTGGTCCATGCCTGCTTGGGCTCGAGTGCTGCATCGCTGGCTGCGCGCAGGCGTTCCATCAGTTCGTTGTCCGTCGCGACGCGCCCAGGGGAGGCGTTGCCGACGACCGAGAGGGTCGCGTCGCCGGTGATGAGAGATCTCAGCTCGGCCTCGGCATCCTCCGGCATTCGGCTCGGCGCGTAGCGGAAGTTGAGGTGACAGACCACCTCGTCAGGAATGATGTTGCGAGCAATGCCGCCGTCGATTCCGGTGACGTTGACGACCTCGTAGAAACCGAGGCCGTCAACCGTTACCTCTCTGGCAGTGGAGCCCGCCACTTTGTGCAGGCCCCTGATTGCACCGTGGATTGCGTTGTCGCCGAGCCACGGGCGCGCCGAGTGAGAGGAAGCGCCACGGTAGGTCACGTCTGCGTTGAGATTCCCGAGGCAACCGAGCTGGATCGCGTTGGCCGTGGGCTCCATGATGACGACGAGACTCGCTTCGCGGAGTTCGGGCGCGGCCTCAAGCAGGCCCGTGATCGGGCTCGCGTCGATCGGAAGCTCCTCGCGCGCAAAGAACAGGAAGCCGCAGTCGAGCGACGTGTCCGGATCGTCCCGCTCGAGCCAGCGGATCAACTCCACCATGACCGCGAGCGCACCCTTCATGTCGCTTGCCCCCAGCCCGTGAACTGCGCCGTCGTCGATGCGTCCCGGGAGATTGTCCTGTGGAGGAACCGTGTCGAGGTGGCCGGCGAAGACGACCAGAGGTATGCCGGGGCGGCGGTCCGGTGCGAAGAAGAGAGAGTCGTCGTGCACCACCGAGGGCGCGATCGGCTCCGTGAGCGAGGTCACGGCCTGGGCGAGGGCGCCTTCGCTGCGGCTTACGGACTCGATGTTCACGAGATCGAGGGTGCACTGAGCGAGACGACGAGCCAGGTCGGTTCTCGGCGTGGTTCTGTGCGCGCTCATGTGTTGGGCAGGATACCTGGGTGTACCTCATGGACCTGGTCGCGGGGGTCCTTTTGGCCGGATAGCCCCGTATGCTGATAGGGGCGGACAAACGCCCGCAGCACGATCTCGACCGAGGGGTGAGGCGACTGAAGAAGGTGGATTTCTGAGCGGTCCCGCGCGGACGCACGAAACGAGACCGGAACGCGAGAAGGCCGTGCTGGTAGGGGCGAGGTTCGGATCGACCTCGCTGGACGAGGCGGAATGGTCGCTGCAGGAGCTCGAGGCGCTCGCCGACACCGCGGGCGCAGACACCCTCGACCGCAGTGTGCAGCGACGCTCCGCGCCGGATGCGGCCACCTATCTCGGGAAGGGCAAAGCCAAAGAGATCGCGGGACTCGCAAGCGCGCTCGATGCCGACATGCTCATCTTCGACGACGAGCTGACCCCCGCGCAGGGACGAAACCTCGAGGACATCGCGGGGGTCAACCCCCTCGCCGAGCGAGGGTTGAAGATCATCGACCGCACCGGTTTGATCCTGGACATCTTCGCCCAGCACGCACGCAGCGCCGAAGGCAAGCTCCAGGTCGAGCTTGCCCAGCTCAACTACCGTCTGCCGCGCCTGCGCGGCTGGGGAGACGTGCTGTCGCGCCTGGGAGGCGGCATCGGGACGCGAGGGCCGGGCGAGACGGCGCTCGAGGCCGAGCGTCGCGCGATTCTCCGTCGCATCCAGCGGGTCAAAAAGGATCTCGAGAACCTCGAGCGGACTCGCCGCCTCAAGCGGTCGCGCCGCACCCACTCGGGCGTCCCCGTCGTCGCTCTCGTCGGCTACACGAACTCCGGCAAGTCCACGCTGCTCCGTCGGGTCACCGACGCCGACGTACTCGTCCAGGACCAACTCTTTTCGACCCTCGACCCGACCACCCGCCGGCTCGAGCTTCCCTTCGGAAAGGACGCTTTGCTTACCGACACGGTGGGGTTCGTGCGCAAGCTCCCGCACCAACTCGTCGAGGCTTTTCGATCCACACTCGAGGAGGTCGGCGAGGCAACGTTGCTGCTTCACGTAGTCGACGGGAGCCGCGATCCCGAACGTCAACTCGACGCCGTGAACACCGTGCTCGGCGGACTCGGCCTGGCCGAAAAACCGTCGCTGGTGTTCATGAACAAGGTCGATCTTGTAGGGGAAGTCGCGCGCGACAAGATCACAGGTCGCTTCCCCAACGCCGTCTTCGGTTCCGCCGCGACGGGCGAGGGCGTCGAAGGTCTGTTGGAGCGCATCTCCGAGGAACTCTCTAAGCTCCAGATCGAAGTCGAGCTCACGATTCCCTTCGACAAGGGGGAACTCGTCGCTCAGATCCACGACGAGGGCGAGGTCCTGCACGAGTCCTATACGGAAGCGGGCACTCACCTCATTGCGCGCATAGACCGCGATTCACTGCCCGGGCTGCGCGACTACTTGGGACGGCCGCCCGCCTGAACCGCGCGGCTCTAAGGGGACAATTCGGTCCACCCTCCGGCGTGACCGCCCGCGCCCGTATGCTTCGCCGATGCGAATCCTTGTCGTGGGTGCAGGAGGTGTCGGAAGCGCCATCGCCGTGCTCGCGCAACCCCGCGGTTTCGTGCAACACCTAACGCTCGCAGACATCGACGAGACGCAGGCCCGCAGCACCGTGGACCGGCTCGGTGACGAGCGCTTCGACGCGGTCAAGCTCGATGCCTCGGACGGGGAAGCAATCGTCGCGCTGGCGCGGGAGATCCGGGCCGACGCCATCGTCAACGCCTGCGATCCGCGCTTCAATGAATCGATCTTCAACGCTGCCTTCGCGGCCGGCTGCACTTATCTCGACATGGCTATGACTCTGTCGCTGCCCCATCCGGAGCGGCCTTTCGAAGACACGGGCGTCGTGCTCGGCCAGTATCAGTTCGACGCCTCGTCGAAGTGGGAGGAGCGCGGGCTTCTGTGCCTCGCAGGCATCGGTGTCGAGCCCGGACTCTCGGACGTCTTCGCCCGCTACGCCGCCGATCACCTCTTTGGTTCGATCGACGAGATCGGGGTGCGCGACGGCGCCAACCTGACGGTCGAAGGCTATTCGTTCGCGCCCACCTTCTCGATCTGGACCACCATCGAGGAGTGTCTCAACCCCCCCGTCATCTACGAGCGCGAACGAGGATGGTTCACGACCGAGCCCTTCTCCGAGCCCGAGACCTTCGACTTCCCCGAGGGCATCGGGCCCATCGAGTGCGTGAACGTCGAGCACGAGGAGGTGCTCCTAATCCCTCGCTGGATCGACTGCAACCGGGTCACCTTCAAGTACGGACTCGGCGACGAGTTCATCGAGGTTCTCAAGACGATAAAGATGCTGGGACTGGACTCCACGGAGCCCGTGGCGGTGCGAGGTGCCCGGGTCTCTCCGCGCGACGTCATCGCCGCGATACTGCCGGACCCCGCCAAGCTCGGAGACCGTATGCACGGCCAGACCTGCGCGGGAACCTGGGTTCGCGGTGAGGGAACCGCGGGGGGACCTCGAGAGGTGTACCTCTATCACGTGGTCGATAACGATGACTGTATGGCTCGCTACGGGAGCCAGGCCGTGGTGCTCCAGACGGCGCTTAATCCCGTAGTCGCGCTCGAGTTGATCGACTCGGGTGTGTGGCAGGGCCGCGGCGTAGTGGGCCCCGAGGCGTTCGACGCGGAACCGTTCCTCGAGCTGCTGGCCGACTACGGCCACCCCCACGGTCTCGAGGAGCGGCCGGCCGGCTGAGGGCAAGGGTCCGGCACGCTTCGCCGGCAGAACACCGCTCAACCGTTTCCCCGTCGGGCCGCTACAGCTTGCGGAACACGGCGACGACCTTGCCGAGAATCTCGGTCCCCGGCGGCGCCTGGAACGGGTCCATGTTGATGTTGGCGGGCTCGAAGATGATCTCGGATCCCCGGTGGCGAATGGTCTTGACCGTCGCCTCCGAAGCATCCCCGTATTCGCTCGGCACCATGGCAGCGACGATCTCGCCCGAATGCGCGGTGGGCTGCTGGCGGATGATGACGAAGTCGCCGTCGAAGATCCCGGCTTCGATCATCGAGTCACCCTGGACCTCGAGCATGAAAATGTTGCCGTCGCCCACGAAGTCGGCCGGCATCGGATAGATCTCCTGGACGTGTTCCTCGGCCATGATCGGCGTGCCCGCAGCGATGCGTCCCAAGAGGGGTACGGAGCGCGTCGGCGCGCGCTCGACCGCCAGCCCGGTGTCGGCATCGAAGAGCACCTCGATGGCGCGCGGCTTGGTGGGGTCGATTCGCAGATAGCCCTTCTTCTGCAGCGCCTGGAGGTGAGAGTGCACGGTCGAGCTGGAGGCCAGGCCCATCGCCGTGCCGATCTCTCTGACCGAGGGCGGGTAGCCGCGCGCGGCGACGGCCTCGGCGATGTACTCAAGTGTCTGACGTTGACGCTCGGTCAGTTCCTCGACCATCGGCTTCTCCCTCTCTCGGACGTCTTTCTCTCGGACATTTCGCTCGGCCACGTCTTTCGGCTGGTTCTCTCGGTCACTGGGCGCCGTGCCCCTTCTCCGTGCGGCGACGTGGGGTTGGCGAACGCGTGTTCCCCGTAGCGTAACGGTCTCCGACGCCCATGGCAAGAACATGTGTTCGGTTTTGGGGCTTGCCACCGAACACTTGTTCGCATAAAGTATCGAACGAGCGTTCGCCTGAAACGAAACCTGATGGGTTCAAGAGCGCGAAAGAAACGGGTAATTACACCCGTGTGGTTCTGAAAACTGTCACATGGCACCGGCAACATGGTCGGAACCAGGATCGAACGAGCAGCGGAGGGCTGAGATGGCGATTCGAAGAGAGGAGCTTCACACCGGAGCGCCGGGCCGCGTGCTGCGGTTTCCGACCGAGCGCGCCGCCGCCAGGTTTCGGCGCCAGAAGGTGGTCGAAGGCAGGCGCCGGCTGGCGCTGTTGGCCGCGGCCGCGACCGTGATCGTGGGAGCCGCCTTCGGCGCCGCCATGGGCCCGACCGGCGTCACCTCGAGGGCGGATGCTCCGGCAACCATCGTCCTCCAGCCGGGCGACACACTGTGGGGGGTGGCTACCGATTTCGCGGACTCGTCCGTGGACCCACGTGCCTACGTCGACGAGCTGCAGGACCTGAACGGCATCGAAGGAGCTCCCCGAGCAGGCATGCAACTGACGTTGCCGCGCTAGCGATCGCTGGCGCGCCGCGGCGGTAGTCTCGGGCGGTCGCGATCTTCTCAAGTCGCGCCGCGGAACCCGCCGAGGAGGAATCAAGGAGGCGCCATGGGAGCAGGAGAGTTTTCGGTCGCCCGGCTCCCGGAGCCGATGAACGAAGCAGTGCGCGACTACGCGCCGGGATCTCCCGAGCGAGAACGAGTGCTCGCCGCGCTCAAGGCAATGGAGAGCGAGCGCCACGAGGCGCCCATGATCATCGGTGGACAAGAGGTCCGCAGCGGCGACCTCTACGAGCAGGTGCTCCCGCACCGAACGTCACACGTTCTGGCCGACGTGCACCAGGTCCGAACCTCCGACGTCAACAGGGCGATCGAGTGCGCGGCCGAGGCCCACCGCGAGTGGTCCCGCACTCCGTGGCAGGACCGCGCCGCGATCTTCCTCAGGGCCGCCGAGCTTCTCGCCGGGCCGTGGCGTGACCGCATCAACGCCGCCACCATGCTCGGCCAGTCCAAGACGGTGCACCAGGCCGAGATCGACGCCGCGTGCGAGCTCATCGACTTCTGGCGCTTCAACATCACCTTTATGCACCGCATCTACTCCGAGCAGCCGCTCTCGGCCCCCGGAACCTGGAACACGATGGACTACAGGCCGCTCGAGGGCTTCGTGTTCGCCATCAGTCCCTTCAACTTCACCTCGATTGCGGGCAACCTTCCGTCAAGCTGCGCGCTCATGGGCAACGTCGTGCTGTGGAAGCCGGCGCTGACCGCGTCCTACTCTGCTCAACTCCTCATGGAGCTCATGACCGAGGCCGGTCTTCCTTCCGGCGTCATCAACCTGCTTCACGGCCACGGTCGGTTCATGGGCGACGTCGTCTTCAAGCACCCCGACTTCGCCGGGCTCCACTTCACGGGGTCGACTCAGGTCTTCAAGCACCTCTGGGGCGAGACCGGCGCCAACATCGACGCCTATCGCAACTACCCGCGCATCGTCGGTGAGACCGGGGGCAAGGACTTTATCGTTGCCCACCCCTCGGCCGACGCCGAGCAACTGGCGACGGCGGTGCTGCGCGGAAGCTTCGAGTACCAGGGCCAGAAGTGCTCCGCCGCGTCCCGCATCTACGTGCCGTCCAACCTCTGGGGTGAGGTGTCCGACCGCCTCGTCGCCGGGGTGAAGGACATTCGCATGGGTGACGTGACGGATTTCAGCAACTTCATGGGGGCCGTGATCGACGACCGCGCCCACGCAAAGCATCGCGGCGCGATCGACCACGCCAAGCGCTCTCCCAACTCCAAGGTCCTCGCCGGAGGGGGCGTGGACGACTCCGAGGGCTACTTCGTCGAGCCGACGATCCTCCACACCGAGGACCCCGAGTCCAAGCTGCTCAGCGAGGAGTTCTTCGGTCCCATCGTCAGCGCCTACGTCTACGACGAGTCCAAGTTCGACGAGACGCTCGAGGTGGTCGGACGCACGAGCCCCTACGCGCTCACCGGAGCGATCTTCTCGACCGACCGGACGGCGGTCGCCCGGGCCCGCGAGGCCCTCCGCTACGCCGCCGGCAACTTCTACGTCAACGACAAGCCCACCGGCGCGGTCGTCGGGCAACAGCCCTTCGGGGGGGCCAGGGGATCGGGCACCGACGACAAGGCGGGTTCGATGTGGAACCTGATCCGCTGGGTCGCGCCGAGGACGCTCAAGGAGACATTCTCGCCCCCGACCGATTACCGCTATCCCTACATGGACGAGGCCTGAGCCGAGGAGTGGGCCTGCTCGATTCTGGGTCCTGATGCGCGCCCAGCGCGCCTGAATCCCCACAACCAACTCTCTCGTCAGCGGCCCCGCTCGATTCTGGGTCCTGAGACGCGCCCTGCGCGCCTGAATCCCCACAACCACGTCCCGAGCCGGGGCCTTCCCGTCTCCCGTTCTCGTTGCCGGGCGGTGAGCACTCCACCTTCAGGGTGTTTGTGATTTTGCTCACGAATGCTTGCAAATTACAGCGGGTTTCTTCCCACCTTCTCTTGACTATCGGCCCCGACAGGAGCGTAATTACAAGTTCGTAGTTCCACCAGATGTTGTGTTGTATTCTTCTCAGTGCGCTACATCTGGTGCTTCCGAGGAAGAAGTGCAGGGGTCGGGATCGTTGCAGGGAAGAGGCCGGTGAGACCGGCGTGAAGGGGGTTTTCGGCGTGTCGCAGGCGACCACATCGCAGCTCGGGACCGACTCCGAGCTTCAGATCAGGCGATACTTCACCACGGAGGGGGTCCACCCCTACGACGAGGTGGAATGGGACACGCGCGACGCCGTGATCCAGAACTACCGCACCGGCGAGGTCGCCTTCGAACAACGTGACGTCGAGATCCCGCGCTCGTGGTCGCAGAACGCCACCAACATCGTCACGCAGAAGTACTTCCGCGGCTCGCCTGGCACTCCTCAGCGAGAGCGCTCGGTCAAGCAGATGATCGACCGGGTCGTCGACCGCTACCACGAAGAGGGGCTCGCGCGCGGCTACTTCGCCGACGAGGACGAGGCCCAGGTCTTCGCCGACGAGCTGCGCCACATCCTGGTCACGCAGAAGGCCGCCTTCAACTCGCCGGTGTGGTTCAACGTCGGCTGGCGTCCCAAGGGCGAGGAGCAAGTGTCGGCTTGCCAGCCCTACGACGCGCTCGTCAGCACACCAGCAGGTCTGGTGCCTATCGGCAAGCTCGTCGAGGACAACGCGGTAGGCACCAAGGTCTACGACGGAGAGGGTGTGACCCGTGTCGTTGCAGTGAAAGCGAACGGCGTAAAGGACGTCCTCCGACTGCATCTGAAGTCGGGCTACACACTCGATGTGACGGCAGATCATCTCGTGTGGAAGAGAGATTCAAGCGGGCGTGGACGTTTCGTGCCTGCAGGCGAGCTGACACGCGGGGACGCGCTCGAATGGCACAGGCGAGGCTCTTTTGGAGAGGCCGAGATCACTAGTAGCGAGATCGCCGAGGCCGCACTGGCCGGCTGGCTCCAGTCCGATGGATTCGTCGGGCAATACAGCGGCACCAACAAGTCCCTCACGATCGAAGCGATGACCGTCAACGACGAGGAGCTCGATTGGGTTCTGGGGGCAATCGACAAGGTGTTCCCAAGAGTTCACCGGCACGAGCGGTTGGTCACGACCCAGGACACCAAGCTTGATTGCCGCCGCACGCGCCTTTACGGCAACGTCCTTACCGACTTCGTTACTGGATGGAACCTGCGGCCGCGCGGTGTCGACATGGAGGTGCCCGAACATCTCTTTACGGCGCCGCTGCCCGTTGTGGCCGCCTATCTCAAGAGCATCTTCCAGGCCGAGGGCAGCGTGGCGCTTCGCGAGAGGTCGTGCCGAATCGGTCTGGACATGATCTCTGAGAAGCTCATCCGAGGCATGCAGCAGTTGCTGCTGCGTTTCGGCATCTTCTCGAGAGTGTCTTTCAAAGCCGACCGTCGGCCCGACCGCAAAGGCTGTTGGTTGCTGAATATTCAGAATCTGGGAGATCGTCGCCTCTTCGCCGACGAAATCGGATTCGTCGACGCCCGCAAGACCGCAAAGCTCGAGCAGAGCTTCGACATTGCGGGGCAGCCCACCCGAGACACCAAGTACGCCGAGATCGCTCGTGTGGAGCACCTTGGTCCCATGGAGGTCTATGACATCCAGACCGAGAGCGGTGAGTACCTCTCGCACAACCTCCGCGTGCACAACTGCTTCATCCTCTCGGTTGAGGATGAGATGAGCTCCATTCTCAACTGGTACGTCGAGGAGGGCCTGATCTTCAAGCACGGCTCCGGCTCGGGCCTCAACCTCAGCAAGATCCGCTCGTCCAGAGAGCTACTTCGTTCGGGGGGTACCGCCTCGGGCCCCGTCTCGTTCATGCGCGGCGCCGACGCCTCGGCCGGGACTATCAAGTCCGGAGGCGCCACTCGGCGCGCGGCCAAGATGGTCGTGCTCAACGTCGATCACCCCGACATCAAGGACTTCATCTGGTGCAAAGCGCACGAGGAGGTCAAGGCCCGCGCGCTGCGCGAGGCGGGCTTCGACATGGACCTCGACGGCAAGGACAGCCACTCGATCCAGTACCAGAACGCCAACAACTCGGTACGTGTGACCGACGAGTTCATGAACGCGGTCATCGAGGACGAGGATTGGAACCTGGTCGGCGTCACTACCGGCCAAACGATCGAGACGCTGCCGGCCAAGGATCTGTTCCGCGAGATTGCACAGGCCGCGTGGGACTGCGCCGACCCTGGGATCCAGTACGACACGACGATCAACGACTGGCACACGTGCAGCAACACAGCCCGAATCAATGCAAGCAACCCCTGCTCGGAATACATGCACGTCGACAATTCGAGTTGCAATCTGGCTTCGCTCAATCTCATGAAGTTCCTCGACGACGAAGATCGCTTCGATGTCGATGCGTACAAGCACGCCGTCGAGGTCATGTTTCTGGCGCAGGAGATTTCGGTCGGCTTCGCTAGCTACCCCACCGAGAAGATCGGCGAGAACTCGCGCACTTTTCGTCAGCTCGGACAGGGCTACGCGAACCTCGGCGCCATGCTGATGGCGCAGGGTCTTGCCTACGACTCCGACGAGGGCCGTGCGTGGGCCGCTGCGATTACTTCCATCATGACCGGTCACTGCTACGTCACGTCGGCCAAGATCGCCAAGCGCGTCGGGGCTTTCGAGGCATACGCGGCCAACCGCGAGCCGATGCTTCGAGTGATCAACAAGCACCGCGAGGCGTCATACAAGATTCCGGATGGACACGTCCCGCAGACAATTGTGGACGACGCTCGGACCAGTTGGGACGAGGCCGTCGCACTCGGTCAAAAGCACGGTTACCGGAACGCGCAAGCGACGGTGCTCGCGCCTACGGGC
>Ga0136627_1000106_pt1 | contig 24726 bp, 17 predicted proteins | sample AntDrymUQ4892206_2_FD_104652 | JGI IMG/M metagenome (GOLD analysis project Ga0136627, IMG submission 104652) | Polar desert sand microbial communities from Dry Valleys, Antarctica - metaG UQ489 (22.06) | ecosystem: Environmental > Terrestrial > Soil > Desert | place: Antarctica: Dry Valley... | reverse complement strand
ATTAGGATACATTCCAGTGGATCGTCCCGGAATCGTTGCCGATCATCTCTCCGACGGAAGGCCGAGTTGCTCCATCAAAATTTCTTCGTCCATCTCGCCGTCGTGTTTGATTAGTTTTCCGTCCTCGAAACGGTCGGTGAAAGTTCCGTCAAAGGTCGCGGTTTCATACGTCGGCGGGTAATAAAGTACGCCGCCCCGGTCGGTGCCGGAGAATATGATGCGGGTCGCCACGGCGTCGCCTTCGGCGGTTTGCTCCTCGATCTCGACATTCAAGTCGGGGAAAGCGTGGTGGAGGTCGGAGATCGCTTGTTTGAAAGCCGCCGATCCCTCGCGGTTCCGGCGACGGTCGAAGAAATCCTCCGAGGCGATTTCGTCCACGACGAGGAGTTTCTTTTCTCCCCACGCTTCGTTATAAAGTCGGCGGGCGAGGGCGAGGTTTCTTTGTTCGGTTTCATGCCTCTCTTTCGAGATGGTTTTTGCTTCGCGTTCCTTTGCGCCGAACATCATTACTCCGACGGCGATCCATCCGAGGCTGGCGAGGAATGATGGCGTCGCCACGGCGACATCCACCCACACGTTCGGCTCCACGATTACGATCGTCCCGCCCGAGTAAAGCCGGAAAATGATGAAGCCGATCAACGGCGCGGATAAAACGCTGATTATGATCGGAAGGAAGCGGAAAAATCCGAGTCCCTTCGCTCGTAAAGCGGCGATACCGACGAGGAAGATCCCGATGGAGCCTCCATAGCCCATAAGGAAAAAGAAAGCCTCGGAGTTCATGAAGCCCGACTGTGAAGAATAGTATGGGTCGGGCGCGTCGGAGAGCCAGTCAAGCAGCAAAATCTGCGACCAAAACACGACCGGGAAGGACGCGAGGATCACACCCGCCGCGACCATCGCGCGAACTCTCCCCGGAAACGAGCGCATAAACTCCGGCGAGACCGGGGAGAACGAAGAAGTCCCTCACGGGCCACAAAACGTTGCCAATACTCGTCACCATCTCTTCGATCCCGCCTGGCACAAACTCGGAAGATGGCGAATAAGAAATAGTCAGAAAGAGAAACCACGCAGACAGAGCGAATCCCAAAATTTCCGCCACAACGAGCGACACCCCACCCCACCGCGACCATCGAGGAGAAGAAAAGAACACGTCGAGTTTTCCGGCGAAGCGGTCGAGCGAAAGCAGCGACACCCGGCGTTCATCACCGGGCGTCGAGGAGTTCGTCATGGCTGAAAGTTAACGAATTCCGGCGTTCACACCCTCTCGAAGATGGCCGCGATGCCCATTCCGCCACCGATGCACAACGTGACGAGGCCGTACTTCCCTCCGGTGCGGGCGAGTTCGTGGAGGATTTTGACCGTCAAAATCGCGCCCGAGGCGCCGATGGGATGGCCGAGGGCGATGGCTCCACCCATCGGGTTCATCTTCTCGTCCGGGACGCCGAGCTCGCGTCCGACGGTGACGGCGATCGAGGCGAATGCTTCGTTCGCCTCCACGACGTCTATGTCGTCCACGGAGATTCCGGCTTTCTTTATCGCGGATTGCGAGGCGGGGATCATGCCGACGCCCATGATGGACGGGTCAACGCCCGCCACAGCCGCCGAGACGAGCCGCCCGGCGACGGGAAGCCCGAGTTCCTCGGCTTTTTTGGCGGAGGTGACGAGCATCATGCCCGCGCCGTCGTTTATGCCGGAGGCGTTCGCGGCGGTGACGGTTCCGCCGTCGCGCTTGAAAACGGGCTTGAGTTTGCCGAGGCTTTCGGCGGTGGCGTTCTCGCGGACGTGCTCGTCCTTCGTGAACTGGATGGTCTCCTTGCGGGACTTTATGTCCACGGGGACTATCTGCTCGTCGAAGTAGCCTTCGTTGATGGATTTCTGCGCCCGCTGGTGGCTGCGAGCCGCGTACTCGTCTTGATCCTCGCGGCTGACGTTGTATTGCTCGGCGACGTTCTCAGCCGTGACGCCCATGTGATAGTCGTTGAAAATATCCCACAGCCCGTCATAGACCATGTGATCGTACATGTCGGCTTTCGGCATCCCCATCCGGTATCCATACCGGCCTTTCGGGAGGAGGAAGGGGGCCATGTCCATGTTCTCGATGCCGCCCGCCATGACGCACTCCGCGTCGCCGAGCGCGACTTCCTGCGCGGCGGAGACGATGGCCTGAAGTCCCGAGCCGCACATGCGGTTGAGGGTGAGTGCGGGGGTTTCGACGGGGAGGCCCGTCTTCATGCCGACCTGGCGGCCGGGGTTCATGCCCTGTCCGGCGGAGAGGATGTTGCCGACGATGATTTGATCCACGTTCTCCGGCGAGACGCCGGACTTCGAGACGACTTCCTTGCCGACGGTCGCCCCGAGGTCGGTCGCCGGGATGTCCTTGATCGCGCCCCCGAACGTGCCTATCGCGGTTCTGAGGGGCGTCGAGATGACGATCTCGGTACCGTTGCCATTGCCAAAACTCATAATGCTCCTTCCCTCTATGCTTGCAGTACGCGAAGCATAGCACCAAAAGCAAAAGGCCGAACCTCGAAAGAGGCTCGGCCTGGGATCTCCCCAGAATGTTTTTCCCGCTCGCTACTTGCTGTCTTTCCCTGCGTCTTCCTTCGCCCGGTTGATGTTCCGCTCCTGGTAGGCGAACATCGAGCTGATGAACTCGTTGTATGCCTTCGTGGACTGCTGGAACATCTCCTGAGCCGCCTGACGCTGCTTCTGCTGCTGGTCCGCCAAGTCCTGCGCCAGCGACTTGTTCGCCTCGGACTGCGTCTGGAGGTTGTTTATGACCTGGTTGAAGAAGCTCTGCGTGAGCTGGGAGTTCATGTCCTGGGCGTTTACCGCCCGGTCGGCGACCGCCTGGTTGGACTCCTTGACCGCCTCGGCGAATTTCTCGGCCGCCTGGTTGATCTGCTTCTGCTGCTTGTTATCCATGATTCTCCTTTGCTTGCTTTAGCTTCACTTGATTTTCGTACCCTCTTCAGGCCACTCGAAACTTCTGCCCGAAAAGACGCGGGAGCGGAATACCCGTAGTCCGCTCCCACTAAACGCACCGAACCGTAGCCGCTCTGCTACTTGACCGCCTGCAAGTTCTTCTTGTAGAAATTGAACGGCGTGAACGCGAAGTCCATGTACGCGTCAACGCTCTCCTGCACGAGCGTCTGGTAGGCGCCGCGCTGCTTCTCGGTACGCTCCACCAGTTCCTGCGTCATCGCCTGGTTCGTCTCGGCCTGCTGGCGAAGCTCCTTGATCGAGCTGTCAACCATCCCCTGCGCGAACCTCACGTTCCGCTCCTGCATCCCAACCACATGGTCGAGAACCGTCTGGTACGAGTCCCTCGTCGTGTGTGCGAGCTTCTCGGCGGCCTTGTTGGCCTTTTCCTGGTTAGCCATTTCGCTAACTCCTTTCTCGCGGACTTACCGCGAATTTCCTTCGCCGCTCTCTTTTTCGTTCTCTTCGTTCTCATCACTGGGGAGCGGCTGCCCCGTGTACATACGAAAGAAAGTGTCCATCGTCCGCTGGTACTGCTCCAGCGACTTGGCCCAAAAGTCGAGGTACGTCATCCCCGCGTCCGTGATGGAGTACATCCGGCGCGCCGGGCCACCCCGCGAGGTCTCCCACGAGGACTCGACGATGCCGTCCTTCTCCATCTGCCGGAGGGTCCGGTACAGAGTCCCAGGGTTCATCGCATCGAACCCGAACCGCGTCGAACGCTCCATCAACTCGTACCCATAAGAGTTCCAGTCCCGGAGCGACAGCAAAATCACCGGCACCAGCCAGTTCCTCGGACGAGCCTCCGACCCGCTCGGGTCTTTCCCCCCGACACGGCACTTTGGCAAATCCTCGCGATCCTTCTCCTCGTTGCTCATGGCTCTCTCTTCCATATCTATGTGCAGTTTACACCTATATACCGATGCGTCAAGCGAATCGGCGAAGGTTTCCTGACATTGTAACGCTTTGCCGCACCTATATATGCGAAAAGTACCTAGTGAGGGAAATTCGCGGGATGGGTAGACTGGGTTGTCAGGCAATGGAACATGGGAGAAGGAGAGAAGATGAGTAGTTTGGATGGAGCGGTAGCGATAGTGACGGGGGCGGGGCGGGGGCTTGGCAAGGCGATAGCCACCGAGCTTGCGAATGGCGGGGCGAAAGTCGTCGTCAATTACTCGAAGAGCAAAGAGCCTGCCGAGGAGTTGGTGAAGGCCATCGAGTCGAATGGCGGTGAGGCGACCGCCATACAGGGCGACGTGTCGAACCCGGAGGAGGCCGAGAAGCTCGTCGAGCAGGCGGTCGAGAAGTACGGCAAGCTCGACATCCTCGTGAACAACGCCGGGATCACGATAGACAAAACGATGAAGAAGCTGACGTCCGACGACTGGGACAAGGTCGTGTCGGTTGACTTGAACAGTTGCTTCTATACGTTCAAGCCCGCGATGGAGCATCTCACGGAGAGCGGCGGGAAGGTCGTGAACATAAGCTCATTCGTCGGGCAGGCGGGGAACTTCGGGCAGGCGAACTACGCGGCGGCGAAGGCTGGGATCATCGGCTTCACGAAGTCGGCGGCGAAGGAGATGGCCCGCCACGGCGTAACCGTCAACGCCGTCTGCCCCGGCTTCATCGAGACAGACATGTTCGCCGACGTCCCGCAAAAAGTCGTGGACGAGAAGATAGTGCCGCTGATCCCACTCGGAAGAATCGGCCAGCCCGAAGACGTCGCCAAAGCCGTGAAATATCTCTGCGCGGACGGCGACTATATAACCGGACAAACCCTCAGCGTGAACGGCGGCGTGTATATGTAAAGATGGTGAAGAATAGTGAGTGGTGAATAGAAAACTATTCACCACTCACTGTCTTTTGGCTCGACGAACCTTCGCCGACCTCGACCGGATGCTTCGACGGCGGACTCCTCGCCGCTCCACCGTTTTTCTCCGACCCCCTCCATCTCTTCCGAGGGCGGAGCGACCCGACTCCCGGTACTTCCGCATTGGTATACAATTCACTCATTGGCCGGAGGGAGGAAACTTCCGCCCGGTTTCGCTGCATATTCCGGCCCATCTCCTAGCTGCGTCTGACACATACATTCTAACCGTATACAATTAATGGTGCTGAAACAGAGAGTCATCGTTTATGGAATGACGGTTGTCGGAATGTATTTAGAGAGGTGGTCGCATGGGCAGGCTGAGTGGAAGGATCGCGGCTGTTACGGGTGCTGCGCGGGGAATCGGGGCGGCTGAGGCTATCCGTCTGGCGCAGGACGGGGCGAACGTGGCGGTTCTCGACCTTTCGGCGGAGGCTTGCCAGGAGACGGTCGAGGCCATCGAGGCGACGGGGGCCGAGGCTCTCGCCGTAGCCTGCGACGTATCGAGTTCGCAGCAAGTCGAGGCGGCGTTCGATGAGATCGCCAATAAGTTCGGTCGGATCGACATCCTCGTGAACAATGCGGGGCTTCTGCGCGACAACCTCTCGTTCAAGATGAGCGAGGAGGACTGGGACATGGTTCTCGACGTGCATCTCAAGGGCAGTTTCCTTTGTTCGAAGGCCGTCCAGAAATACATGGTCGAGCAGGAATACGGCAAGATCATCATGACGAGCTCCATCGTGGCGCTCGGCAACCGCGGACAGGCGAACTACTCGGCGGCGAAGGGCGCGCTCCAGTCGCTCGCCCGCACCCTCGCTGTCGAACTCGGTCGTTTCAACGTGAACGTCAACGCCGTCGCCCCCGGCTGGGTCGAGACCGAGATGACCAAAGAAGCTGCCGAGCGAGCCGGCATGTCCATGGATGAAATGAAAGACCGCTTCGCCAAAAACATTCCGCTCAAAAGGTTCGGGCGCGTCGAGGACATTTCGAACGTCGTCTCGTTCCTCGTCTCGGACGAGGCTTCGTACATAAGCGGCGAGACGATATACGTGGCGGGCGGGCCTTCGAGTTCGGTGATTTAAAGCTCGTCAGCTTGTCAGCTTGTCGGCTTTTTGGGCGGAGGGGATTTCCTCCGCCCTTTCGTTTGTCCGGAGGACACGCTACCAGCTCGCTGCTTTGAGGCCGACGACTCGCTCGAACTCACGCATATTTAAACTCATGAGCGTGAGATCCCGGAATCGGGCGAGGGAGGCTATGAGGAAGTCGTTCGGGCTTATGGGGGTTTCCGCCCTTTCGAGGTCGGCTCGGATGAGGCCGTATTCCTCCGTCGCCCGGTCGTCGAGCACGAGGCTCGGGAACGGACTCGTTCACGGAATCGCCAGCCGCGCCAACTCGAGAAGGAAGTTCGGATAAATCCCAAGCCCGATGGATATGGCCGCGCACAATGCCAGCGGGAAAACAATGAAGAAGGCGCCTTCTTTGACTGAACCCTTCGAGGACGAATCTTTGGCGGGTTCGGAAGGTTCTTCGCTGCTCTCCTCGGAGCTTCCGAGGAAGATCATGCGGAACACCCGCAAATAATATGCGGCGGAGAGGAGCGTGCTTATCAAAAGGACGAAGAAGAATGCGATCTGCCCGGCCTGAATCGTTCCGATGAAAAGGTACCATTTCGTGATGAACCCGGCGGTCGGCGGAATGCCGACGATGCTCACCGCCCCAACCGCGAACGCCCCCGCCGTCCACGGCATGAGACGGGCGATCCCACCCATCTCCGAAACTTTCAAAGTGCGGGCGGCGACATATATCGATCCGGCGCAGAAAAACAGCGTGATCTTCCCGAAGGCGTGGTTGGCGATGTGGATGATCCCACCCGTCATGCTCTCGGGGCTGAGAAGCGACACGCCAAGCACCATATAAGAAAGCTGCCCGATGGTCGAATACGCGAGAATCCCCTTTATATTGTCAACCGTGAACGCATAAAACGAAGCCACCAAAATAGTGAACGAAGCGATGATCGCCGTCACGAACCCGAGATTCAATTCCCCCATAAGCTCCGGCCCGAAAACATCGAGGATCACCCGGAGTATCACGAATACGCCCACATTGACGACGGCCACCGCATGCAAAAGCGCGCTCACCGGAACGGGCGCGACCATCGCATTCGGCAGCCAGCCGTGAAGGGGCATGAGAGCCGCCTTCGCCGCCCCAGCCAAAAACATGAAATAAACAATCACCAAAACCGCCCCGCCCGCCCCAGCCGCAAACACCCCTCCCGACTGGAAATCGAACGTGCCGGAGATGATGTACGTCAGGAAAACAGCGGGCATCATGAACACGAGCGAAGCCCCGAGATGATAAAAAAGATACCTCCGCCCAGCCGCCACAGCCTCCCGAGTCCCCTCATGAGTAACGAGCGGATACGTCACGAACGTCAGGATTTCATAGAAAACATACATCGTGAGAAGGTTCGCCGAAAACGCGATCCCCATCGTCGCCGCGAGCGTGATCGCAAAGCACGCAAAAAACCTCGTTTGATGGCTCTCCCCGAGCGCACGCATGTACCCGATGGAATAAACCACCGTGAGAAGCCACAAAAACGACGCGACGAGAGCGAGCAAAATCCCGAGCGCGTCCACCCGGAGCGCGATCGAAACTTGCGGCAAAAACGGGAAAAGCGTGAAGTGAAGCGTGTTCCCGGCAAGCACCGCCGGAACCATCGTGAGGACGACGAGAAACTGGATCGAAGCCGCCCCGAGTGAACATCCCTCCCGGACATTCGGACTGTTCCGAGCCGCATATATGAGCGCGACCCCGAGCAAAGGAACCGCCATCGCCAGAAAAGGCGCGAACGAATTAATCTCCATCTCCCACCCCCCGGAGTTCATCCTGTGCGAGTTGCGTGGACGGGCCGGCTTCGATCCTCTCCGCCAGAGCCTCCGTCGAGCCGCTCGTCATGTTCAAAAGCGGAGCGGGGAAAAGCCCGATGAAGAAAATGACGACGACGAGAGCCGCCGCGATGGCCGTCTCCCGAGGCCGGAGGTCGGTCGCCTTCCGAACCGCGTCGCGCGTGACCGGCCCGAAAAACGCCCGCTCATAATAAACAAAGAAATATCCCGCACTCAAAATTATCCCGACCACCGCCACGACCGCGAGCGCCCAATGAACCTGGAAAGCGCCGAGGAAAATAAGGAACTCCGCCGGGAACCCGCTCGTGCCGGGCGTCCCGATGCTCGCCAGACCGACGATGAAGAAAAACACCGCGAGGAGCGGCATAGTCCGCGCCGCTCCCCCGAAAGACCCGAGTTCCCACGACCCGGTTCGCGCATAAAGGAAGCCCGCGAGGAAGAAAAGCCCGGCGCTCGCGATGCCCATGTTCACGAGCATGAGGATGCCGCCCTGAAAACCCTGAGTGCTCAAAGTGAACATCCCGAGCGTCGCGAGTCCCACGTGGCTCACGCTCGAAAAAGCGAGGAGGCGGCGGAGGTTCGGCTGGACGAGCGCGATGAGGGCGCCATAAATAATCGCGATCAAACCGAGGACGGCGATGAGCCAAAACCATTCGCTCGCCGCCTCGGGGGCGAGCGGGATGGCGAAGCGGATGAATCCGTAAATCCCCATTTTCAGCCCGATGAGCATCACGCTCATCCCCACCGGCCCCTCCGAGAACACTGAAGCCATCCACGTGTGGAACGGGAAAAGCGGCCCCTTCACCGCGAACCCGAACGCGAGGAGGAAAAAGATCAAAGTTTGGATGCCCGCCGAAGCCGGAGTCTCCAAAAGCGCGACGAAATCAAACGAATACTCCCCCGTCACATTGAAATGATTCACCCCGAGAACGACTATTCCGACGAGCAACGGCGCCGAACCGACGAGCATATACATCACATACTTCGTCCCGGCGTATTGGCGGCGCGGCCCCGTTCCCCACATCTTCAAAAGGAAATAGCTCGGCACGAGCATGAGTTCCCAAAACACGAAAAACAAAAGAAGGTCGAGCGAAGCGAAGACCCCGATGGTCGCCGCTTCGAGTCCGAGAAGGGCGATCAAATACCCCTTCGTCAAAAACCGGACCGTCCCCCACGAAAGAAGCATCACGAGCAGGGTGAGGAAAGCCGTGAGTGGAATAAAGAGGACGCTTATCCCATCCACCCCCACGAAATACCCGACCCCGATGCTCGGCATCCACTCCGCCCTTTCGGCGAACTGGATATCCGACGTCCCCGAAACGAACCCGACGGCCATAACGAGCGCGAGAACGAGCGTCAGCGAAGCCCCCCCGAAAGCCACCTTCCGGGCGAGTCCGTCGTCCCGGACGAAAGCGAGAACCACCGCGCAAAGCACGGGAAGGAGGATGAGCGTGCTTAATATGGGGAACCCGATCTGCTCGATGGCGAACACTTCTTCGAGAATCATGGTCGCTCCCTTCGGTCGGAAAGATCGGGAGTGGGGAGTGGGGAGTGGGGAGTGGGGTCATTCTCGACCCGCTCATCTCCGACGCTCGCGCCTTCCCGCTCGACGTACTTTCGCCGGATACGGTGGAGGCTTCGGCGGCGAATACCTCGCTCCCTCGCCTTCCCCGACTCACGGTTTTCGAGGCGGGCATCGGAGATCGGCTCCGGGTTTCCACCCTCCGCACCCGCAAACGGAACATCATTCACACGTGCGATGGACGCCTCGGAACTTTGCCCCTCACCACTCTCGGCAAAGCTGTCGGGCGAAGTGACTCCGGCGCGGGTTTCCAATGCTTCGAGGGAGGGGCGCATTCTTTCGACGAACGGCGTTGTCGCGAGGCCGATCCAAAAGATCACAGCCCCGAGCGAGAGCGTGATGACCATCTCCCGAAGCCGGAGATCCTTCATTTTGTGGACGGTGCGCTCGTTGACGTCGCCGAGAAACGCCCGCTGGAAATACCACAGGAAATACGCCGCCGTCAAAAATATGGCCGACCCGGCGGCTATGGACAACGCCCAATGAACCTCGAACGCCCCGATGAGAACGAGATGCTCCCCATTGAACCCACCCGTGCCGGGAAGCCCGACCGTCGCGAGCGCGATGACGAGGAAGGCGACGGTCAGCCACGGGGCGTTCGTCGAAACGCCGCCGAGCGATGAGAGTTCCGGCGGCCCGACGCGGGTGTTTATGAACCCCGCCACGAAGAAGAGTCCCGCCCCGGCCACGCCGAAGTTGATCATTTGCAAAAGCCCGCCTTCGAGGCCATAAATATTCAGCGTGAAAATACTCAAAACCACGACCCCCATATGGCTCACGCTCGCAAACGCGAGAAGCCGCCGAAGGTTCGTTTGTATGAGTGCGATCATGGCTCCATACACAATGCTCACCGCTCCGAGAACCGCCATGAGCCACAGCCACTCCCTCGCGGCCTCCGGCAAAAGCGGAATGATGAACCGGAGCATCCCATACGTCCCGAGCTTGATCCCCACCAGAAAAACACTCATCCCCACAACCGGCCCCTCCTCCAAAACCTTCGGCATCCACGTATGGAGCGGGAACAAAGGAGCTTTCACCGCGAACCCGATGAACAAAAGGAAGAAAATAACGGTCTGCAAACTCTCCGACACCGGGACATCGAGGAGCGCGACGAAATCGAAAGACAGTCCCGACCCCGCGACCATGCTGTGATTCACCGCGAGGAGAACCATCCCCACGAGCATGAGCGCCGCCCCCGTGAGCATGAAATAAATATACGAGAAAGCCGCCTCCCGCCGCCGATCCCCGGTTCCCCACCGCGTGATGAGGAAATAAGCCGGAACGAGTTCGAGGACGAAGAAAGCCCAGAAAAGCACGAGGTCGAGGGAGAGGAAAGCCCCGAGCATGGTCGCTTCGAGGCCGAGCGTCGCCATCAAATAATGCCGGGCGTCCGCCTGAACGGAATACTCCGCATAAAGCACGACGAGCAAAGCGAGAAGTGCCGTAACCGGGATGAAAAGAATGCTCACCCCATCCACGCCGAGATAATATCCGACCCCGATCCCCGGAAGCGGCCCGAGCCGTTCGACGAATTGCATGTCCGACGTCCCGATCCGGAAACTGTACGCGAGGAACGCCGCGAGGATGAAAGTGAGTGCCGCCCCCGCCAGCCCGATCCGGTACGCGAGCCGTTCGTTCTTCACGAAAGCGAGGGCGACCATGAACACCACCGGGAGGAAAAGCAAAACGCTCAAAATGGGGAACCCGATCTGCTCCATCGCCGTGACTTCGTTCATAGCCACATCGCCCTCACTAAAATGGCGGAGAGTGAAACCAGAATGATCCCCCCGATGACCACCGGGCGCCCGATGACCTCCTCGGTCTTCGTCATGGCGCGTCCGAGGAAGCCGCTCGCCTGTGGCATGCTCACATGAACCCCGGTGAACGTGGCCTTCTCAACCCACACCGAGAGCGAAACCACACCCTCGGTCAGTCGTTCGAGCATGTCCGGGATCCGGTCCACACCCCTCTCCATCGAGTTCGAGATGCTCCCGCTCAACCCGGTCAGCCACCCGAGAACCCCCGGCGCCCGCCGAATTCCCCTCTCCACGAAATCCGAAGCACCGCCGCTCACCCTCGTCAAAGTCCCGAGAATCCCCGGCGCCCGACTGACCCCCTCCCGCTCGACCCACCCCGAAGCCCCGCCTCCCGCCTGCGTCAAAGCCCCGAGAACCCCCGCCGCGCCACCGAGAGCGGCCTTCTCCTTCCTTTCCTCCTCATCCCACGTCGAGGTCGGCTCGGTGGCGGCGTGGCTGATGAGGCGTTGCTCCTCCCAAGTTTCCCGCGCCGTCTGAACACGCCTCGCCGGAGCCTCGACGCCCGTCGCCCGGTCAATGAACGCCGCGTCCACCCGTTCGAGGAGATGCCCCAGTTTCTTGCTCGTCCGAACGAAAGCCGCGTCATACATCTCATCCAGCCAGAAACGGTTGAGGGCGAGGTTGTAAATCCCCCGCGTCTTGAAAAAGAGGAGTCCCGGACGCTCCGGCCTGAAACGGTCGAGGAAAAGTGGCGCGAACCACCCGACGACGAGAAGGAGGATCAAAAGCCCGAGCAAAGCCGCCGCGAGCGGCACACTCCCCCCCGGAACCCCCGGCTGCGCCGAAACCACCGGAGCCAGAAATTCCTGAAACCAAGTCCCATCGAGTCCGCCCGGCAATATCCCGACCGCCACCCCGACCCCCCCGACCGCCGCCAAAATAACGAGCGGCGCCACAAACTTCCACGGCGAAGCCGACGCGCCATGATCTCCATGCGCGTCCTCGAAGAACGATTCATGAACCATCCGGCTCGTGGCGAAAGCGGCGGCGAAAACCGCGATCACACCGACCGCGACGAGGATATACAAACCGCCCGAAAACGCCCCGAGGGCATCACTCTGCCACCATACCGAAACGAACGGAAGCGCCATAAGCCCCACCGCCCCGATGAGGAAAAACTGATACAAAACCGGGACGCTCTGTTTCACCCGCCCGACCTTCCGGGCATCCGCCCCGCCGTGGAGATGATGGAGTATCGAGGGCGCGGTGAGGAAAAGAAGCGTCTTGAAAAAAGCATGCGCGACGAGGTGGAAAATTGCCACCGGATAAGCTCCGAGGCCGCACGCGAGGAACATGAGTCCGAGTTGCGAGGTCGTCGAATACGCCAGAATACTTTTTATGTCCGTCTGGACGAGGCCGACCATCGCCCCGAAGAGAGCCGTAGCCGCGCCGACTATGGCGACTGCGAGGAGGGCGTTCGGGGCGAGGTCGTAGATGACGTGGCTGCGGGCGATCATATACACCCCCGCCGTCACCATCGTCGCGGCGTGGATGAGCGCGCTCGACGGCGTCGGCCCCTCCATCGCCCGCGCCAACCAAGTCGTGAGCGGAAGTTGCGCCGATTTCCCGACCGCCCCGACGAGAAGGCAAAGCCCGATGGCGGTGAGCGTCGCCGTACTCGCCGACTCGGCCTGTGAGAATACGCCCGAAAAGTCCGTCGTCTGGAAAGTGGCGACGATGAGGAAAACGCCGATGAGGAACCCCGCGTCGCCGATGCGGTTCATGACGAACGCCTTCGTCCCGGCCTTCGCGGAGGCGGGTCGCTCATAGTAATAACTTATGAGCAAATACGAGCAAACTCCCACGCTCTCCCACCCGAGAAAGAGAAGGACATAGTTATTCGCCATCACCAAAACGAGCATCGCGAACACGAACAAAGGCGTCACCGTGAAGAAGCGCGAGAAGCCCCGCTCGTTGTGCATATAGTTCACGGAGAAGACGGCGATCAAAAACCCGATGCCCGTCGTGACGAGCATCATGATCGCGGAAAGCGAATCTATGAGGAAAGCGAAGTCCACATTGAGGTCGCCGCTGAAAAGCCACCGATAAACAACGACCTCCCGAGGCGCCGGGTCGAGAAGAACCCCGACGAAAATCCACACCGCCCCGAGGAAGGAGAGAAATATGGCGCCGCACGCCACCCGATACGTGGCGACATACGAATACCGCTCGCCGAAGAGCGCGTTCACTCCATTGGCGAGAGCCGCCAAAAGCGGGAGCGCGACGATGAGGATCACGAGAAGTTCGAACATATTATCGGCCCCCGTTCGGAATGAAATTCAAACTTCGACAAACCTTCCCTGCCATAGAGATGTGCCAATGGCGCATCCCATCCCGCCGCGCCTCGTCCCATCGTCGCGTCTCACCCCGTCGCGCCTCACCCCGATGCGTCTCCGCCCGATGCGTCTCCGCCCGATGCGCCTTGCTTCTCGGCATACCTCTCTTCGCGGCGGGGGAGAGGGCTCGGCGGGTCGTCTCTATGGGGGAGGCGGCGATGTCGGGCGGAAATCCACATCCGGCGAGACGGCGCGCCCCGCGCACCGGAGCTTTTCCTGAAACCTGAAACCCGAAACCTGAAACCCGCCCCGTGGAACCCGCCGCGAGGGACATTTATCTCCCCCCTCCATTATGGACGATGTGCGCCGGAGGAAGGAAGTCCGTCTTCCCCCGATACCATTCGAAGGAGGAATCTGCTTTCGGAAGCGGTTTCAACGGCTCGTCCCAGAGTACGAAACCGACTCCGGGGACGAACATATGGAACTCCTCCGTGTCCGGGTCCATTGCGATGAGATGCACCCATGCGTTGTCGAGAAGTTCTTGAATTCCGGGCTGGCGACCGTATATCTCGCCGAGTATCTCGGGTTTCGCGTCCACTATGAGTTGGAGGCGCATGGCCTCGTGGATCTCCACCATCTGCCGCGGAAGCCCGGTCCGGAGGTCGCTCATCGCCCCCTCCATCACCCCGATGAGGCCGGACACGTTGTGCGGAACTTTCGTGTCGCAGCCATACTTTTTGTTGTCCACGGTGGAGAAATAATATTCGAGGTTTATGCCCGCCCCGACCGGACCGACGGCGAGGAGTATCCTCTCGACGATGGTTCCGTCCGGGTCTTGTGTGGGGTCATACGAAATGAGGAACGGCCTCCGGTCGAGGAAAAGCCCGCGCGTGATCGAGCGCCGCCCGACGACGGCGAAGGCGTTCGTCGCATGGCCCCATTCCGGCCGTACTTGACTCAAATCCACGGATCGACCTTCGATGTGGCGGAGGGATTTCTTCGGGGAGACGTCCTTCGGGGCGGAGGCGAAGCGTCGGCATCTTTCCTGCGCGGAGCGGGCGCGCGCCTCGTCGAGGTCGGCGGTGAGGCTCGCGAAATCCTCGCGGAGAGATTCCGGGATGTCCTCGATGTCGGAGTACGTATAAAGCTCGTTGGCCGTGTTGTGCTGCGAACCGACGAACCATGTGTCGTCCGGTATTTCGATGCCGCGCTCCCGGAGGATTTCCCGGACTTCCGGGCGGTTCGCCATCGCGGCGAAGGCTCGGGCGTTCGGGCCGCCGTGTTTTCCGCCGCATGCTCCGCAGTCGTGCGCCGATTCGTGGGGGTTGTTTATGCTCGCGGAGCCGTGTCCGCTGAAAAGCACGATGCGAGCGAAACCGTATGTCAGGCCGAGGTTCCGGAGCATCGTCTCGACTTGATTCGCCTGCTCCTCGATGACGAACCCGACTTTGTACGCGCCGTCGAGCTTGTGAGTCTCCCCGGCGTCGAGCGCGAGGGAGGTCCGGACCGATGGGACGACGCGGTGATGGACTTTATCCGCGACCACCGAATATGTGCGGGGGGCGAGGATCCTCCCGATCAAAGGCACGCTTTGCAAAAGCCCGACGAGGTGGATGAGGAAATACGCCGAAACGGAGTTCCGCTCCGTCTCCCAGTATGCGTTGTGGAAAGTCTCCTCCCACTTCGAGCGCGTATTGTGCGTCGCAAGCCGCTCGGCCTCCTCCGGGCGTTGAACCTCCACGATCTTGTTTATCGGGCTGACAACCGCCGGGCAAAGCGGGGTCGTCCCGTGGTCATCCAAAGCCTGATATTGCATCGCAACCCCGAAGAACCCCGCCGCTCCGAATGTCTCATACTCCGGGTTTATCTCCTCGAAGTGGCGGCGAATCGCCTCCTCGCGCTCGTCAATGCAATACACGACCTGCGCCTTCGGGCGCGTCTCCCGCGTCTTCCAGCGACCCCGCCCACGATTCTCGGAGAGCGCGTTCAAAATCCCGTCCCGATAATTCCGCTCATAAGCCGTGAGCCAAACCGGCCCATGCTCCGAACCCGGAAACCCATCCACGATTCCGAGCAAACGCACTCTTTCTTTTTCGGAGAGCGAACGGATTTCCTCGCCTGTGAGGGCGAGGAATTGCGCGAGATGGAAGAGTCGCCATGTGTCGCCGCATATCGCCGAGGCGGCGTCGCTTTCGCGGTGCGCCCAGATCATGTCGGCGAGGGTTTGCCAGCGTTCGTCTTCGGGGCCGCCGGAAGCGGACGGGTCGGCGGCGAGGTTCCGGGATTGTTCGGCGAGGTAGTCGGGGAGGTTCCCTTTCCGCATTTCGCGCCGGACGAAGAATTCGGAGGGGTGGGACTCGAAGTATGCGCGGAGGCTGTGTACGCTTCCGTCGAGGCGCCACGTTTCGCCGCAGATTTTCTGGATGAGGAGTGTTTCGTAGAAAAGGCGGACGGCGAGGTATTGGATGAGGTCGATCGGTTGTGTTTCCTGGCGGGCGTATTGCGGGTGGGTTTCTCGCCATTGGATCATGCCCGCCCATCCGGGAAGCTGAAGGATCAAACGTCCCAGATAATCCCCCCAATCCTCCTCCCGAACGCCAAGCTCCCGAAGCCTTTGTATAACCGCATCCCTCGCCAGCGCGGGCAAATGATGGAGTGAGTCGCGCCATCCGGGAAGGTTGTCGAACTCCAAAGTCCGGTCTTTCCCGGCGAGGCTCTTCCACGAGTCATAAAACCCGAGAGCGCGTCCCGGAAGCCGCCACGCCGCCAAACCCTCGTCGAGGAACGCCGCGCAGCGTTTGATCACATACTCGTTCACCCGCCCGCTCACGTCCTCACCGACGATCTCCATCAAGAAATCGCTGTGGGATTTGTCGCGCCCGAGCCGACACATCTCCGCCTCGATGCTCCGGCTCATGAACTCGCGCATCCGGCGCCGCGGGTCCCGCCTGTGAAGCTCCGCCAAAAGCTCGGAATGCTCCCCCCGCAAAGAAAGAAGAATCTCGAGCGCGGCAAGCCCCCTCCGATTCAGCCCGGCCTTCCCGAGGTCGTGGAGAACCAGCCAGCAAAGATGCGCCGCCTCCAAAGTCGAAGCCTCGTCGCCGCCGCCGTTTTCGGAGCTTCCTTCCAAACGAGACATCTCCCCATGCACGACTTCCCGGACGGCGTTCCCGAGTTCTTCGGTGAGTGGGATGGGCGGCCCTCCCCACCGCTCCATGTGCCGGAAACGCTCCTCCATCCGCTCCGCCGCCCCGTCCGGATTCCGCTCCCCGAAATGCTCCGAATCCGTCGTCGAGAGCGGGTCTTCGAGGCCATGCGCCCCGAGGCACGCCCCCCAAAGCGAAAGAACCGCATACCCCTCCAAATCCGCCTCGAAACGACGGGCGATGTCAGAAAAAGTCCCGCGCACTCCGAAATGCCGCCGGGCGAGCCTCCTCACAATACGCGCCTCCGCATCGAGCCAGAGACGGCGTATTTGATCTCGCTCCGCCTCGGTCACGGGAGCGTCCCCGATTCGACCGCGCCCGGCATCGTTCACGGACGCATCTTCAATTTGTCCGCGCTTCGCGTCTTTCACAGGCTTGTCTCCGGCTCGACCGCGCTCGGCATCTTTCACAGACGCGCCTCCGAAACGCCGGTCTATGCACGCGAGGTACCCGTCCCACCGTTCTTCGGGGATTCCCATCGCTCGAAGTCCGGCTTCCGTATTTCCCGATTCGCCCCGGCCTTCCTCCATTTCGCCTCGGACTTCGACGCGGAGGCGTTTCGCCGGATCGAGATTGAGATGGACGCCGATCCAGTCCGAGAGCGTCCATTCGCGGCCTATGCGGTCCATGCTCCGGGCGAGTTCGTCTTTCGCTTTTTCCATGAGCGATGCCCGGGTGTCGTCCGGGACGTCGTCGTGGAGGCGGCGGGTCGCGCCTCGTTCGTGGACTTCGAAGCCGAGCCGGGCGGGATCGAGTGGCTCGATGCCCCGGAGGAGATGGACGCGCCGGACCTCCCCGGCTTCGATGCGCCATTTCCCGACCTCCACGTTCGGTTCGTCGGGGAATTCGCGTCTCTCGAAGGCGGCGGATATGTCGTCGTCGGAGATGCGGCCTCTCGCGTAAAGGGCGCGGAATTCTTCGTTCGGCAAATATCCGCGGCCTCCGAGAATGCGTTCGGCCTCGACGACCGCGACCTCGAAGGGGAGATGTTGGAGGCCGTGGAGTGTGTTGTGGTGGACGAAGGTTTCGATCGGGCCTTGTCCGGCGAGGAGGTGGCTGAAATGATCCACCTCGTGCTTGAGGTGGTGGCGCATTTCGTTTGTGATGTCGGGGAGCATGTGTCCCTTTCTAGCCGAAGAGGGCAGCAAATTGAGCCATCGTTTCGTTCATGAGTCCGAGAGCCACGCTCGGATAAAGTCCGAGTATGAGCATGAGCGCGGCGAGGGGGAGGATGACGACGAGTTCGCTCCCGCCGATGTCTTTCAGGTTCGCCCATCGTGGGTCCACATCGCCCATCACCATCCGTCCGATGGTCCGCAGCGAATACGCCGCCGTGAGAAGGATCCCGAGGAGGGCGATGATGATCCACAACCCCCATTCCTGGAAACCGCCGACGAGAACGTGGAACTCACTCACGAACTGCGCCAAACCCGGAAGCCCCATCGAAGCGAGGAATGAAAGCGAAATGAGGATCGAAAACACCGGCACACTCGACATAAGCCCGCTGAAATCCGTCATGTCGCGGGTATGCGCCTGCTCATAAATAACCCCGACGAGGAAAAATAGAGCCGCCGAGATGATGCCGTGCGTCACCATCATCATCACAGCCCCGGTGAACCCGAGGACGTTCAGCGCGGCGATGCCGACGAGGACGAACCCCATATGGTCGATGGATGAGAAGGCCACGATGGATTTCAAGTCCGTCTGACGCCACGCGAGGAGCGCGCCATACAAAATATTTATGAATCCGAGCGTGAGGAGAATCGGCGCGAACCATTCGAGGCCGAGCGGCAAAAGCTCCCCGGCCCGCATGAGGCCGTATGCGCCCATTTTCAGGAGGAGGCCGGAGAGGACCATGCTCACGGGGGTCGGGGCCTCGACGTGCGCGAGCGGCAGCCAGCCGTGGAGCGGGAAGATCGGGATCTTCACCGCGAACCCGACGAGAAACGCGAGGAAAGCTCCGGTCTGGAACGTCTCCGTCCATCCGTCGCGGGACTCGAGAAGCTGGCGCATATCGAACGTGCCGGGGTCCGAGTTGAGATAAACCGCGATGATCCCGAGGAGCATGAAGATCGAACCGACGAGCGTATACAAGAAAAAGCTCATCGCCGCGACGTCTTTTCTCGTCCCTCCCCACAAGCCGATCAGGAAGAACATCGGGACGAGGCCGACCTCATAGAAAACGTAAAACAGGAACCAATCCTGCGCCACGAAAACCCCGAGAACCGCGAACTCCAAAAGAAGGAACCATGCGAAATATCCCTTTATCCGGTCGTGGATGAGGCTCAAAGAAGCGACGACCGCCGCGAGGGTGACGAGGGTGGTGAGAAGAAGGAGGGGGAAAGAGAGGCCATCGAGGCCGAGGGAGTATGTCATGCCGAGGTCGGGGATCCACTCGGCTCGCTCGGTGAATTGGAGTTCGCTCGTGCCTCGGTCGAAGGCGAAGAGGAGGCTCCAGCAAAGGAGGAACGACACCCCGGCGCACCCGACCGCGACGGCTTGAATCGCCTTCACCTGCTTCGCGGGCAGGAAGAGGACGACCGCGACGCCGACGAGCGGCAGCCAGACGATCAAGCTCAGGATAGGGATGTTGTTCATGACAGCCATGACACGCTCCTCGTCGTCGTCCTCATGTCCTCGTCGGCCTCATCCGGCGAGCGTCCTTTTTTTCGTTTCGAGCATCGCCCTCATCATGTCCCGGATCGAGAGTATGCCCGCGATTTCTCCACTTTCCTCTTCGATCACGATGAGGTGCCGGAAACCGCGCTCGATCATGGTTCGGGCGGCGTCCTCGACGTGCCACGCCGGGGTGATGGCGACCGCCCGGGAGGTCATGTATTCGCCGACTTTCACGCCCGTCGGGTCGGCTCCTTCGGCGACCGCGCGGAGGATGTCCCGCTCGGTGATGATTCCGGGAGGGTCGTCGCCGGAGATCACCACCGCCGAACCCACGCGGCGCTCCCATATTCGCCGGGCCGCCTCGGCGAGGGTGTCGCCCGGCTCCACGGAGAGGATCTCCCGCCGAGTCACGAATGATTCGATGAGCATGGAGTCCTCGCTATACCGAAGTCGGGGTTCTTGTCTCCTCCGCCGCCACGGGCGTCCCGCGCCTCGGCGAGAGGTCGTCGTGGCCGGAGGCTTCGAGGTGGTCCATGTTCCGCCACTCGACCTCGCCGCCGTTGTCGGTGTATACGCGGTCGAAGTCGGAGAGGCGATCCATGACCGTGTGGTCTATGAAATGAACCCCCGAGAAATCCATCACGATGTTCTTTCCTTCCGGCACGGAATCCAACCGACTCCGAATCCCGAGGAAGTTGTGGAACCCGAGCGCCCCCGAGAAATTGACCGGAACCGTCCCGTTCTCCGACTGGATATCCACCTTCGGCTTGAAAACGTTCGACGGCTTCGTGCGCCCGACGACGAACGCGATGATGAACGCCACGATGAGTCCGGTCGCCACCCCGATAAGGAGGTCGGTCAAAAGAACGGTGATCGCCGTGACGAGCATGAACAAAAACTCCGTGCGTCCGACGTGGAGCGCGTGGCCGAATTCTTTCGGGTGGGCGAGCCGGAAGCCGATGACGAGAAGGACTCCGGCGAGGGCGGAGAGTGGAATCTGCGACAAAAGCCCCGGCACCGCGAGGACGAACGCGAGGAGGAAGAAGCCGTGGAAGAAGTTCGACCACCGGGTTTTCGCGCCCTGCAAAATGTTCGCTTTGCTGCGGACGACCTCGGCGATCATGGGCAGCCCGCCGATGCCGCTCGAAAGCGCGTTCCCGACGCCCTTGCCGAACAATTCCTTGTTCATGTTCGACTGGCGTTTGTACGGGTCTATTTTGTCAACCGCCTCGGCGGTGAGGAGGGATTCCAAACTCGCCACGAAGACGAAGAGGAAGATCCACTTTATGGAAGTCCCGGTGAGTATTTGCGAGAAGTCCGGGAAAGCGAATCCCGCGAGGAGTCCGCCCTCCGGCAGCGGGACGAGGAACTGCGCCCCCGTCTCGTATGTGTTCCCGAAAAGCGTATACGGGGCGCCGCTCCCGACGCCGAGGCCGATAGCCATGAGCGTCCCGATGACCACCGCGACGAGGGGGGCGGGGACGATCCCGGCGATCCTCCCCATCTTCGGCCAGAAAACCATGATGAGAACCGCCGCCAGCCCGATGAGCGCGACATACGGATTCAAATTCAAGAAAGTCGGTGGGATGGCGGTGAGAATTCCGAGTCCGTGTTCGCCGGGGTTTTCGCGTCCGAGGGCGATGTGGATTTGCCCGGCCATGATGATGAGGCCGATCCCGGCGAGCATGCCGTGGATCACCGAAGAGGCGAAGAACCCGGTGAGTTTCCCGGCTCGTATGAACGCGAGTCCGATCTGGATGACCCCGGCCACGACGCCGACGGCGAGCGCGAGTTGGTAGCCGAGAGCCGCGTCTCCGCCGCCGAGTTCCTGGACGGCTCCGAGGACGATCACGATCATGCCCGCCGCCGGGCCGTTTATCGTGACATGCGAGCCGCTGATCAGCGAGACGAGCATGCCCGCGATGATGCCGGAGATGATCCCGGCTATCGGCGGGAACCCGGAAGCGAGCGCGATGCCGAGGCACAGCGGAAGTGCGATGAGGAAGATGACGAACCCGGAGACCGCGTCATTCTTCCAGTTCTCGGCCAGCCCCGGCAAATAATCCTTCGGCGGCTCCGGGCGCTCCGGCTCCGGCTCGCCCCCGGCCACTGGCTGTCGGCCTACCTCGTCGCTGCTCATCTCTCACCCTCTTCCCGCCCGCCCGAAAAACGCGCCCCCGACAAAGAAGAGGCCGAAAACCAGACAGACTTCCGCTTGAGCATCCACCATACAAAATCTTTCCCGTGCATCCGAGATACATTTTGAGCCTTCCGATATGACCGCCGCATCCCCAAAAATAGCCAAATTGCGAAAATGCCGGGAGTCGGGAGGCACTCGCTTCGCTCGTTTCGGGGGTCGGGAAAGGCGGATATCGAAACTTTCGCTGTCGAAGCATCGTCTCGAATTTATCGGGAGTTCGCCGGGCGGGGAGGCGAAAGTGTCCGGGAAGAGACGGTCGAGAAAAAGCATTCACCATTCGCCACTCACCGTCTTTCCGGCGGGGGGGAACGGTCGTTCGTATATAATGGAAATTGCATTCGATTTTCCGATGTTTGATGGGGTGGTTTGCGGATGTTACGGAGGTCTCGGCATCCGGGGATAAATGGGATGGCGGCGACGCTTTATGGGCTGCGTCCGGGGGTGATCGCCCTCGCGGCGGCTCTCGCGCTCGCCATCGTCGTATGGTCTTCGGTGACGTTGTATACGGATCAATTGCGGTTTGCGGTCTTCGCGCCGCAGGCGCATGTGGCAGTGGTCGTGGCGACCGCAAGCGCGCGGCTGTTCGGCGCGCTCGTCCTCAGCATGTTCGTCACCGAGAGGCACGGCGACCGGCTTTTGTGGGTGGCTGCCGGACTTTTCGTGTCGGGGGTCGGGGGGCTTGTCCTCCAATATAAGAATCTTTTGTTCGGAAGCCCGCACGACCCGAACGTGGCGACTTATGAGTCGCTCCTCGTGTGGATTATGACGGCGGCTCTTTTCGTGGTGGGGCTTGTCATGAAGAATCCGCCGCGGCTGACTCGGAGCCACGTCGCGGGGATATTGGCCGGGTGTGTCGCGGCGGGTTTCGTCGCCCATGAGTTCGGGGCTTTTCTGCCGCATCTCATCGCGAACCCCGAGGTGTCCTCCCTCGCGTATGAGGCGACTGGGTGGAACTGGGTGGTCTCGATGGTCCCGCTCGGGCTGGCGGTTGCGGCAACTTTCGGGGCGGCTTCGCTTTATCGGAGCGGGCATCCGGCGGGGTGGCTCCTCGTGGCGATGGTGCTTCTCACTGGCTCCCAGCTTCGAGCCGTTTTCCAGCCGACCGCGTACAGCACGGTCATCACGACCGCCGACTTCCTCCACCTCGGCTTCGCCGCCGTCGTTGCCCTCGGGGGCATCCTCAAACTCCGCCTCATCGCCGCCGAGCGCGAAAACCTCCTCTCCGCCGAGAAGGAGACGAACCATCGCCTCGAAGAACTCGGTGTGATGAAGGCCGACTTCACCGCGATGGTCGCCCACGAACTCAACGGCCCGCTCTCCGCCGTCCGGAACCTCTCGGACATGCTCTCGTGCGGGGAGCTTTCGAGCGTCGAGCGGAAGCGCGTCCTCGATGAAATACAGTCGCAGACCGACTCGCTGAACGCGCTCGTCGAGGACGTGCGAACCTCCGGGAGCGTCGAGCGCGGCGACTTCCACGTGGAGATGCGACCGACCCCGCTCGACGGCATCATCGCCGGAGCCGCCTCCTTCCACCGAACCCTCCCCGGAGAACGGAAGCTCATCGTGGATTCCGAGGTCGAAAAAGGTGTGAAAGTCCTCGCGGACTCGGGGAGGATCGGGCAGGTTCTTCGGAACCTCATCTCGAACGCCGCGAAGCATTCGCCGGCGGGGGCGGACATCGAACTTCGAGCGACTGCGGAAAGTAAAAACGGGAAAGAATTCGTCCGCATCGAGGTCGCTGATCGGGGGTTCGGGGTTCATCCGGGCGATGTGGCGAGGATCTTCGAGAAGTTCGGGCGCGGGCGGGACGCCTCGGGTGGGAAGGTTCCGGGGGCGGGACTCGGGCTGTATTTGTCGCGCCGAATCGTGCGTCGGCATGGGGGGGGGCTTTCGCTCGAATCCACGTCCGGGGAAGGGTCTGTTTTCGCGTTCGAGTTGGAAAGAGACGCTTGATAAAGACGCTTCTCGTGGACGACCATCCGTCTTTCCGGGATCCTCTCGCGTTCATGCTCGAGCGCGAGCCGGATCTCGAAGTCCTCGCTCAGGCGGGTTCGCTCTCCGAGGCGAGGGACGCGCTGTCGAGTGTCGGATCCTTCGTGGATCTCATCCTCGTTGACCTCGACCTCCCCGACGGCTCGGGGACGAGTCTCATCGAGGAGATTCACACCGTGAACCCGGACGCGCTCGTCCTCGTCCTCACCGCGTTCAAGGACGAGAAATGGCTGGCGCGGGCCATAGACGCGGGGGCGTCGGGCATACTCCACAAATCTTCGCGCATCGCGGAGGTGGTCGCCGCGATCCGTCGCCTCGTCGCGGGCGAGCAACTCGTCTCCCCGGGCGAGGTCGCCGAGGCGACGCGCTTCATGGACGGCGAAAGGCGCGAGGAGCGGGAGGCGAGCCGACTCCTCGCGAAGCTCACGCCTCGGGAGAAGGAAGTCCTCCGTTCGCTCGCCGAGGGACTCAGCGACCGGGAACTCGCCCAAAACCTCCACGTCAACGTGGACACCGTCCAAACCCACATGGGGAACATACGGAGCAAACTCGAAGTCGCCTCACGGCTTCAGGCTCTCGTCTTCGCCGTCCGGCACGGAGTCGCGAAGATCCAATGAGAGGGGAGTCGGATTAATGGTCCCGCGTTCGGTCGGGAGTGGGGGAAGCTAAAAGGGGAATCATCCGCCGTGAAGCCCCGGCTCGAGCCGGGCGGGAGTTCGCCGGGCCGCGCAATTGTGGGCCGAGGCGCGGAACGAAGGCCGTCCGACCGCATCGCCCGAGTCCCTCAGCGTCGACGTGATCCTCGCCGCGCAGTCTCTCGTCCTCGGAGAGGAGTTGGGCGAGGCCGTCATCATCGGCAACCACCAATCCGAGCCATCTTCCACGATACGTCGTAGCCGAGGACTGGCGAGATATCGTTTCGGGAGAAGGCTCTCCCCGATGATCCGAGGCACGAAAAAAGGCCGGGACTCGTGTGGATCCCGGCCTCGAATGTCGTGAGATATGACCTTTCTATTTCGAACGGCTCGGCGAGCCATTCACCTTCGGCGACATCCCTTTCTTCGCTCCCCCAGAGAAGCCGGGGGCATGAAAAAGGCGGAGCCGTGAAGCCCCGCCCGTGAGAAGTCCGTTTTTGTCGAGCCGCTAGTTCGAGCGTTCGGCGAGCCATTCGTTGACTTTCGGCCACAGTCCCTTCTTCGCCCCGCGCCCGGTCATGAGGCCGACGTGTCCGGCATCTTGAACGAAGAATTCCTTGTCTTCGCTGGAGACGTATTCCATT
>Ga0136627_1000105_pt1 | contig 24866 bp, 26 predicted proteins | sample AntDrymUQ4892206_2_FD_104652 | JGI IMG/M metagenome (GOLD analysis project Ga0136627, IMG submission 104652) | Polar desert sand microbial communities from Dry Valleys, Antarctica - metaG UQ489 (22.06) | ecosystem: Environmental > Terrestrial > Soil > Desert | place: Antarctica: Dry Valley... | reverse complement strand
CTCCCACCGTCCGGCTAGTTCACGGCCTCAACGGACCATAGGAACAACGACGTCACCCGGACAGCCACACACCCATTTTCAGCCCGGAACGGGCGCCCCGCCAGGGGCACTGGGGCTAGTTCGTGAACAGGACACCGCCGTCGCTGCGCGGGTCCGCCCCGGCCGCCAGCGACCCGTCGGCACTTAGGCGCGAGATCATCGCGTGCCCGACGTTGTTCTTCCCGCCGGAGGCGTGCACCGGCAGGCTGCAGCGGCCGAGCTGCTCCAGCACCCGGGGATCGAGCCCTGGTTCGGCGAGCACACGGTCGGTGACCGAGGCGGAGTCCTGTGCGCCTACGACGAACCGGGGCGCCGCGACCGCCTGCTGCGGGGTGGCGCCTTCCATCATCCGCTGCACCAGGTGGGCGTGGATCTGCGGCTGCTGACGGCCGCCCATGGTGCCGTGGGCGGCGATGCTGCCGTCCGGACGCTCGACCAGGACGGGCATCAGGGTGTGGGCCGGCCGCTTGCCCGGTGCGAGGACGTTGGGGTGTCCGGGCACGAGCGAGAAGAAGCAGCCCCGGTTGTGCAGCGTCATCCCGGTGCCGGGCTCGAGCAGCCCGGAGCCGAACCCGTGGAAGCTGGACTGGATGAGCGAGACGGCCGTCCCGTCGTCGGCTACGGCGGTGAGCGCGACCGTGTCGCCGTCCGGCTCCGGCCCGGAGCGCGGCTGCGGTCGCCCCGACGCGAGTCGGGCGCGCGCCACGTCGAGCAGCTCCTGACCTGGTACGAGTGCCTGGCGGTCGACGGCCATCGTGGTCGGGTCGGCGAGCTCGAGGTCGCGCACGGCGTCGGCCGCTGCGAAGAGCTCGGCCAGCAGCGCCGGGTCGGGGTCTGCCTCGTCGCGCAGGTCGAGTGCTGCCAAGATGCCCAGCAGCAGGTAGCCCTGGGAGTTGGGGGGAGCGGTCAGCACGCGTGCTCCCCGGTGCTCACCGACCAGCGGCTCGCACACGTAGACCCGGTGCGCGGCCAGGTCGGCAGCCGTCACCGGCACCTCGAGTCGCTCGAAACCCTGGGCCAACCGGCTGGCAAGCGGCCCGTCGTACAAGGAGCGCAAGCCGTCGGTCGCCAGTTCCTGCAACGTCGCGGCCAGTGCCGGCTGCCGGAGCAGCTCACCGGCTTCGGGAGGGCGTCCGCCGGGTGCGAAGACCGCCCGCATGCCCGGGTCGACGAACAACCGGTCAGCACCCACTCTCAACGACGTCGCGAGACCGGGACTCAGCGGTACGCCGGCCGCGGCCTGCTTGATGGCCGGCGCCAGCACGTCGGCGAGGGGGAGCGCACTTCCGACGTTGAGCACGGCCCCCCAGCCGGAGACCGTGCCGGGCACCGTCACCGCTTCCGGCCCGTACAGCGGCATCTGACCACCAGTGCTCAGCAGCCGCTGAGCGGTGCCGGCTGACCCGTACGCCCCGCTGGCGTTGAGGCAGGTCGTGGCTCCGTCCGGTGTGCGGATCAGTGCGAACAGGTCGCCGCCGACGCTGCACAGGTGAGGAGAGACCACCGTCAGCGACGCCGCGGCGGCGACCGCTGCATCCACGACGGTGCCACCCTGGCGGACGACTGTCTCGGCTGCATCGAGCGCGGCGGTGTGCGGTGTGGCGAGCGCGACCCTCATGCGCCCACTATGTCAAGTTCGTCCGGTCCCACAGCCCGCCAGCAGCAGCATGCCAGCCGCCGGGGGTGGTCAGGCAACGGCTGATCTGGCAGCGTGCAGAACCAGGGCACGCCCGCTGGTGGCGACCGACAGAAGGAGCACGCGTGCACCGCAGCAGGATTGGCGTGGTCTTGATCGACCACCCGGAGAAGTCGTACGCCCAGGCGCAGGCCTACTGGTCGGCGGCGGTCGGGGTCGAAGCGACACAGCAGGGGGAGGGTCCGTACGCCTCGCTGGGTCGGGCCGGCGGTCTGGAACTGGCGCTCCAACGCACCGGTGCCGGAACTCCCGCGCGCGTGCACCTCGACGTCGAGACTGACGACGTCGCTGCCGAGGTCTCCCGACTCAGCGCCCTGGGTGCGCGCGTGATCGCCGAGCCGGAGGGCTACGTCGTCCTGACGGATCCCGGCGGCCTCGTCTTCTGTGTGGTTCCGGTCCAGACGGGCGAGGAATTCGACCGCGCTGCCACCACGTGGCCCTGACCAAGGGGTCAGCACTGAAGGGGTCAGCCGAAGGAAGCGAGGTCGATCCGCGGCATCGGGCATACGTCGTCGGCTACGACCAGCTCGACACCGGTGGCGTCCTGCACGGCGTCGATGCCGACGTCGGGAGCGTGCTCGACCAGCACCAGGCCGTCCTCGGTGACGTCCATGACCGCGAGGTCGGTGACGATCCGGTCGACCACGCCGAGCCCGGTGAGCGGCAGCGTGCACTCCTCGAGGATCTTGTGGCTGCCGTCTCGCGCGACGTGCTCCATCAGCACGATGACCCGCTTGGCTCCGTGCACGAGGTCCATCGCCCCGCCCATGCCCTTGACCATCTTGCCGGGGATCATCCAGTTCGCGAGGTCACCGGTGCGCGAGACCTGCATCGCGCCGAGGATCGCGACGTCGACCTTGCCGCCGCGGATCATCCCGAAGGACAGTGCCGAGTCGAAGAAGGACGCCCCGGGCCTCAGCGTGACGGTCTCCTTGCCAGCGTTGATCAGGTCCGGGTCGACGTCGTCCTCGTACGGGTAGGGACCGACCCCCAGGATGCCGTTCTCGGAGTGCAGCACCAGCTCCACACCCGGTCGTACGTAGTTGGGCACCATCGTCGGGATGCCGATCCCGAGGTTGACGTACGACCCGTCGGCCAGCTCGGCGGCGGCTCGCGCTGCCATCTGCTCGCGGGACAGGCTCATGCGGAGGCTCCTTCACGGCGGGCACGGACGGTGCGCTTCTCGATCGGCTTGTCGCCGGCCTGCTCCGGCGTCAGCTGCACCACCCGGTGGACGAAGATGCCCGGCAGATGGACCTCGGCGGCGGGCAGCTCGCCGGGTTCGACGATCTGCTCGACCTCGGCGATGGTCACCCGGCCGGACATGCCGCACAACGGGTTGAAGTTGCGCGCGGACTCGTGGAAGACCAGGTTGCCGTGCCGGTCGCCGAGCTGGGCGCGGACCAGGCCGACGTCGGCACGAATCGAGTGCTCGAGCACGTAGTCCTGCGGCGCGCCGTCGACCTCGAAGGCGCGGACCTCCTTGGCCGGTGACGACAGGATCACGGTGCCCTCGCTGTCGTACCGCCACGGGATACCACCCTCAGACACTTGGGTGCCGACACCGGCCTTGGTGTAGAAGGCGGGGATCCCCTTGCCGCCGGCGTGCAGACGTTCGGCCAGCGTGCCCTGCGGGGTGAGCTCGACCTCCACCTCACCGGCGAGGTACTGCCGGGCGAACTCCTTGTTCTCACCGACATAGCTGGCGATGATCCGTCGGATGCGGCGCTGGGACAGCAGCACGCCCAGGCCCCACCCGTCCACACCGCAGTTGTTGGAGACGACCTCCAGATCGGTCACGTCGGTGTCCAGCAGCGCCGAGATGAGGCCCATCGGCACCCCGCAGAGGCCGAAGCCCCCCACCGCCAGGGTCGAGCCGGATGCAATGTCGGCCACGGCCTCGGCAGGGCTCCCCACCACCTTGTCGAGCATGCATCTTCCTCTCGTCGAGCCTGCCGAGATCATGCCACGGGGCGCCGCCGGACAGTGCAGCGACGAAATGGCAGGATTCGGACCACCGTCATCTCGTCCGGTGGTCGAAATCCCGCCAATTCAGTGCCACGATCCCGGCCGGGCCGACTCGGCGGCTCGCCGGGCGGCTGAGCGGGCCTCGAACATCGCCACCCACTGCGGCGCGAATGACGGTGCCGGTCCCTGGTACCCGCGGGCCCACGAGCTTGGCGTGCACCCGGGCCACCACGTCGCGGGGTCGCTTGAGACGGTGTGCGGTCACCCGCACGTGACCCCATCGGGCGTCCTCGAACTCGTCCAGCCGGTCAAGGTCGCGATTCCACTGCGTCACGACCGCTGCGTGGTCGCGCCCGTCGTACTCGATGATCAGCGCGTAGCGCAGGTACACGAGGTCGGCGCGGCTGACGTATGAATGGTCGCTGCCGAGGTCGACGTTGCACTCGGGCTGGGGTAGTCCCGCGAGGACCAGCAGCAGCCGTACGTACGTCTCACGCGGTGACTCCACCTGGTCGCACACCAACGCCGCTGCACGACGTGCAGCGGGGCGCCTCGACCGTGGAAGGAGTGTGCGTAGCCCTCCAGCGCGGCTCGGTCGGTTCGGCGGACGTGCAGCAGCCAGTCACCGGCGCTCACCGCGTCGACGAGATCCAGGTCGGCGCACGCTGCGGCCCAGGCGTGCTCGACGGTGGCGACCCGGCGCTCGCTCGGCGGGAGGGCCCGCACCCGCGTCACCTGTCACGCCGATTGTTGAGTGCGTCCGGTCGTGGATGCGAAACGCAGAGGCCAGGCAGGCCCGACCAGCACCCCCGCTGCGTGCAGGCGCGTCACGTGGGTGAGGACGGCGTCGTCCGCCGGTACGTATGCCGCTGCGCGGAGCCAGCCGGACAGGGTCATCTGGGTGTCGGCGCACACGTACACGCCGTCGAGCAGGTGCCGGTGCCGACTCCCTCGCAGCATCCGGACCGACACGCCGTACGCCATGGCTTGCGCGACCGTGAACGGGCGACCGCGCAAGGCGTCAGGCACGGGGGTGGGGCGCCGGCACCGTCGGAGTCTGCCCGCATCGGCCTGGCGTCCCGCGTTGTCCACAGGCAACGTGGCGTTGGACTCGCCGCACGCCGTGGCACATACTGGCGGGCACAGCACCGATCAGGGGAAGCCGGTCAGATTCCGGCACTGTCCCGCAGCCGTGGGTGGCACTGCACGCAGCAGGCCACGAGTCGGATCACCTGCTCGGCCGCTCCCGGCTTCACATGGACTGTCGAGGACAACAGACCGAAGCCCCGGCAGACTCCCACCGAGCCGCCCAGTCGTCGGCAACGGGTCAGGTCACCGGGGAGTCGGTCTCCTCGGGACAAGGACCGACATGCTGCACTGCCCAACGATCGCGCGTTCCGGTTTCCACGTTGTCGTCCGCTGGTGCGCCGTCGCTGCGCTGGTCGCGGTCGGGGTCGTGCTGCCGACCACACCGGCTCACACCCAGGCCGCTGACACCCGAGCTGCTCGCACCCCAGCGGTGGAAGCTCCGCAGCAGGCAGCACCCGTACCGGCCAAGGCACGCACCTGGTACGCAGGCAAGTGCCGTACCCGCAAGGGCGTCACCGTCGTCGTCGACTTCCAGAAGCTCGGGGCCTACAAGGGCCACTCCGGCAGGACCGTCGTGCGCTGCGCGAAGGGGCCCACCAAGGGCAGGAGCGGCTTGTGGGCGCTCAAGCGCGCCCGGCTGGAGCCGAGAGGTACCGCCCAGTACGGGAGCGCGTTCATCTGTCGGATCCAGGGTCGCCCCGCCCCCAGGGAAAGGCTGCGGATCCGCGGCAGCGGCTACCAGGAGAAGTGCATCCGGACGCCGCCCAAGGAGGCGTTCTGGGGGTACTGGCGTGCCAAGGCCGGCGGCAGCTGGAAGTACAGCCGGTCCGGTGCCTCGACCACGACGGTGATCCGCGGGGGCTTCGAGGGGTGGTCGTTCTCGCTGCGCGCGCAGGGCAACCACCCCAAGCCGGGAGTGCGACCCCGCCGGCCCGCGTCGCGCATCCAGAGCTCGGCGATGCTCTCGAGCACGTCCGTGCCGAGCACTCGGGCCGCCACCCTGGGGGCCGACTGGCTGATCCGCGAGCTGCACCAGGGCGCCCTGCCGGGACCTGGCGGCGGGACCGACTGGGGTCTCACCCTGGATGCCGTGTTCGCGCTGCACGCCGCAGGTGTGGGCGAGGACGGCTCGGCAGCCGTCATGGACGCCCTCGAGCGCGACGCCGACACCTTCCTCGGCCCGGCGCTGTACGACGACCCGGAGGTACGGATCGCCGGCTCCCTGGCCAAGATGCTCACCGCGAGCGTGGTCACCGGTACCGACCCTGCGGGCTTCGCCGGCTACGACCTGCGGGCCGAGACGCTGGCGCTGATGCAGGGCCCGGGCGGGGACCAGCCCGGTCGGCTCTCCGACGAGGGGACTGGTGTGGACTCCAGCAACACCTTCGGCCAGTCCCTGGCGGTCATCGGTCTCGCCCGCACCGGCGGGGTGCCGGATCCGGCTGTCGACTTCTTGCTCTCCGAGCAGTGCCGACCGGGGTGGTTCCAGGTCTTCAGCGGCGACAGGGCCGGATGCAGCCAGGGCGACAGCCGCCCGGACACGGACGCGACTGCGGTGGCGGTGCAGGCGCTGATGGCCGCCCGTGAGACGGGTGTCCGCAGGCTCGACCGCCCGATCATCCGAGCCCTGGACTTCCTCGAGCGCGTGCAGCGTGCCGATGGCTCTTTCGGTGGCGGGGCGAGCACGGCGGGTGCGAACACGAACACCACCGGTCTGGCCGGGCAGGCGCTGCTCGCCGGGAGCCGCACCCGAGCCGCGGGCCAGGCACAGCGGTGGATCGAGTCCTTGCAGCTGACCGCGGCCGAGGTCGCGGACACGGCCGTCGTCGGCGAGCACGGGGCCATCGCGTACGACGTGGCCGGCCGGCGCACGGGTCTGCGTCAGGGAATCACCTCGGCAGCCCGGGACCAGTGGCGCCGTGCCACGTCGCAGGCGATGCTCGGTCTCGGTGGGCCGTCGTTGGTCGACCTGGGCGAGTCGTCGTCGCGGCGCGACCCGGCAGTTTCACCCGGTGTCGAACCGTCTGCGCTGGCGCTGCCCGGCGACGAACCGTCCACGTCACCGCTGTGGTTGTTGCTGGGCCTCGGGGGCGCGGTCGTCCTCGGCGCCGGCGTCCTGGTCGGACGTACGCGAGGAGCCCACCGGTGATCCGTCCGCTGCTGTGCGCGTCCGCCGCACTGGCACTCGTCGGCCTCTCGGCGCCGGCGCAGGCGGTCGACGACGACCTGGGCGGTCCGGGGTTCTGTACGGACGAGCACGGGGTCACGGTCGTCGTGGACTTCCAGGGACTGGGTGGGGACCCCATCGTGCGGTGTGCCCCGGGCTCGCAGCCCCGCAACGGGCTCGAGGCGCTCAAGGCGGCCGGGTTCCAGGTCGACGGCGTCCAACGGTGGGGGGAGGCGTTCATCTGCCGCATCGAGGACCGTCCGTCGGCCGCGGAAGAGCTGCCGCTGGCCGGCGCCGAGGGCTACCGGGAGGCGTGCATCGACACCCCGCCGAGCACCGGTCACTGGGGCTACTTCCACGCCGAGAACGACGGGGAGTGGGTCTACAGCGGAGCCGGTGGCAAGAATCGCACGGTGGTCAACGGAGGGTTCGAGGGCTGGTCCTTCGCCCTCAACGCCCACCACGGCCAGGGCCCGCCCCCTGGCATGGAGCCGGTCCGCACCCCGCCGACCGGCGAGCAGCAGACGTTCAGCGGCGGTGAGGCCCTGCCCGACGTGGCGGCAGCGCGTGGAGAGGGGTCGTCGCCGTGGCCCGCGATCGGCGGCGTCTCGGTGGCCGCCGGCCTGGGCGGCGTCGCGCTGCTCGCGAGCCGCCGCAGGCGAGGCCACGACACCCGGTGACACCTCGATCCCGACCGGCCGCGGACCGGCTGCGCACGTACTGGATCGAGCGCGACATGCACCCGGGCGCGTGGTGGCTGTGGGCCATCGGGCTGGCCACCGCAGCCAGTCGGACCACCAACCCGGTGCTGCTGCTGATCCTGATCGCAGGTGTGTGCACGGTCGTGGTCTGCCGTCGTGGCGACGCCCCGTGGGCACGGGCCTTCCGCCTGTACCTGTGGCTCGCGGCGCTGATCGTCGCGTTCCGGGTGGGTTTCCGGGTTGTCTTCGGGGGAGGCGAGGGCAGCACCGTCCTGGTGCGGCTGCCGGAGATCCCGTTGCCGGACTGGGCCGCGGGAGTCCAGCTGTTCGGAGCCGTGTCTGCCGAGGCGGTACTCGGCGGGCTGTACGACGGGCTGCGGCTCGCCGCCATGGTCGTGTGCATCGGCGCCGCGAACGCCCTGGCCAACCCCAAGCGCCTGCTGAAGGCAATGCCGGGCGCGCTGTACGAGACCGGCACCGTCGTGGTCGTGGCCATGTCGGTGTTCCCGCAGCTCGCCGAGAGCGTGCTGCGGGTGCGGGCGGCCCGACGGCTGCGTGGCGAGATCGGCAGAGGCCCGCGCGCGCTGAAGTCCATCGTGATCCCAGTCCTCGAGGACGCCCTGGAACGGTCCCTGCTGCTGGCAGCCGCGATGGACTCCCGCGGCTATGGGCGATCTGGCCGGGTGGCCCCCGGCGTACGTCTGCTCACCGGCACCCTCACGATCACCGGCCTCCTCGGGCTGTGCGTGGGCATCTACGCCACGCTCGACGGCTCAGCACCGCGCCACCTGCAGGTGCCGCTCCTGGTGGGAGGGGCGCTGGTGGCGGGGATCGGGTTCGTGCTGACCGGGCGGCGCGTCCACACGACGCGCTACCGTCCCGACCGTTGGCAGGCGGCAGAGCTGATCACCGTCGGGTGCGGGGTCGGCGTGGCCGCCGGCTTCTGGCTCACCGCCCGTGTCGATCCCGCGAGCCTCAACCCGTCGCTGTCCGACCTCACCTGGCCGCAACTGCCGTTGCCGGGCGTCCTCGCCCTGGTTGTCTGCGTCCTGCCGGCTCTGCTCACCCCGCCGCCGGCGGTCGAGACCCCCGACCGGCACGAGGTCGTGGCGCAGCGCCACGAGGTGTCGGCATGATCGAGATGGCCGGTGTCAGCGTCACGTACGCGGATGCGGACCGACCCATCCTGGAGCACGTCGACCTGAGCATCCCCGAGGGGGAGCTGGTGCTCGTCTGCGGACCGACCGGCTCGGGCAAGTCCACCCTCCTGGGTCTGCTCAACGGGCTGGTACCGCACTTCACCGGCGGCCACCTCGACGGGTCCGTGGGCATCGCCGGCGTGGACACCCGGCACCGCCCACCCCGGGATCTCGCGCACCTGGTCGGCATGGTGGGCCAGAACCCGCTGGCCGGCTTCGTCACCGACGTCGTCGAGGACGAGCTGGCGTACGCGATGGAGCAGCTGGGGGTGGCCCCGGACATCATGCGCAAACGGGTGGAGGAGACGCTCGACCTGCTCGGCATCGCCGAGCTGCGGCGGCGACCCCTGCGGTCCCTGTCCGGTGGACAGCAGCAGCGGGTCGCGATCGGCTCGGTGCTCACCGCGCACCCGGCGCTGCTGGTGCTCGACGAGCCGACGTCCGCGCTGGACCCGACCGCGGCCGAGGACGTGCTCGCGACGGTCACCCGGCTCGTGCACGACCTCGGTGTGACGGTCGTGATGGCCGAGCACCGCATGGAGCGCGTGGTGCAGTACGCCGACCGCCTGGTGTACGTCCCCGGTGACGGGGGGATCCTCGACGGCGCACCGGCCGACATCCTGGCCACCGTGGCGACCGCACCGCCGGTCGTACGCCTGGGGCGGCTGGTCGGGTGGTCGCCGTTGCCGCTGTCGGTGCGCGACGCCCGCCGCACGGTCGCACCGCTGCGGGAACGGCTGCGCTCGGTGCCCGCGTCGGTACGGGCGACCCGCCCCGCCGGCCAAGTGGCGCTCGAGGCGACCGGGATGACCGTGCGGCACGGGCACGTCGCCGCGGTCCGCGACGTCTCATTGACGCTGCACCGCGGCCAGGTGCTGGCCCTGATGGGCCGCAACGGCTCGGGCAAGTCGTCACTGCTGTGGGCGGTGCAGGGGTCGGGGCGCCGCTTCGCCGGCCGGGTCGATGTCGACGGTGCGGACCCGGCCGACCTCGACGCGGCTCGGGCCCGCCGGCGGGTGGGGTTGGTGCCACAGTCCGCCTCGGACCTGCTCTACCTCGAGACAGTTGAACGCGAATGTGCGAGCGCCGACCGCGAATGCGACCGGACGCTCGGCACCACCGCTTCGTTGCTGGAGCGCATGGCACCGGGGATCAACCCTGCACAGCACCCACGGGACCTGTCCGAGGGCCAGCGGCTCGCACTCGTGCTCGCGGTGCAGCTGATCGCCGCCCCCAGCGTGATGCTGCTCGACGAGCCGACCCGCGGGCTGGACTACGCCGCCAAGGCTGCCTTCGCCCGCATCATCGACGAGCTCGCGGCGCAGGGGCACAGCGTCGTGCTGGCCAGCCACGACGTCGAGCTGGTCGCCGAGGTCGCCGACCGCGTGGTCGTGATGTCCGAGGGCGACGTCGTCGCGGACGGGACGACGGTCCACGTGCTGTCCGGGTCCCCGGCGTTCGCCCCGCAGGTGGCGCGCATCCTCGGAGCCGGCCCCTGGCTCACGGTCAACGACGTCGAGCGAGCGCTGTCCATCGGTGCCGAGGTGACGCCATGACTGTCCTGTCCGCACCCGTGACCCGCGAGCGCTCCGCCGTACGCCTGGGTCCTCGCTCCGCACTGGTCCTGACGCTGGCCTCGGTCGCCGGGTTGGCGATGTTCGTGTGGCCGCTGTTCGCGAGCGTGGCACCGGGGTCGGCACAACGCGCAGGGGAAGCGCCGTTCGTGTTCATGGCGGTGATGCCGGTCCTCGTGCTCGTCGTGCTTGCCGAGCTGTCCGAGGGCGGTATCGACTCCAAGGCGCTGGCCATGCTCGGCGTGCTGTCCGCGATCAACGCGGCCCTGCGCCCGCTGGGTGCGGGCACGGCCGGGCTAGAGACGGTGTTCTTCCTGCTGGTGTTGGCCGGGCGCGTCTACGGACCCGGCTTCGGTTTCGTGCTGGGTTGCACGTCGCTGTTCACCTCGGCCCTGGTGACCGCCGGTGTCGGGCCGTGGCTGCCGTTCCAGATGCTGGCCTCGGCCTGGATCGGCATGGGAGCCGGCCTGCTGCCGCGCCGGGTGACGGGCAGGGCCGAGATCGCCATGCTGGTCGGCTACGGCATCGTCGTGGCGTACCTGTTCGGCATACTGCTCAACCTCTACTACTGGCCGTTCCTGGCCGGCGTGGACGTCGACTACTACGCCGGCGGCCTGTCCTACCTGCCCGACGGTAGCCTGCTGGAGAACCTGCACCGGTTCGGCGTCTACACCCTGCTGACCTCCACGGCCGGGTGGGACACCGGAAGGGCACTCACCAACACGATCGCCATCCTGGTGCTCGGACCCGCGGTGCTCGCCACGCTGCGTCGGGCAGCGCGGCGAGCCTCCTACGGCTGACTACCGCGGTACGGCGAGCTGGTCGAGTCCGACGGGTGTGAACGCGAACACCGCCTGGGCCGTGGCCCGACGGAACTGGTCGCGGGTCGCCGGGGTGATACCCGTCTCCAGCGCAACCTGCAGTGCGCCGCGGGTGAACGCGATGGCCCCGATGTCGCGGCGGGCCGGACCGTCACCGGCTTCGGCCCGCACGATCTGCACGGTCCGCATCCAGGGCCGCGTCGCCGCTGCCGGCCCCGGCCGACTGGCGGTTCGCAGTGCCTGGGCGGCGAGCCCGGTGCTGTTGGCGTTGGACGGGCCCTGTGCCCTGCCGAGGGTGAACGAGCCGTTGTCCTTCTGCTGGCGCACCAGGTACCGGGTGGCGCGCACGATGCGCGTGCCCGGCACCCGGGCACCGCCCTGCTGCTTGGCGGTGAGCAGCGCCTGCAGGGCCAGGGAGGTGGTGTCGACGCTGCTCCTGCCGCCCGAGCGTACGCAGCTCTTCCCGACGACCGGGTCCTGTCGGAAACCACCGTTGGCACACTGCTGCTTGAGCAGGTACGTCACCACGGGCCGCGGCACGCCGCCGGTCCGGGACAGGCCGATGACACCGTACGACTGGCCGATGTTGTTGCTGAAGTCGGTGCCGCCGCCGCGGGCTGAGCTGTCGCGGATGCGGCCGTGCTCTGATCCGGCGGCTCTCCCGGCCCTCCCGGCCACCAGGCGCAGCACGTCGAGCCGGCGGTTGCGGTCGCCGAAGTCGCGGACCGGCTCGCGCAGCACCTTGGCGGCGACCAGCAGCTTGGCGGTGGCGCCGGCGAACCGGGTGCCGCCGAAGGTGGTGTACTCCTCGGCCTTGCGCTCCAGCCGGGTTCTGATGCGGTTGATGTAGCGCAGCTTGCGCCCGTCGGCGACCAGCGAGAACAGCGTGTCGATGGTGAGGCCGTAGTCCACGAAGTCGAACTGGTCATTGACCATGGCGCCGTTGCTGAGCTCGTCGGCCTGCCAGTCGGTGGCCAGGGCCGAGCGGGGGGTGGAACGCTGATCGGTAGGGGCCGCGCTGGCGGCAGGAGCCAGGCTGAGACCCAGGGTGAGAGCCGCAAGCGAGGCGACCAGGCGTACGGGGGTACGGCCGGTGGTGAGGACGGTCATCGGTGGAACCTTTCGTGAGCGGTCCCAGGGCGGATCGACCCGACTCCGGACCTGCGAACCTCGACAGTGTGGAGCCGCTCGCGCCCGCACAGGCAGTCCGACTCACGGCTGATCGCAGATCTGGCCGTCCACGGTTGCGGGTCAGTGCCGGGATTCGACCGGCTTCCCCCGCACGGGTGCTCGTGTGCAGTTGTGTGCCGGAGCGGACCGGCCAACGGAGCCTAGCACCGGCGGGGCGGCCGGCTGATGTTCGTGTGAGCCGCGTGACGAGTCACGTGCGGACCCCGCCCACTGGGCGGCGGCGTTACGTACCGCTTTCGTCACGGGGTGGCCCCGCTACGAACCTATCGTCACGGGGCCACCCCGTGAGGAAAGCGGCGAGGGCGGGGGCCGGCTCAGTGGTGCCGGGCACGCGAGACGGCACCCGACGCCCGGCGCACCAGGAAGCGCGGTGCGTGCCGGGCCAGCACGGTCAGCGCTCGGTAGCGGCGGGTCGGGATGGACACGACTCGACCGCGCGCGACGTCGCGCAGGCACGTGGCCACCACCTCGTCGGCGTCCACCCAGCCGATGTCAGGGAACTTCGACATGTTGATCCGGGCGCGCTGGTGGAACTCGGTGTGCACGAATCCCGGGCACAGGGCGGTAGCGGTCACACCGGTGCCGGACAGCTCGGTGGCCAGTCCCTCCGTGTAGCTGGTGACCCAGGCCTTGATCGCGGAGTAGCCGCCCATCGTCGCGAAGCCGGCGACGCTGGAGACGTTGACGATCGCGCCGTGGCCACGTTCGCGCATGGCGGCGCCGGCGGCACCGCCGAGCACCAGGACGGCACGGCACATGACATCCAGGCCGCGCTCGATCTGCGACAGGTCCGGGTCGGTGAGCCGGGTGGACACACCGAAGCCTGCGTTGTTGACGAGCAGGTCGATCGGTCGAGTCGGGTCGGCTACGCGGTCGGCGACGCGTTGGACCTCGTCACGGTCGGACAGATCGGCGACCAGCGCGTCCACGAGGATCCCGTGCCTGCGGCGCAACGACTCCGCGGCCTCCTCGAGACGTCGTGTGTCGCGTGCGACGAGGACGAGGTCGTCCCCGCGGGCGGCCAGCGATGAGGCGAACGCGGCACCGATCCCGACACTGCCGCCGGTGATGAGGGCTGTCGGCATGAGCTGACCCTAGACTGCCCGGGTGAGCGGGCAGACGGAGCACGGCGACAGCAGCGCACCGACCGGTCTGGGCATGAGCGGAGCGGCCCCGTGGTCGTGGAAGCCGGCCCGGTTCGTCGCGCAGCGGCTGCTGCTCAGGCCGCTGGTCTGGTCGGTCACCTCGGTCGAGGTCACCGGGCACGAGCACCTGCGTGAGCTGGACGGGCCGTTCGTCGTCGCCGCCAACCACTCCAGCCACCTCGACGCCCCGTTGGTGCTGTGCGCCCTGCCGTGGCGCCTGGGGGTCCGGACCGCTGTGGGTGCGGCGGCCGACTACTTCTTCGACGCCCGGTGGCGGGCCGCTGTCACCGGCGTCGTCTTCAACGCGTTCCCGGTCGACCGGCAGGGCGGGCGGGCTCGACCGGGTGTGGCCGCCGAGCTGCTCGACGAGGGAATCCCGCTGCTGGTCTTCCCCGAGGGCACCCGCTCCAAGGACGGGCAGATGCACCGGTTCAAGCCGGGCGCAGCGGCGCTCGCGGTGAGCCGCGACGTCCCGGTCCTTCCGGTGGGTCTGCGCGGGGCCTACGACGCGATGCCCCGCGGCCGGAACTGGCCGGTACGGGGGCGCCCGCGGATCCACGTCGCGTTCGGTGCCCCGCTGCAGCCGGAGCCGGGGGAGTCGGCACTCGCGTTGACGGCCCGGTTGTCCGAGGTGGTCCGCTCGCTTCTGGAGCCCCCGGAGCCGAAGACGCAGCGCGATCCCCGCGGCTCCCGGGCTTCGTGATGACGGGCTCGGAGAACGTCTCGCACATGAAGTGGTGGGGCTGGGGCGTCGAGGGGGTGGCCTTCGACCACCGGGACAAGCCTGCCCTGGCCCCGTTCGTGCTGGCGAACGTCGGCCTCGACATCGACCGGCCGGGTCGACCGCGCAAAGACTTCGCCGACCTCGCCGTCCAGGACCCGCTGGCGCCCCCGGACCTGCTGACGTCGCTGCAGAAGGCGGTCGGCCCCGACCACGTGCACGTCGACGCGATGCAGCGCGTCGTGCACACGTACGGCAAGAGCCTGCGCGACCTGCTGCGGTTGCGAGTCGGCGACCTGCCCCGCGTGCCCGACGTCGTGGTGTACCCGGTCGACGAGCAGGAGGTGGTTGCGGTCCTCGACGCGATCCTGGCCGCGGATGCGGTGCTGATCCCGTTCGGCGGCGGCAGCAACATCGCCGGCAGCCTGGAACCATCCGCGCAGGAGGCCCGCCCGATCGTGTCGCTGGACACCGGGCGGATGAACTCCGTCCTGGACATCGACGAGCAGTCCGGCGTGGCCCGGATCCAGGCCGGTGCGCAGGGTCCGGCCATCGAGGAGCAGCTCGGCCTGCGGGGCTGGACGCTCGGGCACTTCCCGGACAGCTTCACGCACTCGACCCTCGGGGGCTGGGTCGCGACCCGGTCCTCGGGCATGCAGTCGGACAAGTACGGCGACATCGCCGACATCACCCGTGCCGTCCGGGTCGTGCAGCCCGGGGGGACGCTGGTGACGCGTCCGGTGCCGAGCACGTCCACCGGTCCCAGCGTCCGCGAGATGGTCCTCGGCAGCGAGGGCCGGCTCGGCGTGATCACCGAGGTGACGGTGCAGGTGCACCGGATCCCCCAGGAGCGGCTCATCCTCGGCTATCTCTTCCCGACCTGGGAGGACGGCCTCGAGGCGATGCGTGCGATCTCCGAGAGCGACGCCGCACCCTCGGTCACCCGTGTCTCCGACGCCCGCGAGACCGCCTTCTCCTTCGCCACCCGCAAGCAGAGCAGGGGGGTGCAGAGCCTGAAGAGCTCAGCCCTGCGCAAGATGCTGACCCGCAAGGGGTGGGACCTGTCGAGCATGTGCCTGTCGTTCATCGGGTACGAAGGCAGCAGCACCCACGTCGCCGCCCAGCGCAAGGCGGTGAGATCGATCGTGAAGAAGCACGGCGGGCTCGGAATCGGCAGGGGGCCGGGCGAGCTCTACGACCAGAAGAAGTTCGACACGCCCTACATCCGCGACTTCCTGCTGGACCGCGGCGCCGTCGCTGACGTGTCGGAGACCTCGGCCGCATGGTCCGAGCTGCTGCCGCTGTACCGCCACACGGTGCGCGCGGCCGGGCAGGCATTCGACCGGATCGGCGTGCAGGGCTGGATCATGTGCCACCTGTCGCACTCCTACCACTCCGGCGCCTGCCTGTACTTCACCTTCGCCTTCAAGCACGGCGCCGACGCGATCGCGCAGTACGACGAGGTCAAGGTTGCGGTGCAGCAGTCGTTCATGGACCGGATGGCGACCCTGTCCCATCACCACGCGGTCGGGATCGAGCACGCCCGCTGGCTGGCCCAGGACATCTCCGGACCGGGCGTCGTCATGCTGGAGGGCGTCTTCGCAGCGGTGGACCCTGGACAGCACCTCAACCCGGGCACGATCGTCCCTTGGCGTGAACCCCGAGGATGAGCACCGTCCTGGGCATCGAGACGTCGTGCGACGAGACCGGGATCGGCATCGTGAGCGACGGCGAGCTGCTCGGCCAGGCGCTGGCCTCGAGCATGGCCGAGCACGCCCGCTTCGGAGGCGTCGTACCCGAGATCGCGGCCCGCGCCCACCTGGAGGCGTTGCCGTCGGTGCTCCGGGCCGCGCTCGACGACGCCGGGCTCACGGTGTCCGACATCGACGCAGTGGCGGTGACTGCAGGGCCGGGCCTCGCCAGTGCCCTGCACGTCGGTGTGGCCGCGGCGAAGGCGCTCTGCCTGGCTACCGGTGCGCCGTTGTACGCCGTGCACCACGCGGCAGGACACGTCGCCGCCGACCTGCTCGAGCACGGCCCGCTGCCGGCGCGGTGCGTCGTGCTCATCGTCTCCGGCGGACACACTTCGCTGGTCCAGGTCGACGACCTGGCACGTGACCCGATCGTGCACCTCGGCGACACCCTCGACGACGCAGCGGGGGAGGCCTTCGACAAGGTGGCCCGACTGCTCGAGCTGCCCTATCCCGGCGGACCCAGCGTGGACGCAGCCGCCCGAGAGGGTGATCCGGACGCGATCCGGTTCCCGCGGGCGCTCAGCAACCGGCAGGGCGGCCAGCGGTTCGCGTTCTCGTTCTCGGGCCTCAAGACGGCTGTCGCACGCCATGTCGACTCGCTCACCCGCCCGTTGACGGCCCGGATCGTCGCGGACGTCGCGGCGTCCTTCCAGGAGGCGGTGGTCGACTCGCTGGTCTCCAAGTCGCTCGACGCCTGCGGCCACGTCGGGGCACGGACCCTACTCATCGTGGGCGGTGTCGCGGCCAACCGCAGGCTGTCGGAGGTGGCCGCCGGCCGTTGCGCGCGGGCCGGCGTCGAACTTCGCGTCCCCCGGCCGGCGTTGTGCACCGACAACGGTGCGATGATCGCCGCAGTGGGCGACCTGCTGGTCCGTGCCGGACGGCCGGCGTCGCCGCTGGAGGTGGGTGCCGATCCGTCGGCCCCCCTCACCCGGGCCGCACTCGCCTGACGACCCGCCGAAGGAGGCATGCGTCGATGACGACCATCAGCACTACCCCACCGGACACCTCTGCGTTGGGACTCGAGAACGAGCACGGGGCCCACAACTACCACCCGCTGCCGGTCGTCGCCGCGAGCGCTGAGGGCGCGTGGATCACCACTGACACCGGCGAGCGCTACCTCGACTGCCTGGCCGGCTACTCCGCCCTGAACTTCGGCCACCGCCATCCGGCACTGGTCGCCGCCGCCACCGACCAGCTCCAGCGCATCACCCTGACCAGCCGTGCCTTCCACCACGACCAGCTTGGACCGTTCTGCGCTGAGCTGGCGGCGCTGGCCGGCAAGGACATGGTGCTGCCGATGAACTCCGGGGCCGAGGCCGTCGAGACCGCACTCAAGCTGGCCCGCAAGTGGGGCCACCAGGTCAAGGGGGTCACCGAGGGGCGGGCCACCATCGTCGTGATGGACGGCAACTTCCACGGCCGCACGATCAGCATCATCAGCTTCTCCGGCGACGCCGAGGCCCACGACCAGTACGGCCCCTACACCCCCGGTTTCCGTTCCGTCCCGTACGGCGACGTGGATGCCCTGAGTTCGGCCATCGACTCCGACACCGTTGCCGTCCTGATCGAGCCGATCCAGGGCGAGGCCGGCGTCGTCGTCCCGCCCGCGGGGTACCTGCACGCGGTACGTGAGACCTGCACGACCTCCAACGTGCTGATGATCGCCGATGAGATCCAGTCCGGTCTCGGCCGTGTGGGCACCACCTTCGCCTGCGACCGCGAGCAGGTCGCACCTGACGTCTACGTGCTCGGCAAGGCACTCGGTGGAGGCATCCTCCCGCTTTCGGCGGTGGTCGCCGACGCCGACGTGCTCGGTGTGTTCACACCGGGTACCCACGGCAGCACCTTCGGCGGCAACCCGCTGGCGACCGCGATCGGCCGGGCCGTGGTGGAGATGCTGGCGACCGGGGAGTACCAGGCCCGGGCGCGTGCGATGGAGCCGATCCTGCGGGAGCGCCTCGACGCGCTGACCGGTCGAGGCCTCACCGGCAGCCGCGTGGTCGGCCTGTGGGCCGGCATCGACCTGGATCCCGCGCTGGGCAGCGGGCGTGAGTTCTGCGAGGCACTGATGCGCCGCGGAGTCCTCGCCAAGGACACCCACGGGTCCACGATCCGGCTCTCCCCGCCCCTGATGATCAGCGAGGAGGACCTCGCCTGGGGTCTGGACCGACTCGCCGAGGCGCTGGAGGAGTTGCGGGGGACTGTGGTCGCTGACTGAGGCGGGCTGAGCGCCGGCGGGTTTGTGCCGATTGAACGCGCACATCGCGGGTCGATCCGGCCGAGACTGTCGGACCCGGCCGAGAGTGTCGACACATGTTCGTGCCGAGGTCACATTGCTGGGTGAGGTGCTCGCCTGTGGTGCGCCTACCCCTGCCCACAACGCGCCGCCGAGGGCAGCTGAGGGATCGGACCAGACCGCGTTGAGTGCGGCCGATCTGGTGGATCGGATCGCGGCCGCGGAACGGGCTCGCGCAGGCGGCGCAAGTGCGTGACCTGCATGCCCTGGCCGAAGCACGCCTGGCCGCGGATCGAGACCGGGCCGGGGTCGGGGATCAGCATGGCCGGGCGCCCCGGCACTGCTTGCACGCGCCGACGAGGGTGGTTTGTCGGCGTGGGCCTTGCGCCTCGTGCTGCGCCACGCCAATCTGCTCGCCTAGCGGTCCTGCCTCGAATTACGCCGGGTGTAAGAGCGCGCGCCGATAGGCGTCATGAACTGGGTGGGGCTCGGCGTCGTCTGCTTTGGCGGGTAGGTCAGGGCAGGCTCGCGAAGGCGCGGACCGGGAACGTGGCCAGTCCGCGCACCGCCGGGGGTACGGCGCTGAACAAGGCGCCGGTGACCGGTAGAGCGTCCATGCCGGTTAGGTGTTCCACAATCGGGATGCCGGCAGCCAGCAGGATGGTGTGGGCAGGCCGCTGCCCGGTGGTGGTGTCGTCGATGTTGACCGAGTCGATCCCGACCAAGACGGCACCACGGTCGACTAATGCGTGGGCTCCTCCTTCGGTCAGATGTGGGTGGGCGGGGTCACCGTAGTGGTCGGTGCCCCAGTACCGGTCCCATCCGGTCCGCAGGAGCACGGCTGACCCTTCGACGTTCACCTCGTTGAACGCGGTGTGACCGATCGGCCCATCGCTGCCCGCGTCGATGACAACGGCTGGTAGCAAGCTGCAGCGCTCAAGCGGAAGATCGGCCAAGTCATGGCCGTCGCGGTAGCGGTGCGCCGGGGTGTCGAGGTAGGTGCCGGTGTTGGCGACCATGCTCAGTCGGCCAATGGCGAACTCGGTGCCCGGTGCGTAGTGGCTCGCCGAAGAGTCAAAGCTCAGGTGTTCACCGATCTCTGGTCCCGGCAGTCCGGGGTAGGTGATCATCTGGTGCTCAATGACATGGCTCAGATCGAGGAGGCGCATGTGCCGATCTTCGCAGCGCCGCGCTGCGTCTTACGACCCGGCGTGACCGTGCGCGGCGAGCCGATCGCGGACATCGTTCCCCACGGTGGTCGCACACGGTGGCTCTCGGGGGCGGCCTGAGAGATCAGCTCGGGCACCGTTCCGCGGATCCCGGCTTGCGACGTGACCTTGACGAGCTCGCTGGCGAAACTTTGGCTGACCTGTGACGTCGGGCTTGCTCGACACGTCGGTGTTCATCGCCAAACAGACAGACAGGCCGCTTGGCCCGTTGCCCGATCACGTGGCGGTGTCTGTCGTGACGATCGGCGAGCTACAGCTCGGGGTCCTTGCCGAGATCGACGAGAACGTTCTGGCCAGACGCGCGGATACCCTCGCTCTGGCAAGAGAGTCCGACCCGATCCCAGTCAGCGAGCCGGTGATGACAGCGTGGGCACGGCTCGTTGTCGATTGCCGGCGCATGGGTGTGCACCACACGGTAAGGCTCACCGACACCTTGATCGCAGCCACGGCCGTCGTCCACGGGCTGCCAGTCGTGACGCAGGACGAGAATTTCGACCAGATCGCGACCGCTCACGGCTCGCTTCGCGTCATCAGGGTTTGATTCGCACGGACAGTCGCCGCCGCGGGCGGGAGGCTTGAAACAACATCGCCTTCCGCAAGCGAATCCTCCTTCGACGACACCGGCTCAGTTGAGCCCACCGGAGCGTCCCGTCAGGGTTCCCCATCCGAAACACCTTCAGCCTGGGTTCGTGCGGGGCGCGAGTCACGATTCCGGTGATGCCGATCGCTTCTCTTGCGCGTTGTCGTCGGGCGGCAGCAGCCCATACAACTGCACGGTTGTGTGGCCCGCCCTGAGCCCGGTGATGACCCGTTCCTCGTGGTGGGCGCGTTGGTCGGCCCGCTGGATGATCGCCGCAGCCTCGGCGCGCGGAAGGATCACGATCCCGGCTGTGTCGGCGACGACGAGGTTGCCGGTGCTGACCTGGACTCCGCGCACGGTGATGGGTTGACCGAGCTGTCCGGGCTGGTCCTTGCTTGTGCCGAACACCGCGATGGAGCTGGCGAACACGGGGAAGTCCTCGGCCGTCATCGGGTGCCTCGCTGCAGCTGGTGGTACCCGAGCGCGGCGCGAGCCTGGCGCAGGGTGGCGCCTGCGCGGACGGCGTCGACGATGCGGTGTTCGGTGCGGTCGATGTCCTCGGCGATCTCTACCGTCCGTTGCAGGTGGCGGGACGCGACGATGACGACGCCGTCGGCGTCGCCGGTGACCAGGTCGCCGGGGCAGATGGTGACCCGGTCGATCGTGATCGGGACTCCGACGGCGGCGAGACGGACCCGGTCTTTGCCGGTACGCATGAACCGTCCGGCACTGAACAGCGGATAGCCCTGGGCCACCGAGGTGGCGACGTCGCGGCAGGCGCCGTGGATCACGGTGCCCGCGACGCAGCGAGCACCGGCGGTCTGAGTCATGATCCCACCCCAGACGGTGCAGTCGGTGCGGCCGGCGTTGTCGATCAGCACGACGCTGCCGGCCGGCACGTCGTCGAGGAAGTCACCGACGCGGTCGCGGTCGGAGTGGGCTGGTTCGTAGGCCACGGTGAATGCCGGTCCGGTGCCCCTGGCCTGGTTCGTCAACGGCGCGAGGCCGTGCACCTGTCCGGGGAGACCGAGCGCGTCGAGGGCATCGGAGATCGCCGCTGTTGGCAAGGCTGCGAGCCGCCTCACCAGCCCCTCGGTCGGGCTCTCGGCGGGGCTCCCGGTGGGACCTGCGGTGTCGTCGGTCATCAGCTCACCTCTTCGGTGCCGGCAAGACGCGCGTCGCGCATGGCCTCGGGCAGGGACGAGCCTGCCCGCAGCTGTGCGGCGATGGCCTGTTCGCGGCCAACGAGGCGCTGCGCGGCGGAGAGGACCTCTTCGGCGTGGTCGCATGGGACGACCGCGACGCCGGTCTCATCGACGAGGACGACGTCGCCCGGGCAGACGCTCACCTCCCCGACACGGACCGGCTCACCGGCTGTGACCTGGCGCAGGCGGCCCGTGCCGTAGGGGGGTGGTGGCCCGGGCGAAGACCGGGAACCCGAGCTCGCGGGCCTCGTCCACGTCGCGGCACGCGCCGTCGACGATCACACCCCGGATCCCACGGCGGCTGGCGCCCAAGCTCAGCAGCCCACCCCAGCAGGACACGTCGCCGCGCCCGCCGTTGGCCACCACCAGAACGTCCGTGCTCCCGGCGGCGGCCACGGCTTTGGTGGCGATGTGGCTAGCCGCCCTGGCCTCGCCGGCCAGCGGGGCGAGCTGGATGGTCGCGGCGAACCCGACAACCTTGGGGCGCCCTCGGGCACGGCAGCAGACCCCACGTTGTCGAGCAGCCCCGGACGACGACCCCTGACCAGACCCCGGCAGTACCGTCCACTCATGGTGTGGCCCGACCTGGCACGGCTCGGCCCGTTCTTCGCCCTGCGGACAGGGGCCGGGAGCGGGTTGCGACCGCTGGGCAACCTGACGGTCGACGACACGCCGTTGCGCGCCCGGGTCGCCGCCACCCACGCTCAGCTGTCCGCCGGTGACCCCGACCTGTCCGAGCGGGTGGCCGCATCCGCGGTGCAGCTCGGGTTGACCGCACGGTTGGTTTCTCCGGCGCTGGCCGGCGCGGTCCTCGCGGCGCGGGTGCCCGATCTGTCCGCGGACCGGGTCCGGTGGTCGGAGTCGGACACCTGGGCGGCACCCTTCACGGTGTCGGACCTGCGCGTACGGGAGGTCGCGGATGTGGATGACACCGTGCAGGCGTTGCTCGGGCTCGTGCTCCACGGCTCGGTCAGCACGCTGGTGCGGGCCACCCTGGCCGTCGTCGGCGTGGCAGAGCACATCCTGTGGGGCAACGTCGCCTCGGCGCTCGCCGGTGCCGGCACGGTCATCGGATCGGTGCGGCCTGAGTTGAGCGAGGACTGTCGCCGCATCGTCTCGGCGCTGGTCGCGACACCGCTGCTCGCGGGTACCGGCGGCTACGACCCGCGGCAGTTCCGACGTACCACGTGCTGCCTGTTCTACCTCGTACCCGGTGGCGGGTTGTGCCACGACTGCGTGCTCGCCCCACCGCAGTCCGGTCAGGCGTAGTCGATCTCGATCCGTTTGGCCGCGAACATGGTTCGGTCGGCTGCACTGAGCAGCGCCGCAGTGGGTTCGTCGGCAGAGGTGAAGCACTACCGATGCTCGCCTTCACGTGGAGCTCGCTGCTGACGTCAGCGAACTCGAGCTCCGACACCGCCCGCCGCACCCAGGGTCGCACCATGGCGAGATCGCTCACCGTGCCGGCCATGGCGATCAGGAACTCGTCACCGCCGACGCGGACCAGCAGGTCGTCCTCGCGAGCGGCCCCTCGAGGGCAGTGGCCACCCTGATGAGGACCACGTCGCCCACGACGTGGCCGTACCTGTCGTTGGTGGTCTTGAAGTCGTCGAGGTCGACCATGACCAGGGTGGCGGGGCCGCGCGGTGGGCCAGCAACCACTCGTCGACGGCACAGACGTGGCGGTGAGCTCTCGGCCCTGCCGGATCCAGGACATCGCCTGGTCGGGCTGACAACGGCGCTCCCGTTCGCGATGCGGCTGGTCCAGGCCGACTCGCTCGAGCTCGCTGGTCCACCGCACGTGCAAGTCTGCCAGATTGAGCTGGCAAGGCCAGTGTTACAGCAGGCTCACCCGGTCGAGGCCCCTGAGCTCCGGGTTCGCCAGGAGGCCGAGTGCGCTGGCTACCACCTGGTCGTGACCGCCGTGCTGGGCGAGCGTCATGAGGCCTCCAGGCCGCACGGTGTCTCGCTCACCGAAGCATCATCGCTCAGCCGGAGGCTTCAGCGCACCGACTCGCGCCAAGTCGTCCGTCCGGTGCCGCGGCGCCTACCCCGGTTCGGGCGTGGCGGGAGAGTCACGGGCACCGGGTCGCCCGGTAGCCTGAGCCTCGGTGGTAGCAGCCGCCGTTGTGCGAGGAGGCTTGCGTGTCCGGCGAATCCGATGCGGTGCCGGGGGACCGCGTGTGGACGATCCCGAACCTGCTGAGCATCTTGCGCCTGTGCGGTGTGCCGCTCTTCCTCTGGCTGGTCCTCGGTCCGGAGGCCGACGTGCTCGCCCTCGTCGTCCTTCTGGTCGCCGGGATCACCGACTACCTCGACGGCAAGCTGGCCCGGACGCTGAACCAGACGTCGAAGCTGGGGCAGATCCTCGACCCGGTGGCCGACCGGCTCTACATCCTGTCGGTCGTCATCGGACTGGCGTTGCGCGACATCATCCCGCTGTGGCTGGCGGTCATCCTGCCGCTGCGCGACGTGTTCCTGTTCTGCCTCGTGCCCTTCCTGCGCACCCGCGGCTACAGCGCGCTGCCGGTGCACTTCCTTGGCAAGGCGGCCACCGCTGCCCTGCTGTACGCGTTCCCGCTGCTGCTCCTCGGTGACGGCGAGGGCGCGGTGGCCGACCTGGCGCACGTGTTCGGCTGGGCGTTCACGATCTGGGGTGTAGGCCTGTACTGGTGGGCTGGCCTGTTGTACGCCTGGCAGGTGCGCCTCCTGCTCATACGTACCGTCCCGGTCGCGCGCCAGTCGCCAGTGACCGTCGACGACACCTGAGGGGGACACGATGAGGCACCCGCCCGACCGACGGCAGGCACCCGCGCAACCGCCGGGGTCGTGGGACCTGTTGAGCCGGCTGTCGGAGTCCGCTGTCGATGATGACTACGCGCGTGTCGCGGCACGCCGGGAGTCAGAAACCAACGGGCGCCACCGACCCGGGTGGGGTGTCGTCGTGGCGGTCGTGCTGGGGTTGATGATCAGCCTGGCCGCCCTGCAGGCACAGAGTCGCGAACCCACCGAGGCCCGCGAGCGTAGTGCAGTCATCGAACAGATCGAGGAGCGTCGCACGTCGATCACCCGGTCGACGGACACACTGGAGGGGCTCAAGGACGAGATCGCGTCTCTGCAAGGTGATGTGAGCTCGGCCGGGGCGAGCGGGGAAAGTCTGCTCGACGCTGTCCAGAGGTCGCGGATCCTCACCGGCTGGGGTCCCGTGGAAGGCCCCGGTGTGCGGATCGTCGTGGACGACGCGGACGACGCCCCCACGACGGAGGGCGGTACCGTGATGGACCGCGACCTGCAGGTCTTGACCAACGGGCTCTGGCAGGCGGGGGCCGAGGCGCTGTCGATCAACGGTCAGCGGCTGGGGCCCACCTCAGCGATCAGGGTCGCCGGGCAGGCGATCACCGTCAACTACCGCCCGCTCACCCCGCCCTACACCGCGACCGCAATCGGCGACCCGGACACCTTGCAGGCGCGCTTCAGCGAGACGGCGGCTGGACAGTCCTGGTTCCAGCTCGAGTCCAACTACGGCATCCGCTTCGACATCGAGTCCG
>Ga0136627_1000104_pt1 | contig 24995 bp, 30 predicted proteins | sample AntDrymUQ4892206_2_FD_104652 | JGI IMG/M metagenome (GOLD analysis project Ga0136627, IMG submission 104652) | Polar desert sand microbial communities from Dry Valleys, Antarctica - metaG UQ489 (22.06) | ecosystem: Environmental > Terrestrial > Soil > Desert | place: Antarctica: Dry Valley... | reverse complement strand
GCATGCGGGTTGTGGCAGAATCTTCCACGGGGAGCCTTCTCCTTTGGTCGGCCTTGGACAGCTAGACCGTATACAGGATTAGGCTCCCTCTCTTCAACCACCTTCGTGAATAATCCGGGCTAGAACGGGCGGCTGACACCGCGGATCGGGCGCACGACCAGGACGGGGCAGTGGGCGTGGCGTACCACGGAGTCTGCGACGTTGCCCATGAGGGCGCGTTTCATCCCGCCGAACCCTCGGCTTCCTATCACGATCAGGCCCGCGCCGATGTCCTCGGCCAGGTGCACGATGGCCTCGTCCCTGCGTTCGTCCATCTTCAGGTGGGCGATCGCCACGGCGCCGCCGGCCGCCTCGATCTTCCTGACCTGCTCGTCGAGTACCTCCTGGGCCTCACGCCTGAGATCTTCGCTTGCCTCTTCAGCGTAGACCTTGTAGATGGCCGAAGTGGGGAACGTGCGGCCGACCGCGACCACGTGCAGCCGCGAGCCCGTGCTCCGCGCGAGGTCGATCGCCGTCATGGCCGCCAGGTTGGTGGCGTGCTCGGAACCGTCGGTGGCGAGCAAGATGTGCGTCGGAAAGATACCCAACCCGTCTCCCTTCCACGGTTTCCGCTGCGCGCCCGCGGCGCGGGACTCCCCCAACGCTCTCGTACGAGAACTCTACACCGGCTCGTCGCGGGGCTCGACGAGGACCTCGTTGACCGCGACGTGCTCCGGCTGCGACAGGGCGTACACGACCGACGCGGCCACGTCCTCGGGGTCGAGGACCTGTGCCCCGGTCGGCTGACCAAACCGCTCCAGCGCCTCCTCGTCGCCGCTCAGGTCCAGCAGGTCCGTCGCCACGTTGCCGGGAAGGACGGTCGTCACCTTGACGCCGGTACCCGCGGTTTCCAGGCGCAGCCCTTTGGAGAGGGCCTCGACAAAGAACTTGCTCGCGGAGTAGACGGCGAGGCCGGGGAAGACCACGCGCCCCGCGTCCGAGGAGATGGTGATGATGTGACCCCGGCCTCGTTCCATCATCCCCGGGAGCACCGCGCCGACGCAGTTCATCGCCCCCTTGCAGTTGACCTCGACGGTCCGGTCCCACTCGTCCTCACGGATGTTCTTCATCAGCGTGTAGTACATGACCCCCGCGCAGTTGACGAGCGCGTCCACCGGCCCGAGCTCGTCCTCGGTGCGCCCCACCAGCGCCCTGACCTGGCCCCGATCCGTCACGTCGGCGGCATGGACGAGGCTCTCCGCGCCGTCCGGCAAACCAGCCCGGACCTCCCGCAGCGCCTCCTCGCGCCGGGCGGCGAGCGCCACCTTAGCGCCCTCTCCCGAGAGCATCTTTGCGGTGGCCGCGCCGATGCCGCTCGACGCGCCCGTCACGACGACTACCCGACCTCGCAGGGCCTCGCTCACGCGGAGCTACTCACGGCAAAACCGCCCCCGCGATATCCAACAGGCCCAAAACCTGAAGCCTGAAACCTGATGCCTTATCTATTACTCCAGTTGTACTCGGTGTCGGGGGAGGGCGTCCAGAGGTAGCCGAAGAACTCCAGCTTCTCTATAACCTTGCGGGCGCTCTCTTCCGGGGACTCCTCGTTCGTCTTGAGGACGAGGTCGGGGGCGTTGGGCGGTTCGTAGGGGTCGGAGACGCCGGTGAACTGCTTGATCTCCCCGGCCATCGCCTTCTTGTAGAGGCCCTTCACGTCGCGCTCGGCGCAGACCTCCAGGGGCGCGTCCACGAAGACCTCGACAAAGTCCACGATCCTGCGTCTGACCTGGTCTCGGGCCTCCTTGTAGGGGGAGATGGCGGAGACGATCACACCCACCCCGGCCCGCGTCAGCAGGTTCGCCACGAACCCGATGCGCAGCACGTTCACGTTCCTGTCCTCGCGCGAGAAGGTGAGGCCCTTGGAGAGGTTCGTCCTGACGATGTCGCCGTCCAGCACCTCCACGGGCCTTCCCCTGTCGCGCAGCTCGCGCTCTACGATCTCCGCTATGGTCGTCTTGCCGGCCCCGGACAGGCCGGTAAACCATAGAGTGAACCCTCGCTCCTCTGCGCCGTTTCTCTGCACCGTAACTCCTCCTATAGACAAGCTCTCCGGCGACCAGTCTACACCCGGCGCGGGGCGGGATCTTTCGCCCCGCGCCCGCCTCATGACCCTCGCTGCGCTCCCTCTATAAGCACCTCCACCACTTCGGGGCGGGAGAACTCGGGCGGGGGGTATTCGCCCTTCTGGAGCATCTCGCGCACGCGGGTGCCGGAGAGGAAGACGTGGGAGGAGGGGTCGTGGGGGCAGGTCTTGGCGGAGCCCATGCCGCCGCACTCCCTGCAGAAGAAGGCGTGCTCGAAGAAGAGGGGGGTTATGCCGAGCTCTCCCGGCCCGAACTCGTCGAAGACGTGCTGGGCGTCGTAGGTGCCGTAGAAGCTGCCGACGCCCGCGTGGTCGCGGCCCACGATGAAGTGGGTGCAGCCGTAGTTCTTGCGGCAGAGGGCGTGGAAGATCGCCTCCCTCGGACCCGCGTAGCGCATCGCGGCCGGGAAGACGGCGAGCATGGTCCGATCCCTCGGGTAGTACTTCTCAAGGATCGTCTCGTATGAGCGCATCCTGACGTCGGCCGGGATGTCGTCTGACTTTGTCTCGCCGACGAGGGGGTTGAGGAGCAGGCCGTCCACGGTCTCCAGCGCGCTCTTCTGGATGTACTCGTGCGCCCTGTGGACGGGGTTGCGGGTCTGGAAGCCGACGACGCGCCTCCAGCCCTTCTCGTGGAAGGTGGCCCTCAGTTCCTGCGGGGTGTAGTAGTAGTGGGGAAAGGGGCCCGAGTCGGGGGGCCGGATCAGGTCCACCTCCCCGCCGAGCAGGACGTCGCCCTGGCGGTGGAGGGCGGCCACACCGGGGTGGTCCTCGTCGGTGGTCCTGTAGACGAGCCGGGCCTCGCGTCCCCTGTCGTAGCGGTAGCGCTCCCGCAGCAGCATGGTCGCCACGGGCTCGCCGGCGCCGTCCACGAGGGCCACCTCGGAGCCCTCCGGGAGGTCCTGCGCCAGCTCCTCGTCCACGGCGAGCGTGACGGGGAGGCTCCAGGCGAGACCGTTCGGAAGCCGCATGTCCTCGACCACGGACTCGTAGGCGTCGCGGTCCATGAAACCTTCAAGAGGGCTGAAGACGCCGGTCGAGATCATCTCCAGGTCGGACAGCGCCCGCGGTCCGAGCGGCACCTTCGGTAGCCCCGCGGCCCTCCTGGAGCGCTCCTCGCGCTCCTCGGCCCGGACCACCCGGTCCACGAGACGCCCCCCGTGGGGCGGTATAGGACCGCCGTCGGGGACCTTGCCCACCTCGATCGGCCGGGGGACGGCCCTGCCTGGCCTCGGGGTGGCGTGGATGGCGTGGGCGGCGAGCTCGTAGTAGTAGGGGAGGCACCGCTCGTAGACCTCTTCGAGCTCCTCGGGAAGCTCGGGGTCGCGGCGGGTAACCGGCTCGATGCCGGTGCTCTTCTCGGCGTCGTCGTGCCAGCCCTCCCAACTGTCCCAGTGCTCCACGTCGCGCGATTCCCACGTCAGAGAGCCGGACCTGAAAGGGATCTCCAGGTGCTCGCAGTAGGCGGCCAAGACACCGGCCGGGTTCTCCGAGAAGGTCATCGCGTCCACGACCGCGACGTCCTCGCCGCCTTCGGTCGCGTACTTGAAGAGCCTGTAGAGGTCCTCGTAGCCCGTCTCCTCGAAGGTGAAGTCCGGCCACATCTTATGTAACGAGACGAGCACGTACTTCGGGTCCCGCACGATGAACGTGTTGACGAACCGGGAGGCGAATTCGGGGCCGAGGACTCCCTTGGCCTGGTAGGCCATGTCCTTGACGAAGACGCGCTTCTCGCGGGGTTCGAGTACGTTCGCGAGGACGCTGTCGAAGGAGTACCCTTCTTTCGGTTCGGCGTCGGCGAAGCGTTCGCTCAGGCGGTCCGTGCCGTAGTAGTAGGCGTCGGAGAAGGGCTCGTGCAAGACCTCGAAGTCGTCGCGCTCGACAAAGACCCGCTCGAAGGCGGTGGAGATGGAGCGCGGCACCGCCCAGAGCGCCACCGGCTTGTCGCCGTTCAAGCCGGTGGGACCTCCCTCAGACGGCCCGTCTCGACCTCGTAGACGAAGCCCCGCACGGCGTCCTTGTTGGGTACGAACGGGTTGGTCTTTATCCTGTCGATGGATTCGCGGACGTTCTCCTCCAGGTCGGGGAAGGCTTCGAGGACGAAGGGCGGCCTGACGCCGGTGTCGGCCTCAATCCCGTCCGCCACCTCGTCGTCGGAGAAGGTCAGCATCCCGCAGTCGGTGTGGTGGATCAGGACGATCTCCGTCGTCCCGAGCAGGCGCTGGCTGATGACCAGAGACCGGATCTCATCGTCCGTAATGACGCCGCCGGCGTTCCGGATGACGTGCGCGTCCCCGAGCTCCAGTCCGAGCATCCCGTGTACGTCGAGCCGCGCGTCCATGCAAGCGACCACCGCCACACCCTTCGCCGGGGGCAACGGCAGATCCCCCTTGTCGAAGCCCCTGGCGTACTCCTCGTTGTTCCTCAACAGATCGTCCGTAACGCTCACGAATTGCTCCTTTCTCTAGAGGTACCAGGCATCAGGTTACAGGCACCAGCAAGAACCTGAAAGCCTCCAGAGGAGGCGCCCTGAAGCCTGTAACCTGATGCCTATCAAGCCATGTTCGCCTTCAGCGCGTCGGCGAGCTGGTGGACGGGCGTCAGCGTCTCCGGGTTCTCCCGCTCCATGTACCGCACGAACTCCTCCTCGCCCTCGAAGTTCATCTTCGGGTTCGACGCCTTCTCCTCCCCGAGAACGGAGTGCTCGCGGCCCTCGTAGTCGTGGCCGGGGAAGACCAGCAGGTCGTCCGGCAGCGACCTGTAGGTGTGGTAGAGCGTGTGGTATGCCCTAACCGCGTTGCCGTTCGGCAGGTCGGTCCGGCCGCAGGACCCGATCAGGAGCGCGTCGGCCGAGAGTATCCTGCCAGGCAGCAGCACGGAGACGAGGTCCTTGGCGTGCCCCGGCGTGTGTAGGAACTTTACCGGCAGTTCCCCCACGTACAGCCGGTCCCCGTCCTCGACCCTGACGTCTACGCAGCCCGCGGGGGCCTCCCTGTGCATGACGAGGTTCGCGATGGTCTTCGCCTTGACCTCGCGCGCCCCGGAGAAGTGGTCCGCGTGCGTGTGAGTGTCGATGACGTATACGACCTTGAGGCCGTGCTCGAAGACGTAGTCGAGCATCGGCTCGACCATCTCCAGTTCGGGGTCCACGAGGGCCGCCTGCCTCGTTACCCGGTCGGCGACGAGGTAACCCAGACAACCCCGCTCGATCCGGAACTGCTCGAAGACGTAGTCCTGCTCCTCTCTCTTCACGGTCTCTCCTCCTCTCGAAAGATACCCCCGACGCACCCTCAAGTGCACTCCCAGAGGCGCCCGCGGACGCCGTGCGGATATCCTAGACCATACCGGCCCGTAACGTGCCCCCGCCGAACCCCCTTATCCACTGGAATCCACGCCGGATGGCCCGTCTTTCGAGATTGGCGAAAAAACCTTTCCCGGACGCTTGACACCCCTCTCTTCTTCGCTTACAGTTCCGCCCGGTTTCCACATCAAAATAATAGACAAAATAATCAAGATATACAAAGTAGAGAAATGGAGGATGGAGAGATGAGGACGTTCATATTACTGGCGCTGGCGGGTCTTGGGGCGCAGTTGGTTGATGGGTCACTTGGGATGGCATACGGGGTCTCTTCGACGACGCTGTTGTTGTTCGTGGGTGTTGCGCCGGCTCTGGCGTCTGCGGCGGTGCACATTGCGGAGGTTGGGACGACGGCTGTGTCGGGGATCTCGCACGCGAGTTTGGGGAACGTGGATTGGTCCAAGATCGTCTGGATGGCGGTGCCCGGTGGCATCGGGGCATTCGGCGGGGCGTATTTGCTGGTCTACGCTTCGACGGCCGAGGCGACTGCCGGGTTGGTCGAGCCGGCAATGGCGATCATCCTGTTCTCCCTCGGCGTGTACGTCCTCAGCCGCTTCGCCTTCAGGAGGCACGAGCGTCCCGTCAACGTCAGGCCCATAAGCCGCAAGTTCCTCTCTCCATTGGGCCTCGTGGCCGGATTCCTGGACGCCTTCGGCGGTGGTGGGTGGGGCCCCATCTCCACGCCGACCCTCCTCTCTTCGGGGCGGATGGAGCCGCGCAAGGTCGTCGGCACCGTGGACACGAGCGAGTTCGTGGTGGCCCTGTGCGCCAGCATCGGTTTCCTCCTCAGCCTCAGCTTCGCCCAGATCCCGTGGCAGGTCGTCGGGGCCCTGCTCGCCGGCGGGATCGTGGCGGCGCCCATCGCCGCCTATATCGTCCGCATCTTGCCCGCCCGTATCCTTGGCACGGCCGTCGGCGGCGTCATCCTGATCGTCAACATGAAGACGTTCTTCGAGGCCATCGGCCTCACCGGGGTGACGGCCAGCATCGGCTACTTCCTGATCGTCGCCGTCTGGATCGCCGCCATCGTCTTCGCCATATCGGCCATCCGCCGCGACCAGACCGCCGGCGCGGAAGGTCAGCCGGCGTAAGGGCTATCAGCCGTCGGCTTTCAGCCAGAGCTGTATAGAAGCTACACGAACAGGCGGCGGGGTCGGGCTTCGGTCCGGACCTGTCGTTTATCGTCCGGGCATGAGGTCGGACCGTGCTGTACCTTTCCCGTAAAAGGAGAGGAGGCCGGATGAAGACCGTCGAGTTCTACTATGACCTGGTGAGCCCCTACTCGTACCTGGCGCGCCGCGAGGTCTCGCGCATCTGCGATGAGCTCGGGGCTGAGCTATCTCTGAAGCCGATGCTGCTGGGGGCGGTACACAACGCCGTCGGTCTTCAGGCCCCGATAGAGACGAAGCCCAAGGCCCGCTACCAGGCGAAAGACATCCAGCGCTGGGCTGAGCGCTACGGCCTGCCGATAGACTTTCCGAATCCCTTCCCGTTCCGCACCTTGAAGACCATGCGCGCCGCGATGTTCTTGAAAGACAGGGGAGAGCTCGAGGCGTTCACCCGCGAGGCGTTCGCCCTGTACTGGGAAGAGGGCGGCGCCCCGAAGGGCCTGGAGGAGGCGGACGAAGACGGGCCCGTCTCCGAGGTGGCCCGCCGCATCGGCACCGACCCTGACGAGGTGCTTGCGGGGGCTTCCGCACCCGAGGCGAAGGAGGCGCTCAAGGCCGCGACGGGCGAGGCGGTGGAGCGGGGCGTCTTCGGGGCGCCGGCGTTCTTCGTGGGGGACGAGATGTTCTGGGGCAACGACCGGCTGCACTTTGTCGAGGGGGCGCTGCGGGGCGGTTGAGGGGGCTGCCGTTGCCTCTCGGCCACCGGGTTCCCGTTCTGCCAGCCCGGCACCCCCAAATGCGACGCCGACTACTTCTACAGGAAGAGGCCGCAGGCGGTCAAGGACGCCGTAAAGAAGGTCTCCCTCACCGGGAAAATCGGCAAGCCGCTCCTCACGTTGCACGGGAACCTGGACACGCTGCTGCCCATAAGGACGGACTCCGACGTCTACACGAAGCTCGTGCGGCAGGCCGGGCGCGGGGACATGCACCGCTACTACGTCATCGGGAGGGGCAACCACGTCGACTCCTTCTACGACGACAACAAAGAGCGGCTGCGGCCCATCCTGCCCTGCCACCGCGACGCCTTCTCGGCGCTCGAAGACTTCGTTGAGAGGGACGTCGCGCCGCCGTCGAGCGGCTACGTCCCGAAGCCGAAGAACGGCGACGTGGTCAACGAGTGCTCCCTGGAGGAGAAGGCGCCGCGGCCCGACCCCCAGCCGGCCGATCCCGACGACCCAGGGTCCGGTCCCGGCCCGGCCTGCACCATAACCGGCACCAGGGGCAGCGACGAGCTGCGCGGGACCCGGAGAGACGACGTGATCTGCGGCCTCGGCGGCGGCTACACCATCGAGGGCCTCGGGGGGGCGACGTCCTCTCCGGCGGGGAAGGCAAAGACACCGTGATCGGGGGCTCGGAAGGGGACGTGCTGGAGGGAGGCAAAGGCGCCGACCGCCTCAACGCCCGCGACGGCGTGGGCCACAACGATACCGCGGACGGAGGCCCCGGCAGGGACACCTGCGCCGCCGACCGGGGGGACCTCGTGGACGGCTGTCCGTAGCCCGCTCGGGTTGCGCGAGGATACGGGCGGAGGCACCGTTACCCCTGGGTAGAGGGAAACTCCGGCATCGTGGGGGTGTCGGGACCTTAGGGGAAGGAGAACCGTGGAGAGCGTAGGCGGACAGGAGCAGGTACCGGAGAACTCGATAAGGAAAGTGGCCCTGGCCAGCTTTATCGGGACGGCCATCGAGTGGTACGACTACTTTCTCTACGGGACGGCGGCGGCGCTCGTCTTCCCGGTCCTGTTCTTCCCGGAGAGCGACCCGGCGGTGGGCACGCTGCTCTCGCTGGCGACGTTCGGGGTCGGCTTCGCGTCCAGGCCGCTCGGGGGCATCGTCTTCGGGCATTTCGGGGACAGGATCGGGCGCAAGGCCATGCTCGTCCTGACGCTCCTGATCATGGGCGTTGCGACGGCCCTGATCGGGCTCCTTCCGACCTACGGGCAGGTGGGCATCCTGGCCCCGATACTGCTGGTGGTGCTGCGGATACTGCAGGGCTTCGGCGTCGGCGGGGAGTGGGGCGGGGCCGTCCTGATGGCCGTCGAGCATTCGCCGGAGGGCCGGCGCGGCTTCTACGGGAGCTGGCCGCAGATGGGCGTCCCGGCAGGGCTCTTGCTCGGCACCATCGCCCTCTACGTGTTCACGCTGCTGCCCGAGGACCAGTTCCTCGCCTGGGGCTGGAGGATACCGTTCCTCATCAGCATCGTGCTCATCGCCGTGGGTCTCTACATCCGGCTCGCTATCGAGGAGTCTCCGGCGTTCCGGCGGGTCCAGCAGACAAACACCAGCGCCAGGATGCCCATCGTCGACGTGCTGAGAACCTACCCCAAGCAGGTGCTCATCGCGATGGGCCTCAGGGTCGCGGAGAACGGCTCGTTCTACGTTTTCAGTGTCTTCGTGCTGGCCTACGCCGTGGACGCCCTGGAGCTCTCGCGCAGCACCATCCTGATCGCCACGATGGTCGCCGCCGCCGTCGAGCTGTTCGCCATACCGTTCTTCGGCGCTCTCTCGGACAGGCTCGGCCGCCGGCCAGTGTACCTGTTCGGGGCGGTCTTCTCGCTCGTCTTCGCGTTCCCGTTCTTCTGGCTCGTGAACACGGCTTCTATAGTCCTGATCACAGCTGCCGTCGTGCTCTCCCTGGCCGTCGGCCACGCCGCCATGTACGGGCCGCAGGCCGCCTTCTTCTCCGAGCTCTTCGGCACGAGGGTCCGCTACTCGGGCGCCTCTCTGGGCTACCAACTCGCCTCGATCTTCGCCGGCGCCCTCTCCCCGATCGTGGCCGCCGCCCTGTTCGCCGCGACGGGCAGCTACGTCCCCGTGGCCCTGCTGCTCGCAGGCATGGCCGTCGTAACTATCGTGGCGGTTCTCGTTGCCACTGAGACGCACATGGACGACATAGAGGCCGATCGAGGCGCGGAGCAGCAACTCATAGCCGAGAGCGCCAGCTCCGGCGGCTCGTCCCAGCCCCGGGCGCAGTAGCCCCCGGAACCCCTACCCGGGCGTCGCGCGCGGCGGCGCCCGGGTTTATAGTTTGGTCGGAGAGTGATGCGGGGCGCCGGGACAACCCTCGGCGTCGGGACCCGGAGGAGGGATCATAAGCAAGACGACTTCTTTATCCGTCTCCGCGGTGGACGTGGACCTGGCGGGCCGCCGCGCCCTGGTGACCGGTGCCGCCAGCGGCATAGGCCGGGCCGTGGCCGAACGGCTGGCCCGGGCGGGTGCTGCGGTAACGGTGCTCGACCTCGACGGCGAGGCCGCGGAGAGGGTCGCCGGCAGTATCGGCGGCGAGGCCGTGCAGGCCGACCTCTCCGATTACGGCGTGCTCGACGCCCTCGAGGTGGAGGCGGACATCGTCGTCAACAACGCTGGGCTGCAGCACGTTGCGGCCGTGGAGGAGTTCCCGCCCGAGAAGTTCTCCCTGATCCTGCGGGTCATGCTGGAGGCGCCGTTCAGGCTCGTGCAGAAGGCGCTGCCCGGGATGTACGAGAAGGGTTGGGGGCGGGTGGTCAACGTCTCCTCCGTTCACGGCCTCGTGGCCTCGCCGTACAAGTCGGCGTACATCTCCGCCAAGCACGGCCTCGAAGGGTTCTCGAAGACGGTGGCGCTGGAGGGAGGACCGAAGGGCGTGACCTCGAACTGTATCTGCCCCGCCTACGTGCGCACGCCGCTGGTCGAGAACCAGATAGCGGACCAGGCAAAGCGGCACGGGATCGCCGAGGACGAGGTTATAGAGAAGATCATGCTGACCGAGCCGGCCATCAAACGTCTCGTCGAACCGGAGGAGGTGGCCGAGCTCGCCGCCTTTCTCTGCACGCCCCAGGCGTCTTTTATCACCGGCGCATCCCTGACGATGGACGGCGGGGCGACCGCGCACTGATGCGCCCGCATAATGGACAGAGACCGCAGAGGAGAGGACTCGCATGACTGAAACAACCGAAGGAACCCTCCTCTGGGAACCCTCCCCCGAGTTCCGCGAGAACGCCGCCATCACCCGTTACATGGGGTGGCTCGAAAGGGAGAAGAACCTCTCCTTCGAGGACTACACCGATCTCTGGGAGTGGTCCGTGACGGACATCGACGGCTTCTGGTCGAGCCTCTGGGAGTTCTTCGACGTCCAATCTTCTAAGCCCTACAGAGAGGTGCTGGGACGGCGGGAGATGCCGGGGGCCGAGTGGTTCCCGGGGGCGGAGTTGAACTACGCCGAGCACGTCTTCCGCAACGCCCACCAGGACGGGCCTGCCCTGGTCCACGCCTCCGAGCTGCGCCCGCTGGGGGAGACGTCCTGGCGCGAACTGGAAGAAAAGGTCGCAGCCGTCGTCGCCGGCCTCTCGGGGATGGGCGTGGGGCGCGGCGACAGGGTTGTGGCGTACCTGCCGAACGTGCCCGAGGCGGTCGTCGCATTTCTGGCGTGTGCCTCCCTCGGCGCTGTGTGGTCTAGCGCCTCGCCGGACTTCGGGGCGGGGAGCGTCGTGGACCGTTTCAAGCAGATCGAGCCGAAGGTCCTCGTGGCCTGCGACGGCTACCGCTACGGCGGCAAGGACTTCGACCGGACAGACGTCGTCGCGAGGTTGCAGGCGGAGATCCCAACGCTCCAGAAAACCGTACTCCTCCCTTACCTCGACGAAGGGGCCGACGCCGAAGCACTCGAGAACGTCGTCCTCTGGGACGAACTGCTCTCGGCCAACGAGAGCGCGGAACTGTCCTTCGAGCGCGTCCCCTTCGACCATCCCCTCTGGGTGCTCTACTCGTCGGGGACGACGGGGCTGCCAAAGGCCATCGTGCACAGCCAGGGCGGCATCCTGCTCGAACACCTCAAGAAGGCCCGCCTTCACATAGACCTCGGCCCCGGCGACCGCTTCTTCTGGTTCACGACGACGGGCTGGATGATGTGGAACCTGCTCGTCGGAGGCCTGCTCGCGGGGGCGACCCCCGTCCTCTACGACGGCAGCCCCGCCCAACCTGACATGAACAGGCTCTGGAGGCTCGCCGAAGAGACCGGCATGACCCACTTCGGGACCAGCGCCGGCTACCTCACCGGCTGCATGAAGGCCGAGATAGAGCCGGGCCGGGACTTCGACCTCTCCGCGCTCAAGGGTGTGGGCTCGACGGGCTCCCCGCTCCCGCCCGAGGGCTTCGGGTGGGTCTACGGGCACGTCAAGGAGGACCTCTGGCTCTACTCGACTAGCGGCGGCACGGACCTGTGCACGGCCTTCGTCGGCGGGGCGCCGCTGCTGCCGGTGCGGGCGGGTGAGCTTCAGGCGCGGTCGCTCGGGGCGGCCGTACACGCCTTCGACCCGGACGGCAAGCCCGTAGTCGGCGAGGTTGGGGAGATGGTCATAACCGCGCCCATGCCGTCCATGCCCGTCTTTCTCTGGAACGACGAAGGGGGAGAGCGGTACAGGGAGAGCTACTTCGACGTGTATCCGGGTGTGTGGCGTCATGGGGATTGGATCCTGGTCAAAGACCACGGCGGTTGCGTCATCTCCGGGCGCTCCGACTCGACCATAAACCGCGGCGGCGTCAGGATGGGGACAAGCGAGATCTACTCCGCCGTGGAAGGCGTCGAAGAGATCGCCGACAGCCTCGTCGTAGACGTCCAGAGGCCCGGCGGCGAGTCCTTCATGCCCCTCTTCGTGGTGCTCAAGGAGGACGTCGAGCTCGACGACGACCTCAAGAAAAAGATAAACAGGAGCATCCGCGAGCGGACCTCCCCGCGCCACGTCCCGAACGAGATCTTCGCCGTCCCCGACGTCCCCAAGACCCTCAACGGCAAGAAGCTCGAAGTGCCGGTCAAGAAGATCCTCTCTGGCACCCCGCCCGACGAGGCCGCGAGCCGCGACTCCCTGAGCAACCCCGAGTCCCTGGACCGCTTCGCCGAACTCTCAAAGCAGTTCTGATAGCGGCTTTCACTCGAAGGCTTCAGGTATCAGGTTTCGGGCTTCAGGTTTTGAGGGGCTGTAGAGCGAGGATGCCGCGGGCACGTAGCTCTCTCTGATGCCAACCATGGTGGCGATGTCGGACTCCAAGCCGCCTACCGCACCCCTGATGCCTGAAACCTGTAGCCTGAAACCTACGAGCGGTGTCACGTAGCACCGTTTGACTCGCGTTGCGGGCTGCTTTAGGCTGCATCCGAGGTTATTTGGGGAAAGGAGCACGTGTAGTTCGGGATACGCGGTACGCGTGCAGGACGTGGCCAACCTAAAGAGAGTTTGGGACAGGGGTGATGGGAGGCATGTATGGCTAACGCTAACGCGGGCGCGGTAAACCAGGAGGCGCCGGAGAGATCCATCCTGAAGGTAGCGATGACGGCGCTGGCAGGATCCAGCATCGAGTGGTACGACTTCTTTATCTACGGGACGGCGGCGGCGCTCGTCTTCCCGAACCTCTTCTTCCCCGGCTTCGGGGACACGGCCGCGACCATCCTGTCGTACTCGACCTTCGCCGTCGCTTTCGTGGGGAGGCCGGTGGGCGGGCTCATCTTCGGGCACTTCGGGGACAAGTACGGGCGCAAGAGGGCGCTGGTTACGGCCCTGGTCCTGATGGGCATAGGCACGACGGCCATAGGGCTCCTGCCGGGCTACGCGATCATCGGCATCGCGGCGCCCATCTTGCTCGTCGCGCTGCGCTTCTTGCAGGGCGTTTGCATCGGCGGCCAGTGGGGCGGCGCGGTTCTTCTGGCGACGGAGAGCGCCCCGGCCGAGAAGCGCGGCTTCTACGGCAGCTTCGCCCAGATGGGCGTGCCGGTGGCCGTCCTGCTCTCCAACATCATCTTCCTCGTCATAGCCGCCACCCTCGGCGATGACGCGCTGGTCGCGTGGGCCTGGCGGATACCGTTCCTCTTGAGCGTGCTGCTCATCGGGCTCGGGCTCTACATCCAGCTCAAGCTGGAGGACACGCCGGCCTTCAGGCACCTGCAGGAGTACCGCGAGCAGCACCAGTCAGAGGAGGAGCGGCGCGAGGCCGAGGAGGCCGCTGGCTCCCCGGTGTGGGAGGTACTTAGGACCTACCCCAAGGAGATAGCGCTCGCCGCCGGGGCGTTCATCGCCATCAACGCCAACTTCTACATCCTCATAACCTACATCCTCGACTACGCAACAGCAGAGGTCGGGCTGCCGCAGTCAACGGTGCTTACGGCCGTCCTGATCTCCTCGGTGGCCAGTCTCTGCGCAATAGCGGGCTTCGCGGCCCTCTCCGACGTGATAGGACGCCGCATACCCTACATGGCCGGCGCGGTCCTGCTCGGCCTGTGGGGACTCTTTGCCTTCTGGCCGCTGGTGGACAGCGGGAGCCCAGGGGCGCTGGTGCTCGCGCTCGTGGTTGGGCAGATCTTCCTGAGCATGATGTACGGGCCGCAGGCCGCGTTCTACTCGGAGATCTTCACCACGAAGGTCCGCTACTCCGGCGCCTCGATGGGGTACCAGATCGGCTCGGTCTTCGGCGGCGCCCTCGCCCCGATCATAGCCACCGCGCTTCTGGCCGTCACCGGCACCTCTTTCGCCGTCGGCGTCTACATGGCCGTGATCTGCGCCATAACCGGCGTCTGCGCGTTCCTACTCGCCGAGACCTACGGCCGCAGCATGGACGAGACGGATGAAGCCTCGCGCGAACGCGGAGGAACTACTCCTGGCGCGCAGGAGCCAACCACGTAACCACACCACGAACGCCGCAACCGAGATGCCTCCCGCCCTGGCAGTTGCGGGAGGCATCTCGCGCGACAGAGGAGCGAAACCTTGTACGAGACCATCCTCTTCGAGAGGACGGACGGCGTCGCCAACGTCGCCCTGAACCGTCCGAAGAAGCTGAACGCCTTCGACGGCACGATGCACGAGGAGCTGTACTCGGCCCTCGACGCCGCCGCGGCAGATGACGAAGTGCGCTGCGTCGTGTTGCGGGGGGAGGGACGTGGTTTCTCCGCCGGCGCCGACCTCGCCCAGATCATAGAGGGCTCCGACGGCGACCCTGACCTCGGGGAGTACCTGCGCAGCACCTACAGCCGCCTGGTGAAGCGCATGGTCTCGATGGAGAAGCCCATCGTCGCCTCGCTCCACGGCCCGGTCTACGGTGCGGGCGTCGGCATCTCGCTCGCCTGCGACCTGCGAGTAGCCGCCGAGAGCGCGAAGTTCTCCGTCGCCTTCATCAAGATAGGCCTGATGCCCGACGCCGGCGTCTCGTTCTTCCTGCCCCGCGTCGTCGGCCTCGGACGCGCCCTGGAGATGAGCATGCTCGGCGACCCCGTCGAGGCTGACGAAGCCCTCCGCATAGGCCTCGTCAACAAGGTCGTCCCCGACGAGAGGCTGGCCGAAGAGACCGCAGCCCTCGCGTCGCGCCTCGCCGCGATGCCGACGGCCGCCCTCGGCATGACGAAGCAGGCCCTCTACGCGAGCTTTGAGGGGGATCTGGAGACCGTGCTCGAACGCGAGGCGGAAGGCCAGACCTTCTGCGGGTACACCGCTGACCACAGGGAAGGCGTAGCCGCGTTCTTCGAGAAGCGGGAGGCACGGTTTAGCGGGAGGTAGGGGCCTTTACCCGTCCTCCAACTCCGCGGCTCTCCGGCCGGGAAGCGAGTAGAAGAGACGGTGACGCTGTTCGCGACGTAATATGGCTGCTATGGGATCTCTGTCCGAGGGCTACCGGGTGAGTTACTACAAGTACGGACCGCCGCAGCCGTCCGATCCGATGGTGTTTACGTTGAGCCGTCCCGACCACTCGACCGTGGCCGACTTCGTCCTCGGGGACTTGAAGGAGGTCATGCGGGCGATAGAAGTCGCCGCCTGGCGCGACCACCGCGGACGGACGCTTCGTCCTATCGACGGCGAGAAGACCGGGTCGTGAGAAGCCCTTCGCGGCGTCCATCCCGTACGGTTCGGCTGCTATCATGCGGAGGTCCGGGCTCCGGATGGGCCCGTCCGTTTTCGAGGGTGGAGGCTCAGTGAAGGAAGATCTTACAGACCGGCCGTCCGCCGTCGCCCCTACGGGTACGGCGGTGCGTGGGGAGGTCAGGAACCATGCGGACTTTGTCTGGTCCGTGGCGGACCTCTTGCGCGGGGACTACAAGAGGAGCGAGTACGGGAAGGTGATCCTGCCGCTCACCGTCCTTCGCAGGCTCGACGGGGTGCTCGAACCGACGAAGGTCCGGGTCCTCGAAAAGCGGCGCAACCTGCCGAAGAGGCTCGACCCCATCCTGAACCGCATCACCGGCGTGCAGTTCAACAACACCTCCGAGCTCGACCTGCGCCGGGTGCTAGACGACCCGCCAAACGTCGCCGACGGGCTGCGGGCCTACGTCGCCGGGTTCTCGGAGAACGTCCGCGTGGTCTTCGAGAGGTTCGACCTCGACGTCCTACGTTCCCGAAGATATAACGGCGACCGTGGACAGCTCCGTAGAGGTTTGGGAGCAGTTCTGCGCGGAGGCCAACCTGACGCACAGCGGCATTATGAACTCCCCTCCACCTGAGCAATTGGACATGATGCTATGAACCCGACACCCTGCGATCACATAGCGGAGAACATGGGAGAACTGTTCGAGTGTGCCCCTCTCAACGGCTACACCCGGATAAGGACGCCGTACCTGTACCCCGACGGGGACGTAATAGACCTGTTCTTTAGTGAGGTGAGCGGTGTTCCCCCGACGCTCACCGACCTGGGCGAAACATTGGGGTGGCTGCGTACCCAGACTGTCTCCGAGCGGAAGACCGACCGGCAGCGCCGCCTGATCGAAGACGTCTGCCTCACGCACGGCGTCGAGCTGTACAAGGGCATGCTAATGGTCAGGGTGAGAGATCTCGGCGGGATAGCCGAGGCGGTTTCCAGGCTGTCACAGGCCGCACTCCGAGTCTCGGACCTGTGGTTCACGTTCAGGAACCAGGCTGCGGCCTCGATTAACGACGAGGTCGAAGAGTTCCTCGCCGCTCGGGAGATAGGGTTTGAGCGCGGAGAACGTCTCGTGGGACGGTCCGGGCGTGCCTGGAGGGTGGACTTCCACACGAGGACGGCCGAAAAGAGCACTTTGGTCAACGTACTTTCCACGGGTAGTAGACCATCGGCACGCAGGCTGGCGGAACATACGCTGGCGACGTGGCATGACTTGAGTAACCTCTTGATCGGACCGGAGAGCTTGCGGTTCGTCTCGCTTTTCGACGACGAGCTGGACGTGTGGGCGCCGGAAGATTTTTCTCTCGTCGAAGACGTCTCTGAAGTTGCTTACTGGTCGCGCAAGGACGAGTTCGCAGAGTTGCTTACGCATTAGAGTGGGTAGTTACCGTAGGGTGAATCGGTGAATTACAAGTACAGGGTGGAGATCGCCTACAGTGAGCAGGACGAGGGCTACATCGCGCGCGTACCGGAGCTCGGCTGCTCGGCGTGGGGCGAAACCGTAGAAGGGGCGGCGCACGAGGTACAGGGCTCTATCGAAGCGCATTTGCAAGCGCTTCAGAAGCTCGGTCGTCCTATCCCCGAGCCGCAGGTGGTGGCGTCGGCCTGACCGATCCCCGCTTCAACACCGGCAGGCGTTCATCACCGTGGTCGTGACGGGGGAGATGGAGGTGCCGGGGGTCGCGGCGAGGTAGGTAAATAAATTGCGTTTCGGCCGCGGCGTTATCCGGCACATGAAGAGAACGTATAATTCCGGCATGGAGCGTACCGAGACCAGGATCGACCGCGAGCTGGTGGAGAGGGCGCGCGAGCTTGCCCGCAGGGAGGGGCGCGACGAGTCGGAGCTTATAGAGGACGCGCTAAGGCGCTACCTGGACCGCGACAACCGGCGGCCGAGTATAAGCGAGTCGCTGGAGGGTGCCCGACGGCGGCGCGAAGCCACGGGTATCCCAGAGCTCTCCGAAGCGGAGGCCATGAGGATCGCCGTCGAAGAGCAACGCGCCCACAGACGCGGCGAGTAGGCGAAAACGTTGCGGGTGGTGGTGGACCCCAACGTCCTTATCTCGTCGAGGATATCCGACCTGGGGCACCCGGCCCGCATAACCCGCGCCGCCGACGAGGGGCGTTTCGAGATGGTCCTCTCGGACCGGCTGCTCGGAGAACTCTCGGAAGTCCTGATGCGCCCGAGGTTTCGGCGCTATGCGACAGAGGAAGAAGGCGAAGACCTCCTCTTCGGGCTACGCGAGAAGGGTATCTTCTTCGAAGACGTTATGACACGAACTCCCGGCTTGGGAGACAGCGCCGGCGGTCCGTAGGGTAGACTACGCGAAGACGTATTTACGCATTGCCGGGGGTGCGAGGTGGCGAGGGTCAAGCTAACGCTGGAGGTAGAGCCGGAGCTGCGGCGCCGGATCAAGCTGTCCGCCACGGCGAAGGACGAGAGCTTGAGGGAGTGGATGCATCGCGCGATCCTGCACGAGTTGGAAGCGGAGGGCGGAGAGGCCCGAAACGAAGAGGCCCTCGACGAAGGGCGGGAAGACCACCCGTCCAGGGGGGGAAGCCGCGGGGCAGCGAGCACCCGCCCAGACCCAAAAGCGGTCGCACCGTGGCCGAAGCCGTGATAGAAGACCGGCGCTAGGACTTGGTCGTTTACCTGGACACCAGCGTCCTGCTGAAGCTCTACGTCGACCGAGAGCCACGCCCTGCGGGGCTACGACGCCGTGCACCTGGCGAGCGCGGCCAGGTTCTCGGGGCGGTTCGAGGATCTGCGCTTTCTCTGCTTCGACGGGCGATTGAACGAAGCCGCGAGGGGCGCCGGCCTGGCCGTGTACGGCGACGAGGCAGAAGCTTGACGCCGGGAGAGGGAATAAAGCCGACGGGCGCGAAATAGTGAGGCCCGACGAGAGGGCGTTCGAGGAGCACATCGCCCGATCCCTCGTGGAGCGCGGCGGATACCGGACCGTCAAGGTCGGCAACGTTTCGGGGGACTTCGACGCGGCGCGGGGGCTTGACCTCGCCGAGCTTTTCGCCTTTATCCGTAGCACGCAAGCCACGGAGTGGGATCGGCTGGCGAAGCTGCACGGTGGGGAGGACAGGGCTCGGGAACTGTTCGCGGATCGGCTCGCGAAGAAGCTCGGCGAGGACGGGGCGGTGGACGTGTTGCGGCACGGGGTCGTTGACCAGGGCGTTCGTCTCCGGCTCGCGTACTTCAAGCCCGCCCACGGCCTGACGCCCGAGCTGGTCGCCCGCTATGACGCGAACCGGCTAACCGTCACCCGGCAACTGCCCTACGAGCCCGGTACCAACAAAACCCTCGACCTGGTGCTCCCTGCTAGGCCCACCGCCGAAGGAAGGCGCGCAACTGGAGTACAAGTCAACCTTCCGTACGCGCGCGGACACCGGCGAGCTCTTCAAGCCTCTCCAGACGGCGAGCCTCAAGACCGTCGCCGCGTTCCTCAACAGCCGCGAGGGCGGGACCCTGCTCATAGGTGTCGCCGACGACGGATCGGTCTTCGGCCTCGACTCCGACTACGCGACCCTGCACAAAGAAGGCAAGGACGACCGCGACGTGTTCGGCCTCCACCTCGACCAGGCCCTCATCAACTCCGTCAGCATGGCCGCGGCGGCCAACGTCGGGCGCGAGTTCCTAAAGGTCGGTGGCAAAGACCTCTGCAGGGTCCACGTGAAGCCCTCCGGGTTCCCGGTCGAAGCCGAGGTAGTCGAGGTGGACAGGAAAGGCCAGCACCTCAAGAACAAGCTCTTCTACGGACGCTTCGGCAATGGTACTCGCACGGTCACGGATCCCGCGGAGCGAGAGAAGTACCAGGTGCAAGTCTGGGGGACCTGATCTCCGACTGCTAAAACGTCGAGCCTTCTTGCAAAGCCTCTATCGCTCCTCCAACTCAGGGCTGCCGCGGCCGGGAAGGGAGTAGAAGAGCGCCCCGCCGCGGCCCTCCACGGCGAGGTGGCCTCCGCCGGCGAGCTCCGAGAGCATCTTGTCCGCCTCGCGCACGGTGAGCGAGGTCTCCATCGCCGCCTCGGCCGGGGTGATGCTGCCGCCGTTGTCCCGGATGGCCGAGAGCAACTCGCGCTCCCTGTTGACCGGCTTCGGGAGGGCGTTACGCTGCTTCTGAAAGTCGTTCAGGCTGAGCCCGTAAAAGATGGCGGCAGGTATCACGAAGCCGATCCCAGCCGCGAGAACCCCCGCGGTGGCTATGACCATAATCGCTGCCAGCGTGAACCCGATCCCGAACGTCAGGAACAGGTACTGGTTGCCCTGGGAACGCTTCTCCGGGCGTTCGGTTTTCCCACGCTCGCCGCGCCGGTCCAACTCGCTCAAGGTTCCTCCGATCCGCCGCCCCGGTTTAGGGAGCATTTTAGTCCTGCTACAGGCGTGACGCACGCCTGTAGCCCCGTTCCTCACTCCCTACCTGCGATCCCGAGGGCGCTTCTGTAAGATGAGGCGGTTTTGGGGCGTAGGGGTGGGACTTGGCGGAGGACCGTTCGTTGAAGCGGCTACGGGTGCTTATGACGCGGCAGGAGATCGTGCCGGAGAGGCTAGCCGGCGCCACGGTCGTCGTCCTCGATGTCTTCATGGCGACCACCACCCTCCTCGCCATCCTCGAGAACGGCGCCCGCGACGTCTACCCGGCCGAGAGCCTGGAGGAGGCCGGGGAGATCCGCGCCAGGCTCGGTCCCGAGAACGTCCTGCGCGGCGGGGAGCAGGACGCCGCGCGGATAGACGGCTACGACCACGGCCCCTTCCCGGAGGAGTATGCGCCCGAGGTCGTCCGGGACAAAGACGTCATCTTCGTGACCACGAACGGCACCCGCGCCATAGCCGATGCCGCACCCGCCGAGCGCGTACTCCTCGGCTGCCTGCGCAACGCCCCCGCTGTCGCCCGCGAGCTGGAAGAGTCGGGCACGGACTCCGTCTACCTCGTCTGCGCCGGCTCGGCGGGCCGCTTCACCGTAGAGGACTTTCTCGGCGCCGCCACGATCCTGTCCCGCATGGACGCGCCGGAATGGCGCCCGAACGACGCCGCGTGGCTCGCCCTGGACTTCATGCAACGGCACAAAGACAATGTCCACGAAGCCCTGAAAAAGACCCGGGCCGGCCGCTGGTTCGTCGAGAACGACCGGATGGACGCTTTCCGCTTCGTCGCCAACGTCGGGGCGAGCGACCTCGTGCCGGAGGTCGTCGACGGCAAGGCGGTTGTTTAGAGGCTACAGGCTACAGGTTTCAGGTTTCAGATATTTGCTGATGCCTGTAACCTCAACTGGAAAGGATACGGATGTCTGAGACGATAAAGGTCCGGGAGGGCGAGGGGTTCGACGCGGGGTCCGTCGAGAGTGTCCTGCGGGAGAAGATAGACGGGTTGCCTGACGGGGAGCTGGAGGTCGAGCAGTTCCCTTCCGGCGCGTCGAACCTTACCTACTTGTTGAAGATCGGGGCCTGGGAGGGTGTGCTGCGCCGTCCGCCGATGGGGCCGATACCGCCCAAGGCGCACGACATGGGGCGGGAGTCCGGCATCTTATCGAAGCTGAACGCCGCCTACCCGCTGGCCCCGAAGCCGTACTTCTTTACGGACGACGAGTCGGTGATCGGCGCGCCGTTCTACGTCATGGAGAAGAGGACGGGCGTCGTGCTCGACGAGTCGTTTCCCGAGGACGTGCGGCCTGACGAGGAGCTGTGCCGCGGGATCTCCCGGACGGTCGTGGATACGCTCGTCGAGCTGCACGCCGTGGATCCCGCAGAGGCGGGGCTCGGGGAACTCGGCAGGCCCGAGGGGTTTCTGGAGCGGCAGACTAAGGGTTGGATCTCCCGCTACGACGAGGCGAAGACCGACGAGATAGAGGAAGTGGGACCGCTCACCGACTGGCTCGTCAATAACGTACCCGACAGCCCGCCGCCCACCGTTATCCACAACGACTACAAGCTCAACAACCTCGTCCTCAACCCCGACGACCTGACGGAAGTACGGGCCGTGCTCGACTGGGAGATGACGACCGTGGGGGACCCGCTCTTCGACCTTGCCGTCTCGCTCTCCTACTGGATCGAGCCCGGAGACCCCGACGACCTCAAAGCCGTCATGCCGACCGTGACCTCCACCCCCGGTTTTATGACGAGGCGGGAGCTTATCGATCGTTACGCGGAAAAGAGCGGACGCGACCTCTCGGAGATGCACTGGTACGTCGTCTTCGGCTACTTCAAGCTCGCCGGCATCCTGCAGCAGATCTTCGCCCGCTGGAAGAACGGCCAGACCAGTGACGAACGCTTCGCCACCTTCGGTGACCGCGTCCGTACCCTGATCCTGCACGCCGAGACCCTCTCCCGCACCGGCGACGTCTAGTGGAACCGGCAAAGAGAATAGGCGTCCTCGGCACCGGCACGATGGGCGCGGGCATCGTCCAGTTGGCGGCCCAATCCGGCTACGCTGTGGTCGCCTGCGATTCCTCCGTCGAAGCCCTCGAACGGGCCCAGCTCTACGTCCGCGAGGGCATGCAACGCTTCGCGCGGAGGGACGCCTTTTCTGAAGCCGAGGCCGACGCCCACTACGACCGTATCCGCTGGACCACGAACGTCGAAGCCTTCGGCGAGACCGGGGCCGTAATAGAGGCCGTCGTCGAGAAGGTCGAACCGAAGAGAGAGGCGCTCGCCGCCCTCGACGCCCTGCTCCCGCCTGAGGCGTGCATCTTCACCAACACCTCCTCCATCCCCATAACCGACCTCGCCTCGGCCACGGGCCGCCCCGAGAAGGTCTGCGGCACCCACTTCTTCACCCCGCCGCCTGTTCGCGAGGCGGTGGAGATCCCACGCGGTTCGTCCACCAGCGACGAGACCCTCGAACGGGCGAAGAACCTCGTCCGCTCCTTCGGCAAGCTCCCCGTCGTCGTGGACGGCGACGTCCCCGGCTTTGTCGCCAACCGCTTCCTCATCCCAATGCTCCTCGAAGCCTGCCGTCTCCTGGAAAGGGAAGCCGCCCCCAAGGAAGACATAGACCTCCTCGTAAAGAAAGGCCTCGGCTTCCCCATAGGCCCCTTCGAGCTCGGCGACTTCATCGGCCTCGACGTCGCCCTAGACGTCACATCCCGCGTCCACGAAGCGACCGGCGACCCCTACTACGAGCCGCCAAAAGTCCTCCGGGATCTGGTACGGTCCGGCAGGCTGGGCCAAAAGACCGGCAGAGGATTCTACGAATACTAGGTTTCAGGTCACAGGCATCAGGCATCAGCAAGAAATCTGAAACCTGAAACCTGAAACCTGATGCCTGAGCGACTGAAAGGAGCGACATTGGGTAGGCTCGACGGCAGGGTCGCGATGGTAACGGGCGCGGGGCGTGGGATCGGGGAGGCCATAGCCCGCCGGTTCGCCCGCGAGGGCGCGCGGGTCTGCCTAACGGACGTGAACACCGACGGGGCGGCGGCGACCGCCCGCGGGCTCGTGGACGAGGGGATGGACGCGTTCGCCGCGAAGGTGGACGTGACGAGCCGGACGCAGGTCGAGAACGCCGTCGGAGAGACGGTGGACCGGTACGGGCGGCTGGACGTACTCGTCAACAACGCCGGGATCACGTCGGACGCCCTCGTCTACAAGATGACCGACGAGGACTGGAGGAGCGTCCTGAACGTCCACCTCTCCGGCGCGTTTTTCTGCGCCCGCGCCGCCCAGAAGTACATGGTCGAGCAGAACTACGGCAGGATCGTCAACATCTCCTCGACCTCGGCCCTCGGCAACCGCGGCCAGGCGAACTACTCCGCCGCGAAAGCCGGCATCCAGGGCTTCACCAAGACCCTCGCCGTCGAGCTCGGCCGCTACGGCATCACGGCGAACTCCGTCGCCCCCGGCTTTATAGAGACGGAAATGACCCGCGAGACCGCCGCCCGCCTCGGCGTGGACTTCGACGACTTCGTCGCCGAGCGCGTCAAGACGATCCCCGTCGGCCGTGGTGGCTGGCCCGAAGACGTGGCCGCGTCCGTCCTGTTCTTCGCCTCCGAGGAGGCCGCGTTCGTGAGCGGCCAGGTCCTCTACGTCGCTGGCGGGCCGAGGGACTAGTGGGTCAGTTGTCATGGACGTAGCTATTCCGGCGAAGGTGAGATATGGTGCAAGTCCCCCACTCGCTCCGGGAGGCTTGCCGATGACCCGCCGCCAGAAAGATCCGCTCAGGCCACTCACCGACGACGAACACGACTGGTTGCTACGAGTCGCTCGCTCTCAAGCCGAGCCTGCTGCCCACGTTGCCCGTGCCAAAGCTTTGCTCGCCGTCGCCAGCGGATACAGCTACACCGAGGCGGCCAACGCTGCCGGACGCCGCTCTGGCGAAGCCGTCTCTCGTCTGGTCTCGCGCTTCAATCGGGAGGGACTTGCCGCCATAGAACCTCGTCACGGCGGCGGTCCGCCGATCATCTACGCGGACGCCGGCCGCGAGCGCATCCTGGCCGAGGCACGCCGGAGACCAGAGCGCGAGAGGGACGCCACCGCGAGTTGGTCGCTTACGACGCTACGCCGGGCCTTACGAGGGGCGCCCGACGGGCTGCCCGAGGTGAGTACTCATACCATCTGGAAGACCCTCAAGGAGGCGGGCTTCGACTGGCAGAAGGATCGTAGCTGGTGCGAGACTGGTGTCGTCGAGCGAAAGCGCGGGGGCGAGGTAGTGGAGGTCGTGGATCCCGACGCTGCGGCCAAAAAAAGTTGATCGAGCGCGCTTACACCGAAGGCGAGAGCTCCGGGATAGCGGTGTGGACCGAAGACGAGGCCGGACCATACCAGACAGTGCCATATCCTGGAGGGAGCTGGCAGCCCACCGGGGAGCCGAAACGCAGGCCCCACGAGTACGTGCGCCAGGGTACGGCCAAGCTACTGACCCTGTTCCACCCGGCTAGCGGCGAGGTGCGGGTGCGTGGGGTGAGGCGAGCCACCAACGAGATACTCCATCCCTGGCTCAAAGAGGAGTTGGAGGCCATTTTGGAAACCTTGCCCGAGAGGGAGGCGGTTGGTCTCGAGCAAAACCTCTGCGAGTGGCACGGCTGGCAGGAGGGGCTTTCGGAGAAGATCACCTTGCCCGAGGAACTGCCGCCTTTGAGGATGTTGGTGGTCTGGGACAACCTCGTCGGGCATCTGAATGCCGAGCTACTCTTGTGGATGTTCGCCCGGGGCGTCATGGTGCTCTACACGCCGCTGGGCGGTAGTTGGTTGAACATGACCGAGTCCGTCCAGCGCATCCTCGTTCGGCGGGCGCTGGAAGGACAACATCCGCGTAAGCCCGAGGAGATCATCGCGTGGCTGGAGGCGACGGCGCGAGGCTGGAACGGGGATCCGACGCCGTTTGAGTGGGGCGGTCGTAGAGCGGCACGGCGGGAGCGTGCTCGGAAGAGACGGCATGCACTGGGAGGTAGCGGAGCCTGTACGCGAAGGCCGATACGAAGGCGGAGGAGCATCGTGGAGAAATGGCGACACGCGAGCCAAGTGACCCACTAGT
>Ga0136627_1000103_pt1 | contig 25046 bp, 24 predicted proteins | sample AntDrymUQ4892206_2_FD_104652 | JGI IMG/M metagenome (GOLD analysis project Ga0136627, IMG submission 104652) | Polar desert sand microbial communities from Dry Valleys, Antarctica - metaG UQ489 (22.06) | ecosystem: Environmental > Terrestrial > Soil > Desert | place: Antarctica: Dry Valley... | reverse complement strand
GCTCTGGACCCTCTTTGCCGACGTGGGCCTTCTCCGCGGACAACGATTTCAAGATCGTCGGAGCGGCGCGCGCCCTGCCGGAGCGAATGGTGCAGGTGACGTATGAGGATCCCGACGGCTCGAGAAGGTTCTGCGCCAACTCAGAGATTGCGGACATGGCCATCGAGTTGTTCGGCAAGCAACGCGGGAACTGGCGGCACATCGATAGCCTCATGTGTCTGCGCAGCGCGCACCTCGAGTTCGGGCGGAAGGGACCCGTTCGTCGAGGTGCCGATTGCGTTCTGACGGAGGCGAACGGAGGTTGGCATGGCGAGCGAGATTCAAGTGACTTTCGACTGTGCGGATCCGAGTCGGCTGGCGCAGTTCTGGGCCGAGGCGCTGGGCTACAAGTTGCAGGATCCTCCCGAGGGCTTCGACTCGTGGGAGGACTGGGCCCGTGAACAGGGGATCCCCGAAGACCAATGGAACTCGCTGAGCGCTGTGGTCGACCCGGGCGGCAAAGGTCCCCGGCTGCTTTTCCAACGGGTGCCCGAGGGCAAGTCGACGAAGAACCGCCTGCATCTCGACATCAACGTGGGTCTGCCGCGCGACGACGCGTCGCGCCGGAGGGTCGAGGACTCGGCAGAGCGCCTGGCCGACCTCGGCGCGACCAAACTGCGCGAGGCCGAGAAGCGCGGCGAGTTCTGGATCGTGATGCAAGACCCCGAGGGCAACGAGTTCTGCCTGCAATAGCCTCGACATCCCCTCCAACCACAAATAATGCAGCGGTTGGGTAACTCACCAGCGCGCCGGCCCGGTGCCGGGGGTCGGGACTCGCAATCGAGGTCGAGACGCCCACCAACCACAAATAACTGTTCTGTGGGTAAGTGATTAGTCGTCGGGAGTGACGCGGCGGGCTCTCTTGGTCTGGGAGCGGTGACGTTTGTCTTGGAGGCGTCGCTCTTTAGCGGAACGCGACGGCTTCGTCTTGACGCGCGGCTTGTCCACGGCCAGCGCCCCGTCGACGAGTTGAGCCAGCCGCAGCCTGACCTCGTCGCGGTTGCGTAGTTGGGACCGGTGCTTCTCCGACGCCACTCGCAGCGTCCCGCTCGAGTCGATGCGATTCCGAAGCTTCGCGCGGATGCGGTCGCGCTGGCGCGGTCCTAGTGCCGACGACATGTCGATGTTCCACAGAAGTTCCACGCGCGTCGACACCTTGTTGGCGTGTTGACCGCCGGGCCCGGACGAAGTCGTGAAGCGCTCCTCGAGCTCGCCGTCCGGGATCACGACGCGGCGGTTGACGCGCAGCCCACTCACATCGCGCTCTCGATCTGGTGCAGCAGCGCGTCGGCGTCGTGCACCGGTAGATCGCATACTCCCCGTCGGCACACATACGCGGTCGGACGGTCAGGGTCGGTGCGCCCTGTGAGCAGCGGGATTGCACCGGCATCCTCGGAACGTGGATGTTCGAACGCGATCAGCACCTTGCTGGGAATGTAGTGGGAATGAACAGCTTTGACCATCTCACCCGAGCCTTCGCCGACGATGACTATCTCGAGCGCGTCATGAGCGTAGAAGTCCATCGCGCCGAGCACCGTGCCGAAGCCGAGAGGGGAGCGGCCTACGAAGTCGCGCACCACCCTCATGGCGCGCACGGCGGCGTCCTCATATGCACTCACTCCGGTCAGCAAAGCCAGACGCTGGAGCTCCAGCGCGAGTGCCGAGTTGGCGGAGGGGACCGCGTTGTCGAACAGATCCTTGGGGCGGACCACGAGTGCTTCGGCGTCACTACCCGTGGTGAAGAACCCGCCCTTGTCCTCGTCTTGAAAGAGCCTGATCGCCTCGCCCGCGGCCCAGCGAGCACGTTCGAGCCACACCACCTCGAAGGTCGTCTCCCACAGTGCGAGACATGCCTCGAGGTAGAACGCGTAGTCCTCGGCGCAGCCGAGATGTTTCACCTGAGGTTCGCCGCCACCGGCGCGGCGGTAGGAGCGCATGAGCCTGCCGTCGACGATCAGCGTCGAGGTGAGGAAGTCCATAGTCTCGCGCGCTGCGCCGATCCACTCTGCGTGACCGAGCAGCGCGCCGGCCTCGGCAAGAGCAGCCGCGCCGAGCGCGTTCCACGAGGTCAGCACCTTCGAGTCGGTTCCCGGCCGCACCCGCCCGTTGCGATGCGCGAGCAGCTTGGTGCGAGCCCGGTGAAGAGCGTCGACCTCAACCGGCTCCGCGGCGTAGACGGGGATGTTCGCGGCCTCGAAGTTGCCGTGGTCGGTGAAGCCGAAGTGTTCGATCGCTACTCCGGCGTCGTCACCGAGGACGCTGCGGACCTCGTCGAGTTCGAAGACGTAAAACTTTCCCTCGATTCCCTCTGAATCCGCGTCGAGGCTCGAGCAAAAGCCTCCGGCCTCGTCGCGCATCTCGCTCAGCATCCAGTGCACCGTCATCTCTGCGACCTCCCGGAAGCGCAGGATGTCGGTAACCGCAAAGGCGCGCGCGTAGGTGCGAAGAAGCTGGGCGTTGTCGTAGAGCATCTTCTCGAAGTGAGGCACCGTCCACGTCGCGTCGACCGAGTATCGAGCGAAACCTCCGGCGAGCTGATCGAACATCCCGCCCGACGACATCGCTCCCAGCGTCGTTTCTGCCATAGGGGTCGCGTCCGCGTTCGAACGCGCCGCAGAGCGCACCAGGAAGTCGAGGTTCATGGGCTGAGGGAACTTCGGCGCGCCGCCGAAGCCCCCGGAGGTCGCGTCGAAGCTTGACGAGAAGCCCTTCAGCGCGTCAGCGAGCACCTCGCTCGTGATGTCGTCCTCAGACGGTGAGAGCTTGCCGATCTGACCGACGTGTTCGAGGAGTTGGCTACCCTGACGCTCGACCTCGTCTCGCTTCGTCCGCCACGTCTCCGTAATGGCCCCGAGCAGTTGTCTGAACGAGGGCAGGCCGTGGCGGGGCTGGGGCGGGAAATAGGTTCCGCCGTAAAAGGGAACGCCCTCGGGCGTGAGGAAGACCGTCATCGGCCATCCGCCCTGTCCGCTCATGGCCTGGACCGCGTCCATGTAAACGGAGTCGATGTCAGGGCGCTCCTCGCGGTCGACCTTGATCGCTACGAAATGGTCGTTCATAGCAGTGGCAGTGGCGTGATCCTCGAACGACTCGTGCTCCATGACGTGGCACCAGTGACAGGCGGCGTAGCCGACCGACAGCAGCACGGGCACGTCTCTCGAGCGAGCCTCGGCGAAGGCCTCGTCGCCCCAGGGGTACCAGTCGACGGGGTTGTCTTTGTGCTGAAGCAGATAGGGGCTGTTCTCGGACGCGAGTCGGTTGGCCATGATTCATCCTTACCCGATTAGGGTCTTGTACCGATGGCCCGGCTCGCCTACCTCTTTCCGCCGCTCACAGGACTTCTCTCCTACGCCCTGGGGAGCGACGAGCGCGCCCGCTGGCACGGTCTGCAATCGGTGGTGTTCGGCTTTGCCTGGCCCGTGTTGATCTACGCTGGCTCGCTGCTCGGGCCCACCGGGACGCGCGTCGCCTTCGCCGGAGGCATGCTTGTGTGGATCGGCTTCTTTGTTCTCGCGCTGTTCGGGCGCGACCCCCGGCTTCCCGGGGGCCGCAAGCTGAGGGCCTTGAGCGCACCCTGAGAGCAGGACTAGCTCGGCCCCCGAGCGCTATCTTGGCGCGAAGCACATCCTGCAGGCCGTGGCCGTCGAACCGTTGACCGCGCCGCACGACGGGCATTTCCAGAAGCTGCCCTGAGCCTCCTCTTGCGGTTGCTGGGCCTCCTGTCCCGCCTGCTGTTGTTGCCCTCCGCCGGTGTCGCCCTCGGCCATGGCCGGACCGGTTGCTCCACCTCCGGTTGCCTCGGCCGGTGCCGGCTGCCAGCCTCCCGTCTGCTCGTCGTAGACGAGGATCTCGTCACCACGCTTGAACCACCAGCGCCCGTGCCGCTCGAAGGGCTGCTCCTCGGGAGCGTCCTCGAAGCCGGTCGTCTGACTCTGCCCGGCCGCGGGCTCCTGTTGCTGCGAGGGTTCGGGCTCCTGCTGCAGCGGTTCGGCCTGCTGTGGCTCCTCCTGTGCTGCGGGGGCCCCCGTTACCAGCGTCGAGCCCCTGTCCTGTGGCGCGGCGGACGCCTCCTCGGTCGCCGGCGCGGACGCCTCCTGTGCGGGTGCGTGCTCCTGGTGCGAGGGGACGGGATACTGCGAGGTCTGAGCCGCGGGCTGTCCGACGGGTTCCGGCTCCGATCGACGCCACTCGTCCCCGCTTCCGTGCTCGTCGCTGCGCTCCGGCTCTTCGTGGCGTTGCTGGTCCCACTGTCCGGCGGGGTCGTGATCGTTGCCCGGTGCGCGCGCGACGAGTTCGTCGACCTTCTTGCCGAGCTTTCCCAAGTTCAGAAGCGTGAGCACAAGGACCAGGAGCGTGACCCCCAGCAGCACCATGGTGATGATCTGGAACAAGCCGTCGTCGATTTCCATGTCTCCCCTCCCGGCCCCACGGGGCCTCAGTCCATCTCATCATTGCAAACCCTGTCCAGCGCGCCAACAACTCGCGCCGGCTCGCTGCTTACATCGGCAGCGGCGGCGGCGGATTTCTGTTGCCGGAGTTTCTTCGCTCAGTCGCACTATAGGCATCGAGCCGGTCGAGACGGGCGACTCACCGCCGGCGTCTTCGCCGCCTCCGTGGCCGCTGAGTGTGAGCGAAGTTCACCCCTGCTGCCGTCATCGCGAGCGAGGGAATCAAGGCTGCCCCGATGAGCGGCCCCCGGCGCACTTCGGCGCGAGGGACATCGTTGAACCCCGTCACGGCCGGCCCCCGGACAAGCGCGATGAGCACGCCTGCGGTCACGGCCACGCCGGCCAGAAGGTACAGCAAGCGTGGAATGCCGAGCGGCTTGAATCTGCGGGCGATCGCGATCGTTCCCGCCACGACCGCCACTGCGACCGCCGCCTGCAGGGACCAGCCGTAGCCGTAGAAGGCGTTGAAGTGACCCGTCGCACCAGGAAGGCGTCCCAGCTCCCCGAGGTTGGTGGCCCGAACGGCGACGGCGCCCCAGCCCGGCAGGAGCGCCAGGACCAAGAGTACGACGCTGCTCAGCCCAACGACGTTCTCCGCTGTTGTCCGATGCCGCGTGCTCGTGTTCGCCCTCATCTCGAAACGGCGACCATATGCGACGATGAACTTCGAAGCGGAATGTCACGTGCCGCCCGGCGAACCCGACAATTCGACCCGACGGGAAGTGATGGACGAGCCCATTTATCGAGCTGGGACCTGGTGGCTGCGTCGCGACGACGGGCGCTGGCTGTACTGGAACGTGCTGTCCGACCATTGGGATCATCACCCCTACGGGCCTCCGGTTGCGTCTCGGCGGACGGCCGCCGACCAGGTGCAGCCCGCGCCGGTGGGCCCGAGCGCGTTCGCGGTGTCCCATCCCGCAGCTCCGGCGCTCACGCCCCAGGCCCATCCCTCGCCCGGCCCCGGACCCCCTGGGCCCGCGGGGATGCCTTATCCGCAGCAGGTCCCTCCGCCTTACGAGGGTGCCCCGACACCCCACCTCTCGGCTCCCTACGGGCCGTGGCGGGCGCCCGCACCGAAACCGGCCCCCTCGTGGGCGCAGGGCACGGCGGTCGTCTACGCGGGGTGGTGGCAGCGCGTGCTGGCGCTGCTGATCGACCTCGTGGTCGTGACCGTTCCCGTGCTCCTGGTGCTTGAGATCGTCGACGCAGCCGTCGGACCCGGTACGGTCGACCCCTTCACCGGTCGGGTCGATTCAGGTGCGCGCACCGCCGTTCGAATGTGGGCCTTCGCTGCGTGCTACTTCGTGTTCATTCCCGTCTACTTCGCCCTCTTGCAAGGGGGCGAGCAGGGAGCGACGCTAGGACAGCGCGCAACTAGGACTCGTGTGGCCGACGTCAACGACGGATCGACCATCGGTTTCGGACGCGCACTCCTGCGGTGGGCGCTCATGGGCGTATTCTGGTTGTTCCTCTATCTCCCTGGAGTGCTCAACCTCCTGTGGCCTCTGTGGGATCCCCAACGGCAGTCGTGGCACGACAAGATGGTGAACAGCGTGGTCGTGACCGCGCCCCGTTAGGATGCGCAGCGACCGCGCGGACGAGAGGGAGGGGTGCGTACGTGGCTGTGATCAAGACCATCGATCTTGTGGGCGTATCCAACGAGTCATGGAAGGACGCTGCGAACCAGGCTCTCGCCGAAGCCTCGAGAACCATTCGCGGCATCCACGCCATGGACGTGCTCGAGACGTCGTGCACCGTCGCGGACGGCCGCATCGCCGAGTATTTGACACACGTCCGCATCAAGTTCCGCATCGAACGCTAAGGGGCTCTCACTCATGAGCGGCACGGCTCTCGTCGGCATTCAGTGGGGCGACGAGGGCAAAGGCAAGGTCACCGATCTCCTGGCCGAGCACACGGACTACGTGGTGCGCTATCAGGGTGGCAACAACGCGGGACACACGATCGTCGTGGGTGAGGAGCACTATGCTCTGCACCTCGTCCCCACCGGCATCCTCTATCAGCGCTGCACTCCCGTCATTGGTGCGGGAGTCGTCGTCGATCCAGGAGTCCTGCTCGAGGAGATGGATGCACTCGGAGGGCGCGGGATCGACACATCGAAGCTGAAGATCTCCGGTAACGCGCATGTGATCATGCCGTATCACCTCGAGCTCGACAAGGTCACCGAGCGCTTCCTGGGCCGCAACCGGCTCGGAACGACCAAGAGGGGCATCGGACCCACCTATGCGGACAAGGCCGCGCGTATCGGCATTCGGATGCAGGATTTGCTCGACGAGAAGATCTTCACGGCCAAGCTCGAGGTCGTGCTCAAGGAGAAGAACCTCGTGTTGACGCGCGTGTTCGGGCGGCTCCCGGTGGACTCCGACGAGATCAGGCAGCAGTACCTCGACTACGGCGAACGTCTCCGCCCCTACATCACAGATACGACGCTGCTTGTGCAGACGGCGCTCGACGACGGTCGCAATGTGATGTTCGAGGGTGCGCAAGCGACCATGCTCGATCTCGATCACGGCACCTATCCGTTTGTGACCTCGTCGAATCCCATTGCCGGGGGCGCATGTGCGGGAGCTGGAGTCGGACCACGTGACATCGAACGAATCGTCGGAATCTCCAAGTCGTACTGCACGCGCGTCGGCTCTGGACCCTTTCCATCGGAGGCCGATCCCGCCGACGCGGAGGTGCTCGTCGAAGTCGGACGCGAGTACGGCACGACGACGGGACGGAAGCGTCGCTGTGGCTGGTTCGACGCGGTAGCCGCGCGCTACGCTGCGCGCCTCAACACCTTGACCGAGCTCGTGGTCACCAAGCTCGATGTCCTGAGCGCGTTCGAATCGATTAAGGTTTGCGTCGCCTACAGCTACGAGGGCACGCGTTACGTCGACTTCCCGCCGCATCAAACTATCTTCAACAAGTGCACCCCGGTCTACGAGGAGTTCGGGGGCTGGGGCGGCGACATTTCGGGAGCGCGCTCGCTCGATGACCTTCCCAAAGCAGCGCGTGCCTATCTCGAGGCAATGGAGGACCTCGCGCGCACTCCGGTGTCGTGGGCTTCGGTCGGTCCGGCCCGAGACGAGATCGTGCGCGTCAGAGAGATGTCGTGAGAATCCTCGTAGTCGGTTCGGGTGGGCGCGAGAGCGCTCTCGTGTGGGCCCTGGTTCGCTCCTCGTCCGTCGACACGGTCGTTGCGGCGCCCGGCAACCCGGGGATAGCAGCGATAGCCGAGGTCTTCGACGGCGACGCGGGAACTCCGGCGAACGCGCTCGAGGCGGCTCGGTTCGTGAACGCCGATCTTGTCGTGATCGGCCCCGAGGCACCCCTGGTCGCGGGTGTCGCCGACGCCTTGAGGGCGGAGGGCTTCAAGGTCTTCGGCCCCGATGCGGCCGCCGCGCGCATCGAAGGTTCGAAGTCCTACGCCAAAGAGCTCATGGACCGAGCGGGGGTGCCCACCGCGCGCTGGCAGTCGTTCGACGACGTCGACAAGGCGATCGGCTTCATGGACGAGCTCGGCCCCCCCTACGTCGTGAAGGCAGACGGGCTCGCCGCCGGCAAGGGGGTGGTCGTGACGACCTCGCGCGAGGAGGCCGTCGAGGCGGTGCGCGACCGTATCGAGCGTCGCTCCTTCGGGGATGCGGGGGCCAGGGTGGTCGTCGAGGAGTTTCTCGACGGCGAGGAGGCCTCGCTCATCGCTTTCACCGACGGGAGCGCCGTCGTCTCCTGCGCGCTCGCGCAGGATTACAAGCGGGCATTCGACGGCGACGAGGGGCCGAACACAGGAGGTATGGGTTCCTACAGTCCCGTACCGGCGTGCACCGAGGACGTCGCAGAGCAACTGGAGTCCACCGTCATTCGACCCATGGTGAGCGCGATGGCCGAGGCCGGCACGCCCTTCGTCGGTGCACTCTACGCGGGACTGGCGCTCTCGAGCCGGGGGCCGCTCGTGGTCGAGTTCAACGCTCGCTTCGGCGACCCCGAGACGCAGGCACTGATGCCGCGTCTCCGCAGTGACTTCTGCGAGGTCGCCCTCGCGACGGCGGCTGGGGACCTGGCGGGCGTGCGCCTCGAGTGGGCTCCGGAGGCGTGCGTCAGCGTCGTGCTCGCCTCCGGCGGCTACCCCGGAAGCTACGCGACCGGCGCAGTCATCGAGGGACTCGATGATGCACTGGCAATAGAGGGGGTCGAGATCTTTCACGCGGGGACGATCGAGCGCGGTGACGAGCTGGTGACGGCTGGCGGCCGGGTGCTAGCGGTCAGCGCCCTCGGCGACGACTTTGCGTCCGCCCGCGCGCGCGCCTACGAGGCCGCCAACGCAATCACCTTCGAGGGCAAGCACCAGCGGAGCGACATCGCTCTGCGAGCGACAGAGGCGCTTTCGTGAGCGCGCTCGTCGGGATCATCATGGGATCGCGCAGCGACTGGGACACGATGAAGCACACAGCGGACGTGCTCGACGAGCTCGGGATAGACCACGAGGTGCGAGTGGTCAGTGCCCATCGCACTCCCGACCTCTTGTTCGACTACGCGTCGAGTGCGGCCGAACGTGGACTCGAGGTCATCGTCGCGGGGGCCGGAGGAGCTGCGCATCTGCCCGGCATGATCGCGGCCAAGACGACGTTGCCGGTGCTGGGAGTTCCCGTGCAGTCGCGCGCCCTGAAGGGTCTCGACTCGCTGCTTTCGATAGTTCAGATGCCGGGCGGTGTGCCGGTGGGGACGCTTGCCATCGGCACCGCCGGAGCGTCCAACGCCGCCCACCTCGCGGCGCGCATCCTCGCGACCAAGCACGAGCACGTGCGCGTCGCGGTCGAGGGGTTCATGGCCTCGCAAACGGAGAGCGTCCTGAACGACAACGACCCACGCGAACCCGGACCCTGACGGAGCCGTTTCTGAGTTGCGGGTTAAACGACTGGCGAGAAAGTGTCGGCGCACCGTTCAAGGGCCCCGATGACAACAACCTGACGTCACACCCAACACAACCCACCGTCATCGACGCACTGAGGAGTAGGTTTAGTGCATGGCTTCAGGCAGTGTGGACCGGGGACCTCAGCTTCGGATTGGCCAGCATCCGGGTAGAGCTCTGCACCGCGACTTCACCCCTACGGGCTCGCTTTCGACAGTACGAAGGCGGCACCGCCAGGCGAACTCGGTAGGTTGATAGGAATCCTGGGGGGCGGTCAGCTGGCGCGCATGCTGGTGCTGGCGGGCGCTCCGCTGGGCGAGCGTTTTCTCACGCTGGATCCATCCTCGGAGGCGGGGGCCGGGCACCTCACGCGCCTGCTCGCCGCCGGCTACGACGACCCCGCTGCCCTGGACCGCCTCGCGGGTGATTGCAGCGTGGTGACCTACGAGTTCGAACGCGTCCCCGCGGCATCCGCCCGCCGCATCGCGCGCCGTGTCCCCGTTCACCCCAACCCTGACGTCCTCGATGTGTCGCAGGATCGCGTGACGGAGAAGAAGCTCTTCAACCGCCTGGGCCTCGCCACGCCGAGCTTTGCGCCCGCCGCATCGCGCGCCGAGCTCGACCAGGCCGTCGCCTCCGTGGGCCTCCCCGCCCTCATCAAGACGCGCCGGGAGGGCTACGACGGCAAGGGCCAGTTCGTGGTTCGTGCAACCTCGGATGTTGAAACCGCGTGGGACTCGGCCGGCGCCAAGGACTTGATCGTCGAGTCGATGGTCGATTTCGACCGTGAGTTGTCCCTGCTTGCGGTTCGTTCCATCGACGGCGACACTGCCGTCTACCCGCTCGTCGAGAACCACCATAGCGAGGGAATCCTCCGCCTGTCCCGTGCTCCTGCCCCCCACCTCACGCCGCAGCTCCAAGCGGGGGCCGAGATCCAGGCGCGCTCGGTCATGGACGAGCTCGACTACGTCGGTGTTCTCGCCATCGAGTTCTTTCAAGTCGGCGACGTGTTGCTCGGCAACGAGATGGCGCCACGCGTGCACAACTCGGGACACTGGACAATCGAGGGAGCGGTCACCTCGCAGTTCGAGAACCACATCAGGGCGATTACCGGACGTCCGCTGGGCTCGACCGCGCCCATCGGGCACAGCGCGATGGTCAACCTCATCGGGGAGCTGCCGGATCTCGACGCCATCCTGCGCGTCGAGGGAGCTCATCCACACCTCTACGGCAAGCGGCCCCGCCCCGGTCGCAAGCTCGGCCACGTCACAGTGGTGTCCGACGACGTCGCGGAGCTGGAGGATCGGGTGGCGTCTTTGCAGGCCCTTGCTTGACGCCCGTGCGCTCGCCGAACCGGTCGAGCATGTCCCTGTCGACGCCGGCCCAACCGGGACCGGGCCCGCACCCCCTCCGGACAGGTGAGTGATGCCGAATGGCTGTGGGGGACGCCCCAAAGGCAGCAAACGACCAGCCCGGACCGGCCTCCGGACAGGTGAGTGATGCCAGATGGCTGCTGGAGAGCTGGAGACGGTGACTTCGTTTACGGTGCCTTACTCGGCCCGCGTCGAAGCAGAGGCCTGAGAACGAATGGTGGGGGCGGAAGGCCTGACCCGCCCCCACCACAACGTTACGGCTTAGGCCGCCGAGACCAGGCCGTGAGGATCGAGCACGAACTTCTTGCTCGCTCCCTTGTCGAAGTCCTGATAGCCCTGAGGCGCCTCATCGAGAGGAATGACGGTCGCGTTCACCGCCTTGGCGATCTGGACCTTGTCGTGCAGGATCGCCTGCATCAACTGCCGGTGGTACATCATGACCGGGCACTGACCGGTGGTGAAGACGTGCGACTTCGCCCAGCCCAACCCGATACGGATGCTCAACGATCCCTCTTTGGCAGCGTCGTCTGCGGCGCCGGGGTCTCCCGTCACGTAAAGCCCGGGGATACCCAGGCGGCCTCCAGCCTTTGCGACCTCCATGATCGAGTTCAGCACCGTCGCCGGCGCTTCCTCCCCCGCCCCCGCACCGTGTCCGCGCGCTTCGAATCCCACGCAGTCGACGGCGGCATCCACCTCCGGAACGCCTAGGATCTGATCGATCTGCTCGGGCAGAGTGCCATCCTTCCTGAGGTCGATCGTCTCGCATCCGAAACTCCGCGCCTGTGCGAGCCGTTCATCGACCATGTCGCCCACGATCACCGCGGCCGCGCCGAGGAACTGCGCCGAGTGCGCGGCGGCGAGACCAACCGGGCCCGCCCCCGCTATGTAAACGGTCGAGCCTGGGCCTACTCCCGCCGTGTAGACACCGTGGAAGCCGGTTGGGAAGATGTCGGACAACATCGTGAGGTCCTTGATCTTGGCCATCGCCTGGTCTTTGTCGGGGAACCTCAGGAGATTGAAGTCCGCGTAGGGGACCATGACGTACTCGGCTTGACCGCCGACCCAGCCACCCATGTCGACGTAGCCGTAGGCGGATCCGGGACGCGCTGGATTCACGTTCAGGCAGATGCCGGTCTTGCGCTCCTTGCAGTTCCAGCAGCGGCCGCACGCAATGTTGAACGGAACTGATACGAGATCGCCCTCATTGATGAACTCGACGTCCCGACCCGCCTCGATGACCTCGCCGGTGATTTCATGTCCGAGGACGAGGTTGGCGGGCGCGGTGGTTCGTCCGCGCACCATGTGCTGATCGCTGCCGCAGATGTTGGTCGCTACGATCTTGAGGATGACGCCGTGGTCACATTTGCGGCCGATGTTGCGCTTGTCCACGCCCGGGCCGTCCTTGAGAACTAACTCGGGGTAATCGATCGTTTGAATCTCGACTTTGCCCGGTCCTGTGTAAGCAACCGCTTTGTTTCCCGTCATTGCGAGAACTCCCTTCCGAAGATTGACTGCATCGTCAAGAAGCCCTATGAGCAAGGCGTATTTCGCCCTGAGCAGGACGACGTCGCACCGGCTACCACCCCCCCTCGGCATCGGGTGGCCGGTTAGGCACTCCTCTCCATCTTCCTGCCCCACAGAGGCCGAGGTTACTCCTCATCGCCCCGATCAATAGATTGGTTGCATCCCTATCGGCGGCGCTTACTGAATAACTTCGTCCGGGTTGCCGTTGCAGTATCCGGGTTGTCGCTGAACAACCCGTCCAGCCCTGTTGCAAAGAATGCTTCGTATTCCCCTGGTGCGTCGCCGTACGCCTGCAGATAGAACGGACTTGTTGGATCTCCCTCCCTGAAGTTCTCGGGAAGGAAGGTGTTCTCGTTTCTGAAGGTGAAGGCATGCACCAGCAGGCCCGCTCTGTGGGCGCGTTGGACGAGATTGGTGGGTTCCTTCAGTCGGTTGCTCTCGGTGCGCGGAATGATGAGGTTCTTGTTCGGCCCGATCCCGTCCGCGTAGGTCGCGATCTCCCGTAGTCCCTTGTTGGTGATCAGATCCTCGTACGTCCTCGGGTCGCCGGAGACGGTGAAGTCATAAGGTCCCCCGGTGTCGTTTACGAGCTGAATCAGCGGCAGATTGGTCATCTCGTTCAGCTCCTGGAGGTTGCCCACCTCGAAGGACTGAATGTAGACGGGATCCCGCTTCTCCGAGTAGCCGTTGCGTTCGAGCTTTCGGACGAGCGGCCCTTCCAGCGACAGCCCGATGTCGTCGAAGTAGGTGGGGTGCTTGGTTTCTGGATAGATGCCGACGTTCTCGCGCTGGGCGAGGTTGATCACCTGCTGCAGCGTGGGGATCTGGTACAGCCCGTCGAAGGCGGTGTTCCTGGGACGAATGTCTGGGATGCGCTCCTTAGCGCGAAGTGTCTTCAACTCCGCAAGAGTGAAGTCCTCGGTAAACCAGCCGGTGACCGGAACACCATCGATCTCCTTGGTCGTCATGCGGTCTGCGAACTCAGGGTGGTCCTCAACGTCCGTCGTGCCGGAGATCTCGTTCTCGTGCCGAGCCACGAGCACGCGGTCCTTGGTCGCAACGAGATCGGGCTCGATGTAATCGGCGCCCATCGCAATGGCCAGCTCGTAAGCGGCGAGTGTGTGCTCGGGACGGTAGCCGCTAGCCCCCCGGTGACCGATCACTATGGGGAGCTTGGCGCGGCCGGCAACCTCCTTCCGGTTCGACGTGGCGATGGACACGTCAACGGCCAGAAGAGAGGCAAGCAGACCGCACAGACAAACGGACACCACGAAATACCTGGGGATTGTTCTCACGATTTCCTCCTTGGTTTGGGCGACCCGGCCACTGCAAACGTTACGCTCGCCTACGTTCCGATGCGCTTGTCTCCCGGGACGTCTTTGAAGACGCTCACCACCGACGGGCGCGGCTGACCCCCGTCGGGCCAGCTGCTTGCAGGATCGTCCGGCGTTGCTCCATCACTCTCGCCCGGGTGTTGCACCGCGCAGAAGATCGACTCCTGGTCGGGCGTCAGAGCAGGTCCACACGCCTCCGAGCCGAAGGGCACGGTGAGGAACTGGCGTAGAAAACCACGTTCGGGACCTCTAACGGGAACCGCGAAGAATCCGTCGTTTTGCTCCAACGACCGCGTGCTGTCGGTCGCGATCCAAAGGTTGCCCGCCGCGTCGAAGGCCACGTTGTCGGGGGAGGTAATGGGGCTCACCTGCGACTTGTCGAAGCCTGCGAAGTAAGTCGATGGATCGTCGGGTTCTCCGCAGAGAAGAAAGACCTTCCAGCGGAAGCGCGTCGCGGCCGCGTCGTTACCTCTTTCGGCGAGCTCCAGTACATGGCCGTGCTTGTTGTTGGTGCGAGGATTGGGCTCGTCCGGACCCGGGTTGTCCCCCACCCCCCGCGACGTGTTGTTGGTCAAGGCGGCATAGACCTTGCCGGTCACGGGGTTGCGTTCGATGTCCTCGGGACGGTCCATCTTGGTGGCGCCAACCTGGTCGCCGGCGAACCGTGTGTTGATGAGCACCTCCGACGCGCTCATTCCGTCGACGTGGCTCTCGTCCCCGGTCACTAGCGGTATCCACTCGCCCGTGCCGTCGAATTCGCCGTCGCTTGGCAGCTTGCCGCTCCCATCGATCTCCTCCGGCGGACTGTCGCCGGTAAAGCGTGCAACGTAGAGCGTCCCGTGATCGAGAAGTCTGAGGTTGTGGGCTCGGGCTCTTCGACCTTGGCCCCTCGCAACGCGCCGGGAGCTAACGAACTTGTAGATGTAATCGAAACGCTCGTCGTCGCCCAGGTAGCAGACGGGCCGGCCGTTCTCGGACAGTGTGGTCTCGGCCCCCTCGTGCTTGAAGCGTCCCAGCGCAGTGCGCTTGCGAGGAGTGAAATCGGGATCGAAGGGATCCAACTCCACGATCCAACCGAACCGGAAGCCCTCGTTTGGCTCCTTCGCCAAGTCGAATCGCTCCTCCGTGCGCTCCCATCCGCGATAACCGAATGACGGCAGGGTCTCGCCGAAGCCGTATCGTGCATACGACTCGCGCTTGTCGGGGTCCGCGACGGCGCCGGAGTTGACGAAGTACTGGTTGAAGTTCTCCTCGCCGGACAGATAGGTTCCCCACGGCGTGTGTCCTCCGGCGCAGTTGTTCAGGGTGCCCAGCACTCTCCGGCCGGTCGGATCGGCGCTCGTCTTGAGCCACTCGTTACCTGCCGCGGGGCCTGTGAGTCTCATGGGGGACACTGCCGTGAGCCGTCGATTCCAGCGTGAGTCTCGCTCGAGACGGTAGCCGCGATGGCGCTTGTGGATCTCGACCACCGAAATGCCGTGTGCCATCAGCTCCACCTGGATCCGCTCGAGGTCTTCCGGATCGGTGCCCGTCGGATCGAAGTCACGGAACATCAGCTCGCTGTTCGTGTACTCGTGGTTGACGACGAGCAAACCGCGCGCGCTATAGCGCCCACGGTCACGCAAGGGAAAGAACGCGACGTAGTCGCAGTTGTACCCGAACTGTTGCGCCTGTGCTTCACCGGTTTGGTTGTCGAAGTCAAAGCGCGGGGCTCCACGCAGGATGGGATCCCCCCAGCGGGCGATGACCTCGTAGTCATAGCCGTTGGGAACGATCAGGTCGTCGACACTGTTGGGCGAGACCGGGTCGAACGTCAGCTTGCCGGAGCGGTTTCGGGTGGCACGGTTCGGTGTTTGGGCCAAGGCCGACGGCGCGCGCGTGGTCCCGTACAACACGAGTCCTGCTGCCGCTCCGGCCTTGAGGAAGCCACGCCGGCTGAGCGCCTCGTTCAAGACGTCACCGAAGTACGGATTGTCGCTCGTGTTCGGCGCTTCGTGCGCGCATGCGTTACCACAACGGTAAGCGCACGTCATCGACGACCGACCACTACCCCGATGCACGACCGGGAGCGGTGTTCCGAGCTTGGACCGGGTCTCCATGACTAACCCCCTCAGATAGGACCTCTGCTGCCGCTGGCGAGCTGATTCTAGCGAGCTTTACAACTCCGCACAGGAGCAGCGGGGGGCAACCGGGGCCAAGTTCGCAGAGTGTTCGCGCCTGCTTCTCACATCCGAGGCGGGAGGCGATAGCTGCGCAGCTCGATGGCGAGGTGATAATCGTAGTTCTGGGCGAGGTCGCCGTAGCGATCCTCGGCCCAGCGCCGGGTCTGCTCGGCCGCACCCTTCCTGGTGGACTCGTCGGCCGACCAAGTGATCGAGTAGGTGCCCTCCTCGAGGGCAGCGATGGTGTTGTTGTAAGTGGCCGAACGACTTTCGATAAAGACCTCCAACCCCTCGGGGGAGCAGCCCAGCTCGCTCATTGTCTCGTCGAGCTCGACGGGTTCATTGACCCCTCGGTGGTCCTGCTCGATGGCTGCGGCGCGAGCGAACTCCGCCAGGAGGTCGCGAAAGGGACCTCTGGTCTGACGTCCGATGTCGATCACCAGCGCGCCACCGGGTCGTACGACCCGCACCAGCTCCCGAGCGGCCACCCTCCACTCGGGAATCAGATGGAACACGTGCACCGCGAGGCCCCCGGCAAAGGAGTCGTCTTCGAAGGGAAGCGCTTCAGCGTTCCCCACCAGCAGCGGGAACGGCATCCGCCCTCCCGCGTTGGCGATGAGGCGGCGCATCATCGGCCGGGACAGGTCGAGGCCGATCATCGCAGTCCCCTCCTCCCACAGGGGGAGCGCCATGCGCCCGGTGCCGACACCGATTTCGAGACAGGGCCCTTCTCCGAAACGGTCCTTCAAGAGGGGCAGAATCTTGGCCATCGACGTACGCGAGAGGGCCCGGGTACGGTCGTAGTAATCGACGGCGCGGTCGAAGCGGAGGGATTCCGTCCGGTTCATCGCCCCGACTCTACTGTTTGGGCCGAGAGCCTCGGAAACGCAGGGGGCCGTGTCTCTCGCCCTCTAGGATGAACCTGTGATTTCCCGATACAGCCGCCCGGAGATGTCCGGCATCTTTTCCGAGCATGCCAAGTTCTCCCGCTGGCTCGAGATCGAGATCCTCGCCGTCGAGGCCAGGGTCCGGCTCGAGGAAGTGCCGGTCGAGGATCTCAGCGAAATCAAGCAGAAGGCCGCGTTCGACGTCGACCGGATCGCCGAGATCGAGGCGGTCCGCCATCATGATGTGGTCGCGTTCGTCGAGAACGTGCGGGCCAACGTCGGTGCCGCCGCCCGTCACATCCATTTCGGGATGACCTCGTCCGACGTGCTCGACACCGCCACGGCCGTTGCGCTGCGGGACGCGGGCGACCTGCTCGTCGAGGAGGTCGGACGACTCACCCAAACGGTCAGGCTCAAGGCGCTCGAGCACAGAGACACGCTCATGGCGGGCCGAACTCATGGAGTTCACGCCGAGCCCACGACCTTGGGGCTCAAGCTCGCGAGTTGGGCCTTCGAGCTGGCGCGCTCGCGCGACCGTCTCAGGCGGGCGCGCGACGGGGTCTCGGTGGGCAAGCTCTCCGGCGCGGTGGGAAGCTATAGCCAGCTCGATCCCGAGATCGAGTCCTATGTCTGTGAACGGCTCGGCCTGACCATCGAACCCGCCGCGACCCAGGTCACCGCGCGCGACCGTCACGCGGACTTTCTCTCTGCCGTTGCCCTGACAGGCGCCGCCCTCGAACGCTTCGCCCAGGAGATACGCCACCTCCAGCGAACCGAAGTGCGGGAAGTGCGCGAGCCTTTCGCCGAGGGTCAAAAGGGCAGCTCGGCGATGCCGCACAAGCGCAACCCGATCGTCTGCGAGCGCATCTGCGGACTGGCTCGTCTGCTGCGCGGTTACGCCATGACCGGCTACGAGAATGTTGCCTTGTGGCACGAGCGCGATATCACTCACTCGAGCGTCGAGCGCATCACGCTGGGCGACTCGTGCATCTTGCTCGACTACATGCTCGACAGGATGCGCTGGGTCGTCACCGGTCTGACCGTGGACGCGGAACGGATGCGCCGCAACCTCGATGAGTCATTCGGGCTCGTCAACTCGCAAACGGTCCTCACCGCACTGCTTGCAAAGGGATCGCTGCAACGCGAAGAGGCTTACGAGCTGGTTCAACGGAACGCCATGACCGCATGGGATGAAGGTCGTCCCCTCATCGAGCTGCTCAAGAGTGACCCCGACGTGACCGCGCATCTCGATCCAGATGAGATCGACTCGTGCTTTGATTCCGACCGCTACTTGCGGAACGCGCGCGTGGTCTTCGAACGCTTGGAGTCGCTGTAGTGGTTACGAAACATGTCGGCTCGGGCAAGGTGCGTGAGCTCTTCGAGATCGAAGCTGAGCGCCTGCTGCTGGTTGCGACGGATCGCATCTCGGCCTACGACGTCGTTCTGCCCCAGGTCATCCCCAACAAAGGCAGGATCCTGACGGGACTATCTGCTTACTGGCTCGAGCATTTCTCCGACGTTCCGAATCATCTCATCAGCTACAGAGCCGGCTATCTCCCGGATGTGGGCATGGGTGATCTGCGCGGCAGGGCGATGCTGGTGCGCAAGGCCGACCCATTGCCGGTGGAGTTCGTGGTGCGCGGCTATCTGTCCGGTTCGGGCTGGCGCGAGTATGTGGCCAAGGGCGAGATCTGCGGGCACGCCTTACCCGAGGGGCTCAAGGAGTCAGACAAGCTCGATGAACCATTGCTGACCCCCGCCACCAAGGCGGGAGCGCTCGACGACGACCCCGATAACATCGCCCACGACGAGAACATCTCGGAGGAGCAGGCGGCCGAGATCGCCGGACAGGATAACTATCGTACGGCGCGCGCTCATGCGCTCGACATCTACGCGCGCGCCGCGGCTCTTGCCGCCGAGAGAGGGGTCATCATCGCCGACACCAAGTTCGAGTTCGGGCTGTCCGACGGCGAGGTCATTCTCATCGACGAGGTCCTCACCCCCGATTCGAGCCGCTTCTGGCCGGCCGATCTCTATCAACCTGGTCGCCCGCAACCAAGCTTCGACAAGCAGTACGTGCGCGACTGGCTCGACGAACAGGGATGGGATCACACGCCGCCTCCTCCCGAGATGCCCGAAGAAGTCGTGAACGCAACGACACAGCGGTACATCGAGGCGTACGAGCGAGTTGCCGCCCGGCCGTTCAAGACGTTTCTGAACGAGGTGTTGTCGTGAGAGAGACCGAATCCAAGATGCCGACGAGATCAGCGACCATGCTCGGACGCACCTTGCGAAATGTGCTGGTCGCTCCAAGTGATGGCTTCGCGGGCGCGATCGCCGCGGCCGAGCGCCGAGCGCGCGCGGGGGATTCCCTTCCCGAGGGACGCGCGCCCTACGTGCTGGCCGCTCTGGGTGGCGCCGCGCTCATGATTGCGTGGCTCAAGATCGGAGGGCTCCTGGGGGGTCGCGACGTCGACCCCGGCGAGTTCGGCTTGGCCGAGCTGGGACTTGCTCTCTTCGTAGGCGCCGTGCTCGCGCTTCTGGGCCAGGGGGTGTGGGGAGTCGCCGCGCCGTGGCTGGCGCGCAGCCTCAAAGGAGACCTATCGGCCCGCAACGCTCGCATCGTATGGGGTACGGCGGCCTGGCCCCAGGTCCTGATAGTGGCGCTCCTGCTGCCGCTTGACCTCGTCATCGTCGGCCCGCACATCTTCGCCACCTCCCGGCCCGGAGACTCGCTGGCAACTGGGTGGGCTTCCATCTCGGTGGCGGTGTGCGTGCTCGTGGCGATGTGGTCGTTGTCGTTGTTCGTGCGCGGCGTGCAGGTCGTTGCAAGACTCGACCTCGTTCGATCGATCGGGGCCGTGGTGGGCGCGGGGGCATGCATCTCGCTGGTCACTGCTGCGGGATCCCTCACTTTGCTGTTGGTGTGGGGATGAGCGGCCGTCGCAATGAGTGCGTGGGAGGCCACGATGTTCTTTAGGGCTCAGGTGCATGTGAAGCTTAAGTCGGGCATCGCCGATCCCCAGGGCCAAACGATCGAACGCGCCCTGCCGGCCCTCGGCTACGAGGGCGTGTCGGGAGTACGCGTGGGAAAGGTGATCGAGTTTGAACTCCAAGCAGATGGTGAGGAGGCCGCGCGTTCGAGGACGATCGAGATGTGCGAGCGCCTCCTCGCCAACACCGTGATCGAGTCCTACGAGGTGTTCGTGACCGACGAGCCCGCCGAGGTGCCCTCGTGAGTGCCCGGGTCGGCATCGTCGTGTTCCCCGGTTCGAACTGCGAGCTCGACTGCCGGCAGTCGTTCGAACGACTTGACGCCGTCACCGAGTTCGTGTGGCACGACGACGACACCCTTCCCGATGTCGACATCGTCGTGTTGCCCGGTGGGTTTGCACATGGGGACTACCTGCGCACAGGTGCGCTCGCCCGCTTCAGTCCGATCATGACCGCGGTCAACGAGCACGCTGAGGCCGGTAAGCTCCTCATCGGCATCTGCAACGGCTTCCAGGTTCTTTGCGAGGCCCAGTTATTGCCGGGTGCACTGCGCAAGAACGAGGGACTGAAGTTCCTTTGTAAGTGGAGTGAGCTGCGCGTCGATGTGAAGGGCACGCCATTCACCGAGCGTGCAGACGAGGGCCAGGTGCTGCGCGTTCCCATCAATCACTTCGAGGGAAACTGGTTTGCGGACGGCCCCACGCTCGAACGTATGCGCGCCAACGACCAGATCGCGTTGCGCTACGTAGACAATCCCAACGGATCGCTCGATGACGTCGCGGGCATCACCAACGAACGGGGCAACGTACTTGGGCTCATGCCACACCCCGAGAGAGCGTGCGACTCGTTGCTGGGATCAGAGGACGGGGCGCTCATCTTTGGCTCCATGCTCGATCATGTCGCCGCCCGGACCGGCGCGCGCCTGTGAGCACAGCCGAGGCGGTCCATCGCGACCTCGGTCTCACAGACGACGAGTACCAGGCGATCTGCGACCGGCTCGGACGTGAGCCGAGCTACACCGAACTCGCCATGTTCTCGGTGATGTGGAGCGAGCACTGCAGCTATAAGTCCAGCCGCTTACACCTCGCCACGCTTCCCACCGAGGGCGACCGTATTCTGGTCGGACCCGGCGAGGGGGCGGGGATCATCGAAGTTGCCGATGGGGTGGCCGTCGCCTGGAAGATCGAGTCGCACAATCATCCCAGCTTCGTCGAACCCTTCAATGGAGCTGCGACGGGCGTGGGCGGAATTGTGCGCGACATTCTGTCGATGGGAGCGCGGCCGATCGCGTTGATGGATCCGCTGCGCTTCGGCCCTCTCGACGACGCGCGCACCCGTTACGTGGTGGACGGGGTGGTGCACGGCATCTCCTCGTACGGGAACTCTATAGGTGTGCCGACCGTCGGCGGAGAGACGGTGTTCGAGGACTGCTACGCGGCCAACCCGCTCGTCAACGTCGCGTGTCTCGGAGTCATCGATACCAAGCTCATGCACGGGCGTGCCGAGAAGCCCGGTCAGGTGGCCGTGCTGTTTGGTTCCTCGACCGGACGCGACGGGATCGGTGGCGCCAGCGTGCTGGCCTCGGCCGAGTTCGACGAGGATTCGCTCGACAAACGGCCCTCGGTTCAGGTCGGCGATCCCTTCGGCGAGAAGTTGCTGATCGAGTGTTCGCTCGAGCTCATCAGTCGCGGCCTCGTCGCCTCCTTCCAGGATCTCGGAGCGGGAGGGATCTCGTGTCCGACCTCCGAGATGACGGCCAAGGGCAAGACCGGCATGCGCGTCGATCTCGACAACGTGCACAGGCGCGAGCCTCACATGGAGCCCTTCGAGGTGATGATCAGCGAGTCCCAGGAGCGGATGCTAGCGGTGGTCGAACCAGATGACGTTGCCGAGGTGGTGGCCGTGTGCGGGAAGTGGGACCTCGAGGCGCGTGTGCTCGGAGAGATCACGTCGAGCGGCAACGTCGAGGTCATCAGCGATCAAACCACCGTAGCGGACGTGCCCAGCCTCGCCCTAGCCGAGGAAGGACCCGTCTACGAGCGCCCGGCCGAGCGCCCCCGGTGGATCGCCGAGGTCAACGCCTCGGCCTTCGGCGACGACGCGCCCGAGCACTACGGGGACACATTTCTGCGGATGATGTCGTCGCCGCAGATCGCCTCGAAGCGTTGGATCTGGGAGCAGTACGACCACATGATCTTCCTTGGAACGGTCATCGGACCGGGAGGAGACGCCGCGGTCATCAGGCTTCCCGGGACCTCCACCGCCGTCGCGATTTCCACCGATGGTCCCGGCCGTTACTGCTGGCTCGACCCCTACGAGGGCGCGCGCCTGGCCGTGGCAGAGGCGGCGCGCAACGTCGCCGCGGTGGGGGCGCGCCCGACCGCAGTCACCAACTGCCTCAACTTCGGCAGTCCCGAACGAAGCGACGTGATGTGGCAGTTCGCCGAGGTGGTGCGTGGAATCGGCGACGCCTGTCGCGAGCTCGGAACGCCGGTAACGGGAGGCAACGTTTCCTTCTACAACGAGACCAACGGCCAGCCCATCTACCCAACTCCGATCATCGGGATGCTCGGCGTCGTCGGCGAACCGGCCAAGGCAGTCGGGATCGGCTTTCGCGACCAAGGGGATGCGATCATGCTCCTCGGTGCCTCGGAGCTCGACGATTTCGGCGGCAGTGATTACGCCAAGATCATCAACGACACCGTCGGTGGAACGCCCCCGCATCTGGACATTGCCGCGGAGCAGGGACTCCACGAGGTCCTCATCCGGGGAGCGGAGGTTGGGCTCTTCAATTCCGCACACGATCTCTCCGGGGGCGGACTTGCGGTCGCTCTTGCCGAATGTGCCTTCGCCGGCGACGCGGGCTTCTCGGTTCAGATCGGCGGAACCGAACCGCACCGGGCGCTTTACTGCGAGAGTCCGAGCCGCGCGCTCGTGTCCTGCCCCCAGGGGGTCGTGGACGATGTGCTCGCGCTTGCAGGGGGGGCCGGGGTCGCGGCCGAGGTCATCGGAGCGGTGACCGCCGACATGTGCGATTTCACGGTCTTCGCGACGCCTCTCGAGGAGGCGAGAAGCGCCTGGGAGAACGGCTTGAGCGCTCCTTTGTCGACTACGATGGAAGCCGGCTGAGGACCACATTCGAGAAGAGGATCATGTCGGGAGAAGCTAGGGACGCCTGCGGGGTTGTTGGCATTTACGCCCCAGGCGAGGACGTCGCGAGACTCGCTTATTACGCGCTCTTTGCGCTGCAACATCGCGGGCAGGAGTCTGCCGGGATCGCCATATCCAACGGCGCCTCCATGGTGGTCTACAAGGACCTCGGCCTCGTCAGCCAGGTCTTCGACGAGTCGACGCTGCGGAGCCTTCATGGCCACGTCGCCATTGGCCATTGTCGCTATTCGACGACGGGCCGAAACACGTGGGAGAACGCGCAGCCGAGCTTCAAGAGCGGCCCTGGGGGCGAGGTCGCCCTGGCGCACAACGGCAACCTCGTCAATACCGTGGATCTCAAGCGGCAACTCGAAGAGGCCGGTGGCGATCCCACGCCCGAGGGGGCGCGGCTCGGTTCCTCCAACGACACCGACATCGTCGCCTCCTACATCGCTCGAGCCCAGGAGCGCGACACGGCCAAGGCTCTGCGCGAGATCCTGCCCAAGCTCTCGGGCGCGTTCTCGTTCACGATCATGGACGAGAACCGGCTCTACGGTGTGCGAGACCCACACGGCTTTCGCCCCCTGTGCATCGGTCGCTTCGAATCGGGCGGTTGGGTTCTCGCATCGGAGACCTGTGCCCTCGACCTGATCGGCGCGCGCTTCATTCGCGACGTCGAACCAGGCGAGATGGTTGCCATCGACGGCGATGGCCTGACGAGCGAGCGCTTCGCCGCGCCCACGGTCGCCGCCTGCGTCTTCGAGCATGTCTACTTCGCCAGGCCTGACTCGGCCTTGATGGGCCAGAACGTCTACGCGACCCGTTATCGCATGGGCCAGCGCCTAGCCGAGGAGAACCCGGCCCACGCCGAGCTCGTGATGCCGCTACCCGACTCCGGCGTGCCGTCCGCGCAGGGCTACGCGCAGGCGTCCGGCATCCCCTACGGAGAGGGGTTCGTCAAGAACCGTTACGTTGGGCGAACCTTTATCCAACCCACGCAAGCGATGCGGCAGCAGGGCATCAAGATGAAGCTCAATCCTCTGCGCGAGGTCATCGCCGGAAAGCGCGTCGTCGTCACGGACGACTCGATCGTGCGCGGCAATACCACCCGTCAGATCGTCATCATGCTCCGCGAGGCGGGAGCGCGCGAGGTACACGTCCGCATCTCGTCTCCTCCCATCAAGTGGCCGTGCTTCTACGGCATCGACATGCCGAACCAGGACGAGCTCATCGGCTCGCAGCTCAGCGTCGATGGCGTGTGTGACCACATCGCGGCTGATTCGCTCGGCTATCTCAGCATCGAGGGCATGCTCGCGGCCACCGAGCTACCGGCGGATTCGTTTTGCACCGCCTGCTTCAGCTCGCGCTATCCGATTCCCATCCCACAACGCGAGCTGCAGAACAAACACGTGCTCGAGGGCCCCAACATCGCTCGCCGCCCCCATTCTTAAAAGGGGACAGCGTGTCTTAGCCGCTAAAGGGAGATGATTCCTGCGTTCGTGGGCACGAACCCGCAGGCGTCGAAGTAGAAGGTCCGCAGGTGGTCGTCGAAGTCGACGTGCAGCCACTCGCATCCGGCGGCACGAGCCTCGGCCACGGCAACGGCAATCAACTCAGTTCCGACTCCGTGCCGACGAACGCTCGCGCCGACCATGGTGTCGAGCACGAAGGCATGGACGCCGCCGTCCCACGCCACGTTGACGAAACCGACGAGCTCGGTGCCTTCGCGAGCGCAAACCCACCCGAGACTGTGGTGCCGAACCTGGGTCCTCCAGTCGTCTTCCAAGGGTTCATGGTCGAAGCCCTCGGCATGCAGCGCATTTACGGCCGTGTTCTCGAAGTCACCGCGCCATTCGTAGGTGAAGGTCACGTCGCCAACGTAACTTAGCGACAACGCGCCTCACATCAAGGGTGAGTGCTGCGTTTAGGGCGTGGAGCAGACCAAACGCAGCACTGACCCCGGACGGATCCTGAGTACGGACAGGCTCAGTACCCTCACATCAGCCGAGTGCTGCGTTTAGGGCGTGGAGCAGACCAATCGCAGCACTGACCTGGGAGAGGCTCGGAGCATCCCATAGGCAGGTATTTCCCTAGTGGTAGACGCGTACCTGCATGCCCAGGGGCGCCATTTTGTGCGCCCACTGCGCCGACCACATCGGGATGCGCGCGCAGCCGTGACTCGCCGGGTAGGTCGGAACCGAGGGCCATCCGTGAATAGCGCGC
>Ga0136627_1000102_pt1 | contig 25112 bp, 24 predicted proteins | sample AntDrymUQ4892206_2_FD_104652 | JGI IMG/M metagenome (GOLD analysis project Ga0136627, IMG submission 104652) | Polar desert sand microbial communities from Dry Valleys, Antarctica - metaG UQ489 (22.06) | ecosystem: Environmental > Terrestrial > Soil > Desert | place: Antarctica: Dry Valley... | reverse complement strand
GAAGCGATGCTCGGCGCCGTCGCGCCTTCATTGTCGGCGGGCGACACCGTCCTCATGCACGACGGCCTCGGGCCGGGCGCGACGAGGGACGGGTGCGAGGAGACCGTCCGTCTCGTCGCGCCGCTCGCCGCTCGGATGCGGGATATCGGCTGTGAACCCGACTCCCTCGCTGTGAAAGAGCATCGAGGAGCGAGGGCATGAACCCCGCCGGACGGATGAAGGAAAAGCTCGCCTTCGAGGACGCGCTGGCGGGCATCTCGCGCGGAGCCGCCGGGCGCGACGCCGAGCCGCGCTTTCCGAAGGAACCGTTCCGCATGCTCGCCGACGCGGGCATATTGGCGACGCCCGTCCCGGAGCGCATCGAGGAAAGAGGCCGCCGTTCCTCGTTCGCAGAGGAGTGGCGAATATTGCGAGCCGTCTCGAAGGCGGATGGATCGGTCGGGAGGATCCTCGACGGTCATTTCAATGCGGTGGAGCGGGTCTCCCTCCTCGCCCCAGAGCCGCTTCGCTCCGAGGAGCTCGAAGCCGTCGCCGATGGGGGATCCCTCCTCGGGGTGTGGGGAGCCGACCCCATCCCCGGCGAAGGCGAACCCGCGAGGCTCGCCGACGGCGGAGAGGCCGTCGAGGGCGTGAAAACGTTTTGCTCGGGCGCGACGGGGCTCGACCGCGCCCTCGTCGCGGTGCGCGGCGAGGACGGAAAGCCCGGCCCGCCGCTCGTCGCATATGTGGATCTCAACGGCGGAGGCGTCGAAATTGACACCGAGTGGTTCACCGGATCCGGGATGCGATCCTCCGAGAGCCACCGGGTCGAGTTCCACGGGGCGAGGGTTCTCGCCGTCCTCGGGGAGCGCGGCGAGCTCGTCCGCGAGCCGTATTTCAGCCGCGACGCCATCCGGACCGCCGTCGTGTGGAGCGGAATCGCCGACCTCGCCGTCGGATCCACTCTCGACATCCTCGCCGCGAAATCCGGCGGAGCCGAGCCGGACGACATCGTATCCCTCGCCGCCGGGACGATGCTCGCGGCCCGCGCTTCGACGGAGAGGTGGATCGAAGCGGCCGCCGCCCTCGCCGACAACGAGCCGGACAAACTCACGCGGAACTTTTCCATCCACCTTCGCCAGTCCGTCGCCGCCTCGTGCCGACTCATAATGGACGAGGCCGAGCGTGCGCTCGGGTCGCATCCCTTCGCGGCGGGCGGTTCTCTCGACCGGGCGGTGCGGGATCTCCGTCTCTTTCTCCTCCAGCATCGCCTCGAACCACAACTCGCCCGATCCGGACGCGAAGCCATCATGGAGAGAAGCCCATGAACGAACGCCTCGGACGGGAATACTTCGAGGATTTGTACGCGAAATTCCCCGATCCATGGAACTTCGAGACGAGCGAATACGAGCGGAGAAAGTACCGCCGCACCCTCGAAAGCCTCGACGGCCGAAAGTTCCGACGCGCCCTCGAAGCCGGATGCTCCATCGGAGTCTTCACCGAAATGCTCGCCCCGCATTGCGGCGAACTCATCGCCGTGGACGCATCGGATCGAGCCGTGTCGGCGGCGCGGAAACGCCTCGAAAGTTTTTCCCACCTCCGCGTCGAACGAAGGACATTGCCGGAGGAGATGCCGGAGGGAGCCTTCGACCTCATCATCGCCTCCGAAGTCCTTTATTATCTCGACCGCGAGGCGATGCTCGATACGCTCCGCATCTTCGAAAATTCCCTCGTATCCGGCGGCCTCCTCCTCGCCGTCCACTGGCGGAAGGAGACGAAAACGTATCCGCTCCGGGGGGATGAAGTCCACGATCTCATCCGCTCGAACACCCGCCTCGACCACACGAAGAGCGAATCCGAGCCGGAATATCGCCTCGACCTCTTCGAGCGAGGGTCGGGAGGCGCGTCGCTCCGCGACGCTTCGGGAGTCGGGAGTCGGGAAAGGAACGGGGGCGACATCATCGCCGTCGAGGTACCCGGTCGAGTCTGGCGAGAGTCCGTCGAACGGGGAGGCGGAAGTATATGGGAAGAGAAAGTTGGGGGCACCCCGACTCCCGAAGCGAGCGGCAGCGAGCGGCTCCCGAAACGAGCGGAGCGAGTGCCTCCCGACTCCCGGCGGTTATGAGCGGTCGCCTCGTCATAGTCGGCGGCGGCCCGGCGGGACTTTCCGCGGCTCGGGCGTACCGGAACTCGGGCGGCGAGGGGGAGGTCGTCATCCTCGCCGCCGAGGAGTTTCCTCCATACGAACGTCCGCCTCTCACGAAGGAGTTTTTGCGGGGCGAGTCCGGGATGGGCGATCTTCCCATCGAGGAAGAAGGTTTTTATCGCGACAACGGCATCGAAGTCCGGCTTTCGACGGAGGTCGAGGCTTTGGGATCCGAGCGTCGCGTCGCGCGCCTGAAAAGTGGCGAGGAGATTTCCTATGAATCGTGCGTTCTCGCCACCGGATCGAGGCCGATCCGGATCCCGGTTCCCGGAGCGGACGACCCGGAAATACTCTTGATGCGAACCATAAACGACTCGACTCGCCTCACCGAGAAGGTGGACGGAAGGACTCGTGTCGCGGTCGTCGGGAGCGGTTTCATCGGATGCGAGGCCGCCGCCTCGCTGGCGATGCGGGGCGCGGAGGTGTCGGTCGTGAGCATGGAGGAGGCTCCGCAAAAAGAGCGGCTCGGGGGTGAAGTCGGGGAGCGGATATCCGCGTGGCTCGCGGAATACGGCGTGGATCTCCGCATGAACTCCGTCGTCGAGGCCATCGAGCGCGGCGGTGAGGGTTTCCAGGTTCGCATGGAAGGCGGCGACGGCGGTATCTTGGCGGACGCGGTTCTTTTCGCCACGGGCGTCGAGCCTCGGATCGAACTCGCCGAGGAGGCGGGCCTCGAGATCGAGAACGGCGCCGTCGCCACCGACTCCTCGATGCGGACGAGCGAGCCGAGTATCTTCGCCGCCGGGGACATCGCCTTCGCGTACAACGAGTCGGCGGGGAGGAGGCTTCGCGTCGAACATTGGGGCGACGCCCTCGAACACGGCCGCATCGCCGGAGCGAACGCCGCCGGGGGCGGAGAACGGCTCACCCTCGCGCCCGGTTTTTGGTCGGCCATCGGGGAGAAGACCGTCAAATATTGGGCGTGGGGCGACGGATGGGACGAGTCGAAGTTCGTGGAACACGAAAATGGCGCGTTCACGGTTTGGTACGGAAGGGGCGGCATCGTCGTCGGGGTGCTTTCACACGATGCGGACGAAGATTATCGGCGGGGCAAAGACCTCGTGGAGGCCGGAGCCTCGATGCCGCGATGAGCGGACTTCCCGCGCCGGAGACTTCGCTCGAAGCCTCGGTGGTCGTTCCGGCGAAGGACGAGGAGACGCTCATCGCGCGCTGCCTCGAAGCCCTCGCCCGCCAAGAAGGCATTCTCAACGAAAGGTACGAAGTCCTTCTCGTCCTCGACCATTGCTCGGACGCCACGGAGGAGAGGGCGTGGGAAGTCGGCGAAAAGCACCCGGAACTCCGGCTCCACTTTTTGGCCGGGCCGGGATGCGGCGTGGGGCATGCGCGGCGCGCGGGGATGGAAGTGGCGTATGCGCGGCTGATGGAGGTCGGGAGGCCGCGCGGACTCATAGTTTCGACGGATGCCGATTCGGTCGCCGCGGAAGATTGGGTGGCGGCGCAAATATCGCTCGCGGAGGAGGGGGCGAAAGCCATCGGGGGAAGGATCGAACTCGAAGGCGACGGCGATTCCCTCCCGGAGAACGTCCTCGCATGGTACGAGAGTCAAAGCCGTTCACGGTATCGGAGGGTTCTTTCGTCGAGCCTTTCGGAGAAATCGCCGGAGCATTGGCAATTCAGCGGGGCGTCGCTCTCGCTCACGGCGGAGGCGTACCGGGAGATCGGCGGCCTCCCGCCGCAAGCCGACCTCGAGGACGAACATCTCGAAAGGACGCTCGAAGAGAAAGGGGTGGAAATAACCCGCTCCTCCGCCGTCAAAGTCACGACATCGGCCCGCACCCTCGGACGCGCGAGCCGCGGGCTGGCGCGAAGCCTCTCGGAAGCCGCCCGGCGAAGCGCCGACGACGGATAACTTTGCTTCGCGCCGAAATGACGACGGGCGCGGCGAACCGAAGGCGAACCGCTTTCAGGCGAGGAAATCCTCCCCCGGAAGCCCGTCTTTCCCGACCCCGAGCCACGCCGCCGATGTCGCCCCGATGTCCGAGAAACCTTCACGGACGCCGAGCGGGCGCGGTTCTCCGCCACCGACTACGAGGAGTGGAGCCATCTCCCGTGTGTGATCGGTGCCTCGGAAGGTCGGGTCGTTTCCGTGGTCGGCGGTGATGATGAGAAGGTCGTCGTCGGCGAGCTTTTCGAGAAGCTCCGGGAGTCGGTCGTCGAAGCGCTTTATGTTCCCGGCCATGCCCTCCGGGTCGCGGCGGTGGCCGTATTTCGCGTCGAAGTCAACGAGGTTCGCGAAGACGAGGCCGGAGCCTATTTTTTCGAGGGCTTCCAAAACCGCGTCCACTTTCGCGTCGTCGTCGGGGGGGGCCGGGAGGTGCTTCGTGATGCCTTTGCCGTCGAAGATGTCGCGTATTTTTCCGACCGCGACGACTTCGTGTCCGGCGTTCTTTATTTTGTCCATGTATGTTTCGCCGAAGGGTTCGATGCCGTAGTCGTGGCGGTTTTCGTTCTCGCGCTCGTATGCTCCCGGCTCGCCGTGGAATGGGCGGGCGATGACCCGCTCGACGAGGATCCCGCCTTCCTGAATGAGCATTTCGTGCGCCTTCTCGCACGCTTCGTAAAGTTCGATGAGGGGGATTTCATCGGTGTGGGCGGCGAGTTGGAAGACCGAATCGGCGGAGGTGTACAGGATCCACGCTCCGCTTTTCTGCTGCTCGGGGCCGAACTCCTCGATGATCTCCGTCCCCGAAGCCGGCTTGTCCCCGACGACCCTCCGCCCCGTCTCGCGCTCGAAGCGGGCGACGATCTCTTCGGGGAATCCGTCCGGGTACGTCGGGAGCGGATCTTCGAGGACGAGCCCCATCATCTCCCAATGCCCCGCGAGCGTCGCCTTCGCCGCCGACTTCTCGACCATGAGGCCGAACGACGCTTTCGGAGAGTGGGTTTTCTCCACGCCTTCGATCTCCACGATATTCCCGAGGCCGAGCATTCCGAGGTTCGGGGCGTCGAGGCCGCCGACGGCTTTCGCCGTGTTCGCCAATGTGTTCGCGCCTTCGTCGCCGAAATCTTTCGCGTCGGGCGCGTCTCCCGCTCCGAGGCCATCGAGGACTATGATTATGGATTTCATGTGTTTGCTCCCTTCGGTCGCGCGGCTCAGCCTGTCAGCTTTTTCGGCGGATGGCGTTATCTTCGCACGCTCGCGTCGCGCCGTTCTCGCCGAAATCGAAGCGTGCTCAAAAAATCAGCATTCCCGCTATCGTCGCGCTCATGAGGTTCGCGAGCGTTCCCGCGAGGACGGCTCGTATTCCCATCGTCGCTATGTCGGGGCGTCTTTGCGGCGCGATGCCGCCGAGTCCTCCGAGGAGGATCGCGAGCGAGCTGAAATTGGCGAAGCCGGTGAGGGAGAACGTTATTATGGCGGCGGTTTTATCCGAGAAGTCGCCGATTTGCGGGCCGAAGTTCGAGAAGGCGACGAACTCGTTGAGGATGAGCTTTTGCCCGAGGAAGCTCCCGGCGCGTATCGCCTCCTCCCACGGAACCCCGATGACGAGCATGACCGGGGCGAAAACATAGCCGAGGATGCCCTCGAAGGTGAGGTCGGGGAAGCCGAAGAGGCCGCCCGCGGAACCGAGGATCAAATTCAAAAGCGCGATGAGCGAGATGAACGCGATGAGCATCGCCCCCACATTCAATGCGAGCCAAAGCCCGTCCGTGGCTCCGGCCGCCGCCGCGTCAATGACGTTCCGATGCCCTGCGGGGCTGTCGGAGGCATCATCTCCGCTTTCGCCGATTTCGTCGCTTCCTTCGGATTCTCCGTCCGTTTCCGCGGCGATATTTTCGACCGGGGTGTCCACTTCGGGCATGACTATTTTCGCCATGAGGAGGGCGCCGGGGGCGGCCATGAAGCTCGCGGCGATGAGGTATTCGAGGGGCGCGCCGAGGAGCGAGTACCCGACGAGGACGGATCCGGCCACCGTCGAAAGCCCGCCGACCATGACGGCGAAGAGTTCCGACTTCGTCATTCCGGCGACGTATGGGCGGATCACGAGCGGAGCCTCGGTCTGCCCGACGAAGATGTTGGCGGTCGCGTTCATGGATTCGGCCCGGCTCGTCCCGAGGACTCTTTGCAAAGCCCCACCGAGGATGCGGACGACCCACTGCAAAATATTCCAGTGATACAAAACCGCCGTGAGCGACGCGAAGAATATGATGACGGGCAAAACCTGGAAAGCGAAGACCGAGCCTTCCTCGGGAAGCACCGGGCCGAAAAGGAATCCGATGCCTTCCGACGACGAGTTTATGACGGCACCGACGACGTTCGAGACGGCTTCGAGGGCTCTTTGCCCGATCTCCGAATAAAGCACGAGAAAGCCGAAGGCGAATTGTATGGCGAGCGCGCCGACGACCGTGCGGGGATTTACGGCCCTCCGGTTCGTCGAGAGGGCGAACGCGAGGAGAAGGACGGCGGCCATCCCCTCGATGTCCCACAATATTTGCATCTCCCACTCCTTTCGCTCGGACGCTTCCGTGCCACAGGCTACATGTTCCGCGCCTTCTTCGTTCGGGGCCTCTCGGTTTGTCGGCGTCGAATTTTCACTCCATGCGGAACGTACATCGGCGAAGGAGGGAAGCGGCGCCGAGTCCGGGCAGCGGCTCCGCGCCTTTGGTTGCGCGGTAGCGGGGCGGCGGCGGATCTCGCCGGGGAGTCGGGGGAAACGTCGTTCGATGCTCCATGGAAGGGGGCGAAGCGGAACCTTTGCCCGGATTTCGTATGGCCCGCCGATGAGTGTGGCCGGGGAACCTTTCTCCCGCTTGCGAAACGCGGAACCCCACGTTGCTGTAAATTACACGCATGTCCCGAAGAGAACGCCGCGAACTATGAAACCGTGAACGTCCGGGAGGCTGCCGATGGCGACGCGGAAGGTGTCCACGCCCTCGCATGCGAGCTTGCCGATGTGACCGGGGACGAGCATCCCGCTCTGGAGAACGTGCGGGCGAGGATGATGGAGCTTCTCGGCTCTCGCAATGCCGGGGTTCTCGTGGCGGAGGATGGCGAAAGCGCGGGGATCGTCGGGGTTGTGAGTTTTTGGATCAAGCCGGATCTCGCACACGGCGACACAGTCGCCGAAGTCCCGATGCTCGCCGTCTCCGAGGAGAGCCGGAGAGCGGGGGTGGGGCAAGCTCTCATGGCCGAGGTCCGGGAGAGGGCCGCCGAAATGGGGGCCGCGCTCATCGAGCTTGTGACGGTGCCGTCGAATGTCGCGGCGCGGGATTTTTACCGCTCGCTCGGGTTCGTCGAGACTGATCACGTCGTCCTCGAGTTCGTCGGCGAGATGGACGGCCCTCCCGACCCCGACGAATAATTCCGGGTTCCCATACCCGCGACCACCCGGATAATCGCGGCGGACGGAAATGTTCTCGATTGACTCGACTCCGAAAGCGCGGCTTACTTCACTCACTTCCCCACTCCCCGGAGCGAAGCGACCCTCTTTTCATCCGCGATTCATCGTCGTCTGTTTTCGTGGCGGCAAGCGGAGGCTCGGCGTGGGGCCGGGCCGGAAATGGAGGACGCGCATGGAGACGCAAAAGCGGACCGAAGGGGATGGCGAGGGCGGAATGGCCGAGGCCCGAATTCTGGACGGGGAAATTCTGGCGAGGGGCGGCGATACAGGTGGATGACCAGATTCTTTACTGGAACGCCGTCGCCCTCGAAGCGAATCGGGTGAGCCACACGAACGGCGCGGGCGAGCAAACCGGGCCTCCGCTGAGTTCGCGGGCTTTGGCGATCGTGCATCTCGCGATGTACGACGCGTACGCGGGAGCCTCGGGGAACCCAGCGAATTTGCCGAAGTATCTTCCGAACCTTCCTGCGGCGGCGAACGCTTCGGCGGACGCTGCGGTCGCGGCGGCGGCGCATGCGACGCTTTCGGCGTTGTTTCCGAGCCAGGGAGCTGCTTTCGACCTCGCGCTCATGGGCGCGGATTTGCCGGGGGGCGGGGTGGATGAAGGGCGTGCTTTCGGGCTTCTCGTGGCGAAGGAGATACTCAAGGATCGCGGCGGGGATCCCGGCGTGGGGCATGCGGGGTATAGTCCGTCTTCGACGCGAACCGCCCATCGCCCCGACCCGGACGACCCGGAGCAAGGATATCACGCCCCATATTACGGCGCGGCGTCGAAGTGCTTCGCCGTCACCAAACGGCACAAGCTCGACGATCCGCCACGCCCCGGCAACGTGAAATACCGGAACGCGCTCCGTGAGGTTCGCGGGAAGGGCATCGCCCCGGAGCTTATGGGAACCTTGCCGCAAAACGCCCCCCGCCGGAGCGCGAAAGAAACCATCATCGGTGTTTATTGGGGCTACGACGGCTCTTCGGGACTCGGCACCCCGCCCCGACTTTACAACCAGATCGCGCGCGAAGTCGCCGCGGCGAAGATGAACACGCCGGAGGATAACGCCCGGCTTTTCGCGCTCGTGAACGTGGCGATGGCCGACGCGGGCATCCTCGCGTGGGAGCAGAAATACGTCCACGATCTGTGGCGTCCGGTTCTCGGCGTCCGCGAACACGACCCCTCGATGGGGCCTTTCGGGGAGCCGGGTTCGGAAATCCACCAAAACAGCGACCCGTCGTGGCTGCCGCTCGGCGCGCCGAACACGAACGCGAAGCCGAAGGACGGCGTCCAGCCGAAAAACATCACGCCCCCCTTCCCGGCGTACCCCTCCGGACACGCCACCTTCGGCGCGGCGGCCTTCCACATCACCCGTCTTTTCTACGGGTCGGATGGAATAAACAAAGGCGGTGTCCCCAAAGGAAACCGTGGCCCGGACACCCTCTTCGACGGCCTTTCTTTCGTCTCTGACGAGTTCGACGGAGTGAACCGGGACAACAAAGGGACTGTGAGGCCGAGGCATGAGCGCGAGTTCGACGGCGGGTTGTGGAAGATGATCGAGGAGAACGGACTCAGCCGCGTGTACCTCGGCGTCCACTGGAGCTTCGACGCCTTCGCCATCGGCGCCAACGGAAAACCCGACTTCGGCCAGGACATCGGCGGCGCGCCGCTCGGGGTCGAGATCGCCGAGGATGTCTTCTCCACCGGGATGAAGAAGTCCCCCGCGGGGCCGAAGCCGTGAATTGAAAACGCTCTGACGACACTTCGCCCTTGACACCATCGTTGTTTGCGACAAGAATGGGATGCGAAGAGCGGCGAAGGGCGAGACAGAGGGCTTGGCGGGCCGGGAGGCCGTCGCCGAGTCCCCCTGATTTTGCCGAGGAGCGTGGAGGAATTCATGGAAAGTCGGTTGTTGGAGCTTCCGGCGGGTTGCTATCTGGAGCGCGCCTCGAACTCCCTCGTCCTCAGAAAGCCCGACGGAACCCTCGTCGGCGAACTCGTGAACGTAACGAACGGAGACGTCCGGGGCGAAGCTCCGACTCTCCGGGTGAATTTCTTCGGCGACTTCGAGGTTTTATGCGGCCGCGCCCCCGTCCCGCTCGGACGCAACCGGAAGGCCGTGGCGATCCTCAAGTACATGGTCTTCCACCGTCCGCGTCCCGTTTCGCAGGATTGCCTCATGGCTTGGCTGTGGCCCGACTCGAACCTCCGCCACGCCCGGTGGTCTTTGAACTCCGCCATATACGCGCTTCGTAAAATCCTCGGCGAATGCGCGGTTTCGGTGGCTCCGCACGATGCCGTCATCTTCGAGAAAGGCGCGTATCGTCTCTCCCCGTCCATGAAAATATCCGCTGACGCCGGGGAGTTCGACGCATTCCATGAAAAGGGGCGAAAGCTCGAGAAGTCGGGGGGGATCCCGGACGCGGACAAAGAATACGAGAGGGCCGTCGCGTTGTATCGGGGGGATTTTCTCGTCGAGGATCTCTACGAGGAGTGGACGGAGATCGAGCGCGGAAGGCTCATAGACGCATACACGGCGATGCTCGGCAGCCTCGCCGTCCACCGCATGGAGCGCGGCGAGTACCGTGAGTGCATGGATTTTTGCTACCGCATCCTCGAAAAGGATCGCTGCTGCGAGAGAACCCATCGCCTCCTCATGGAATGCTTCGCCCGCCTCGGGCAAAGAGGCCGTGCCCTCCGCCAATACGGCATGTGCGAACGCTCGCTCGCGGGCGCGTGGGGCGCCGAACCTTCGCCGGAGGCCCGCGCCATATATTCGGGAATCCTCGAAGAACATTCGGAAAAGGAGGAGCGATGATCGAGTCGGAGATAGACCACTTCCGCAGCCTCAGCCCCGAGAACAAAGAGGCCATCGCCATCGAGGCGGTGAAGTCTCTCCCCGCCGAGAACGGGAAGTCCGTCGCCGCCGAGGTCGTCGGCTCCCTCAGCCCCGAGAACACGAAGTCGGTCGCGACCGCCGCCGTGAACAACCTCGGGGCCGAGGGTAAAAAGGACGTCGTCGCCGAACTCGCGGGCGACCTCAGCCGCAAAGACCGGGCCGAACTCATCCGCAGCCTCCGCCCGAGCCAGCCCGTCACAGACCTCATCTGGAAAATAGTCATCGTCTCCTTCGCCCTCGTCTTCGTCGGCTCCTCCGCCGCCCTCATCGCCGCCGCACTCTGGAAACCCGGCGAAATCCAAATACTCCTCACCGTCGTCACGACCATAGCCGGGTTTTTGGCCGGCTTCCTCTCCGGCAAATCGGATGGATGAAAAGCGCCGTGAGTCGGAAGGTCGCGTCGCTCCACTCAAACGCTCTTCGCTCGCCGTGATTCGGGAGGCTCTCGCTCCGTATCCGGCTTCGCCGAGTTCGATTTCGCCGAGTTCGGCTTCGCTCGCTTCGGAATGCACTCACTCCGCCCGTTTCGAGAGTCGGGATGTTCTCGACTTCGTTCCCCGAATCCACCGGGTTCGCTCGTACGCTTCGTCGGCGATCACTCCCGTCTTCGAGGAACCGGCGCATCGCATCGAAGCGCCGATTTCGGAGGGCTTCCGCGCCACCCACGCCGCTCGTACACGCACCTCCCCTCGATGTCGGAGCCGCGAGACCCCCTCTCGAAGTCTCGAAATCTTCGCGCAAACGAAGAAAGGAAGTGTCATGTCATGAGCAAACCGACGCAGTTTCAGAAATGGCCGGATTCCCTCGACGTGCCGTATGGCCCGTACCGGGCGTCCATCGAGCGTGTCGTGGACGGCGACACGGTTCATGTCCTTCTCTCGCTCGGCCTCGACGAGTACGCGTACCGGACGGTTCGCATCGCCGACATAAACGCCCCCGAAGTCTTCTCCGGACCGAAAGAAGAACGCGAACGCGGAAAAGCCTCACGCGATTTCCTCGCCGCCTTCGCCCCTCCCGGCACACAATGCCGCCTCACCACGAAACGCGACGCCGCGAGCCTCGGCCGATACGTCGCAAATATCGAACTCGCCGATGGCCGCGACATCGCGACCGTTCTCGTCGAAGCGGGACACGCCGTTCGAGTGTGAAAGCGAGTTTCGTAAGGGCATTTCTCACGAAACTCGCTTTACGAGTGGTTTTCGCCGAAAACCACCGGGGGTCGGGAAGGGCGAAATTCACCCCCCGAAGTCGAGGGCGACGGACCCATTCACCCGGACTTCGTATGATCTTCCGGACTCGATATTATTCGTCGGCTTCGATCTCCTCCATCCGCTTTCGGCAAAGCTCGATGTCGCGGGCGATCTCCCTTTCGAAGGAGCGCGCGCTTTCGAGATCCTCTTCGAGCTTGCCGATTCTCGTCCCGACCTCGCCCCGCCGCTCCGAAAGCCTCTCGATGGCCGTCGAAAGCACGGTGGTCTTCGCCGCTTCCCGCGCCTCGTCGCGGGCGGAGAGAAGCTCCCGTATCGCCGAGAGAGAGAACCCCATCGCCTTCATCTTTAGAATGCCCGTGAGCCGTCGTATATCCCCCTCGCCATACAAACGAAAGCCCCCCGGCGTCCGCTCCTCCGGCTCGACGAGGCCGATCTCCTCGTAGTATTTGATCGTGCGCGGACTCACCCCCAATTCCTCCGCCACCGCCCCGATCTGTGCCAATTCCTTCGATGCGTCCATGAAAAACCTTCCACGAATTTTGTTGCAAGCGCGTTACAAATGACCCCGCTTCGGGTATATTCTATACGTTAACGTACAGGTTTGGAATGTGGAGGTACCCCGACGAATTCGGATGGGACGATAAGGAAGAACGTCATATTTGTCGGGCTTATGCTCGGGATGCTCGTCGCGGCTGGTTCGCAGACGATCGTATCTCCGGCGATGCCCGTCATCGTGGCGGAGCTTGGCGGCATCGAATATTACAGTTGGGTTTTGACCGCGGTGATGCTCACTTCGGCGGTCATCGTCCCGATAGTCGGGAAGCTCTCCGATATTTATGGTCGCCGCGAATTCTTCATCGGCGGCCTCATAATATTCATGATCGGCTCCGCGCTCGCGGGGGCGGCGCAAGGTTTTTGGTGGCTTGTGGCGGCGAGGGTCGTTCAAGGAATCGGGATGGGAGCCATCATCCCGCTCTCGCAGGCGATCATCGGCGACATCATCTCTCCTCGGGAGCGCGGGAAATATATGGGGTATATGGGAGCCGTCTTCGGATTGGCTTCCATCGCCGGGCCGCTCGCCGGGGGCTGGATCGCCGAGAGCTTCTCGTGGCGATGGCTTTTCTATGTCAACCTCCCCATCGGCGTCGTCGCGCTCGCCTTCATATTCGCCTTCTTCAAACTCCCGCACACCCGAACCGAGCGGAGCATAGACTATGCGGGGTTCGTCACCCTCGGCGTCTCCCTCACCCTCATACTCCTCGCGACATCGTGGGGCGGCGTTCAATTTCCGTGGCTTTCGTGGCAAATCCTCGGACTTTATGGAATCGGGGCGGTCATGGTCGGATTGTTCGTGTGGAGCGAGAGCCGAGCCGAGGAGCCGGTCATCCCGCTCGAGCTTTGGAAAAGCCCCATCTTCACACTCTCGAATCTCTCGAACCTCTTCGTTTCGATGGGGATGTTCGGTGCGATTTTGTATATCCCGCTTTACGCGCAAGGAGTCCTCGGACTCGGTATCGCCGAGTCCGGCCTCATCCTCATACCGCTCACCGTCTCGATGATCGTGGTGAGCACCATCGTCGGACGGCTCATTACGAGAACCGGAAAATACAAAGCGTTCACCCTCGCCGGAACGGCGGTCATGGGCTTCGGATACTTCCTTCTCTCGCAACTCGGGTACGGCTCGGAGAGGGGCGACCTCATAACCGCGTCCGTCGTCGTGGGACTCGGGCTCGGCGCGGTTTTGCAGACGTACATCCTCATCGTCCAAAACGACACGACGAGGGACATGCTCGGCGTCTCCACCGCCGTCGTTCAGTTTTCGCGCTCGGCGGGCGCGACTTTGGGGACGGCCATATTCGGAGCGATCATCACCGCCGGGATGGCCCGCGAAATACCCGGCTCCTCCGGCTCCTCCGGGGTCGCCTCGCTCCTCGACCCCGAGGCTTTTCAAGGACTCTCGCCCGCCGCGGCGGAAACCCTCAGCCGCGGACTCGCCGACGCCATGCACCCCATCTTCGTCGCCGGAATCCCCATAATCGCCGTCGCCTTCATCCTCACCCTCTTCATCGAAGAACGCCCACTAAAAACAACCGCCTTCGTGGACGAAGAAGAAGACGAAGAAGGATCGGCTCCTTCGGAGTCCGATCCCGAGTCTCGGGAAGAAGAGCGGAGCAAAGTCCTTTTCACGGGCGCGGCTTTGAATAGTCTCGCCATGAGGATCGAGTCCGCCAACGGCGACACCCCGAACCTCACCCACGCCGCCTCCGCACTCGTCCCGGACTCGGCCCTCACGGAGAGGGAGCGGGCGAACCTCGCCGCGAAGAACGTCATCCGCCCGATGGCGGTTCGGATGCTTCTCGTCTCGATCCGGGTGTGATGCCGGGTTCGGTCGAGAAGCATCGCGTCCGCGCATACTTCCGACAAATGCTTTATCCGATACTCATATGATCCGCCGCCGTGTTTCGGTCGAAAGTCTCTTTTCGGAAAACCCGGGAGTGCGAAGGCGCGGGTGTCTCGCCATGCGCCCCCCGGATTTCGTTCTTTCCGGATCCCGACCCCGCGCGGCCTCATGAATTGTCCAAATTCACGGTCGGAAAACGACTCGTCGGTTCGTTCGCGCGATATACGGACTCGGTGAGAAGGTGGGCGCACCGATCCGGGTTCGGTATGACGCGAGTTCCGAACGGACTTCGAGAATGGAATCCGAGAAAGGCGAAAGTTCGTACGCTCGGCGGAGAGGCGTTCGATGGGATAGTCGAGATTCATGCTTCGGGAACACCCCGAAAACGGAGATCACAAACCCGGTGAGAACATCCACATGAGAAAAAGCGCGGCCACCATGACCACCGCCGAAACCACCACAGCCCTCGCCACCGAAACCTCCCGAACCGCCGAAAGCCCGATGGAGAGAAGTACGAGTCCCGCATACGCGGTCGCCACCCACCGAAGCGCCGGAACCGCCGCGAGCGGCACGAAAAATCCCACCGGATAAACCACCGTCCGCCACGTGACGACGAAATCATATCGTCCTCCCCACGTCCCGAGATGGGAGAAAAAGGCGACGGCGAGGGAAGCGGCCACCGGGGCGAAAAGTCCGGCGAGAGCCGCATATATTCCACCGAAAACAAACCACACCACCGCCGAGACGACTCCGGAGAACGCCAAAAAAAGCCCCGGCGCCCGCACGTCCGGGACTTTCGGGAGAACCTCGAAGAAGCGGACGGGGTGCGCCATGAGGCTTCCGATCATGCGGAGGGAACTCGAGAACGGGCGCGACACGTCCCAGTCGCTCGCCCCGCCCCGGATGGTGTCCCGTGTGTATCCGCGCTTCGCCATGGGGTGAGTATATGCGGTTCTCCTTCGTCGAACCGCCGGGAGCCGGGTCGCTTCGCTCCGGGGAGTGGGAGGCGCTCGCTCCGCTTGCTTCGGGAGTGGGGGAAAGCACGAGGCGCGAGGCGTCCGCCTCGAACTCCCCGCTACCTTCGGCGAGGGTTCTTCGGATGGGGGAGTCGAAAGTCTCGGGGAAGATGACATCTTTCACACGGATTCCCGGAAAGAGGGGCGCGGCCGAAAGCGGACTCTCGGTGCCACGGTTCCCGAAACGGGTCGTCTTTTCCGGGAGCGCGGGCAAAATATCCGCATGCGCGGCGAGGGAAATCTTCGTGGAGGAGGCTCCGCCACAAAGACCTCCTTCGAATCCGGCGAGATTTCGTCGGGCGGGGAGACGAAAGCATCGAAGAAAAGCGAGTCGCGCACATCCCGACTCCCCACCCCCGAAGCGAAACGTCTCCCGGCATTTCGACGAAGAAGAACCGCTAAAATGCGAAGGGATCGAGGCGAATTTTTCGGAAAGGGGAGAGGTTTTGCAAATAGAAAATGGCACGTTCTTCATCACGGGCGGCGGTTCCGGCCTCGGAGCGGCGACGGCGAAGACCCTCGCCGAAGCCGGAGCGAACGTCGTCCTCGCCGATGTGAACGAAGAGGCGGGGGAGGGGGCCGCGAAGGGGATCGGCGGTTCCGCCCGCTTCGTCCACACCGACGTCTCCGACGAGGCGAGCGTCGAGGCGGCCCTCGATGCGGCGGTCGAGGCTTTCGGGAAGCTCGACGGCGTTGTGAGTTGCGCGGGGGTCGGGCCGGCGGCGAAGGTCGTCGGGAGGAAAGGTGTCCATGACCTCGGGTTGTTCGCCAAAACCATCGAAACAAACCTCGTCGGGACTTTCAATGTCATCCGGCTCGCCGCCGTGAGGCTCTCGGAGAATGAGCCGGGCGAAGGCGGGGAGCGGGGAGTCATCATAAACACCGCCTCGGTGGCGGCTTTCGACGGCCAGATCGGGCAAGCCGCGTACTCCGCATCCAAAGGCGGCGTCGTCGGGATGACGCTCCCCATCGCCCGCGAACTCGCGTCGAGTGGCATCCGGGTCATGACCATCGCGCCCGGAATCTTCGAGACCCCGATGCTCGCCGCTTTGCCGGAGGACGCGAAGGAGTCTCTCGGAAAACAAGTTCCGTTCCCGAGCCGCCTCGGAAGACCCGACGAATACGCCGCCCTCGCAAAGCACATCATAGAAAACCAAATGCTAAACGGAGAAGTCATCCGCCTCGACGGCTCCATCCGCATGGCCCCGAAATAAGGTCGCTCCCTTCGGTCGGAAGTACCGGGAGTCGGGAGGCGTTCGCTCCGCCTTCGTCTCCGCTCACTTCGGGAGTGGGGAGTCGGGGAAAGACCGGCGGCGAAGCTCCCGCCGCCGATGTATGCTTCGCCCTCGGCGAGAGTCTCCTTCGGGCGGAAGCCCTTCCGAGAAGACGGAGCCACTCGGGAAGCCGCGCGAAGGCATCCGCCGGAAATGCCGGGAGTCGGGATGCGTTCGCGCTTCGCTCACTTCGGGAGTGGGGAAAGTCCGGATGCGCGGCATCCGCCATCGAAGTCACCTCCGTCCACGGCGGGAGTTTCCCGCTCGGAAGGAGAGAGCTTTTCGGAGAAGACGTCGCCCCGCATGAAGCCACGCGAAGGGAGCCGGAGGCTTTGAAAACCGGGAGTGGGGAGTGGGGAAAGATATGGGGCGAAACGCTCGCCATCGAATCGTCCCCGTTCCCGGCGAGAGTTTTCCTCGGTCGAAGAAGGCGAAAGCCCTTCGGAGAAGAGAGACGAAGGACTTTCGCCTTCTCGCCTCCCGACGATTTCGAGAGTCGGTTTCGGGGGCGGAGGTTCCATTCCCCGTCTTTCTCCATCTCCCCGGAGCGAAGCGATCCGGCTCCCGGATTTTATATGATGGCCGCCACCGGAAGGTCGCGCTCCCCGGCCCATTTTTCCCACCACGAAGCCGGATGTTCGGCGAAGATGCGCTCCATTTCTTCTTTGTCGGCTTTTTCGAGGCCGAATTCGGAGAGGAGCTTTTCGAGGAAGTGCGCTTCGAGGGCGGCGACGGCCACCCACCCGTCGGAGGTTCGGTATACGCCGTATCCGGGGAATCCGCCACCGAGAAGCTCTCCGGGGCGTGTGATGCCGTGCCGGAGCGGCGCGGCGAACGCCTCCGCCGCCTCGGATAACGGGACTTCGGTGTATCCGGCTCCGAAACCCCGCTCGCGGGCGAGGAGGAGTCCGAGCGCCGCGCTCGCCGCCCGCTCGGCTCCGGCGAGGTCGGCGAGGAGGGTGCGCGGGAGGTCGGGCGGCGTGAGAAGCCCATAGTCCGCGAGGTATGTGAGGTCATGCCCCGGCTCGTTCTCCCGAGGTGCCGGATACCCGACGATGGCGACGTATGACATGCGCGGATATTTCTCCCGAAGCTCCTCCGGCGAAAGCCCGAGCCGGGCGAGAGACGCGGGGCGATTCGACGTGAGAAGGAGGTCGGCTTCTTCGAGGAGGGAGAAAAGCTCGCTTCGGCCGCCGTCGTCTTTGAGATCGAGGCCGACTATTTTTTGTCCGCTCGCCATCGCTTCGTGCCACGCCGGGGTCGAGGCCGCGAGCGGATCTCCGCCGGGAGGCTCGACTTTCACGACATCGGCCCCGAACTCCCGGAGACGCGCCGCCGCCGCCGGACCCGGGACGTTCACCGCGAGGGTGACGACTTTCATGCCTTCGAGGGGGGCGGTCATTTCCCCTCGAAGTTCGGCGCCCGCTTTTCTTTGAAAGCCGCCATGCCTTCTTCCTTGTCGTCGGTCGAGAAGAGGACGAGGAAGTTCCGGCGTTCGTAGTCGAGGCCCGCGTCGAGCGTGCCGTCGTACGCTTTGAGAACCGCGTCTTTGGCGAGTTGCGCGGCGAGCGGGGCTTTCGAGGCGACGGTCCTCGCGAGTTCCTTCGCTTCTTCGAGGTATGACTCCGCCGGAACGACCTTCGTGACCATTCCCATCTCGAAGGCTTCCTTCGCCTCGACCCGCCTTCCGGTGAGAACCATCTCCATCGCCCGTGCTTTCCCGATGGCGTGGGTGAGGCGTTGTGTGCCGCCCGCGCCGGGGATGATGCCGAGGTCTATTTCCGGCTGCCCGAATTGCGCCGACTCCGAAGCCACGATCATGTCGCACGCGAGCGCGAGTTCGCACCCTCCGCCGAGCGCGAACCCGCTCACCGCCGCGACGACCGGCTTCCGCGTCTTCGCGACCCTCCGCCACGGCGAGGGGCTTTCGCGCTTCACCATGTCCGCCGCCGTCGAGTCGGACATTTGCTTTATGTCGCCGCCCGCCGCGAACACCCGCTCGTTTCCGGTGAGGACGACGCACCGTATTCCATCGTCCGCGTCGAAGCCTTCGAGAGCGTCGGCGAGTTCGTTCATGAGAGCCGAACTGAGCGCGTTCAAAGCCTTCGGGCGATTCAAAGTTATGGTGGCTACCGGGCCGTCCTTTTCGGTGAGTATGTTCGATTCTTCCATCTCCGCCTCCTCTTCCCGTTTACGAACGCCGCCCACTTTACCAGTCCGGCCCCCACGCGGTCGGCTCTCTCGGGGCGAAGTCCGGATCGAAGCAAGCGAGCATTTCACCGAGGCCCGGACTTCCCCCCGGCTCCGCGACTCCCAATGACCTCGGCCATCCACGCGAGAATCCCCTCCGGATTTTGGCCGACTTCTTCCCCGACTCCCGGTAGAATATGGCGGCTGTTTCGCGGCGGGAGACTTTTGAGAGGAAACACTTGAGCGAAGAGAGAAACGGCTTTCCATTCGAGATGTGCGCCTTCGACCTCGACGGGACTTTGATGCGCTTCGATATGACGATCTCCGACGATACGATGAACGCCCTCGAAAGCCTTCGCGCGAACGGCATTCGTGTCGTGCTTGCGACGGGGCGGCGGTATGAGGGGGCGAGGGAGCATGCGATGAGGCTCGGCTTCGGGGAGGACGAGCCGCTCGTTTGCTATGGGGGATCCATGATCCGGAGCATAGGCGGCGAGACTCTTCTCGAAAACTCGATGCCCGTCGAGGGCGCTCTCGAAGTCCTCGAATGGACCGAGAGGCGCGGCCTCCACGCCCGGATCTTCGTGGACGAGAAGATCGTGACGTCGCCCGACACCCCGGCGGCCCTCGCCACGATGGCGAGCTTCATCGAAGACCGCGTCGAGACCGTCGAATCCCCGAGGGCGTGGCTCGCGGAGAGGCGCGAGGATCCCATAAAAGTGACGATCGTGGATTCCCCCGACGATGTCGAGGAATGGCTCGGAGACGCCGAAAAAGAGTTCTCCGAGCGGTATTTCGTGACGCGGAGTTTGCCCCACTATGTCGAGATCGGGGCCGCCGATGGGAAGAAATCCGCCGCCCTCGGATTTCTCTGTGAAAAGTGGGGGATTTCCCCCGCCCGTATCCTCGCTTTCGGCGACGGAGAGAACGACATTGACATGCTCCGCTTCGCCGGACGCGGCGTCGCCGTCGGGGGGATGACCGAGGCCGTGAGGGAAGCCGCCGATGAGATGACGGAGTCCGTCAATGAAGAAGGCGTCGCCCGGTACATCGAAGGGATGCTCGACGGGGTCTCCGGAGCCGCTTCGTAATATGCCCGAACTTCCCGAAACGGCGACGATTTCACACGACGTGATGGCTCTCGCGGGCGGGAAGCGCGTTCTCCGCGCCGCGGTTTTCCGCCGGGACGTGACGAACGTCGAGCCGGAGGATTTCCCGAAAAAGCTCGTCGGAAAAACGCTCGAAGGCACGGGGCGGCGCGGAAAAATAATCGTCCTCGACTTCGGGAGCATCGTCGGCCTCATCCACCTCGTCATTTCGGGGCGCGTCCTCCGGCTCCCCGAATGGACGGAGCCGGATCACAAAAACACCGCGATCCTCGAGTTCGAGGGCGGCCCGGTTCTTTCTTTCGCGAAACTTTGGCTCGGGTATTTCCAGCTTCACGCGCCGGATGAAGTGGACGAGCATCCCCTCATCCGGCGCCTCGGCCCCGACCCGTTCTCCGACGATTTCACGGTCGAATACCTCCGAGAAGTGTTCACGCGGAAGGCGAGCATGAAAGGGCTTCTCCTCGATCAATCCGTCGTCTCGGGCCTCGGGAATATTTATGTGGACGAGGTTCTTTTCGCCGCCGGAGTCCATCCGACGCGGAAGGCGAACACGCTCGACGGGCGGGAGATCGAAGCCGTCCACGCCGCCACACGCGAAATCCTCGCGCTCGCCATCGAGCTTCGCGGCACGACGTTCGACTCGTACCACGACGCTTTCGGCGAGAGTGGGGGGTATCAAAACAAACTCCGGGTCTTCGCCCGGACGGGAGAGCCGTGCCCGGTGTGTGGGACGGAGATAACGAAGACGCGGGTCGCGGGTCGTGGGACGCACGTGTGTCCGAATTGCCAGCCGATTCGAGTTTGAAACTCGCCGGGAAAACGGTCGTGATTCTCGGGGGTGGCTCGGGCATCGGTTTCGCGTGCGCGGGGGCGGCGAGCCGTGCGGGAGCTTCGGTCGCCATCGCCGGACGTTCCCTCGAAAAGCTCGAGGCGGCGCGGGCGGGGATCGGCGCGGACGTGAGAACTTTCCCGGTGGACGCGTCGGACGAAAAGTCGGTGCGGGATTTTTTCGAGGGAGTGGGTCGCCTCGACCACCTCATCGTCACCGCCGCCGAAACGAAAGCGGCGAATGTGAGTGGAATGGATGCCGAAACGCTCCGTCCGACGCTCGACGCTCGGGTGTGGGGAGGGTATTTCGCGGCGAGGCACGCGGCTCCCCGGATGGGTGAAGGAGCTTCGATCACTTTCTTCTCGGGGCTTTCGGCTCGCCGTCCGTATCCCGGCTCGTCGGTGATTTCGGCTTCGTGCGGTGCGATCGAGGCTTTGTCGCGCTCCCTCGCGCTCGAACTCGCCCCGATCCGGGTGAACACCATCCGGTCGGGCATCGTCGAAACCCCGCTCCTCGATGGATTTTACGGCGAAGACCGGGATGAATTCCTCCGGAGCCTCGCCGAACGCCTCCCGGTCGGAAGGATCGGAAGCCCGGATGACATCGCCGGCGCGGTAATGTTCCTCATGGGAAACGGCTTCGTGAGCGGGAGCGTCCTTCAAATAGACGGAGGCGGTTCGCTCGTTTGACATTCTCTTCGTAGTCAACCGGAAGGGGGAGGGATGCGTTTTCTGTCTCGTTTGTTGCGAATTCGGGGCGACGCTCGCGCAGTTCGCCGGGGGCGGATGCCTCAAAGAGTGGCTCGAATGACGGCGTACAAAGGCGTGAGAAAGCTCCTCCGCTGAAAATCGGCGCGGCCCGGTTTGTCGTCTCGGCGAATCGCGTTAAAATCCGGGACGGTGTGATCGAAACGGGCGGGTTTCGATCACACCTTTTCTATGTCTTTATCATCCCCACCGATTCCGTACGTCTTCGGCGAAGTCCTCGTATTTTCGGATGGGGAGTATCTCGGAGATTTCGAGGTTGTGGGCCATCGGAAGTCCGGCCATGAGTATTTGGTCGAGTTCGTCGTGGGACTCGACGTCGAGGATGGCGATGACGCGCCTTTGCCCGGTAGACTTTGTACGCGGCGGCGAGCTTTCCGGCCTCCATCGCCCCGAGGGCGGCCTTCGTCTCGTCCTCCCATGCGTCCCAAAGTTCGTCGAAGGTCATGTCCTTCGTATTGACCCGGATATCCACGTAAACGAGCATTTCTTTCCCTCCTTTTCGATTTCCCTTCGATGATTTATACGCGCCGCGGGGCTTTCGGGCAAGTCGCTTCGCCTTCGGCTCCGCTCCGGTTATTAGTTCTTGGTTTTTGCCAATAACCAAGAACTAACAACCGGGAGCGAAGCGACCAAATCCGAAGGCCGGACTTCGCTCGGATATACTTTCCCGGATCATGGGCTTTCTCTCACGACGACTCCGGCGACTCGACGCGGCCACGGACGGCTTCCTCTCGCGCCGCCCGAAATTCGCCTCCGGCCTCGCCCGGTATGGGTTTTTGCTCCTCGCCGCGGTGGCGGCGCTTTTCATCGCGGTCGGGGCGGCGGCTCCGGTCGGGCGCGATCAGCAAATCGTGTATGCGACCGATGCCGGGGAAATCGCCTCGATCCAGCCAGAAACGGGCGAGTCTTTGCCGATTCATGGCTCGAACGACGAGGGTTTCGCCGCCGCGCCGCTTTTGAACGGCGGCTCACGGAACCTCTCGTATACGGTTTTGAGGGAGGGCGGCGAGACGCTTCGGGGGGATCTTTATGGTGCCGACCTCGCTCGCGGGACGCGGGCCATGATCGAGGCCGCCCGCCCGAACGAGGTTTTCATCCACGGTGGATACTCGAACGACCGTTCGTGGCTCATGGCGAACCGGTATTCGGGGAACGCCGCCCCGAACGCGGTCGTCCTCACAGCGAGCGGGGCGACGATGGAACCCGTCGAAGCCGCATCCTCCGACTCCCCGGCCATCCTCGCTCCGACGTGGACGGGGCCGAATTCCATTTATGCGTGGCGAAAAGGCGACGGCGGTGCTTTGTCCCTCGCCGCGTACAATTTCTTCGAGGAGCGCCGCGCCGTCGTATACGAAACCGAGGAGCGTGTCGGACTCCCTTCGTATTATTCCGACTCGAACACCATCGTCTTCGCCGAGCGACCGAAGAGGGGGAGCGATCTCGGAGACTCGCGCCTCACCGCCATCGCGGGGACGGCGGAGGTCGAGGTTTCGGGGGCGGAGGGACTCGGCGTGTACGATCCGTCCATCCCCGTCCCGGAACTCGACTATGCGATGGCGGCGATGTGGACGGACGGAGACGAGACGGGGGTCGGCCTTTTCGACCCGGAAAGCTGGCATTTCGAGAAGACCGACGTTCTCGTCGAAGACGGCAGCCGCCACCCGCAAATCAGCTATGACGGAACGTATGTGGCGACGGCGAACGCCGAAGGCGCGGCTCTCACCGTGCGGCGGATGGACGACGGGAGCGTGGTTCGGCGCATAGGGAATCTCCAGCCGCCGGAGGCCGCTCTCGAAAAGATGGAGCGTGCCGGGCTTCGAGTTCCGAAAGAGGCCGAGGAATCACTCGCGCCGCCGAACTTCTCGTGGAGAAGCGTTGCAGACTCGTAGCCCGGAGATAAAGAAAGGTTCGGGGGAGCCGAATCCGAAGCGTCGCCTCCGGTTCGGGGCGAGGGAGTTCGTCATCGCGCTCGCGCTCTTTTATGGCGTGTTCATTTCGTTCGTCGCGGTTTACAAGCACGAGATATATGCCTCGTCGCGCTTCGACCTCGGGAACATGGATCAAGCGGTGTGGAACTCCTCGGAAGGGCGCATCCTCGAAGCCACCGACGAGCGCGGCGAACTCACGAGCCGCCTGAGAAACCACGCGGACTTTCTCCTTCTCGCATACGTGCCTTTTTACTGGGTGGCAGCGAGTCCACATTGGCTCCTCGTAAGTCAGGCGGTGGTCGTGGGTCTCGGGGCGATACCGCTCTTTTGGCTCGCCCGGCGCTTCCTGAAACGCGAGTGGCCCGCCGCGCTCATCGCGGTCGCGTATCTTTTCAATCCGGGTTTGCAAGCCGCGAACCTCTTCGACTACCACGCGCAAATGCTCGCCGGAACCTTTCTCCTCTTCGCGTTCCATTATCTCCTCGAAAGGCGATTATGGCCGTTCGTAATCTTCGCCATCCTCGCCTCGCTCACGAAGGAGGGCATCGTCCTCATCGTGGCGATGATGGGGCTTTATTCGCTCTTCATCGAGCGGAGGCCGAGGTGGGGGGTTCCGGTCTTCCTCGCGGGGGTCGGGTATTTCCTCCTCACGATGCTCGTCATTATTCCGGCTTTCAATGTCGGGGCGGCGAGCGGGCTTGTGGAGGAAAGGTATGCGGCGTTCGGAGGCTCCATCGGGGGTGTGATCCGGACGGCCATAACCGATCCGTTCTTCGTCGCGGCGTACATGCTCGCGGACGGGAAGTGGACGTACTTCTTCCAGATTTTCGGGATGACGGGGATGCTCGGGATATTCGCTCCGCACCTCGCGGTCATCCCCGCCTCGGAGGTCGCGATAAACCTTCTCTCCGACCGCCCGCAAATGACGAACACTTACTATCATTATTCGGCTCCGATCCTCCCGTTCTCATACGTCGCGGCGGCCGCCGGAATCGCGACCCTCATACGCATTTTGACCTTTCCCCGCGTCCGCCGTGTCCTCGGACGCTTCTCTCCGGGGGCGTATGCGAGGAGCAAAATCCCGATCTTGCTCGCATTCGGCATTCTTCTCTTCGGGATCGAGATGGATTTCGAGCGGGGGCCGCTCCCGGTCTTCCATTCGCCGTCGAATTTCCGGTCGGTCATAGATCCCGCCCCGACCGAACGCGTCGAAGCCCTCGACGAGGCGGTCTCGCTCATCCCGGAGGAGGCGAGGGTTTCGGCGACGAACAACATCGGGCCGCATCTCGCGCACCGCCGACACCTTTATCTTTTCCCGACCGTGAGCGACGCCGAGTACGTCATCCTCGACGAGACGGCACCCGGCTACGACACGCAAATAGAGCCGATACTAAATTTGCAGTCCACGCAGGAAATAAGGCGGAGCGGGGAATATGAGGAGATCTTCGCCGAAGAAGGCGTGGTCGTGTTCCGAAAAACGGATAGTGGCGAATAATAGAGAGCCGAATCAAACCGAAAGCTCCGGTTTCCGGGAGTCGGGGAAACGAGGAATCGAAGAAAGGCCGCGTTTCGCGGTTCTCTTTGATTCGCGCCGCCGGACGTATGCGGGAGGCGGCTGGCCGGATTCTCGCGCCTTCGCGCCCGACGGACTCCCGCTGAATTCGGAAAGGAGCTTCGGTGGCGGATACTTCGATTCCTCGTTTTCCCCGACTCCCGGTTTTTATCCTTCGGGGGCTTCGGGGGTTTGGTCGCCTTGCCCGGGCTGGGGGACGGGGCTGAGGACTTCGGGGTTCGAGTTGGCGAGTTCTTGGGCGGCTTCGTAGTCCTCCTCGGCGGCGGCGTATCCCTCCCCGACTTCGGTGAGGAGGTCGAGTGCGGCGTCGCGCTCGTCTTCGAGGGAGGGGTCTCCTTCGAGGATCTCATAGAATTCTATTTCCGTGGCCTCGGCCTCGAG
>Ga0136627_1000100_pt1 | contig 25158 bp, 21 predicted proteins | sample AntDrymUQ4892206_2_FD_104652 | JGI IMG/M metagenome (GOLD analysis project Ga0136627, IMG submission 104652) | Polar desert sand microbial communities from Dry Valleys, Antarctica - metaG UQ489 (22.06) | ecosystem: Environmental > Terrestrial > Soil > Desert | place: Antarctica: Dry Valley... | reverse complement strand
TGAAGAACGAGGGGGATAAAATTCGAGGGGATTCTTCGGGTTCTTTGAAGAAGAGGATGTCGCGCATCCCCGCCCCCCTCGCTTTCGTCCTCGTTGTCGCCGCCGTGTATTTCATTGTTTTCGCGGCTTTCACGATGAATCGCCACGAGGTTTATTCCTCGGCCCGGTTCGACCTCGGGAACATGGATCAAGCCGTGTGGAACACCTCCGAAGGGCGCGTCCTCGAGAACACGAGCATCGAGGGCGAAAACCGGAGCCGCCTCGCAAACCACGCCGACTTCCTCCTCATAGCTTTCGCTCCGCTTTATTGGATCTCCGCCAGCCCGCACTGGCTCCTCGCGATTCAAGCCGCCGTCGTCGGACTCGGCGCCCTGCCGCTTTTCTGGCTCGCGAGACGCTTCCTGAAACGCGAATGGCCCGCCGCGCTCATCGCCGGAGCGTACCTTTTCAATCCCGGCCTCCAATCCGCGAACACCTTCGACTTCCACTCCCAAACCCTCGCCGGAACCTTCCTCCTTTTCACATTCCATTATCTTCTCGAAAGGCGATTATGGCCGTTCGTTTTCTTCGCGGTCCTCGCCTCGTTTTGCAAAGAGGAGATTTCGCTTCTCGTCGCGATGATGGGGCTTTATATGCTCTTCGTCGAGAGGCGGGCGAGGTGGGGGATACCGGTTTTCGCGGCGGGGGTCGCGTATTTCCTCTTCGTGATGTTCGCTGTGATCCCCGCCTTCAACGAGGGTGGCGCGAGCGAGCTTGTCGCCGAGCGGTACGGCCCCGTCGGAGGCTCCATCGGCGGCGTGTTCATGACCTTCCTCACCGATCCGGTCGCGGTTCTCGGGCATGTTTTCACGACGGATAAGCTCCTTTATCTCACGCACCTCGTCGGGCTTGGCGGGATGCTCGGGCTTCTCTCTCCGGCCATACTCCTCATTCCGCTGCCGGAGATCGCGATAAACCTTCTCGCCGACCGGGATCAAATGACGAACATAAACTATCATTACTCGGCGCCGATCATCCCCTTCATGTACGTCGGATGCGCCGCCGGACTCGCCGCCGTCGCCCGCTTCCTCTCGAAGCGAAACGTCTCGGACGAACTCCTCCGCCTCGCGCCGCTCATGTTTTGTGGATGGGTTCTTTTCATGAACGCATACATGGCTTTCGGGTATGGGCCGCTCCCGTTCGCGGAGTTCCACCGGAACAATCCGGTCGCCATGCAATCTTTGCCGCCCGAGCGCGTCGAGAACATAGACGAGGCGGTTTCGCTCGTCCCCGACGACGCGAAGGTTTCGGCGAGCAATTGGATCGGGGCGCACCTCGCCCACCGGACGCACCTTTACCTCTTCCCGACCATAGGCGACGCGGATTATGTCGTCGTGGATCTCGCCCGCGCCAGCCATTTCACCGACGTGGATCGCGAGAAGGCGCAGCGAGTTTTGCAAAACGACCTCATAGAAAACCCCGACTACGAACCCGTATTCTCCGAGTCGAACGTCGCCGTGTTCCGCCGGGTCTCCGGATAGCTTTCAGCCGGCGGGGAGCGTAAGGCTGAACATGGCCCCGCCGTCCTTCGCGTTCATGACTGCGAGGTCGCCGTTTTGCGCGCGGGCGATGGGGAGGCCGAGGCCCGTTCCGCCGCGTCCGCGCTTCGTGGCGTCGGCGAGGTAATAACGCTCGAAGAGCCGGGGAAGGTCTTCGGCGGGTATGCCGGGGCCGGTGTCCTCCACGACGGCTTCGACGGAACCGTCGTCGCGCCGACGGGCGGCCACCGTGACCATGCCCGACGCGGGCGTGTGGTCGAAGGCGTTGTTGAGGAGGACGGCCAGAATTTGTCCGGTGCGCTCCGGGTCTCCGCGCGCGGGAAGCTCATCGGGAACCTGGATGTCGAGCCGCACGCGCGCGGAGTTCGCCCGCGTTTCGAATCTGTCGGCGGCGTCGGATGTCACGGCGGTGAGGTCGAAGCCCTCCTCCTCCACCGGGAGTTTCCCGGCGTCGAAGCGGGCGGCGAGGAGGAGGGAGGAGAACATGGAGTTCATCCGGTCGGCCTCGGCGAGGAGGTCGTCCATGAGTTCTTTGTCTTCGGGGTCTTCGAGGCCGCGCTGGAGAACCTCGGCGTTTGCCCGGATCAGGGTGAGCGGGGTCTTTAGCTCGTGGGAGGCTTCGGCGACGAAGACGCGCTGCCCGTGGAAGGCTTCCCGCGCCGGGCGCATCGCCCGCCCGGACATGTACGCCCCGAAGACCATCGCCAGACCCAGCCCGCCGATGCCCAAAATCAAAAGCATGAGGGCGAATTCGTCCACCGTCTCGCGCACGCTTCGCAAGGTTCCGGCGTACTGAATCACCCCGACCACCTCGCCCAATTCTTCCACAGGCATGCTCGCGACCCGGACTTCACCGGCCCGGATCGTCCCGAAGACCGTTTCCTCTTTCCGCAAAGCCTCCCGAGCCAGTTCCGAAGAAGGCAGCCCGAGGGGCGCGGCGAGGGGGTTTTCGCCGACGACCTCTCCGTCGGGCGCGAGTGAGATCCAGCCAAACTCCGAAGAGCCGGCGGCGAGGCTCTCCCGGCTCTCGCCGTTCAAAAGGTTGTCCGCCTGTATCCTCGCCTCCTCGGCGAGCCGCTCGTCTTTTTGGTTGATGAGTTCTTCGTGGAGGGCGAACACGGCGACGACGCCCAGAATGAGGACCATGAGCGCGAAGCTGCCCGCGTAGGCGAGGGTGAGACGCACGCGGATGCGGGCCGGGTTTATCATCGGGGATCGAAGGTGTACCCCACGCCGCGCACCGTGCGTATCCGGGAAGTCTCTCCCTTCCGGTCGAGCTTCTTTCGCAGATAGGAAATATAGAGATCCACGACGTTGTCGTAGAGTTCCCTCGAACTCCCCCACACGGTACCGAGGAGCACCGAGCGGCTGAAAACCTGTCCGGGACGCCGGATGAGGGCGGCGAGGAGGGCGAACTCGCGGGCGCTCAGTTCCACCCGCTCTCCGTCGCGCCAGACGGCGTGGCGCGACGGGTCGAGCGTCACGTCCCCGGCGGCGAGGGTTTCGTCCGTCTTTCTCTTCTCGGTCTGCCATCGCGAGAGAACCCGGATGCGGGCGAGGAGTTCGGGGAAGGCGAAGGGTTTGGGGAGATAGTCGTCCGCGCCCGCGTCGAGGCCCTCCACCCGGTCTTCGATCTGGGTGCGCGCCGTGAGCATCAAAACCGGCACGTCCACCTCGGCGGCGCGGAGCCTTTTGACGACCTCGATCCCGTCGAGGTCGGGGAGCATCCAGTCCACGACCAAAAGGTCGAAGGGTTCCGCCAGGGAAAGCTTCATCGCCGAGCGACCATCGGAGGCCGTCTCGGCGGCATATCCTTCCTCGTGGAGTACGCGGGAGATCAAACGCGCGAGGCGCGCCTCGTCCTCCACGACAAGTATCCGCATCATCGCCTCTCCATGCGCCGATTCTACCCGTCTATTTCGTCGCCGGTCGCCGTTTCTGTGAGAACTCACATGAACCCCAAAGACCGTTCACATCTTCGGGACGGAGAATCTCAGTCGAAAAGGAAAAACGAAGCAAAGGAGGACGGCATGGCGTTTCTCGACAGGATAGTGATGGCTACCGATTCATCGGCGGAGGCCGCGTTCGCGGAGCGAGTGGCGACGAGTTTGTCGGTCGTCTCGGGGTCCGAACTTCACCTCCTCACGGTCGGCGACAGCGAGACGGATGCGGAGAAGACGCTCTCCGAGGCGCGTCGGGGCGTCGAGGAAGTCGGAGGAAGAGTCGCGGTCGCGCACTCCGTGAGCGGTCGGGCGGACGACCGGATATCGGCGGTCGCGGAGGATCTCCACGCAAGCCTTATCGTCGTCGGGAATCGCGGACTCGGGGCTTTGAAGAGGACGGTGATGGGAAGCGTCTCGGAGTCGGTAGTCCGCCACGCCCATTGCTCGGTTTTGGTGGTCCGCGATGGGCGGGGGACGGCTCCACTTCCCGAGAAGATCTTGGCCGCCGTGGACGGCTCCGAGGAATCGAAGGCGGCGGCGAACATGGCCGCGGAAGTGGCGGGGGCGGTCGGGGCCGAGCTTCACCTCGTCTACGCGACGCCGATTATCCCGTCGGTGACGTATCCCGGGACGGTGATCACCAAAGGAGCGGAGACGACCTTCGAACACCTCCGGGACAAGGCGCAAGCCGTGCTCGCCGTGGAGGAGGAACGTCTCGGAAACGGAGCCGTGAGCGAAACGCACCTCCTCACGGGAGGACAGCCGGACGACGCGATCCTCGACGCCGCGGAAGACATCGGCGCCGGGCTTCTCGTGGTGGGCAGCCGCGGGTTCGGCGGGGTGCGTCGGACGCTGTTGGGGAGCGTCTCGGACTCGGTGGTGCGCCGCGCCCACTGCTCCGTCATGGTCGCGCGCGGATAGGAAAGGCGGATAGGAAAGGCGGATAGGAAAGGCGGATAGGAAAGGCGGATCGGAGAGCGAAGGAGGACAAAGAAAATGGGGTTCGTCTTCTCGGTAGTGATCGGATTCGTCGCCGGAGTTTTGGCGAAGTGGATCGTGTCCGGCTGGGGGCCGGGCGGCTTTTTCGTAACGCTCCTTCTCGGGGTGGCGGGAGCCGCTCTCGGAGGGTTCGTCGCCGGACTTCTGGCCGAAAGCGGGGCGACGGGGTTCAACGTGGGTTCCGTCGTGGTGGCCGCGTTCGAGGCGATCTCGATGCTCTTTGTTTACAACCTGGTTTCCGCTTCGGAGCCGTGATCCATCCCACCCGCGAAGGAAGGAGAGAAATGCCGAACGACATCGTGGCGAAGCCTCCGGAGACGCTCCGTGAACGCGAGATGAACGGGAATGATAGCGGGCGGCCCGGCGACCGGCGGCAAAGACGTCGCCATCCCGGCGACTTTCGCGGGAGGGGTCGAGGACGCTTGATCGGGAAGAGTGTGTCCGGGCCGGGATGGTTCTGGCTGGTCGTGGACGGCGAAGTCGGGGCGATGGAGGTTTTGACCATCGGCCTCGCCGCGGGCGAGGAAGCGCTTCCGGTCTTCAGTTTCGAGGACGAGGCCGCGATGTTTCTCGGACTCGGCGGGTTCGACGGCGACTGGCGCGTCCGGGTGACGACGGCGGGGGAACTCATCTCGGTGCTTTTCGGCCCGTGCGCGGGCGTGCGCCGGGTCGTACTCGACCCGCTTCCGGCTCCATACGCCGCCTTGAACGGACTCGTGAGCGTGGAGCGGAAAGCCTTCATGGAGTTCATCGAAGCGTCGCCGCGACCGGGCATGGAGTCCGACCGGAAGCCCATCCGGCGATTCGGCGCGGGCGTGGAAGCGGCGACGCGCGCCGGGAGGTGATGGCGTGTGGAGCGATTTATTCGAAGGTGGCGAGACTTGGCGACGCTCTTCGTCGGAGTGTGCATGGCCGCCTCGCCGTGGTTCTCCGGCGCTTCGACGAACGAGGCGAGCTTCGCAAACGCATGGCTCGCCGGACTCTTCGCGATCATGGCGGCTTCGTGGGCATTGTTCGAAGGGGAGTCCCGCTCCGGCACGACGGTGAGGCTCGGGATCGGGGTCTGGCTGCTCGCCTCGCCGTTCGTCCTCGGCTTCACGGAGTCCGGTATGGCGTGGCACGCTTGGCTGTCCGGCGCGATGATGGTCGCGCTGGCCGACACCCCGAGCCTCGCCTTCGACTTGCAAAGCCGACTGCGGGCGAGGAGGCTGAGCCGTCAAATCCATGCGGTTTCCCCGCAGGAGATCGTCGAGTATGTCGCCCCGGAAGAACATTCACCGAACCCCGAACGGCTCAGTCGGCAAATCGTCGAGCGCGCGTGCCGGATCCACCACACGTTGCAAAGCCGACCGTCGGATGCGGAGGTCGAGATGTGCGGCCTGGGCTACCGGGTATGCGCGGATGACATGATCACACTCGTCCGTCTCATTGACAAAGAACTCCCCGAGGCGGGCCTCATTCGACGTCTGCGACTCGTGTTCGCGCGGGCCGGAGCCGCGCGTTCGCTCTCTCGCGTCCGCGGGATGCTGCCCCGGAAGCCGCGTCGCTCCAGCCCGCGCGGTGAAGGAATCGCTTAAAATGTACTCGGGCGGCGCGTGAGGAAGCAGTGAACTGAAAGAGCGATCCGAAAGGAATCGAAAGATGAACGGTTTCCCGGAGAAGATATTGCTTGCGACCGATGGGCTTGTGAGCACGGGCGCGGCCGCTCGTGCGGCTGTGGATCTCGCCGAGAAGGGCGGGGCCGAACTGCACATGGTTCACGTATGGACTATGGTGCCGTCCCCCCACGCCAGCGGCTTCATAAGGAGCGGACTCGAACAGATCGGCCGTGACACGCTCGATGAGCAGGCGCGGTGGATAGAGGAGGCGGGAGGCTCCGTCGCCGGGACGAGCCTCATCGAAGGTCGCTCGGTCGAGGGGATCATCGCCCACGCGGAGGAGATTGGGGCGGGACTCGTCGTCGCGGGCAGCCGGGGGATGGGGCGACTCGGGCGCATGGTGATCGGCAGCGTCTCCTCGGGACTCGCCCACCGCTCTCGTTGCCCGGTCTTGATCGTGCCGGAAGGCGAGGAGGTGTGGCCGCCGGATCGCGTGCTCGTCGGCTACGGCTCCTTCGAGGACACACGGCGCGCGGGACTCCTCGGGGCGAGCCTCGCGCGGGCCATCGGCGCCGAGGTCGAACTCGTCGGGGTCGCGGGCGCCGACGCGGAGGAAAAGCTCCGCGACGCCGGACGGGATCTCGAGTCCCGCGCGGATGAGATCGAGGACGCCGTGGGAACAAGGCCGCGGGTGCGCCCGTCCGTCGGCGAAGTGGGGGACGCTGTCCTCGGCCTCGAAGAAGAGAAGCCGACGCTCCTTAGTTTCGGCTCGAAGGTTTTGGGGGGAGCGGGGCGTGTGATCGTCGGGGAGGCTCTCGACCGGGTTCTCAGCAAATCGCGGGGGCCGATCCTGATCACCCCGGAACTCCACCCGGCCTCGAAAGCCCGAGTCCTCGAACGCGAGGAGACCGGAGTTCATGAAGGGCCGGCGATCCTCGTTGCCACCGACGGCTCGGAGGTTTCCCTTCGCGCCGGCGAGTACGCCGCGCGGCTGGCTGGCGGCCTCGGGGCGAAGCTCTTCGTCCTCCACGTCATCGGCGAGCGCATGCCTCTCCACGGGGGCGTCCACTACGGAGAGTTCGTCGAGAGGCTCTCGGAGGAAGGCCGGGAGGCCACCGGGAAGGTGCGGGCCATGGCGGAGAAGGTCGGCGCGGAGTGCGAGGAGATGATCGTCCTCGGCAGGCCGGACCGGGCGATCCTCGCCGTGGCCGATGAGGTGGACGCCGACCCCGTAATCCTCGGAGCCGAAGGCAAGTCGAGGATGGAACACGCCCTCATCGGGAGTGTCTCCGAGGAGGTGCTTCGCCGCGCGAACAGAACCGTCCTCATCGTCGGCGGACACCCCGAGAAGTGACGGACTCGATCCCCGCCTCCCGCATTTTCTAGCCGAAGAGAACTTTCCCGCCCCCATGCCTCGAATGGCCGCGGACGCCCTTCGAGATATTCGGCGAGGGCGTCGAGTCCCCCGTCAGCCGGAGACTTCCGCGAGCGCGCGCTCGATCTCCGCCTCCGAATGCTCGATGTCGGGAAGCTCCCCGGCGAGATACTTCTCGTACGCGGCGAGGTCGAAATGCCCATGCCCGCACATGTTGAAAAGTATGGTCTTCTTCTCGCCCGCCTCCCTCGCCTCCACCGCGAGGTCTTTGACGGCCTTTATGGCGTGTGTGACTTCGGGGGCCGGAATGATCCCCTCGACTTTGGCGAACTCGAGTCCGGCCTCGAAAGTGGAGTTTTGTGGATACGCCCGCGCCTCGACGTGTCCTTCATGCACGAGCGCCGAGAGGATGGGCGAGTCGCCGTGGTACCGAAGCCCTCCTGCGTGGATGCCGGGCGGGACGAACGAATGCCCGAGGGTGTACATTTTCATGAGCGGCGTCGTCCCGGCGGTGTCCCCGAAATCATAGACGAACTTCCCTTTCGTCAAAGTCGGACACGAAGTCGGCTCGGCGGCGATGAACCGGGTGTCCCGGTTCTTCTTCATCTTCTCGCCGAGGAACGGGAACGCGATGCCGCCGAAGTTCGAGCCTCCGCCCGCGCACCCGACGACGACGTCCGGGTATTCCCCGGCCATCTCCATTTGTTCGACGGCTTCCTGCCCGATGACGGTTTGGTGGAGGAGGACGTGGTTGAGAACCGAGCCGAGAGAATATTTCGCGTCGTCGTGTTTCACCGCGTCCTCGACCGCCTCGCTTATGGCGATGCCGAGTGAGCCGGGCGAGTCGGGATCTTTTTCGAGGACGTTTAGTCCGGCATCGGTGAGGTTCGTCGGGCTGGCGTGAACGTCCGCGCCGTATGTTTGCATCATGACTCGGCGGTATGGTTTTTGATCGTATGAAACCCTCACCATATACACCGTGCATTCGAGGCCCATGACGCCGCACGCGAAGGCGAGCGACGACCCCCATTGCCCCGCCCCCGTCTCGGTGGTGAGGCGGCGAACTTCCTCTTCGCGGTTGTAGAAAGCCTGCGGGACGGCGGTGTTCGGTTTGTGGCTCCCGGACGGGGAGACGCCCTCGTACTTGTAGAAAATATGCGCCGGGGTGTCGAGCAGCTTTTCGAGCCTTCTCGCCCGGAAGAGTGGGGTCGGTCGCCAAAGGGAGTAGATTTCTCGGACTTCCTCGGGGATGGGGATGGACTTCTCCGCCGAGACTTCTTGTTCGATGATGTTCGTTGGGAAGATCGGGGCGAGGGCGTCCGGCTCGACGGGTTCCCTCGTCGCCGGGTTCAAAGGCGGATCGAGTCCGAATGGAAGATCTGGGACGAGGTTGTACCAGCTCTCGGGCATCGCCTTTTCATCGAGAAGGAACTTCGTCGTCTCCATGGGCGAACCTCCGGTTCGAGCTTGTCAGCATTTCAGCCTGTCAGCTTAGCGGGTTCGCGTGTTCCGGGCGACTCCCCGGTGCGTCATTCCAAAGTCCGTGCCTGCGCCGGATGCGCCACGAGAAAAATGAAGAGCATCGCCGCGAGCGCCGCGCTTCCATAAAGAAAAGTCCTTCTCGATGTCCGTTCGGTTCGTCCCATTTCCCCCCTCGCTCGTTAAAAAGAAAAACGGGGCGTGGAAGCTCCGCGCCCCGAATGACCATCGTTCTTTTCGACCTTATGGACGCGAGCCGCCGGGCCCTCCGTTTCCGGGGCGGCCGCCACGGCGACGGCGGGCGAACGGCCCCCATATGGCGTATGTGCGGCCGGGGTTCGAGGCGGCGGAGCCTCCTTGCTGGTTCACGAAGAGGGTGTTTCCGCCGGGGGAGAAGCACGCCCCGGCGAACTCGGAGCCGTCGGTGATGGACATGGCGAAGTCGTATATCTCGCCTTGCTGCGTGACGCCCCTTATATATTGCGGGTCGCCGCCGTCCTCGCAGATGAAGATGTCCCCCGTCCTCGGCGCGACGACGATGTTGTCCGGGCTTTCGAGTTCGTCCTGTCCGGGCGACTCGTATATGAGCGTGAGGGTTTGCCTTCTCGGGTCGAACTCCCATATCTGCCCGGCGTCCGCGTCGCCCCCCGACGTGCAGTCGAAGTATATTTTCCCGTTCCCCGTCCACGCCCCTTCTTCGCGGTCGAAGAGGGCGGCTCCTTTGGCGGCGGCCTGGAAACGGATGGTGTCGGTCGGCGGGTCGGGGTCGTCAATGCCCACCCACTCGACCTCGAACGGCTCCCCGACCGGGAAGCCTTTGTCGGTGTTCCGGTTCGGCTCGCCCGTTATGACGAGGGCTTGAAGGCGGCCCGTGCTTTCGGCGAGTTGTCCGGGGCCGTTTATGTTTCCGTCCGGGATGTACCGATAAAAGCACGAGTTTCCGCTTTGATCCTCGGTCTCGTACAAAATCCCGTCCATCCACGCGACGGCTTCATGGACGAAGCGTCCGGCGGCTTTGATCGGGACGGCCCGAACCGGGCCTTCGGCTCCCGCGTCCATCTCGAAGTTGTATCCGTGCGGCTCGGCCCCGTCCTGGAAAACCTCCTCGCACGCGATCCACGAATTCCACGGCATCACACCCCCCGCGCAATTCGTCGAGGTTCCGCCCAAAATGGCATAATCCTCGACGACTTCCCGGTTCCCCCCGACGACGAGCTTCGTGTTCCCGGCGTTGAATTGCGGCAATTCGTCGTACCGGAACTCCGGCGGCACGACGACATCCGTCTCGTTTTGCCTTCCGGTGCTTCTCCGGTTCTCGTGGTTTCTTATGAGGATGGTCGTGCCTCGCGGCCCGCGGTACGTTCCCATCGCGTCGAAGTATGTGGGCGTGGGGTTTCCGTCGGACATCGGCTCCCCGGCGCGGGAAATTATTTCATACCGGAAGCCCCTCGGGAGGGCGATGTCTCCCATGTCTTCGAGTTCCCCGTATCCGTCGGTTCGCTCCATCGGCTGGCCGAAAGCGGAGCGGGCGCCGAGCGCGTGGAGCGGCCCCTGCCCGGCCATCGCGCTCCCGACGAGGAACGCCGCGCTCGCGCCCCCCAAGCCCAGGAAATCCCTGCGGCTAAATTTTTGCGGCGCACGCCGCGGCTGACCTTGCGTACTCAAGATTGCCCCCCGATCGTCTTCCGTTTACGGAGAGAGGTATAACAAGAACCGATACGGTTATTGTTTCCGATCCGAAAACTCCTCGTTAAAGGTTTGTTGCATGAGAGGAACGGAGTCGGGAGGTGTCGTCGCTTCGCGTTCCGCTTTGCTCACTTCGGGAGTGGGGAAAGACAAGGAAGCGAGATGTTCGCCGCCGGGGCATCGGGCGGGTTCGGCGGGAGTCTGTCGGGCGGGAGGGAAGGGGGTGGTTTACGCGGCTTCGAATTCCCATTCGGGAAAGCGTTCTTCGAGGGTATTTTTCGCGGAGGCCCATGCGCCGGATGGGATCCCGACGAGCGGAAGCGGCTCCGGCTTTCCGCCTGTGACTTTGTATCCCCACCGGAAGCCGCATACCGGACGAACTATTTTGCCCATCACCGCGTCCGGCGAGGCGGTGATGAATGCGTCGGCCGTCCACGCGGTGTTTTCGCGCGTCGTCGAGGGCGCGTCGAAGAAAGAGGGATTCGGCCCCCAATAACAATGAGGCGCGTTCGTGTCCGCGAGTTGCGGCGGTTTATCCACCTCGACCGTCTCGTCGTCTCCGCCGCCTCCGATGCGGTACCGGACGATTTGGATCCACGCCATCACCGCGCCGTACCCTTCACCTTCATACTCGACGGTGGCGTGGACGACGGGGAAGCCTTCGGATATCCCATGGTCGTAAGGAAGGCCGAGGAGATGGTATCCCCACCGCTCCGCCTCCTCATTCACCCCGTACTCGACCCGGACGACCCCATCACGACCTCGCATCCGAAAAGGAATTTCGAGGTTCATGGACGTTTTCTCCCCCGAAGCCGCTCGCCCCCGAAGATCTTCCGGCTCACGCTCCGAGATGCTCGTCGAGGAACGCCGCCACCCTCGGATACGCATCGAGGCGGTTTTTGAGCTTCGCGAGGCCGTGTCCCTCGTCTTCATACACGAGATATTCGACGGTTCCGCCGTTCTTTTTGACGCGCTCGACGATTTGCTCGGCCTCGCCGACCGGGACGCGGGGATCGTTTTTGCCGTGGATGACCATGAGCGGCGCGGTTATTTTTTCGGCCTTGTGAATGGGGCTTATGGATTCGAGGAACTCGCGGTCGTTCTCGAGCGAGCCATACTCGGACTCTCGGAGGGCGCGGCGATAACTTCCCGTGTTTTCCAGGAAAGTCACCATGTTCGCTATGCCGACGATGTCCACCGCCGCGCTCCACAAGTCCGGATACTCGGTGATCGCCGCGAGAACCATGAACCCGCCATATGACCCGCCCATCACCGCGATCTTTTCATGGCCGTTCTCACGGAGCCAATGGGCGGCGTGGGCGAGGTCGGCGACGGAGTCCATCCTTTTCTCCACGTCGTCGAGGTGGGTGTATTCCTTTCCGTACCCCGTCGAGCCGCGCACGTTCGGCGCGAGGACGGCGTATCCGCGATTCAATAAATACTGCGTGTTCGGGTTGAAATCCGGCCTTTCCTGAGCCTCCGGCCCCCCATGAACGTCTATGACGACGGGCGCGTTCGGTGTCTCCGGCTCGTAGAAAAAGGCCGGTATTTCCCTCCCGTCGAAGCTCGGGTACCGGACGAGGCGCGGTTTTTTGAAGGTGCTTCTCGGGATGCCCGCCGTCGTGGAGTGCGTGAGTCGCTTCGGCTCGCCTTCCGGGAGTTCCATCGTCCACACGTCGGGGTTCCGGTCGGCTCCGATGTGGGTGAAGGCGAGGCGCGTCGAGTCCGGCGAGAACGCGAATTCCCCGAATACCCCCTCGGGAGCGTCCGGGTCGGGCATCCGCTTTCCGCGGGCGTTGAAAAGCATGAGTTCCGAGTACCCGTCCGCGTTCCGGCTCGCCGCGAGATACCGTCCGTCTTCGGAGAGTTTGACGCTCTCGATGTCCCACTCGCCGGAGGTGAGATATTCGAGTTCGAGGGAATCGAGGTCGAGGCGGGCGAGGCGGAGGAACTCGCCGTCTCGATCCGTGGCGAGGAAGATGCTCTTCCCGTCGGTCGCCACGTTCACGCCCGAGAACTCCGCGTCGCCGTCGTGTGGCGTGAGGAGTGAGGCTTCTCCGGTCGAGAGATCGAGGCGGTACAAATCGTTGTTCACGTTCGAGTGATGCCGCGAAACTATGAGATACGATCCGTCATGCCCCCAATCCGCCACCGAATGGTACCCGGACGCCTCCCATGCCATCTCCGGCTCGCCGATCTCCGGCTCGCCGTCAAGATTTTGCACGTACACGTCGAAGTCCGTGCCGTTCCGGCGCGTCGCGGTGTATGCGATCCGCCCCCCGTCCGGCGAAAACCCCCCGAAATAGTGGATGGCTTCGAGGTCGTCGGTGAGGTTTCGCTCCTCGCCCGTCCGGCGGTCGAGAAAGAGAATTTGCATCCTCTCGTTGCCGCCGACGTCCATCGAGAATGCCATCTTCTCCTCCGTCGGGGAATACTTCGCCCCCGAGACGCGCTCTTCGTAAAACGTGAGTTGCTCGGGCCATCCGCCACTCACGGATACTTCCCACGCTTGCGGGACGCCCGTTATGCTCGTCAAAAAAGACACCCTCCGGCCATCCGGTGAGAAACTTGCGCCGTATGCGCCCCGAATTTTCAAATAGCGACTGAAATCAAAGCCCATGAAACCCCTCCCTCATCCGTTTTTCCAGCAAAACCCGATTAAAGCATAGCCTGACGGCGCCTTTCGATGTTGCGAGGATGTTACGGGAACGTTGAGAAAATAAGTGAACAACCTCACAGGCGCACCATATATTGCGGTTTGGAACAGTTTGCAATTCATTGACACTCTTTGAAGCTCTGTTATTGTGTCCGGCTTGTAATGGAAGCAAGTTATGGGGGGACTTTTGAAGTCTTTTCTCAAGGTATTTTTGGCTGGCGGCGTGACGATGGCGGCGCTTGCCTTTTCGGGAGGCTCGGCTCAGGCCGAGTCGGTAGTGGCGAGCTTTTACGGAGAGGAGCTGGCGGGCAATCCGACGGCGAGCGGCGAGCCGTTCGACCCGAGTGGTTTGACTGCGGCGCATCCCTCGTTGCCGTTCGGGACGCAGGCTGAGGTTTGCTACCAGGGTTGCACGACTGTCACGATCAACGACCGCGGCCCGTTCGTCGAGGGGCGCGGCCTCGACCTTTCGGCTGGCGCGGCGCAGGCCATCGGCCTCACCGGCGTTGACACCGTCGAGTTCAACATCGTCGGAAGCGGCGGCGAGACCGGCTCGACTGGCGCGAGCGGCGCCGACACGGACACGGTCGCCGCGGACACCGCGGTTCCCGATTCGTCTGTCGCGTACGACGCGAACGGGGACGCCTATGATCCGTTCACCGGGCTTTACTACATCGAAGACCCGGTCGCCACGGTCTAAAAAGCCGGGCGGATAGAAAGCCCCGGATCAACCGGGGTTCTCACAGAGCGGGCGCGGAGAAAATTCCGCGCCCGCTTCTCTTTGCCCCGAAGATGATTTCGTCCCGGCGCGCGGCTAAAATCCAGTCATGGCGAAGCACGAAAGATCGGTTTCAGCGGAAAGAGCGGAGAGACTTCTCAAAGAGCTTGTGCGCCGCCATCTCGGCGGCTCGGCGGCGATCCTCTTCGGTTCACGCGCCAATGGAACCGAAAATCGCCGCAGCGACTTCGACATCGCATATATGCCGGGTGAGAATTTCGATCCGATGAGCGTCGTTCGTTTGCGCGAGGACATTGAGGAAAGCAACGTCATATACGATGTGGATCTTGTGGATCTCTCCCGTGTCGAGGAGTCTTTCCGGGAGAAAGTTTTGCGAGAGGGCGTGGTTTGGAAAAACTGAACACCGCGAGCCGTGCCCTCGAAACCCTCGAAAGCATACTCGACGAGCCTTTCTCGGAGATAGTCCGGGATGCGACCGTCCAGCGTTTCGAATACAGCTTCGAGGCGTGTTGGAAATCCCTCAAAGCGTATCTCGCGCAAGAAGAAGGCATCGTTTGCAATTCGCCGAAATCGTGTTTCAGGGCGGCGCTCCGGATCGGCTTGCTCGGCGAAGAGGAGGTCGAGACGGCGCTCGAAATGACCGACGAGCGGAACATGACGTCCCATACGTATATCGAGGCGGTCGCGCGGCGGGTTTACGGGCAAACGCCGAAGTTCGCCGGGTTCATGAGGAGTTTGGTCGAGGCTATGAGGGCGCGGCTCGGAGGCTCGGCTCGCTGACTCTTCACATAATCCCTCCCGGCCATATAATGCGCTTTGGAGATGAGTGATCCGGGAAGAGAGGCTATGGAGCGAGATCTGAGAAAGGCCGAGTTCTTCGAGTCGTTGACCGACGACGAACTCGCCGAATTCGCCGAGGGAGCCGAGCGAGTCTCGTTCGGCGTGGGGGAGGCCATGATCCGGGAGGGCCGCGAACCGGAATGCATGTTCGTCGTCACGTACGGACGAATGCAAGTTTGCAAAAAAGTCCCCGGCGGAGAAAAAGTCATCGCCCGCATCGAAGCCGGAGAAAAGCCGACCGTCGTCGGGGAGCGGGGGATGCTCGCCAAAAGCGGAGCCTCCGCGACCGTGAGGACGAGGGGGCGGGTCGAGGCCATAAAGGTCCGACGCGAGACATTCCGGCGGATGATCCACGATGAACGTCCCGCCGCGTTCAAAGTTTCGTACCGCATCTCACGCACCATCGCCGAGAGGCTCACCCGCCTCGACGAGGAGGTCGTCGAGATGATCCGGGATGTGGAAAGAAAAGGCTCGCCGGACGTGGAGGCGTTCCGCGACCGACTCACAACGGAGTGGACGATTTAAGGGGGAAATATGGACGGCCCGCGACTCGACGAGATCCCATTATTCAAACGCCTCGACCCCGACGAGCGCGCCGAACTCGAGGAACTCCTCGAGCCTTTCTATTTCGACGCGGGCGAGGCCATCTTCGAGGAGGACGGCCCCGAGGGACACTTCTTCGTCCTCACAGCCGGAACCGTCGAAGTCCACAAAAGAGTCCTCCCGAGGCGAAACCAAACCCTCGCCGAAATGTCCGCCCCGACCGTCGTCGGCGAAATGGGGCTCCTCACCGACCCGAAAGCCGCCGCGAGCGTCGTCGCGATGACCTCCGTGGAGGCGTACGGAATAAAGCGCGAGGACTTCCTCCGCATGCTCGACGAAAACTCCATCGCCGCGTGCAAAGTCGTGTATGAAATAGGAAAGACCCTCGCCGAGCGGATGGCGAGGACGGACGACTCGGTGGCGGAGATACTCGCCCGCATCGAGGAGCGCGACAAGAACCTCGACCTCGACGTTTTCCAAGACAGTTTGATGCGCGAGTGGGGTTTGTAGTTTTTACGATTCGAATGGATTGAGGACTTCGACTCCGGTGCGCTCGAAGTCGGGTACGTTCCGGGTGACGACGGTCATGCCTTTGACCTCCGCCGTCGCCGCCATTAGTCCGTCGGCTGCGGGGAGTGGGGCGGGTGCGTTCATGCGTCCCCATTCCTCGGCGATTTCTTCGGTGATCGGAATGATGCGATTTGCGAAGACGCGCCGGAGTTCGGCGAGCCATTTTTCGTATGCCTCGGCTTGATCCGGGTTTCGCGGCTTCAGACGTTCGATGCCTTGCCGGATCTCCCCTATGACGAGGACGCTCGTATACAATTCGGCTCCCCTCACTGCAAGGATCCAAGCCCGAACACCCGCGTCGGCCCTCTCCCGCTTGCGCGTCTCGGAGAGGATGTTCGTGTCCAAAAGATAACTCACGAGCCGAAGTCCACGACCCTCGCCGGAGCTTCGTCGCGCCGTATGTCGAGATCGGGAAGCTCCGGTCCGGAGAGGAGGAAGTCTTTGACCTCGTTGCCGTTTTCGCCGAGAAGGCGATCATAATCTTCCAGCGACACGATAACCGCAACTTCCTCGCCGCGCCGTGTGACGAACTGCGGGCCTTCCGCGAGGCTTCGGTTCACCACCTCGCTGAATTTCTGCTTCGCTTCCTGAAGCTGCCAACTCACGGAACGACTCCTTTCTGTCCATCCTGTCCAGTCGGAATTGTACGATATTGGATCCCAGCGCATGCGAACAGCGCGAACGGTTTCGGCCTTCCGGTTTGAATCCCGGCGATTCATAAGTATCCTAGCGCGGACAAACTATTATTCGGAGGGCGCAAAGGTGCGGGATAATTTCGAGCCGGTCATCATCGAAGACGTATACCCACAACTCGACTGCGGACGATACCCGGTAAAGCGGGAAGTCGGAGACACCCTCGAAATTTGGGCCGACATTTTCAAGGACGGCCACGACAAACTCGCCGCCACCGCGAAGTACCGAACGTCCGGCTCCTCCGAATGGCTCGAAGCCCCGATGCGCCATTTCAACAACGACCGATGGACCGGAACCTTCCCGCTCGAAACGAACGCCCGCTATGAATACACCATCGAAGCGTGGCACGACGAGTTCGCCTCGTGGCGCGACGAAATCGAGAAGAAAGCCGACGCCGGACAAAACATCGAACTCGAACTCGTCGAAGGCCGCGAGATCGTCGAGGCCGCCGCGGAACGCTCCGACGACCCCGCCCTCGAAACCGTCCTCATTCAACTCGACGACGCCACATACTCGGATCGCCTCGAACTCCTCCGCTCGAACGACGTGAGAGACCTCATGTCCCGATGCCCCGACCGCTCGAACTCGACCGTGTATCCGGTGCGCGAGGTCATCGTGGATCGCATCGGGGCGAGATACGCCGCATGGTACGAAATAATGCCTCGCTCGCAGGGAACCGTCGAAGGAAAGAGCGCGACGTTCGCCGACTGTGAAGCCCGCCTCCCCGAGATAAAGGACATGGGCTTCGATGTCGTGTATCTCCTCCCGATCCACCCCATCGGGAAGTCGTTTCGGAAAGGGTCGAACAATACCCTCGACGCCGGGCCGGACGACCCCGGAAGCCCATACGCCATCGGGAGCGAAGAGGGCGGCCACAAAGCCATCCACCCCGAACTCGGAACCATCGAGGATTTCCGCCGTTTCGTCGCCGCCACCCGCGAACACGGTATGGAGGTCGCGCTCGATTTCGCGATTCAATGCTCACAGGATCACCCATACATAAAAGAGCATCCCGAATGGTTCAAATGGCGCCCCGACGGAACCATAAAATACGCTGAGAACCCGCCGAAGAAATATCAGGACATCGTGAACGTGGATTTTTACTGCGACGACTGGCGGAACCTGTGGAACGAGTGGCGAGACGTCTTCCTTTTCTGGGTCGAGAACGGAGTGAAAATCTTCCGCGTTGACAACCCGCACACAAAGCCGTTCGCGTTCTGGGAATGGTGCATACGAGAGATTCAGAAAGACCACCCCGAAGTCATCTTCCTCGCCGAAGCCTTCACCCGCCCGAAGGTGATGCAGAATTTGGCGAAGCTCGGCTTCTCGCAGTCGTACACGTACTTCACGTGGCGACACCACAAAGCCGAGTTCATCGAGTACCTCACCGAACTCACCCGCGACTCGCCGAAGGAATACATGCGCCCGAATTTCTTCCCGTCCACGCCCGACATCCTCCCGCCGATTTTGCAAGACGGCGGCCGCCCCGCTTTCCAAATGCGCTTCGTCCTCGCCTCGACCTTATCGAGCGTATACGGCATATACAATGGCTTCGAGCTTTGCGAAGGAACCCCGATTCCGGGCCGCGAGGAATATCTCAACTCCGAAAAGTATGAATACAAAGTGTGGGACTGGGATCGTCCGGGGAACATCAAAAACTACATAAAGCGGATCAACGAAATCCGGCGCGAAAACCCCGCCCTCCACGAACTCACAAACCTCGCATTCCACCACTCCGACAACGAGAACATCCTCTTCTATTCGAAGGCGAGCGGCGAAAACGCCGTGCTTTTCGCGGTGAACCTCGACCCGGTGTCGGCGCACGAGGCGACATTGCAACTCCCCCTCGAAGAACTCCGCCTCTCCGAGGACGACGCTTTCGTCGCCGAAGAGCTTCTCTCCGGGAGAACCGTTCCCGGTCGCGGTCGGGGATGGTATGTGAGGCTCGAACCGGAGGAGAACATAGCCGAAATATTCAAGATAAGGAGGGCATGAGAGATGGGAAGTCGCTTCGCTCGGGTCGCTTCACCACACGGAAGTGTGGCATGACGGAGGCGCGCACCGACCCGCAGTGGTACAAAGACGCCGTCATTTACCATCTCCACGTCAAGGCGTTCTTCGATTCCGACAACAACGGCATCGGGGATTTCAAGGGACTCACGCAACGCCTCGAATACATAAAAGACCTCGGCGTGACGGCGGTTTGGGTGATGCCGTTTTACCCTTCGCCGCTCCGCGACGACGGCTACGACATCGGCGAATACAAAGGCGTTCACGAAGACTATGGGACGAGGCGGGACGTTCGGGCGTTCATAAAGAAGGCGCATGAGCTTGGTTTGAAAGTCATCACCGAGCTCGTCGTGAACCACACCTCCGATCAGCATGCTTGGTTCCAGCGGGCGAGGGAGGCTCCGAAGAACTCGGCCCGGCGCAATTTCTATGTGTGGAGCGACGACCCGCAAAGATACTCCGACACACGGATAATCTTCACCGACACCGAAGCCTCGAACTGGACGTGGGACCCCGTAGCCGGGCAGTATTTCTGGCACCGCTTCTTCTCCCACCAGCCCGATTTGAATCACGACAATCCGCAAGTTTTCAAAGCCATCATGCGTGTCATGCGTTTCTGGCTCGACGCGGGCGTGGACGGACTTCGCCTCGACGCCATCCCATATCTCATCGAGCGCGAAGGCACGGACAACGAAAACCTCTCCGAAACGCATGATGTCCTCAAAAATATGCGGGCCGAGATGGACGAGAACTACGACGACAAGCTCTTTCTCGCCGAGGCGAATCAATGGCCGGAGGACGTGCTTCCGTATTTCGGGGACGGCGACGAGTGCCACATGGCGTTCCATTTCCCGCTCATGCCGCGGATATACATGGCCGTCGCGCAGGAAGACCGCCATCCCATCGTCGAAATAATGCAGCAAACCCCCGACATCCCGGACAATTGCCAGTGGGCGATATTTTTGAGGAACCATGATGAACTCACGCTCGAAATGGTCACGGACAAAGAGCGCGACTATATGTACCAGACGTACGCGCACGACCCGAGGATGCGGATCAACCTCGGCATCCGGCGCCGCCTCGCGCCGCTCATGGACAACGATCGACCGAAGATCGAATTGCTGAATAGTTTGCTTCTCTCCATGCCGGGGACGCCGATAATTTATTATGGTGACGAGCTTGGGATGGGCGACAATATTTATCTCGGGGACCGGGACGCGGTCCGGACTCCGATGCAATGGAACGCCGACCGGAACGCCGGGTTCTCGAAGACCGACCCGCAAAAACTGTTCTTGCCGCCGATCATGGACGCGGTATACGGATACGAGTCCATAAACGTCGAGGCGCAAAGCCGGAACACCGGCTCGCTCCTGAATTGGATGAAGAGGATCATCTCCGTCAGGAAATCCCACCAAGCATTCGGACGCGGCACCCTCGAATTCCTCCACCCCGGAAACCGGAAAGTCCTCGCATACCTCCGCGAACACGACGGAGACTCGATCCTTTGTGTGGCGAACCTCTCCCGCTCGGCGCAGCCCGTCGAGCTCGACCTCGCGCGTTTCAACGAGCGCGTCCCGGTCGAGATGATGGGCGGGACGAGCTTCCCCCCGGTCGGGACGTTGCCGTACTTTTTGACTTTGCCGGGGCATAGTTTTTACTGGTTCAATCTCACGAAGGACGCGGTGGCGCCGAGTTGGCATCAGGAAAGCCCGAAGTTCTTCGAGCCGCCCGTCGTCGTGCTTCCGGCGGGGAGGCAGCCGTCGCGGGACATGAAAAGGGCGCTCCCGCTCGAGATCCCGGCAAACCAGGTTTCGGTTCTCGAAAGGGATTCCCTCGCCGACTTCCTCGCGGCCCGGCGGTGGTTCGCGTCGAAGGGCGGAGACGTGCGCCGCGTCGAACTCGCCGCTCAGGAAGACTTCGGCGACGACCGCCTCCTCGCTTTGATCCGAGTCTCGATGGACGGCGAAGAAAGTTCCGGCGACGATTACCACCTTTATTTCCTTCCGCTCTCGGCGGCGTGGGAGGACGGCGACGGCGACGAGAACCTCGACGCTTTCCGCCAGCACACTTTGGCGAAACTCCGCCGGAGGAACCGCATCGGGGTCCTTTTCGACGCCCTCTCCGACGAGTCGTTCTCCCGCGCCATCGTCGAGGCGATGGGGAGCGGGGACGAAGTTCCCCTCGGCGAAGGGAAGGTTCGTTTCACCCGCACCGAAGCCTTCGAGGAGCTTCTCGGAGAGGAGGAAATCTCCGACCTCACGGTGCGGCGAGCCTCCGTCGAGCAAAGCAATACTTCCGTCATAATCGGGGAGAGGCTCGTTCTCAAAGCGTACCGTCGGCTTCAAAAAGGGACGAACCCGGAACTCGAGATCGGCCGTTTTTTGACGGAGGAGACAGGCTTCGAAAGCACGCCGCCGCTCGCCGGGGCGATGGAGTACGAAGGGCCGGACGGGGAGAGGATCACACTTTCTCTCCTTCAAGGTTTCGTCACGAATCAAGGCGACGGATGGTCGTACGTCCTCAACTATCTCGACCGATACTTCGAGGAGCGCTCCGTCACCACGTGGAGCCTCGATGATTCGGACGGCGAGTCCGGGCGCGAGGAGCTCGAAGCCTCGGACGCTTTTTTCGACGAGCTTATGCGGAACCTCGGACTTCGGACGGGGGAGCTTCACGCCGCCCTCGCCGCCCCGACGAACGACGATTCCTTCGGCTCCGAAACGGCTTCGCGCGAGGAGGTCGAGGGGTGGGCGGAGACTATTTCCGATGACGTGAAGAGGACGTTCGACCTTTTGAAAAGGCGTCGGAAGAAGCTGCCGGAGGAGGCGCAAGAAAGCATCGAGCTTCTTCTCGACTCGCGGAAGAGGCTTCGGAAGAAGATCAAAAACGTCGTCGAGTCCGGGTTCGAGGTCGTGAAGAGTCGGCATCACGGGGATTACCATCTCGGTCAGGTTCTCGTGGTCGGCAATGATTTCCAGATCATAGACTTCGAGGGGGAGCCGGCGCGTCCGCTCCCCGAACGCCGGATGAAGCATTCGCCGCTTCGAGACGTGGCGGGGATGCTCCGCTCCTTCGATTATGCCGCCCGGACGGCGCTCGGAAGTTTGAACGCCGAGAGGATCGAAGAACTCGACGGCCTCACGGAGTGGGCGGAGATGTGGGAGAGGCGGGCGCGAGGAGCCTTCATGGAAGGGTATGCGGACGGGGCGCGGGACTCGCTCATATACCCGGAGGACGAAGAGGACGCGAAGACGCTCATCGAACTATTCACCATCGAGAAGGCACTTTACGAGATCCGGTACGAACTCGACAACCGCCCGGAGTGGGTCGGCATCCCCGTTCGCGGCGTACTCGACCTTCTCGGGGATTCGGAGGACGAATCATGAGGCACGAACAAGCCGTGAACGCCATCGTCTCGGGCGACCACCCCGACCCGTTCTCCTTCCTCGGGATGCATGAGGAGGACGGGAAAACCGTTGTGAGAACCTTCCTCGGCGAGGCGGGCGCGGTCGAGGCCGTGGCGATGGGCGGAAAGAGCATCGGCCGGCTCGCCCTCGCGCATCCGGACGGACTCTTCGCCGGAGCCGTCTCCGAGAGCGTCCCGTATCGGCTTCGGGTGAAGTGGCGCGACGGAAACGAAAGTGAGATCGAAGACCCGTACCGGTTCGGGCAAATAACGACCGCATACGATCTTTATCTCTTCGGCGAAGGAAACCACAACGAACTTTACGAAATGCTCGGGGCGCACCCGTCGGAGATGAACGGCGTCGCGGGAGTCCGCTTCGCGGTGTGGGCGCCGAACGCGAGGCGTGTCTCGGTCGTCGGGGATTTCAACGGCTGGGACGGACGGCGGCACGCGATGCGAAACCGGAGCGGGGGGATATGGGAGATATTCATCCCCGGCCTCCCGGAGAAGACGCTCTATAAATACGAGATAAAGGCGTCGGACGGGAGCGTCCTCCCGCTCAAAGCCGACCCGTTCGGGTTCTTCTTCGAGCAGCATCCCGGAACCGCCTCCATCGTCCATGATCCGTCGAATTACGAATGGTCGGACGAAAATTGGATGGGAAACCGGGCCGCCAAAAACGCCCTCGACGCGCCGATGGCGACGTATGAAGTCCATCTCGGATCGTGGAGAAGAAAAGAAGACGGCACGCATCTCACATACGGCGAACTCGCCGATGCGCTCGTCCCGTATGTGAAGGACATGGGGTATACGCACGTCGAATTCCTCCCGCCGACGGAGCATCCCTTCGGGGGTTCGTGGGGGTATCAGCCGCTCGGGCTTTTCGCCCCGACGAGCCGCTTCGGCGCCCCGGACGATTTCAAGAAACTGGTGGACGCTTTCCACCGCGAAGGTGTCGGTGTGATCATTGACTGGGTTCCGGCCCATTTCCCGGAGGATTCGCACGGCCTCGGGAACTTCGATGGGACGCATCTTTACGAGCATTCCGACCCGAGGCTCGGTCGGCATCCGGACTGGGGGACGCTCATCTTCAATTACGGGCGGAACGAGGTGAGAAATTACCTCACGTCGAACGTCCTTTTCTGGCTCCGCGAGTACCACGTGGACGGCCTCCGCGTGGACGCCGTCGCTTCGATGCTTTATTTGGATTATTCGCGCGAGGAGGGTGAGTGGGTTCCGAACAAGCACGGCGGCAACGAGAATTTGGAAGCCATATCGCTCCTCAAAAAGACGAACGAGCTTGTGTACGGCGAAGTTCCCGGAGCGTTCACGGTGGCGGAGGAATCCACGTCGTGGCCGATGGTGAGTCGCCCGACTTCGATGGGGGGGCTTGGGTTCGGGTATAAATGGAACATGGGCTGGATGCACGATTCGCTCGAATACATCCAAAACGACCCCATAAACCGCTCGTACCACCACAACGAAATAACCTTCTCCCTCATATACGCCTTCAACGAGAACTTCGTGCTTCCGCTCTCCCATGATGAAGTGGTTCATGGGAAAAAGTCCCTCATCGGGCGGATGCCGGGTGACGAGTGGCAAAGGTTCGCAAATTTGCGGGCGTACTATGCTTTCATGTACGCGCATCCCGGAAAGCAGCTTTTGTTTATGGGCTGCGAGATCGCACAGGAAAGAGAGTGGAACCATGACAGGGAACTCGACTGGGAACTCCTCGACAACGAATCGAACAAAGGCATCCAGACTCTCGTGCGGGATCTCAATGAAGTTTATAAAAAGACTCCCGCGCTTTATGAAATAGACTTCGAGGGTTCGGGGTTCGAGTGGATCGAGGGTGGAGACTCCGCGAACAGCGCGGTGTCGTTTCTTCGGAGGGACGGCTCGGGGAACTCCGTCGTCGCGGTTTTCAATTTCACTCCGGTGGTTCGGGAGAATTACCGCATCGGGGTCCCCGAGGCCGGGAACTATGGGGAACTCATGAACACCGACGAGGCGGAGTATGGCGGGAGCGGCGTCTCCAACGGCGTGGTTATGGCGGAGGGGAAGCCTTCGCACGGGCAGCCGTATTCCGTGTCGCTCGCTTTGCCGCCGCTCGGGGCGGTGTTTTTGAGGAAGGTGTGAGTTCATTGTTTCGATGGGCGGGGTAAACTTACCCGGTTTGATCCTTAAACCGAACCCTGAAACCGGATGCCTATGAAGAGTACGAACAAGCAGAAAAGCGTCGTGTGGCCCGGAGAGCCATATCCCCTCGGCGCGACGTGGGACGGCGAGGGGGTCAACTTCGCCATCTTCTCCGAGAACGCCGAGAAGGTCGAACTGTGCCTCTTCGACGAGCCGGGGAAAAACGAGGTCGAGAAAATCGAGATCCGGGAGCATACGGATCAAATCTTCCATTGCTATCTTCCCCACGGACGCCTCGGACAACTTTACGGATACCGCATTTTCGGCCCGTACAAGCCGGACGAAGGCCATCGCTTCAACCCGAACAAACTCCTCCTCGACCCATACGCGAAAGCGACCGTCGGGGAGTTCGACTGGAACTATTCCCATTTCGGCTACAAAGACCCCGAGGACGACGAGTCCTTCGACAAGCGCGACAACGCCCCCGGAATGCCGAAGTGCCGCGTCGTTGACACCGCCTTCACGTGGGGCGACGACCGCCCGCCGAAAACCCCGTGGCACGACACCATAATCTACGAGCTCCACGTCAAAGGCTTCACCAAACTCCACCCGACCGTCCCCCCCGAACTCCGTGGCACATACGCCGGACTCGTCTCCCCACCCGCCATCGAACATCTCCAAAGACTCGGTGTCACCGCCGTCGAACTCATGCCCGTCCACCTCTTCGTGGACGACAAGCATCTTTTGGATAATGGCCTCAAAAATTACTGGGGATACAATTCCATCGGTTTCCTCACCCCGGACATGCGCTATTCGGCGACGGGTTCGATCTCCGAATTCAAGACGATGGTGAAGCGCCTCCACCGGGCCGGACTCGAAGTGATCCTCGATGTCGTATACAACCACACCGCCGAAGGAAACCATCTCGGCCCGACCCTCTCCTT